>Ga0137409_10000302_pt1 | contig 52844 bp, 51 predicted proteins | sample CZODoug1_16funga_FD_122059 | JGI IMG/M metagenome (GOLD analysis project Ga0137409, IMG submission 122059) | Vadose zone soil fungal communities from Angelo Coast Range Reserve, California, USA - CZODoug1_16fungal (Hybrid Assembly) | ecosystem: Environmental > Terrestrial > Soil > Vadose zone... | reverse complement strand
AGTGCGTGAAGTGACGTTGCTCGGGCAAAACGTCAACGGCTACACGGGCGAAATGCCCGATGGCAGCAGCGCCGATCTCGCGACCCTGATCCACTACGTCGCCGAGCTCGAAGGCATCGAACGCATCCGCTTCACCACTTCGCACCCCGCGGAGTTTGATGACAGCCTGATCGAAGCGTATGCGAGCGTGCCCAAGCTGGCGGCACACCTGCACCTGCCGGTGCAGAGCGGCTCGGATCGCATCCTGGCGCAGATGAAGCGCCGCTATACGGCTCTCCAATACAAGCAGCGCATCCGCAAGCTGCGCCAGGCGCGCCCGGATATCTGCGTGTCCTCCGACTTCATCATCGGCTTTCCCGGCGAGACCGAGCACGACTTTGCCGCGACCTTGCGCCTCGTCGAGGAAGTCGGTTTCGACCAGTCTTTCAGCTTTGTCTACAGCCGCCGGCCGGGAACACCGGCGGCTTCTCTCCCGGACGATGTGACGCAGGATGAAAAGCAGCGGCGGCTCGAGATGCTGCAACAGCGCTTGAACAACAACGCCCGCGAGATCAGCGAGCGGATGGTCGGTAGCGTGCAGCGAGTCCTGGTCGAGCGGCCGGCGAAGAAGAATCCGCGCCAACTCGCCGGGCGCACCGAGAACAATCGCTGGGTCAACTTCGACGGACCGATCGAGCTGATCGATCGCTTCACGGACGTGCTCATTACCGAGGCCTTGAAAAACAGCCTGCGCGGCCGACTGCTCGACCCGCGCCACGCCGCCGCCGGCGAACCATTACGCGCCTCCGGCTAGGAAGGGCATTGGCGTCACAGATCGCCACGCGCGATTTCGAGCTCGAACCCGCGGACAACGGCAGGCTCGCGGGCCTGTGCGGCCCGCTCGACGAACACCTGCGCCAGATCGAGCAGACCCTGGGCGTGGACATCAGTCATCGCGGCAATCATTTCCATGTGTCGGGCGCCACAGCCCGGACAGCCGATGCCGAACAGATCCTGCGGCAACTTTTTGCCTTGACCCAGGATGGCGAGGTCACGCCCGAACGCGTTCACCTCTCGCTGCGCGAACGCGGCATGAGTGATTCAGCGCCAGTTGCGCCGCTGGCCGAGGATGGGCTGCTGGTACGTACTCATCGCGGTGGTATCCACGCGCGCGGTCCCAACCAGCAGCAGTACCTGTCGAATATTCGCCGCTTCGATCTCACCTTCGGCATCGGTCCTGCGGGCACCGGGAAGACCTATCTCGCCGTCGCGTGTGCAGTCGAAGCCCTGCAGTCCGACCGCGTGCGTCGCATCGTGCTGGTGAGGCCCGCGGTCGAGGCGGGCGAACGGCTCGGATTCCTGCCCGGCGACATGGCGCAGAAGGTGGATCCCTACCTGCGGCCGATGTACGACGCACTCTACGAGATGCTGGGGTTCGACCGCGTGGCACGTCTGGTCGAGCGTGCGGTGATCGAAGTGGCGCCGCTCGCTTTCATGCGCGGCCGCTCCCTCAACGACGCGTTCGTGATTCTCGACGAAGCCCAGAACACGACTGTCGAGCAGATGAAGATGTTCCTGACGCGGATCGGCTTCGGCTCCAAGGCGGTAGTGACCGGCGATATCACGCAAACCGATCTGCCCGCGGGTCGCGCTTCCGGGCTCAAGAACGTCATCGATGTACTGAGCGGTGTCGAGGGCGTCGCCTTCACATTCTTCACGGCGCGCGACGTGGTGCGTCATCCGCTGGTGCAACGAATCGTGCAAGCGTACGAGGAGCGCGAGGAGTGACGGCGCAAGCGCACGCGGCGCGGCGGCGCCGTCGGCTCACCGGGACCGAGTTGAGGTTTCGCGGTCGGCGCGCGGACGCGCGTGGCCCTTCCCTGGAAGTGAGCGTGCAGTACGCGACACGCAAGCCCTGGGTGCCTTCCAGCGTGCGCATCTCGTTCTGGGCTTTCGAAGCGCTCGGCCGCAAGCGCGGCCGCTGGGACCTTGCAGTGCGGATCGTGGGCGCGGCGGAGAGCCGCCGGCTCAATCATCGCTATCGACGCAAGGATCGGCCCACCAATGTGTTGTCGTTTCCCGCCTCGGTGCCGCGCGCTGACGGCTCACGGCCGCTCGGCGACCTGGTGGTGTGTGCCCCTGTCGTCGCCCGCGAGGCGCGCGAGCAGGACAAGACGCTGGCGCAGCACTGGGCGCACATGATCGTGCACGGAACCCTGCACCTGCTCGGGTATGATCACGAACAGCCCGACGAAGCCCGGCGCATGGAACGCTGGGAGGCCGGAGTACTCCGGAGTTTGGGCTATCCCAACCCTTATGAGTGACGATCCCCACAGTACCACCGGACGATGGTTGCGGCGCCTCACGCAGGGCAAGGGCAGTGAGCCGCGCGATCGCGAGCGGCTGATCGAGGATCTGCGCGTGGCCAGTGAACGCGGAATCATCGACGCGGATGCGCTGTCGATGATCAAGGGCGTGCTTGAAGTGGCGGACACGCAGGTGCGCGACATCATGGTGCCGCGCTCGCAGATGGTGGGCATTCAACGGGACGACGCGCCGGAGGCAATCCTGCCAGTCGTGGTCGAGTCGGGACACTCACGCTTCCCGGTCATCGGCGAGGATCGTGACCAGGTGGTCGGGATCCTTCTGGCCAAGGACCTGCTCAAGTATTTCGCCGAGGCCGGCGACCGGCCGGAGTTCGACATCAAGGAGTTCCTGCGCCCAGCAGTCGTCGTGCCTGAGAGCAAGCGTCTGAACGTTCTGCTCAAGGAGTTTCGCGGCAGCCACAATCACATGGCGATAGTGGTGGACGAATACGGCGGCGTGTCAGGCCTGGTGACCATCGAGGATGTCATCGAGCAGATCGTGGGTGAGATCGACGATGAGTACGATGTCGAGGACGATCAGCCGATTCGCCGCGAGGGGCCGCGCCAGTTCCTGGTGCGGGCCTTGACGCGCATCGACGAGCTCAACGAGTACCTCGGCACCCGCCTGACGGATGAGGAATTCGACACGATCGGCGGCCTGGTCACGCATCACCTGGGACGCCTGCCGCGTCGGGGCGAGAGCGTCACGGTCGATGGCATCGAGTTTCGCATCGTGCGAGCCGACCGGCGACGCATCGACACGCTCCGTGTGACGATGCCGCGTGATATTCCCGTTCGCGTGGATGAATGAGGCTGCCGCCCGCGCTTGATCGGTGGGCGGCGCTGCTCAGCTTCCTGCTGGGCGGCGCATTGTCGCTGGCTTTCGCGCCGTTCGAGCTTTTTCCACTCGCCGTCATTTGCCCCGCGGCTCTCTTTCTCCTGTGGCAGTCGGCGACGCCGCGCCGTGCTGCCTGGCTCGCTTTCTGGTTCGGTGCCGGTACGTTTCTCGCCGGTACCTATTGGCTCTACACCAGCGTTCACACTTTTGGACAGGCGCCGGTCTGGGTCGCGTTCCTGCTGATGCTCGGTCTGGTCGCGATCATGGGCCTGTACCACGCGCTCGTCGGCTACTCGTCCATCCGCTGGCTGCCGGCTCATGGCTTGCTCCGCTGGCTGGTCGGCGTGCCGGCGATGTGGTTGCTCATGGAATGGCTGCGAGGCTGGGTGTTGAGCGGATTTCCGTGGCTGGCACTCGGTTACAGCCAGATCGACTCCTGGCTTGCGGGCTATGCGCCGGTTGGAGGCGTCTACTTCATCAGCCTGCTGGTGCTGGTGTCGTCCGGAGCCATCGTGCTGCTGCTCCGAGGCGCGAAGTTCGAGCGCGCTGTCGCGGCCGGCGTGCTGGTGGTGATCTGGGCGGGAGGCGCCGCGCTCGTCCGCATCGACTGGGCTCACCCGGTGCGCCCGGCGGCGAGCGTGAGCCTGGTGCAAGGGGCGATCTCGCAGGCCCTCAAGTGGCAGGCCGAGAACCGCGAAGCGACGCTGCGCCTGTATCGCGAGCTCACCGAGAAAGCATTTGGAAGCCAGATCATCGTATGGCCGGAAGCGGCATTGCCCGCACTGGAGCATGAGCTCAAGGACTATCTTGCGGCGCTGTACCGAGATGCTCAGGCACGCGGCTCCGATCTGATCATCGGGATCCTGCGCTACGACTTCGCTCACGATCAGTACCGCAATTCCATCGTCGCCAGTTCCGTCGCCGTCAAGAACGGCGGTCTCACCTGGTACGACAAGCGTCGCCTCGTGCCCTTCGGTGAGTTCTTCCCGGTGCCACCCTTCGTGCGCAAATGGATGCGCCTGATGAGTCTTCCGTACGTGGACATGACACCGGGAGATGCCGAGCAGCCGCCACTCATTGCCGCCGGTGAGAAGCTCGGGGCGACCATCTGTTACGAGGACGCGTACGGCAACCAGCAGCTCGCGGTGCTCAAGGAGGCGACGCTGCTGGTCAACGTCAGCAACGACGCCTGGTTCGGTGATTCGACCGCGCCCCATCAACACCTGGAAATCGCGCGCATGCGCGCGCGCGAGGCGAGCCGTTACATGCTGCGCGCCACCAACAACGGCATTACCGTGGTGATAGGCCCACGCGGTGAAATCCTGCAGCAGATTCCGCAATTCCAGCCCGCGATCCTGCGTACCACCGTACAGCCGCGATCCGGTCTCACCCCCTACGCGCGGACAGGAAATGTGCCCGTGGTGGCATTCTGTTTCCTGGCACTCGCGCTGCTCCTGGCGGGGGAGCGCCGCCGCGCACTGTCGACCGCCGCGGGCGCTGAGTCCGAAGCCCCTTTGCGAGCGCACTGACGGGGGCGTACTTGGTTAGCGAAGCCTGGCCTCGGATTGCAGTCGTCGGCGCTGGAGCCGTCGGTTGCTACTACGGCGGAATGCTCGCACGCGCCGGCGCGCCGGTAACGCTCATCGGTCGTGCCCAGCATGTCGAGGCCATCGTCCGCGACGGATTGTTCCTGGACGGAATCCGCGTCCAGGAACGCATTACCGTCGCGGCGTCGACGAGCATTGCGGCGGTGAAGGGGTCGCAGCTGGTGCTGGTGTGCGTGAAGACGACCGACACCGAGGAGACAGCGCGGCAACTCGTCCCGTTGCTGCAGGGTGCGCGGGTCATCAGCTTGCAAAATGGCGTCGACAACGTGGAACGAATGCGCGCAGCGGCCGGCTTGGACGCGTTCGCCGCAGCGGTCTATGTCGCAGCCGAAATGGCGGAGCCGGGACACGTCCGACACAGCAGCCGCGGCGACCTGGTTATCGGCAGCACGCTGCAAGGCACAGCCGCCGCACAAGCAATGGATGCGCTCACGGCGCTGGCCGCACTCTTCAACCGCGCCGACATTCCTTGCAAGGTGACCGAGGACATCAGGGCTGCGTTGTGGAAGAAGCTGGTGCTCAACTGCACTTACAACGCCATCTCGGCGCTCACGCGCGCCCGCTACGGCCGGATCGTGCGCGACCCTGAGATGAGGGCATTGCTCACGCGCGTGGTGGAAGAAACCGTTGCGGTGGCGCGCGCGGCCGGCGTGCAACTCGATGTTGCCGAGCAGGTCGCGGCGGGACTCAAGCTCGGTGAAGTGATGCCGGAAGCGCTCTCCTCGACTGCGCAGGACATCGCGCGCGGCAAGCACACCGAAATCGATTCACTGAACGGCTATGTCGTGCATCTGGGCGAGAAACTCGAGGTCGCGACTCCGATCAACTACACGCTCTACAAGCTGGTGAAGCTGCTCGAAGAAGCCGCATAATCCGGCCCCTTGCCAACACCACCTGGAGAAATCGTTCCATGCAATCGCGTCCTGTCGTCGGGTTGTCGGCATTTCTTGCGTGCGTGCTGTGTGCAGCGCTCGCGCCGCTGAATGCATCCGCCAAGACTCAAAAGCCGCCGCTGCACGGGCAACACTGGGTGGCAATTACCGGCAAGCCCCTGGCTGCGACAGCGGGCGCGATCACGTTCCAGAAGGGCGGCAACGCGGTCGATGCGGCCTGCGCGATGATCGCTGCGACGGCGACGATGTGGGACGTGCTGAGCTGGGGCGGGGAAACGCAGGCACTCATCTATAACCCGGGCACCGGCAAAGTGATCGGCATCAACGCGCTCGGTGTCGCGCCGACCGGTGCGACCGCGGAGTTCTTCCGCTCCAAGGGAATGAAGGTTCCACCCGAATACGGGCCGCTCGCGGCGGTGACTCCCGGCACGCCGGGCGGAATCATCACGATGCTCGCGCAATTCGGCACCCTGAGCCTCGAAGAGGTTCTCGCGCCCGCGATTGCATTGGCGGACGGTTACCCGATCGAGCGCGAAACGGCCGATTCCATCGAGCGCAACAAGGCACGTCTCAAGGAATGGCCAGACTCCAAGCGCACGCTCCTCGTGCACCTGGGCCAGCCACGCGAGGCTCCGGAAGCGGGCGAGATCTTTCGCCAGCCGGACCTGGCCGCGACGCTGCGCAAGCTGGTGGACGCAGAGCGCAAGGCGCGCGCCGCTGGCAAGGATCGCAAGGCGGCAATCATGGCGGCCTACGAGCGCTTCTATCGGGGCGATATCGCGCAGGAGTTCGTGCGCGGCTCGAAGGAGGTCGGCGGCCTCATCACCATGCAGGATCTCGCGAACTGGAAGGTGCACATCGAAGAGCCGGTGCACACCAACTACAAGGGCGTCGAGGTCTACAAGCTCACGACCTGGGTGCAGGGTCCCGTGATGCTGCAAGCCCTCAATCTGCTCGAGAATTTCGATCTCAAGTCGATGGGTTACAACAGTACCCGCTACATCCAGACGCTGTACCAGGCGATGAACCTCGCTTATGCCGATCGCGATTTCTACTACGGCGATTCGTATTTCCCGCCGGCGGAGCCGATACAGGGTCTGCTGTCGAAGGACTACGCGCGCGCGCGCGCCAAGCTCATCGGCTTCGAGCGCAACGATCCGGACATCCGCCCTGGCGATCCCTATCCATTCCAGGGTGAGAAGAATCCGTACCAGTCGCTGCTCGATCGCTGGCACAGCAAGATGCCCGAACCTGATCTCAGGGCGCAGGCTGAATTCGACCGTCATTTCCGGCTCGGCACGACGAGCGTGCAGGCCGCGGATGACAAGGGCTGGGTCGTGTCGGTGACGCCGAGCGGCGGCTGGCTGCCCGCGGTGATCGCCGGCAAAACCGGCGTCGGCATGAGTCAGCGCATGCAGAGCTTCGTGCTCGATCCAGCCGACAATCCCTTCAACGTGGTCGAGCCGGGCAAGCATCCGCGTGCGACGCTCACACCGACGCTGGCACTCAAGGATGGCAAGCCGTTCCTGTCCATGGCGGTGCAGGGCGGAGACACGCAGGACCAGAACCTGCTGCAGTTCTTCCTGGACATCGTCGAGTTTGGAATGACGGTCCAGGAGGCGACCGAGGCCGCGAACATCACCAGCTACCAGATGCGCGATTCCTTCGGCGAGCACGAATCGATGCCCGGCCGGCTGACTCTCAACGACAACATTGCGCCCTGGATACGCGACGACCTGCGGCGCATGGGATACAAGCTCGAATTCGAGGAACGCACCTCAGGCCCGATCAACGCTATCTATTTCGATCGCGCCCACGGCTCGTTGTGGGGCGGCTCGAGCAATCACGGCGAAGACTACGGCATCGCCTGGTAGCGCTGAGGCGTCGATCGCTCGGCCGCGAGTCTTCGCAGGCCGGTGTAGATGAGCCAGAGCGCCGGCAACAGCAGCAGGTGATAGGTTGCGTTGTGGTCGAATCGACCCGGATAGAGCGCGACGCCGCGTTGCTGAGCGAAGGCAGCGATGATCGAAATACCGAGGCCCGCGAGCACCAGGGATGAGCCCGGGACACGAATGCGGCGAACCAGGCCGGCGATACACAGCAACGTGCCAACAATGGTTGCAACCAGGGCGATCAGGAAACGCGGATCACTCCAGGCGAGCACCGCGTAGACGGCAAGCAGCGCCACGATGAGGATCGTGGTGAGCCTGACGCGTGATGCGCCCAGCAGTTCGAGCCCGACCAGCGCGAGTCCGGCGGCAGTCACTCCGGTAAACGACATCGAGAGCCACCACACGAGCGCCTGTGCGAGATCCTGCCGTGCACTGAAGAACTCGTGCCAGATTCCCCCGGCGAACGCCGCGAGCGCGAACCCCGCAAACAGGACCAGTGGTCCTCGGAAAATCCACCGCTCGTCATCTCTGGTGAATGCACGAGCAAATAGGGCGCACAGCGCCGCTAGGATGAAGTCCGTGATTGCTGTGAAGAGCTCCGCCACTAGTCAGTGAACATGCTGGGCGCCGGTTCCCGGCGCCCAGCACATCCGCTCAGTCGGTGAGCGTGAAGGTCACTGAAAAGCTTCCCCAGCCCGCAACCGGTGTCCCGCCGGAAGTCGCGGGCATGAATCGCCACGACCGCTGCGCCTCGCGCACTGCCGCGGCATCGAGCGGTGCAAAGCCACTGCTGCGACTGACTTTCACATCGCCCACCTGTCCGTTCGGCAGCACGTAGATCAGCAGCGTGACCGTGCCCGTCTTTCCCATTCGGATTGCCGATGCCGGATAGTCGGGACGCGTAAGCGGATAGCGTGGATCGACGCGCGGGCTCGTCACAGTCGGTTGCGTGGGAGCCGTGGGGCCTTCGCCACCGTAAGATCCCGACCACGGATCGGGTGGCGGGCTTTCATTCGTATCGTCGAAAGGGATCGGGTCCGGCGCCCGGGGCATCTCGGACCGCGGAGTGTAGGTACTTGGGTCCGGTCTATGTTCGCGATCTATGGGCGTCGGCTCGTCGGGCTCCCTCGGCACATTGACGACGGTGGTGTCTGGCGGATTCTCCGGATAGATATGGGGCAGGAGTCCATTCTTCAGGGCGAGCAGCAGTCCCGCGTGCACGAGAAATACCGCCGTCAATCCGTATGTCAGGCGTAAGGTCGAGCGTTCTTGCAGGTAACTCATGACTCGCCTCCTACTTGCTCGCGGCGGTAGGTGCGGCGCCAGTCATCGCGGGCTTGTGGCCGGCGCCTCGGCGTGAGCCGAACGGCCCTAGTATAGTCGTGCCCGTGGTGCGTATCGATCACGTGGGTCTTGTCGGCCGCGATGTCGCAGTGATGCAGACATCCTTCGAGCGACTCGGCTTCATCACCACGCCGCCGAAGCTGCTGATGCAGGCCGACCCGAAGACCGGCGAACGCCACTCCCTGCAACAACTGTGCTCGCACGCCGTGCTCGAACAGGGCTATGTCGAGTTGTCCACGCTCGAGGCCGGTGGTCTCGAGCATCCAGTGGCCGTCTACGTGCGTCGCCAGCAGGGGCTCGAAATCCTCGCGTTCGCGAGCAGCGACATCGAAGCAGATGCCGAGCGTTGCCGTGCCGCGGGCCTGGAGCCATCGGCGGTTTCAGTTGCGACGCGCGATGTGGCATACGGCGCGCGCAGAGGCGCGGCACAGTTTCACTGGTTCACGCTCGCGGCACGTAGTGCTCCGGAAGGACTCGTATGTTTTGTCCACAATCACACGCCGGAGCTCGTATTCCAGAGCGAAGTGATGGGACATCCGAACACGGCGAGCGCCATTACCGGCGCGACGATCGTGTCATCGGACCCGGCACACTCCGCTCAGCTGTATCGCACGCTTCTGCAGGAGGATCCGCAAGGGGAGGGCGAAGATCTGCGTTTCGAGTGGGGTGCGCAGCGCATCCGCATCACGACCCGGCATCGATTCGTCGCCGACTACCCTGGTGCCGGAGTGCGCAAGACGCCGTGCCTCGCGGGATTCGAAGTGACGGTGCACGACATTGCCAGCACCGCGGGCTATCTCGCGCGTGCGCGCGTGCGCTTTCAGCCGCGAGCGGATGGCGGGCTCTGGGTGGGTCCGCGCTCAGCGTGCGGCGCTGCCCTGAGTTTTACGCCCCGGCCGCCGTGAGCACGTAGCGGCTGCCCAAACAGGAACGGCGCGCCGACACAGATCGACGCGCCGCCAGTCTGATTACCTGAAGGACTCCAGCACCTGTCCGCGGATCTCGCCGCCGGGGAACCCGGTGGAGTGAACGTTGGCGTAGGTCGACCCGGAGCGAATCGCAGCCAGCAGCTCGGCGAACTCGCCCGCCGCGATACCTTGAGCGGTCGCGCCTGCACCGACATCCGTCATCTGGATAGTGCCGGTCAGCGTCGCCTCGCCCGGCGGGCAGGCCTGCGTGCCGGCTGGTCCATTGCCCAGGTTGCTGCACAGGAATACCACGATGCCGCCATTGATCGCCTTGCGGCCGAAATGAATGTGCGACTGCGTGACGCCCGGCAGCCCCTGATAGCTGATCTCGTAGGTGATCGTGCCGGCGTCTTCATCGATGACAGCCTTGAAGCGGCCACTTGCCGCGCTCGAGAGTGTGGGTACCTCGTTGTAGCTGACGAGTACGGCACGGACGACTTCCTGCCGATGGTGCTGGTTGTCGCCGATTGCGGTGCCGGCGCAGATCCCGATCATCACGACGCCGAACGCAGCGGAAAGCCAAAGAGAGGGTTTCATGGAGCGCATCCTCCGTGGTTGCGTGAGAACAATCCTGAGCGCACGTGCAGGATAGCGCCGTGATCGTGAATTTCGTATTACCCCAAGGTGAGCCCCTGACCGTGCTGCTCTGCTCCGGGAGATGATTTGGCCGCACCGGGCGCACTCGTGTATCCTTGCGCGCTCTCCGCAAGGCCTTGATTTTACGAAAAGTATCCAGATGCAAGAACGTTACGACCCGGCGCAGCTCGAGTCCGAGGTGAACGCCTACTGGCAGGCGCAGAAGCTGCTCGAGGCGCAGGAGCACTCCGAGCGCCGCAAGTACTACTGCCTGTGCATGTTTCCGTACCCGAGCGGTCGGCTGCACATGGGGCACGTGCGCAATTACACGATCGGGGACGTGATCACGCGCTACATGCGGATGCGCGGCTACAACGTCCTGCAGCCGATGGGTTGGGATGCGTTCGGGCTGCCGGCGGAAAACGCCGCCATCGCCAACCGTGTGCCGCCCGCGAAATGGACCCACGACAACATCAAGTACATGCGCGAGCAGCTCAAGTCGCTCGGCTTCGCGATCGACTGGCCGCGCGAGTTCGCCACTTGTCAGCCCGAGTACTACCGCTGGAACCAGTGGCTGTTCCTGCGCATGCTGGAACGAGGCATCGCGTACAAGAAAACCGGCGTCGTCAACTGGGATCCGGTGGACCAGACCGTGCTCGCCAACGAGCAGGTGATCGACGGGCGCGGCTGGCGCACCGGCGCGCTGATCGAGAAGCGCGAGATCCCGATGTATTACCTGCGCATCACGGACTACAAGGACGAGCTGCTGAGCGCGCTCGACGCACTGGACGGCTGGCCGGAACGCGTGAAGGTGATGCAGGCCAACTGGATCGGCAGGAGCAAGGGCGTCAATTTCGGATTTCCTTACGAAATCGATGGTGCGCGACAGCTCCTCAGGGTCTTCACGACGCGTGCCGACACCATCATGGGCGCCACGTTCGTCGCCATCGCGCCCGAACATCCTCTCGCGCTGCGTTTGGCTCGTGACAACCCGCAGGTCGCCCTCTTCATCGAGGAGTGTCGCACGGGTGGAGTGACCGAAGCCGAATTCGCGCTGATGGAGAAGAAGGGCGTGCCGACCGGGTTCTTCGTCACGCATCCGCTCACGCAGGAGCGCATCGAAGTCTGGGTTGGCAACTATGTCCTGATGGCGTACGGCGAAGGCGCGGTAATGGGCGTACCTGGTCACGATGAGCGCGATTTCGAATTCGCGCGCAAGTACGGCCTGCTGATCAAGCCGGTCATCGATGTCGACGGGCGGACGTATTCGACGGAAGCCTGGCAGAGCTGGTATGCGGAACACGGCCGCTGCATCAATTCCGGCAAGTACGACGGGCTCGATTACGACGACGCGACCGCCGCGATCGCGCAGGATCTCAAGGCTCTCGGGCTCGGTGACGAACAGACGGTGTGGCGCTTGCGCGATTGGGGTATTTCACGGCAGCGCTACTGGGGCTGCCCGATCCCGCTGGTGCATTGCCCGTCCTGTGGCGATGTCCCGGTGCCGGACCAGGATCTTCCCGTAGTGCTGCCCGAGGGGCTGGTGCCGGATGGCAGCGGCAATCCACTCGCGAAGACGCCCGCGTTCTACGAGTGCAGTTGCCCGCGCTGCGGTGGCGCAGCGCGGCGTGAAACCGACACGATGGATACGTTCGTGGACTCGTCCTGGTACTACATGCGTTTCGCGAGTCATGACAACTCGCAGGCCTCGGTCGATGGGCGCACGCAGTACTGGTGTCCCGTGGATCAGTACATCGGCGGCATCGAGCACGCGATCCTGCATCTTCTCTACTCGCGCTTCTGGACCCGCGTCATGCGCGACATGAAGCTGGTGCAGTTCTCGGAACCCTTCATGAACCTGCTCACGCAGGGCATGGTCCTCAACGACATCTATTCACGTACCGGCGCCGATGGGCGCGTGAGCTACTTCAATCCGGCGGACGTTGAGGTGCAGCTCGACTCGAAAGGTGGGCGGGTAGCGGCGACGCTGAGCAGCGATGGGCAGCCCGTCGAGTGGGAAGGCATGCGCACCATGTCGAAGTCCAAGAACAACGGCGTCGACCCCACCGCGCTGGTGGATCAGTTCGGGGCCGACAGCGTGCGCCTCTTCATGATGTTCAAATCGCCGCCCGAGGACACGCTCGAGTGGTTGGATGAGGGCGTGCAGGGCGCGCAGCGCTTTCTCAAGCGGCTGTGGAAAGCCGTGTACCAGCACGTCACCCGAGGCGTCACCGCCTCGGCGCTGGTAGCGAGGATAGATCACGCATCGCTTTCGGCTGCCCAGCGCGAGATGCGCCACCTGACGCACCAGATGCTGACGAAGGTGACCGATGACATCGGCCGGCGGCGCACCTTCAACACCGCCATCGCCGCGGTCATGGAGCTCATGAACGCCCTGGCGAAATTCGAGGATGACACGGAGGGCGGCCGTGCTGTGCGACAGGAGGCGCTGGAAATCATCGTTCTTGCGCTGGCGCCGATCGTGCCGCATGTGTGCCACGTCCTCTGGCAGTCCCTGGGGCAGCCCGGCGCGGTGATCGATGCACGGTGGCCGGAACCGGATTCAGCCGCACTGGCGCAGGATGTGCTCGAAATAGTGGTGCAGGTGAACGGCAAACTCCGCGGGCGCATCCAGGTTCCCGCGAGCGCCGATGAAGCCGCGATTACCCAGGCGGCACTCCGCGATGCCAACGTGCAGCGCTTCGTGCTCGACAAGCCGGTGCGACGCGTGATCGTCAAGGGCAAGCTGGTCAATGTCGTCGTTTGAGCAAATGATCCCCGGCGCCACGCGCCGGACCGCAGCTGGAAGCACTGTCCGCCTGAACCGGGCAGTGCCGCTCCTGATGTGCGTGGTGCTGAGTGGCTGCGGCTTTCACCTGCAAGGCGCGACTTCGATGTCGCCGGTGATGAAAGTCACCTACGTCGATACCGAGGACGCACGCAGCAGCTTCCTGCTCACTCTGATGCGCTCATTGAAGGCAAGTGGCGCCACGCTCACGCCGGACCGTGACCTGGCGACCGCGGTGCTGCATATCGAGCACGACGAAACCGGCCAGCGCGTACTGTCGGTGTCGGCGGCCAACAAGCCCACCGAGTACGAGATTTTCTACAAGGTCAAGTACTCGGTGAGTGCGGGCGGGAAGGAAATCCTCGCTACGCAGACGCTCGAGCTGACGCGCGACTACAGCTTCGACGAGACGACGCTGCTGGCGAAAGTGCACGAAGAGGACATCCTGCGTGAGGCGCTGGCGCGCGACCTCGCCGGCATCGTCATGAGCCGGCTCGCAAGCCTGTAGAGGGGAGTTGCCCGTCGCAGCGGTGGTGAAACTTGGCGAAGCGTCGCGCATCGAGGTGGCGACACTGCTCTGCCGATATGGAATTGAGCTCCGGCTCATCGCGGCCGGTGAGCCGATACCCGGTTCCTACTGGGGCGAGAGCGAAGCCGGGCTCAAGGGCAGCAGTCTGTGCGCCCGCCTCGACACCCCGCTGCATTCGGTGCTGCACGAGGCTGCGCACTACATCTGCATGAGTCCCGAGCGCCGGTCCGGGCTCGATACCGATGCGGGCGGTGAATACGCGGAAGAAAACGCGGTCTGCTATCTGCAGATCCTGCTCGCCAGCCAGGTGGCTTGCTACGGACGCGCACGCATGCTGCGCGACATGGACGCCTGGGGCTACACGTTTCGCCTCGGTTCCGCGCAAGCCTGGTTCGAGACCGATGCCGCCGACGCCCGCCGCTGGCTGCTCGAACACGGCCTCATCGACGCCAACGAACGTCCGACGGCACGCACGCGCGAATGATCGGCTTCAACGACGCGCGAACCGGTCGGTCGCGCTGAGCAGCTGGTGCAGAATTCCAGGTTCCATGGCCGAATGCCCGGCGTCCGGCACCACGAGGAACTGCGCTTCCGGCCACGCGCGATGCAGATCCCAGGCGCTCATCATCGGGCAGACGACATCGTAGCGTCCCTGCACGATCACCGCGGGAACGCGCCGGATGGCGGCAGCGTTGCGCAGCAACTGATCCTCGTGTTCGAAGAACCCACGGTTGACGAAGTAGTGGCATTCGATGCGCGCCACCGCGGTCGCGAACTCATCGTCGCTCCAGCGCGCGATGTTTTGCGGATTCGGATGCAGATAGCTGGTGGCAGCTTCCCAGACCGACCACGCCTTGGCCGCTTGCAGCGCGACCTTGGGATCGTTGCCTGTCAGGCGACGGTAGTAGGCCGCGACCAGGTCTGATCGCTCCGCGGGAGGAATCACTCCGAGGTACTGTTCCCAGGGCTCGGGGTACAGCGCGCTCGCGCCGTCCTGGTAGAACCACTGGATCTCTTTTCGCCGCAGCAGAAAGATTCCACGCAGGACGAGCTCGGTGATGCGCTGCGGATGAGTCTGCGCATACGCGAGCGCCAGCGTGCTGCCCCAGGAGCCGCCGAATACCAGCCAGCGTTCGATGCCGAGATGCTCGCGCAGGCGCTCGATGTCTTCGACCAGGTGCCAGGTGGTGTTATCGACCAGGCTGGCGTGCGGGCGGCTGCGACCGCAGCCGCGCTGATCGAAGAGCACAATGCGGTAGCGCTTCGGATCGAAGAAGCGGCGCGAGTCCTTGCCGGCTCCCGCTCCTGGCCCGCCGTGCACGAACAACGCCGGCTTGCCACGCGGATTGCCGCATTCCTCGTAGTAGATCTCGTGCAGGTCCGAGACCCGCAACATGCCACTGCCGTACGGCTCGAGCGCGGGGTACAGCTTGCGCAGCTCGATGCCGCGCCTGCCCGCTTTCGGGGAGCGCCGGCGGCCAGCGCTGCTGGTCGGTTTTCGCCGCGTCCTGCTGGCTCGCGTCTTCTCGCGCGGGCTCATGTCCTCGTCACCATCGGACCCAGCGGCCGGCCGCCGATGAGGTGCACGTGCAGGTGATAAACCTCCTGGCCACCGTGAGCATTGCAGTTCACGATGAGGCGAAAACCGTTGTCTGCAATTCCTTCCTTGCGAGCGAGATCGCGCGCTACCAGCACCATGTGGCCGATGAGCGCCTCGTCCTCGTCGACGATGTCATTCACCGTCGGGATCGGCTTGTTGGGCACTACGAGGATGTGTGTCGGCGCTAGGGGGCGGATATCGCGAAACGCCGTGACCCGATCGTCCTTGTGGACGATCGCGGCGGGCAATTCTCCGGAGATGATCCTTTCGAACAGCGTCGGCATGCGTGCTCCCCCCGCAACCAGCCGTGGTGGGTGGAAAAGCCTACCATCGGAGCGTGGGAGCGCGGCAAGAATTACATGCCGGCGTGATTGAATCCTGAAACCGGGAATCTCGGACCCGGCAGTGGATATTGCATCCCTGCCGCCGGGTATCGCGGCGGACAAGCCGCCGCGATACCCGTGCAATCAGCGTAGGTACATCAGTACCCGCCGCCCTTGCTCTTCGCCTTCGCGAGTTCGGAGCTGCTCAGCTTGCCGTCCTTGTCGGTATCGAGCGCGCTGAACTGCGATGACAGGTTCGCATCGCCCTTGGCTTCGTCCTTGCTGATCACGCCGTCACCGTTGGCGTCGAGCTTCGAATAGTCCATCGACGTCGAGGTGCCGTTGCTGGCGGGCGGCGGCGGGGTCTGCTGCGCAAAGGCTGCCCCGGCGGCGAGGACTGCGGCCAGTGCGGTAACTTTGATAATTGCGTTCATGTATTGCTCCTTCAGGGTTTACACGTCCCTGCGTGCGAGATAGGCGCGCCGGGTCGGCAGTACAGATGCAGTGCGCGTGCCAACCCAAGGCGACGCTGCAATAGCCCGCAAATATCGGCGCTTGCCGCCAGCAAGCGGACGCTCGCATGGCCTCGTAGTGTCACCCACAGGCAACACAACTGCGTCTTGACAGCCAAGGCACAGCACCCGCCGTGACGAACAACACGACCAATGGGCCGAGCTTGCGGGCCCGTGTAGACTCCGCCGACCCCGTAATCCCATGGGCTACACCCAAGTCGCGAGGAAGGAATGACAATGAGTCGAAGCCTGTCGCTGTGCCGCTTGTTCGTGTCTGTTGCCCTCATCCTCGCGCTGGTCAGCTGCGGAAAATCGGAGCAGCCGGCGCCGGCGGCCGATGCAACCGCCGCCGCCACTGCTGCGTCAGCTGCTCCCTGGAGCACGTTCCGCGAGCAGTTCCTGGAAGGCTATTTCAAGGCCCACCCGGTTTTTGCAGTGAATGCCGGCCGGCACGAATACGACGGACAGCTCCCCGATTGGAGCGCCGCGGGTATAGCGGCTGAGATCAAGCGGCTGCATGAAGCACGCGATGCGACCGCCGCGTTTGACGCTGCAGCGCTGGCCGACGCCGACCGTTTCGAGCGCGACTACCTGGCCGCGCGCCTGGATCGTGGCTTGTTCTGGCTCGAGATCGCCGAGGCGCCGTTCCACAACCCGGCTTTCTATCTCGACTGGATCGACGACGGCCTGGATCCCGCACCCTATCTGACGCGTGAGTACGCTCCACTCGAGCAGCGCATGCGCGCATACATCGCGTACTTACGGGCGGTCCCCGCTGCCGCCAAGCAGATCAAGGCGAACCTGCGTGCACCACTCGCATTGCCGCTGCTGGAGCGGGGCGTGTCGGCATTCAAGGGATTTGCCGACTTCTACTCGCATGATGCCGTGGTTACGTTTGCCAGCATCAAGGATGCAGCGCTGCAGGGCGAGCTGAAGAGCGCGAGCGCGTCCGCAGCGGCGGCGATGCGCGATGTGGCTGGCTGGCTGGAGGCGCAGCGCTCGTCGGCGACCGGCAGCTTCGCCCTCGGTCCCGAGAAGTTCGCTCTGATGCTGAAGATGACTGAGCGCGTCACGACACCACTCGCTGACCTCGAGGCGGTGGGACGCGCCGACCTGGAACGCAACCTCGCGGCACTGCGCGAGGCCTGTGCGCAGTACGCGCCGGGCAAGTCGATCCAGGTGTGCTTCGACAAGATGCAGGAGAACAAGCCCACGGCCGGCGCCGTCGAGGGCGCGCGCCAGCAGCTCGCCGGGCTCAGGCAGTTCATCGTCGACAAGCAGGTGGTGACGATTCCGGGCACCGAAGAGGCGCGAGTAGCTGAGGCGCCTCCCTACAATCGTGCCAACCACGCTTACATCGAGATTCCCGGCCCCTACGAGAAGGGACTGCCGGCGACCTATAACATCGCGCCGCCCGATCCCAGCTGGACGGAAAAGGAGCGGCACGATTACATCTCCGGACGCGCGGATCTGCTCTTTACATCCGTGCACGAAGTCTGGCCCGGACACTTCCTGCAGTTCCTGCATTCGAATCGCTCCGGCTCGATCGTCGGTCGCTTGTTTGTCGGCTACGCCTTCGCGGAAGGCTGGGCGCATTACGGCGAGGAGATGATGTGGGAGATGGGGCTCGGCAACGGCGATCCGGAGACCCACATCGGGCAGCTCTCGAACGCGCTGCTGCGCGATGCACGCTTCCTCTCGGCGATCGGGCTGCACACGCACGGCATGACCGTGGCCGAGTCGGAGCGCTTGTTCCGCGAAGAAGCGTTCCAGGACACTGGCACCGCCCGTCAGCAAGCGGCGCGAGGCACCTACGATCCCGCGTATCTCAACTACACCATGGGCAAACTCATGATCCGCAAGCTCCGCGAGGAATGGACCGCGAACCGGGGAGGACGCGCGGCCTGGCATGACTTTCATGATCAGCTGCTCTCGTATGGTGGTCCGCCGCTACCGATGATCCGCAAGGCGATGCTCGGTAAGGACGAGGGGCCCCTGTTCTGACCTCGAATACTCGCCACTGGCCGAAATGGGCCAGTGGCGAGGGGCAGCCAGTCTCGGTACGCTTGCGCTCGTGAAGCTAAACGCCGATAGCCTGCCCGGCCATCTCACCCGCGACCTCAAGTCGGCGTACCTCATCAGCGGCGACGAGCCACTCCTGGCCGCGGAGGCGACCGACGCCATCCGCCACAGGGCGCGCGAATCCGGCTACACCGAACGCCAAGTGTTCTTCGTGGAGCGCGGCTTCGACTGGAACGCGCTCCGCAATGAAAGCCAGTCGCTGTCCCTGTTTGCCGAGCGGCGCGTGATCGACGTACGCATGCCCGGTGGCAAACCGGGTGATGGCGCCGAGCTGCTGCAGTCCCTGGTCGAGAATCCCGCTCCCGATCAGTTGTTGCTCGTGTCCTGCGGCAGGCTCGAGCGTCAGACTCTGCAGAGCGGATGGGTAAAGGCTTTCGAACAGCAGGGCGCCTGGATACAGATCTGGCCGATCGATCTCGCCCGACTGCCTGACTGGATCGCGGCACGCATGCGTGCGCGCGGCCTGGTTGCCGAGCCCGGTGCGGCCGAGTTGCTCGCGGAGCGCGCTGAAGGGAACCTGCTCGCCGCTCAGCAGGAAATCGACAAGCTGGCGCTGCTGGTCAAGCCGGGAGCGGTGGATGCGGCGGCGCTTTCGCAGGTTGTTGCCGACAGCGCGCGTTTCGATGCCTTTCAGCTAGGTGATGCGGCGTTGCGTGGCGATGCGCGACGCGCGCTTCGTGTCCTCGATGGTTTGCGCGGCGAGGGCGTGGAGCCGACGCTCGTACTCTGGGTGCTGAGTCGCGAGCTGCGCGCACTGTGGCAACATTTGTCCCAGGAGCGCAGCGGGCGGTCCCCGCCTGCCTGGCAGCGGCCGAACCCCGCATTGCTGGCAGCTGCTCAAAGGGCGCGGAATCTGAATATCAGTGAGCTCGTCAGCCTGGCGGTGCGCGCCGATCGCACCATCAAGGGGCGGCAGATGGGCGATCCTTGGGATGCGCTGGCCATGCTGGTCGCGCAGCTCGCCGGCGTGCGCACACTTGCTGACGCCGCCTGACTGAACAGCTCGCGCGCTCCATGAATCCGATCGGAATCTTCGGCGGCACGTTCGATCCCATCCACTACGGGCACCTGCGCACGGCGTTCGAACTGTTGCAGGCGTTGCGACTCACCGAAGTGCGTTTCATGCCGGCCGGCAACCCCCCGCACCGGGAAGCGGCGGTCGCGAGTGCTGAAGTGCGCCTGCAGATGGTCACGGCGGCGACCGAGGGTCAACACGGCTTCCTGGTCGACGACCGCGAGATCCGGCGCGAAGGACCGTCATATTCGGTGGATACGCTGGCAACGTTACGCGCGGAACATCCTGATCGCTCGTTGTGTCTGATCGTGGGCATGGATGCATTCCTCGGGCTGCCGAAGTGGTACCAATGGCGTGAGATCCTGCAGCTTTCCCATGTCGTGGTCGCACACCGACCGGGCTGGCGCGCTCCCGGGATGGGACCGCTGGGTGAGCTGCTGGTGGATCGCGGCACCGGTCGGATCGGCGACCTGCATGAATCCCGCGCGGGATCCATCTACATCCACGCTGTGACGCAGCTCGAAATCTCCTCCACTGAAGTGCGCAACCTGGTCGCGGCGGGACGTGATCCACGTTTCCTGATGCCCGACAGCGTGCGCAAGATCATCCTCGAGAGTCGCTGCTACACTGTGTCCCAACGCTGATTTCTTTCACCTCAAGGAGGCAACAACCCGGCATGACAGCATCCACCATCAAGCGCCCGCGCACGCGTACGCGGCGTTCACTCGAAACGGTCGTGGTCGAGGCGCTTGAGGACATGAAGGCGGCGAACATCAAGGTGCTTGATGTCCGCTCGCTGACCGACATCACCGACCTCATGGTGATTGCTTCAGGCACCTCCGACCGTCACGTACGCTCAGTGGCGGACCGGGTGATCGAGAAAGCCAAGGAGGCCGGCTTCCGGCCCTTCGGCATCGAAGGCGAGCGCGACGGGGAGTGGGTTCTCGTCGACCTGCCGGACGTGCTCGTGCACATCATGCTGCCACGCGTTCGCGAGTTCTACGGACTGGAAAAGCTGTGGAGCGCATCGCACAGCCTCCCATCACCGGCTTGAACGAAACCGCAGCTCCTTGCGGAGCGGCTCCGGCTGCCTCGCGCGGGGCGGGAGCGACGATGCAGTAAGCTGCGCGCATGCGAATCGAGCTGCTCGCGCTCGGTACCCGGATGCCCGCCTGGGTCGATGCCGGCGTCGACGACTATGTGCGTCGCTTCGGACCCGAAATCCGTTTCGAGTTGCGCGAAATTCCGCTGGCACGACGTACCGCGGACGCCAATGCGACGCGGGCCATCGCGGCTGAAGGTACGCGATTGCTGGCGGCGCTGCGCAAGGATACGTTCGTGGTAGCTCTGGAGGTCGGTGGCACGACCTTCGGCACCGAACAACTCTCGACCTGGCTCGGGCAGCGAATGCACGCTGGGCGTGACCTCAGTTTCCTGATCGGTGGACCGGACGGCCTGGCGCCAGGGTGCCTGCGACGGAGCGATCTGCGCTGGTCACTCTCGGCGCTGACACTGCCGCACGGATTGGTGCGAATCGTCCTCGTCGAGCAGCTATATCGCGCGCTGAGCCTGATCAAGGGCCATCCCTATCACAGGCCCTGAGGTTTGGCCGGCCCGCGCGCGAGCCCTGGGATGCGCCAATTCGCGTTGTGACATAAGCGGGCGCCACCCGGGAAGATCCTGTCAAATCTGCGACGCGGTTGTCTGCGGAAGGCGACGCTTCTGCTTGCTTGCCCCGGCTCCTGTGACGAAAATCAATCCGCCCTCCCGCTCGCGAAATCCTCGAATCAAAACGTAAACCGCCTCCTTGTGAGGCTGGTACTTGGCTTGCGTTCGCAATCACGACCCGAGGAGATTTCTGGATGACAGGCGCCGCCGAGGACCTCTGGCATCTGAGCATCGACGATCTGTTCGTCGCACCAGCCGAGACTCCGCCTCTCGAAGGTCTAGGCCCGTTCGTCATCAATCTCAGCGCTTCGACTGCGCCGATCACCATTCCTGCCACCGGCCCGGCCGGGTTCGAAAAGTTCAAGCTCTACCAGCTGTCGCGCAAGGAAGATGGGCGCGATCGATTCCGGCTCCGGCTCGGTTTCTTCGACACGCCCGCTGCAGCCAATGAAGCGCTCGCCGTGCTACGCGAGCAGTATCCCAGCGCGTTCGCGAGCAATGCGGCCGAGGAAGATCATCGGTTCAATCCGGCCCGCGCCCGCCCCGCGCCGAGTACCGCAGCAGCGCCAGCGACGCCCCTTCCTCAAGCCGCGCCTACGACTCCCCACGTTCGCGGCGCCGTACGCACCGACTCAGGTCGCCGCGGCAACAGGAAACGGGACATCCGGCGCGACCACGGCAGCCAAGCGCGCGCCGGCGAGGAGCATGGACCTCAGCGCCACAAGCAGTCCGGACGCCCCAGCCACGGTTCGAACCGGAGCACTCAGCACGTCGAGTCGAAGAAAGCAGGCGCGGAAGAGAAGCTCGACGTCGAATCGATTCTGCTGGCAGCCCTCGCACCAGCCGCGCCGCGCAAGCCTCCGCAACATCACGCACCAAAAGCTGCCGGCAGCGCGAAACAACACCAGCGTCCACATGCCAAAGCGGAGCCGAAGCCGGCGCCAGCCGAGCCAAGCGCGAAGTCGGCCGGATTCGGTGCGATCATCACAGCGCCGACGCTTGGCACAAGCGCTCCGGCAAGTGCGCCCGCACCGACGATCACGTATTCCGTCGCGCTCGCGCCATCCGCCAGTGACCGCGCCAAGGTCGCGACGCCGGAGACTCCGAAGCCGTCGCGGGCGCCGGCTCCCGAGGCCAGGACACCTGAGCCGGTGCAGACACCGGTGGTGCAAGTCGCTGCCCCTATTCAACCAGTAGCTGACGCAAGGGCGCCCGTCGCTGCGCCGTCGCAGGTCGTTGACGAGGCGCAGATCGCCACGCATCCGCGCATCGACGACGTACCTGTCGCCGCGCACCGGCGCGGCGACGAAGCACAGGTCGCGACGCACCCGCGCCTGGATGAGGCACCGAACGACGCGGCTGAGCATGCGGCCGACGTTCCGATCGACCTGCATTTCATCGATCGCATCTTCGATGACAAGACGCCGTCGGACGACGATACGCCGACAGTCGAAGTGCTGGCACTGGAATCACCCGATGCGAGCCCCGTGCAGGAGAAGCCTGCCAGCCAACCGGCCGCGATTGTCGAAGCCCCGAAGGAAGAGCTCGCCACTGCCCCGAAGGAATGGCCCGCTGCTCCGAAAGCAAAAGTTTCCGAGCCTCCGAAGCACAAGAAGGCCGAGACCAAGGCGCGCGCCGCTGAGACCGAGGCTCCGACGATTTCGGCGCACGAGATCATTGCCCTGTTGACGCAACCACTGCCTGTCGCGCGACCCGTTTCGCCACGCTCGAAATCAGAAGCCCGGGTCAAGCGCGGGCACGCGCCGAGCGTGCCGGCAAAAGTCGCGCCTCAAGCTGCGCCCCGGGCTCCAGCAAACCTCGCGCCTCCGCCTCCGGTAAACATCGCGCCGCAAGCGCCGGCTCCAGCGCCGGAGCCAAAGACCGCATCAGCATCGCAGTCGGGCACGCCTGTCGCTCGCAGTGACGCCACCCAGCCGCCGCAGGCTCCGAACGCCGAGCCAGACTCTTCAGTGGGCGCCATGAGCGCGCGGATCGAATCGGAACTCGATGCAATCATGTCTCCCACCGACGCGCCGCAAAGGACGCGGGACACGTCGAAGAAACCTGCGGTGGAACTCGAGCTCGAACTTGAACCGCAACCCGCCTCGGTGCCCGTGCTCAGCGACATCATCGAGGAAGTCACTGTCGCGGCGGTGATTCCGATCCGCCACGAACAGCCGCCATCGAAGCCTGCGGTCAGCGCGGCGGAAGCCACACCCATGTCCCCCGCGGCACCGAGGCGCGCAGCAACGCGCGCGCCCGAGAGCTCACCTGCGCCGCTGCCCGCCGACAGCATATTCAAGGTCAAGTCGCGACCGGTTGAAGCGGCGAAGACGCCGGCCCCGGCGGTGCCGGAGATGAGACGTCCGGTGGTCGTCTTCGATGCGCCGATCGAGGACATGGACAGCACGCAGACGCTGCGCGCCCTGACTCCGCTCGAGCTCACCGACGACAGTCAATCGAAATGGTTCGCCGTGCAGCTCGCCCTGTCCGAAGAACAGGTCAAGGTCGAATCGCTTCCGCACATCGACATCTTCGATGAATACCGCTTGTACTCGATTTCCGGCATCGACCAGGCGAAGTTCATGCATAGCCTGCGACTTGGCTTCTTCTCGGCGGAGGGCTCGGCACAGGCAGTCGCAGGATACCTGCGCACCTTTTTCGAGGGCGCGGCCGTGAAGCGCGTGAGCATCGCAGAGCACGAGCGCTTCTGCGAGCGCAGGGCGAAAGTTGAGAGACCGGCTGAAGCCGACGCTTCAAGTGCGCCTGCCCAGCGAACGCCCGCGCCGGGCGCGAGCAGCCCTGCGACCCCCGCCCATGGATCCGCTGACGACGCCGATGCGAAGACGCCGGTTCGCAAGCGCGGCTCGAGCGATAGCTCTCCGACCGGACGTCACAAGACGCTGGGAGAGGCGCTGTACGAGGAAGCGCGCCAGGTCGCGCTGTCGCAGAGCGCGATCCGCCGCCTGCCCAAGAACTCCTCGCTCTGGTCGAAACTGTTCGGCCAGGGCAAGGGATGAGCTGACAGCCGGGCGCCGATCTGCCCGGGGTCTCCCCGCGGCGTTCACATCTCGTTCATCGCCACGCGTTCAGGATGCTATCCTGCGCGCATCTCCCGCAGTTTCAGGATTGTTCGCCCAAGCGATTGGGTGGCAAGGCAAATAGGATCCCACCGGCCATGTCTGCCGGACTTCTTCATCTCGCCTCCGCATCACCGCGCCGCCGCGCGCTTCTCGAGCAGATCGGGGTGCCTTGCACGGTCCATCCGGTGGATGTCGACGAGACCCGTCAACCGGGTGAGGCGCCTCGCGATTACGTCCTGAGAGTGGCGCGCGACAAAGCCGAAGCCGGCTGGTCCCGAATCGGCGTGCCGGCAGGGGTAGCGGTATTGGCGGCCGATACCGCGGTGGTGGTCGAGGGCGAAATTTTTGGCAAGCCGCGCGATCAAACGGAGGGTTCCATGATGCTGGCGCGGTTGTCGGGCCGCACCCATGAAGTGTTGACGGCGGTGGCCCTGCGCACACCGGCCGGGTTGGATCACCGCCTGAGTGTGAGCCTGGTGACCTTCAGAGCGCTCCTGCCTGGTGAGTCTGAACGGTACTGGAGCACCGGCGAGCCTGCCGACAAGGCGGGCGCGTATGCTGTGCAGGGCCATGGAGCGGTGTTGATCGCGCACCTGAGCGGAAGCTACTCCGGCGTAATGGGGCTGCCGCTTTTTGAAACCGCTGACCTGTTGCAGCGCGCGGGATTCGATATATGGATGCAAACGCCTCGCCGGTAATGACTGCCGAAATCCTCGTGAACGCGACGCCGCGGGAGTCGCGTGCCGCGGTGCTCGAGAACGGCGTGCTGCAGGAGGTGTTCATCGAGCGCGCGAGTCGTCGCGGGCTGACCGGCAACATCTACAAGGGCCGCGTGTCGCGCGTGCTGCCGGGAATGCAGGCGGCATTCATCGAGATCGGGCTGGCGCGCACGGCATTTCTCCATGCCTCGGACATCGCCGCGCGCAACCCGGATTCCGGCGAGCTGGAGGGGCCGCGTACCGAGAACGTGCGCGAACTGGTCACCGAGGGTGACGAGATCCTGGTGCAGGTCGTGAAGGACCCGATCGGGAGCAAGGGCGCACGGCTCACGACCTTCGTGTCGATTCCCTCACGCTACCTCGTGTACATGCCCAAGGGACGCGGCGTTGGTGTCTCCGCGCGCATCGAGGCGGAAGAAGAACGCCGCCGTCTGCGCGAAGCCGTGACCCTGTTCGCAGCGCCCGAGGACACGGGCGGCTACATCGTGCGCACGGCGGCGGAAGGCGCGGCGCTCGAAGCCATGCGCGCCGACATGCTGTTTCTCAAGCGGCTGTGGGAGGCCATTCGTGACAAGGGGCTCAAGGCAGTCGCAGGGGAGCTGGTACACGAGGATCTGCCGCTGTCGGTGCGCGTGTTGCGCGACCTGCTCAACGAAGGGGTCGGGCGCGTGAGCGTCGATAATCCGCAGGCGCACCAGCGCATGCTCGATTTCGCGCGCATGTTCATGCCCGAGAGCGCAGCCAAGATCGAGCTCTACTTGCAGCCGCGCGCCATCTTCGATCTGCACGGCATCGAGGAAGAGATCGAGCGGGCCCTCGATCGCAAGGTGATGCTGAAGTCGGGCGGCCACCTCATGTTCGATCAGACCGAAGCGATGACCACGATTGACGTCAACACGGGCGCCTACGTAGGCCATCGCAATCTCGAGGAGACCATCTTTCGGACCAACCTCGAGGCGGCACTTGCCATCGCCCGCCAGCTGCGTCTGCGCAACCTCGGCGGCATCATCATCATCGACTTCATCGACATGCAGGAAGAGGAACACCGCCGCCAGGTGATCCAGGCGCTCGAAAAGGCGCTCGATGACGATCACGCTCGCACCACCATCTCCAGCGTTTCGCCGCTGGGCCTGGTCGAGATGACGCGCAAGCGCACCCGCGAGAGCCTCGAGCACCTGTTGTGCCAGCCCTGCCCGACCTGCGAGGGTCGCGGCTTCGTCAAGACACCCGAGACGGTCTGCTACGAAATCTTCCGCGAGATCCTGCGCCAGAACCGCCAGTTCGAATTCCAGCAGCTGATGGTGCTCGCGCACCAGGATGTCATCGAGCTGTTGCTCGACGAGGAATCGGGCGCGCTCGCCGAGCTCGAAGCACTGGCCGGCAAGCCGATCCGGTTGCAGACCGAGGCGCTCTGTTCCGTCGACCAGTTCGACGTGGTGCTGATGTGAGCGAAGCCGCTCCGCAGTCGCCCGCAGGGACGCCGGTAACGCCGCGGCGCTCTGCCCTGCGCCGCATCCTGCGCTGGCTCGCCGGGATCGGCGCCGTGTTCGTGATCCTGCTCGCGCTGCTCGTCGGCGCCATGCGCATCGCGATGACGCACCTGCCCGAATATCGCGACCAGATCCAGGCCTGGGTCAACGACACTTCGCACCTCGACGTCAGGTTCAAGAGCATGGATGCGCGCTGGCGCATTTATGGACCGGAGCTGTTCGTGACCGATGTGCAGGTGCTGGCGCCCAAGGGCGGACCGCTGTTGGCGAAAGCGCACGCGGCCAGCATCGGCTTCGACATCTGGCGCGCGCTCCTGCACGCCGAAGTGCTCGCCGCCCGCATTACGCTGCTGCAACCGCAGATCGGGGTCGTGCGTACGCCAGACGGACGCATCGAGCTCGAGGGCCAGGCGGCGCTGCAGGACCAGGAACATCGCTTCAAGATCGACGATCTCCCCACCGGGTTGCTGCGCATCGACGACGCGAAGATCACGTTCACCGACCAGCAGGGGAAGTTACGCGATCTCATCCTGACCGGCGTCGAAGCCGGGTTGCGACGCGATCGACACGATCTCGAGCTCGAAGCTGAGCTCGACCTTCCCGACCGCATGGGCTCGCGCCTCGCGTTCGCCGGCGAGGCTCATGGCGACCTGGCGGCACCGGAGTCATTGAATTGGCGTGTCGATCTCGGCGCGAGCAATGTCGACCTGCAGGGCTGGCATGAGCTTTTCGGCAACACTCTTTCAGTGCCGAGTGCGGGCCGCGGCCAGGTGCGATTGTCAGCGGATCTCGACGGCACGCAGGTCACGGCGGGTTCGTTGCAGCTGCAACTCGCGGATGTACTGATTCCTGCTTCCAGCGTCTGGCCGAGCGAGACCAGGTACACGACCCTCGCCGGCAACCTGCGCCTCGATCGCAAGGACGGTGTGTGGCACTTGACGGGCCGCGACCTGAAACTCGTTACGCCCTCACAGGGCTGGGACCGAACGCGCCTGTCCGCGTCATGGAGCCAGGATGACAGCGGACTCGTGAATCTGCAGGCGCAGGCGAGTTACCTGCGTCTCGAGAATATCGCTCCGCTCGCAGCGCTGGCGCCCGAGAGCCAGTGGCGCAAGCGGCTCACCGAACTGCAGCCGGAAGGAGAGGTGCGCTCGCTCCGATTGAGCTATGCGGCGGGCCGGTCGGCGCCAGCGCGCTACCAGGCGAGCGCGCAGTTTGCCGATGTCGGCTTCGCGCCGGTCGGCGAGGCGCCCGGGTTGCGCGGACTGCGCGGTCAGCTGAGTGCCTCCGAGACTTCGGGTCGTGCGACCATCGATTCGCGCGCGGTGGTTTTTTCAATGCCGCACAAGTTCCGTGCCCCGCTGAGTGCCGATCTGGCACGCGGCGAGATCCGCTGGGAGCGCGCCGAGAATGGCTGGCATGTTTCCACCCGTCAGTTCGCGGTGCGCAATGCGCACGCGAATGCGGTGACCGACCTCGACCTGACATTGCCGGGTGACGACAGCTCGCCGCTCCTGAACATTCACAGCCTTTTCCACGACGCAGTGCTGGCCGAAGCGTGGCGCTACCTGCCGACCGACAAGCTGCCGGAAAAAGTCCTGGCGTGGCTCGACGCCGCACCGCTCGGCGGGCGCGCGCCCTCGGGTGAGTTCGTGTTCGACGGTCCGACGCACAATTTCCCGTTCCGCGATGGGAGCGGTGAGTTTCGCATCAGCTTCCCGGTCGAAGGCATGCGGCTGCACTACGCCGAAGGCTGGCCGGATATCGAGAACCTCGCAGCGGACATCGAGTTCAAGAACGCGGGGCTGACCGGCCTGGTGCGCAGCGCGCAGCTCAATGGATTGAAGGTGACGAATTCGAAAGCGCAGTTCGTCGATTTCAGGACCGGCGAGCTCACCATCGACGGCCATGCGACGGGCGATATGGGAGACGCGCTCGGCTACCTGCAGAAAAGTCCGGTCGTCGACAGCCTGGGGAGCCTGTTCGCGGACTTGCGCGGCAAGGGGCCGGTTGCCGCGAAGGTCAATCTGGTGCTGCCAGTCAAGGACATGGATCAGCGCAAGATCCTGGTCACGACGCAGATCGACCAGGGCACGTTGCAGCTGGCGAACACCACACACAAGCTCGAGCAGCTGCAAGGCACGCTCGAAGTCAGGGACAGGTTTGTGAGTGCGACCGACCTGTCTGCGGAGTATCTCGGTGGCCCCGTGCACGTGGAGCTCGCACCGGAAGCGGGCGCAGGTCGCAAGCAACTCGACAACGTCATCCACGTTCGCGCACAGACGCCGCTACCGGCCCTGCGCCGCGATTTCGATGTGTCGGATGTGCTGGACGTCGATGGCACGCTCGACTGGCGTGGGGTGATGCGCATCCCGTCCGATTCTTCCGACGAGGAAGGGCCGCGCCGCCCCATGACGTTGCGCATCAATTCCTCACTGCGTGGCGCCGCCATCAATCTGCCAGAGCCGTTGGCCAAGGCGGCGGCGGACGTGCGTCCGCTGCGTGTCGAAGTGCAGTGGCCGGACTCTTCAACAGCACTCGTGCACGCAGCGTACGGCAACGACGTGCGTTCGCAGCTCAGTTTCCGGCGCGAAGACTTCGGCTGGGCGCTCGATCGCGGCGGCGTGCGCCTCGGGGAGAGCGATGCGCGCCTGCCTGCGGGGCGCGGCCTCGAGGTCCACGGCAGCGTCGCGCGCCTGGATCTTTCGGAATGGCTGGATCTGCACTCAAAGGGGAGCAGCGGTGCGGGTGCTGCGCAGCGCCCGCTCGCGGATTACCTGCGCAGCGTGGAACTTGCGGTCGGGGACTTCAGGGTGTTTGGCATGCAGTTCCCGCAGGTCAACGGCAGCATGCTCGCTGGCGAGCGTGCATGGTCTGTGAACGTCGACGGGCCAAAGGCACACGGCACGGTGGTCGTACCCTTCGACTTCTCCTCGGGCGAGCCGCTCCTCATCGATATGGCACGCATGAGCATCGACTCGGAGGTGCAGTCCGTACCGTCCGCAGGAGGCGAAAGCCAACCCGATCCGACGCAGTGGCCTAACGTCAAGGCATCGATCGGTGAGTTCGATGCGTTCGGCAAGCACCTGGGATTTACGCGCGCGGAACTCAAGCGAATCCCGGATGGCTTGAGCCTCGACTCCCTCACTGCCAAGGCTCCGAGCCATGAGCTTACGGCGAGCGGGACCTGGACCAACCCGCCGACCGGGCAGCGAGGCACGCTGAAGCTCAAGCTCGAGAGCACGGACCTTAAGCAGACGATGCAGGATCTGGACTATGGCCCGGGCCTGGCTGCCAAGCACGGATTGCTGGTCGCGGATGTGAATTGGCCGGGCGCTCCGAATTCAACACTGCTGGGGCGACTGAACGGCACCCTGAAGGTCGAGATCGAGGACGGTCAGCTGCTCAAAATTCAGCCCGGCGCAGGCCGTGTCTTCGGTCTCCTCAGCATTGCGACGCTGCCGCGCCGCCTGTCGCTCGATTTCTCCGATCTCACGGACAAGGGATTCGCCTTCGACAGCGTGCGCGGCGATTTCACCATCGAGTCGGGCGATGCCTATACGAAGAATCTGCTGCTCAAAGGTCCCGCTGCGGAGATCGGCATGGTGGGTCGCACCGGGCTCGCGCGCCACGACTATGACCAGACGGTGGTGGTCACCGGGAGCTTCGGCAATTCGTTGCCGGCCGCCGGCCTGCTCGCCGGCGGACCCGCCGTCGGCGCGGCAATGCTCCTGTTCTCACAGATCTTCAAGGAGCCGCTGAAAGGGCTGGCGCGCGGCTACTATCGCATCACGGGTCCGTGGGAGAACCCGATTGTGCAGCGGATCGAGTCATCGGACGCCAAGAAGACGGAGAATGCGCTGCACGTGGTCGAAAAGAAGAAGGAGAAAGGGTGAGCCGGATCGCAGCGATCCAGATGACTTCGGGGCCAGACGTCGCGACCAACCTGGCGACTGCCGCGCGCTTGCTCGAGGAAGCGGCGGCGCAGGGAGCAGTCCTCGCCGGGCTGCCGGAGAACTTCGCGATCATGGGACGGAGCGAGGCGGACAAGCTCGCGGTGTCAGAGCCTGACGGCGAGGGCCCGATCCAGGAGTTCCTCGCCGCGACCGCACGCCGGCTCAAGCTATGGATCATCGGCGGCACGATTCCGCTACGTGCCGGCGCCGATGGGCGCGTCGCGGCCGCATCGCTCCTCTTCGATGCGGATGGCAAGCGACGCGCGCGCTACGACAAGATCCATCTCTTCGACGTCAAGGTGCCGGACAAGGCCGAGGAGTATCGCGAGTCGGCCACGATTGTTCATGGCCGCGAGCCGGTCGTGATCGACACTCCGGCCGGCAGGCTCGGACTGGCCGTGTGCTACGATGTGCGCTTCCCGGAGTTGTTCAGAAAGATGTCGGCAGCAGGCGCGGAAGTATTCAGCCTGCCCTCGGCATTCACCGCGCCTACCGGCCGCGCGCACTGGGAAACACTGCTGCGAGCGCGCGCCATCGAGAACCTGTGTTACATGGTGGCGCCGGCGCAGGCCGGAATGCATGCCAACGGGCGCGAGACCTACGGAGACACGATGATCGTCGACTACTGGGGCCGGGTGCTGTCACGCCTGCCACGCGGCACTGGCGTCGTCACCGCTCCGCTGGATCGAGAACGCCAGGCGGACGTGCGCCGCTCCTTCCCGGCCCTCGAACACCGCATTTTCAAGAGTTGAAATCGCTCCCGTATGAAACCAGTCCACGAAAACCCCCTCACCATCGCCCGCGATTCGCTGCTCACGCCATCGGGCCTGGACGAGAACCGCCTGACGCACGTGCTCGGCTCGCTCATGGGCAGCGCGATCGACAACGCGGATCTGTATTTCCAGCTGTCGCGCGAGGAGTCGTGGGCGCTCGAAGACGGCATCGTCAAGGATGGCAGCCACAGCGTCGAGCAGGGCGTCGGCGTGCGCGTTATCAGCGGTGAGAAGACGGGTTTCGCGTATTCCGACGAGATCGTTCTGCCCGCGCTTGAGGAAGCGTCGCGTGCCGCGCGTGCGATTGCCCGGCAGAGTGGTCCCAAGACAGTACAGGCGTGGAAACAACGCACCGGCCATCGGCTGTACCTGCCGATGGACCCGCTGGTCACGATGAGCGACGCGGACAAGGTCGATCTGCTCGAGCGAATCGACGCCGAGACCCGCCGCCTGGACCCGCGCATCGTGCAGGTGATGGCCTCGCTCAGCGGGCTGCACGAAGTGATCCTGGTGATGACCAGCGATGGCGTGATGGCAGCGGATGTGCGTCCGTTGGTACGCGTCAACGTGTCGGTGATCGCCGAGCAGAACGGGCGGCGCGAACAGGGATTCAGCGGCGGCGGTGGGCGCTTCGGGCTCAACGAAATCACGATCGAACGTTGCATCGGTCACGCGCGCGAAGCCGTGCGCCAGGCGCTCATCAACCTGGAAGCAATTCCGGCACCCGCGGGCACCATGCCCGTCGTGCTTGGTCCCGGATGGCCGGGCGTCCTGCTGCACGAAGCGATCGGTCACGGGCTGGAGGGCGATTTCAATCGCAAGGGCACTTCGGCATTCACCAATCGCGTCGGTCAGCGCGTGGCTTCGGAACTGTGCACCGTGGTCGATGACGGGACGCTCGCGGCGCGACGTGGGTCGCTCAACATCGATGACGAAGGCACGCCCACGCAGTGCACGACCCTGATCGAGAAAGGTGTGCTGAAGGGCTATCTTCAGGACAAGCTCAACTCACGCCTCATGGGCGTGGAGCCGACCGGCAACGGCCGGCGTGAGTCCTTCGCGCACGTGGTCATGCCGCGCATGACCAACACCTACATGCTGGCCGGCCCGCATGATCCGGACGAGATCATCCGCTCGGTGCGCAAAGGTCTGTACGCGGTGAACTTCGGCGGCGGCCAGGTGGACATCACGTCCGGAAAGTTCGTGTTCTCCGCGAGCGAGGCCTACCTGATCGAGGACGGCAAGGTCACTGCACCGGTCAAGGGCGCGACGCTCATCGGCAACGGTCCCGATGTGCTCACGCGCGTGAGCATGGTCGGCAACGACCTGGAGCTCGACGAAGGCGTGGGCGTGTGCGGCAAGGAAGGACAAAGCGTGCCGGTCGGCGTCGGTCAACCGACGCTCAAGGTCGACGCGCTGACAGTGGGCGGCACAGGCTGATCACCCGCCGGCCGCTCTCAGCGGCCGCCTCAAATCTGGCGAAACTCATTCCATAAGTTCGTGGTTGCCCGCGTCTCCTCGCGGGACACTTGCCCGCGCGGAAGGCCATTGATGGTCCGTGTCAGGTGCAGGACGCACGCCGCCGCCCTCGGGCAGGGCCCTTGCTGCAGCACTGGCCCGACCGAGGGGCGATCCATGGAACGTAGTCGCTAAGGATCAGGATAAGGAGGCAAGCATGGAGATCGAATTCGCTCACCCGCCTTCCTCTGCTGCAGATAGACGCGTCAAGCAGGCACGCTTCGTGTTCCTCGCGATTTTGACCGCGCTGTTTGCGCTGGGCTCCTCGGGTCAAACACAGGTCGTGAAGTTCGACGAGAAGTTCAAGGCACCCGCGCCGTCCGGCAGCGCTGAACTCAACATCAAGATACGCAACTACTTCGACACCTACGCCAGAGTCAACTTGCACACTGCGACAGGCATCGTGCGAGACAAGGATGCGTACCAGCAATGGTTCGACACGCAATGGCGTCTGCAACGCGCAATCGACACGAAGGGGCCGCTGGGAGATCTGAGCGAATTTGGCTTGATGCCAAATGGCGATGGCTCCTATTCGGTCGATCTGGGGCAGTTCCCGCAGTGGGATCCTCTGCCTGCACGCCTTCAGGGCTTTCGAGAGCCACAGGCCCTGGGAGTCTACGGCGCAGCGCTCAAAGCCCGCGGTTTCCGCGATCAGGACATCGATGCGATCAGGCTCTACGTGGAGAAGAGCGGGCCCAGGGAGCGAGCAAGCACGCAGGAGTTGGACATTGCGGAAGGATTCGGAGCCAAGGTCAAGGCGCAAATGTTGGCCAAGCAGAAGATCGACAGCTCTTCGTTCCTTTCATATGCGTACCAGACGGGCCGTGTTCGCGCCGAGCAGCAGCGGGTCTGGGCAGGCGGCATGCTGGATGCGCTCGATCAACAGCGGCAGCGAATCCTCGAGTCATACCTGCAGGAGCAGGGCGGACACATGACGATAACCCCGGACGACATCGACGCCGAGGTCAAGCTCGTAGTGGGCGGAATCGCATCGGGCGAGTTCGCCAAGCAGCTGAAGGCACAGAGAAGGGAGGCTCAGCAATGAAACCAGTGACATGGATGGTTCTGGTGCTTGTGACCTGGTTGGCGCCGGTCGAGGCAGCAAATGTGGGAGTCCGGGTGGTCGATCCCCACCAGGTCGGTTCAGGCGAACGGGTCGAGGTGGGCATGATCGTCGACGGTACCACCAACCTGCTCACGATGACCGTCGGCGGCGGCTATACGCTGACTTGCCCCGACACTACGCCATTGACAGCACAGCGCGCGCTGCAATTCAGCAGATGGCTCGCAGGATTTACGGTCTCCGTTTTTGTTCCGGAGACAATCCCGTACGAATACCCCATCTCTGGCTGGTATTCCTGGGACAGGCCATCAACGCACTACTGCACGTTCTCGTATGTGGGGCGCGCGAAAGATGCATGGGTCAACCTGCAGGGAATTGGCATCAACATCACGCTGGGTGGCGATGAGGTCAGTGACGGCAACTCCCGCGTATTCTCGATGGTGAAACTTGCACCACCGCCCCCAAAGGGCGGCGGTTGCGAACCCTGGTGCACCTGCACTCCATGATGGTCGGCCAAGGAGGGCCAGCACATGAAAGGTACTGTTCGGCGGCTGCGTGGCCGCGCACTGATTCTCATCCTTGCCCTGCAGGGCGGCGCAGCGTGGGGTGCCTGTAGTCCGATCGTCGTGGACGTTGGCGCCGATGGCATCGAGCTGGGCGCCGCTGGGATAGGGGTCTACTTCGACGTCGACAACAATGGTCGTCCCAATCACGTCCAATGGGTCAGGCCGGGCGGCGACGAGGCGTTCCTCGCTTTGGATCGCAACGGCAATGGTGTGGTCGACAGCGGTGCTGAGCTGTTCGGCGTCGGCACTCCAATGTTGCTCGAGGGCACGAACGCGCCGAACGGCTTCGTGGGCCTGTCCCAGTACGATTCCCGAGCACTGGGCGGCAACGACGACGGCTATATCACCAGTGCCGATGCGATCTGGCCGGCGCTGCGTCTGTGGCGGGATATCAACGCGGATGGCGTCTCGACACGCGACGAGATGTTCCTGCCCGAGCGCCTGGGCATTCTCTCGTTCGACACGATTCCGAGGTTCGCCAAGCGCTACGACGCGGCGGGGAACATCCTTCCGTATTGGGCGTGGGCTGCGATGCAGGGGCGCTCCAAGCGCGCCGTGATGGTGGACGTCTTCTTCCTCGAGCTTTAGGCGCCGTCTGTATTTGTCATATCGTCGCGGGTGCGTGATCGCCATCGCAGCGGCACGCACCCGTTTGACTAATTTCACCTCGCCGTGAACGTCAGCACACCTCGCTTACGGCTTCATCTCTAAGGTTCAGGGCGGAATTTGTCACCTGGGTGGTACGACGATGACGCCGAATCCCTCGATGACCGGCACGTTCAAGATGACGCTGCCGAGTGATCTTCTCAACGCGCTCAAGGCCACGCCCGTCGAAGACCCGGGCAAGGACCTGCATTTGAAGGCCATGAAGCCTTCGCTGATGGAGCGTGTGTTCGGGCTCTTTTCCGGCGTTTCGCGCCGACGCGATTGAGCACGGTGGCGCGCAAGTCGCCCGCGCTCGCGCTCGGCCCCCGCAGTTCCGCACGCCGGGCCAGCCCCACGGCGTTACCCAACCGTCCAGCGCAACATGGGCAAGGGCCCGTGCCCAGATACGCAACTCGCTGCTGGGGCGCACGCGGCAGCTGCCTGAGCCGCTAAATACGATCTCGCTTCGCTCCTGATCTCGGCCACGCCCTTCGCGTGCTGAACGGGGCTCGCACGCGTTGTTCATTCGTCGCCGGATTGACTACGATTGCGTCATGGAAAACCGCGCCGTAAGACTCGCGAAACCGCTTTACGAGGCGCTGCCGTATTTCTATATCAGCGCCGGCCTTGGCGCTGCTGCCGGCTCATATTTCATCGCGCGCCATCCGTGGTCCGACATCCTGCTGGTCCTGGCAGTGGTCTGCGTGCTGGGCGGGCTGGTGGTGTTGCTCAAGCGCCGCGACTATCGTGCCAAGCGCGGTGAATATCGCGGCACTCCCTTCGACGAGAATTCCCTGCGCTGAGCGCGCAGCTCGGCCGGTTTTCTATTCGCCCCAGGCCGGTTCGCTTGCCGTGGTGCGCAGTTCCGAGGGTTCGGCCGAGCGCTGCTGCTTGGGAGCGCGCTCATCGATGTACATGATTTCGTGCTGGCCGATCTGCACGACGTCGCCGTCGTTGAGGTTGTGCTTGCGGACGCGCTTGCCCTTCACGTAGATGCCGTTGGTGCTGTTCAAATCCTCGATCACGCAGCTCTCTGGCGTCGTAACGATCTGGCAGTGATGACGGCTGATGAACTTGCTGTCGATCGGCAAGTCGTTGTCGAGGGTGCGGCCAATGATGACGCGGCCCGGGCGCAGCAGGCGCTCGAGCACTGTCTGCCCCTCGGACCCGACCAGAATGCGTGCCACCTGTGCGGTTGGATCGCCGCTCACGACGCGCTCGACAGTGGGCGTGAGCAACCGGTTGGTGCGCGCCGCGAACTCCACCCATTGCAGTTCCTGGACGGCGGTTTCGACATCGGTCTCAGTCACGTGATCGCGGTCCTGGGCGAAGGCCGCCATCATCGCGGTGTCGCACAGCGTATTGACGAGCCGCGGAATGCCGCCGGTGTAGCGGTAGATCAACGGGTAACAACCGTCGCTGAAGATCTGCCGGCCTTGTGAGCCGGACACCTCGAGGCGGTGCTGGACATACGCGCGGCAATCCGTTTTCGACAGCGGTGTGAGGTGAAAACGCAGCCGGATGCGTTGCGCCAGTTGCACCAGCTCGGGAGACATCAGTTTCTCGCTCAATTCCGGCTGCCCGGCGAGGATGATGCGCAGCACTTTTTCCTTGGTGGTCTCGACACCGGACAGCAGCCGGATCTCTTCGAGCACCCGGTTGCTCAGGTTCTGGGCCTCGTCGACGATGAGCAGCACCTTGCGGTTGTTGGCGTACTGCTCGATGAGGAAGTTGTTGAGCGTGCTCAGCACTTCCGCCTTCTTCATCTTGAAAGGCGCAAATCCGAACTGCACCAGCACCGCCTGCAGGAATTCGGTCGGCGAGAGCTGTGTCTGGTTGACCTGCGCGACGACCACGTCCTTCTCGAGTTCACGCAGGAAAGTCTCGATGAGCGTGGTTTTTCCCGAACCAATCTCGCCGGTGATGACGACGAAACCGTCGGTGAACCAGATGGTCGACTCCATGTACGCCTTGGCGCGTGCATGGTGTTTGCTGAGGTAAAGAAAGGCGGGATCCGGGCTGAGGCGGAACGGCAGCTCGTTGAGTTTGAATAGCTCGAGATACATCCTACAGCCCGAGTGGGCACCTGCGTGCCGGTGTCGAATAAGTGTAAGGGAATCGCTCAGCCAACAGAAATCGAGCGTTCCCGCAGTCGCAGCAGCCCCTTCAGGCGCAGATCACGGCGCGTAGCGGTGGCTTCGAGCACGGTGCAATGGCCAAGCTTGCGCCGCTCGCGGGGCTGTTTGCCGTAGTCGTGGTAGGAGAGGTTTGGCTCCTTGAGCCAGCGTGTCCGATCGGGCATGCGGCCAATGAAGTTGAGCATCGCCGAGTGGCCGGTCGCCGCCGTGCTGCCGAGCGGCCAGCCGAGAATGGCACGCAGGTGATTCTCGAACTGGCTGGTCATCGCCCCTTCGATGGTCCAATGCCCGGAGTTGTGCACGCGCGGCGCCATCTCGTTGGCGAACAGCCGGCCGCGCACCACGAAGAATTCAATGGCGAGCACGCCGACGTACGCGAAGTGAGCGAAGACGCTGCGCATGTGGCGCTCGGCGAGACGCTGCAGAGCGCGATGAGAATAGGGCGCGATGCTGTGACTCAGGATGCCTTCGCGGTGCACGTTCGCCGCCAGCGGATAGAAGCGCATCTCGCCGCTGCGACTGCGCGCGCCGATGAGCGACACTTCGCGGCTGAAGTTGACGAACGACTCGTAGATGAGATCTTGTCCGCCCAGCTCTTGCCACGCGGCCGCCAGCTCCGTCGGCTTGCGCAGCACTCTCTGGCCCCTGCCGTCGTAGCCAAGTCGGCACGTCTTGAGCACTCCCGGCAAGCCGATCAGTGCGACGGCGCGCTCGAGATCCGTCCTGGAAGCGACGGCGGCAAACTCCGGTGTCGGAATGCGCAGGCGCCTGAACAGCTCCTTCTCCGCGAGCCGATCCTGTGACGCAGCGAGTGCTGCTGCTGGTGGGAGCACCGTGGCGTGCGCTTCGATGGCTGCCAGGCCGCCAGCCGAAACGTTCTCCCAATCGAAGGTGACGACATCGACTTCGCGTGCCAGCTCAGTAAGCAGACCGACATCATCCAGTTCGCCGACGCGAATCGGCGCGACCCGTCCTCCCGATGTATCGGCGCTGCGGTCGATGAAGCGAAACTCGAGTCCCAATGGAAAACCCGCCAGGGCCAGCATGCGTCCGAGCTGGCCGGCACCGATAATGCCGATCTTCATCCGGCGGGGGCTGTGCTACGGCGTGGATCGCCGGCTTTCAGCACTTCCTGGGTCTGGTTCAGGCGGTATGCCTTGAGCGCCTGGTCGATCTCGGGATGCTTGTTGGCGAGAATCGCGGCGGCAAACAGGCCGGCATTCGTGGCGCCGGCAGCTCCGATCGCGACGGTCGCCACCGGAACACCCGCCGGCATTTGCACGATGGAGAGCAGAGAGTCGAGGCCGCTCAGCGTCTTCGACTGCACCGGCACGCCGATGACGGGGACCGAGGTCTTCGCCGCTGTCATGCCTGGCAGGTGTGCAGCTCCGCCGGCGCCGGCAATGATTGCCTCGAGCCCACGTTGCTGCGCCGTGCCCGCGTACTCGAAGAGCAGATCGGGCGTTCGATGCGCAGAGATCACGCGTACTTCATGGGGCACGCCGAGCCGCTCGAGTACTTCGGCGGCGGGACGCATCGTTTCCCAGTCCGACGATGAACCCATGATGATGCCGACCAGCGGTTTCATGCGGGAATTGTAGCACGCACGATGTCGTCGACCGGGCGCAGGCCCGGCCTCAAGCGCTCACCGCAGCCAGCAGATCACGCAGATGGTGGAACAGTTCGCGCGCGGCGCGCGGTGCACTACCACCGCGAGCCTCTGCGCCCGCGTTCGAGATCAGCAAGCGCAAGCGCGCGACGTCGGCTTGCGGATGTTCGGCGAGCAGGTCCCCAAGCGCAGCCTCGGGCTCCCGCAGCAGCCGTTCGCGCCATTGCTCGATGCGCTTGAATTGGCGGGCCGCCGCGTCCTGCTGCTGCTGTCGCGTACGGACGGCAGCGCGAATCGCTTCGGCGTCGATCTTGCGCATCAACTTACCGATGTATTGACGCTGCCGGAGTTGGGCGCCGTGACTCGGAAAGCGCCGCGCTGCCAGCACTGCGTCGCGCAGGTTTTCGGGCAGCGGCAGCTCCTCGAGTACGGCCTCGGACATGCTGATCAACTCCTCCCCCAGCTGCTGCAGGTCTTCAGCGGCGCGCTTGCGGGCGCTCTTGCTGGGTCGTTCCTGGTCAGTTTCGAGATCGTCGTGGCGCCGACGAATCATGCGGGCGGGTTCCAGCGGTGTGCGGGTTATGTCCGGCCCCGAGTATCCGGTGAGGAGTGCGTGTTGGCAATTCGACGGCTAGAATGCCGGGCCCTTCTCAGGTCGCAAGGTCCACGCATGCCAGCCGCAGAGCAGGCCGTCGTTTCTCTCACGCGCAACGATCTCGAGGCGCTGGTTGCCTTTGCGCTCGAAGAGGCGCGCGCCGAACGGGCCGGCCAGGCGGAAGTCGGAGTGAGTGTCGATACGGGCCTCAATGTGACGGTGCGCCTCGGTGAAGTCGATACGCTCGAGTATCAGCGCGATCGCGGCCTGGGCATCACCGTTTACTTCGACGGTCGGAAAGGTTCTGCCAGCACTGCGGACCTGCGCCGCGAAGCCATCCGCGACACGGTGTTGAAGGCCTGCAGCATCGCGCGTTTTACGGCGTCGGACGACTGCGCCGGTCTTGCCGATGCGGAGCTCATGGCGCGCGCACAACCGGACCTCGCGCTCTCGCATCCCTGGGACATCTCGCCGGAAGCATCGATAGACATTGCACGCGCCTGTGAGGCCGCGGCGCTCGCCGTCGATGCACGGGTGCGCAATTCCGAGGGCGCCTCGCTCGGCACGCATCGGGGCATGCGGGTTTATGGCAACAGTCATGGCTTCATCGGCGGGTTCGCGAGCACCTCGCACAGCGTCAGCTGCGCGGTGGTGGCGAGTGCCGGTGACGAGATGCAGCGCGACTTCTGGTATACGACCTCGCGCGACTGGCGCGAGCTTGAGAATGCCGAGGAGGTCGGGCGCGAGAGCGCGGTGCGCACGATCGCGCGCCTTGGGTCACGCAAACTGACCACGCGCCGTGCCCCGGTCATGTTCACGCCGGAACTGGCGCGCAGCTTCTTCGGGCACTTTCTCGCCGCTGTCCGCGGCGGCAGCCAGTATCGGCGCTCCTCGTTTCTGCTGGGTGCCGCGGGCCAGCAGGTTTTTCCCACCTGGCTGCAGATCTCCGAGCGTCCCCACATCCTGAAAGGAATTGCCAGCTCCGCCTTCGACAACGAGGGCGTGGCGACCCGCGATCGGGAGCTCATCAAGGATGGTGTCTTACAGGGTTACATCCTGAGCGCGTACTCGGCGCGCAAGCTTGGTCTGCAAACGACTGGCAATGCCGGTGGCGTACACAACCTGCTCATCTCGCACGGCAGCGACGATCAGAAGGCGCTGCTGCGACGGATGGATACCGGTCTGCTGGTCACAGAACTGATGGGACAGGGCGTCAACACGGTCACCGGCGACTATTCGCGTGGCGCTTCCGGCTTCTGGGTCGAGGGCGGCGAGATCCGCTACCCCGTGCACGAGATCACTATTGCCGGGAACCTGCGCGACATGCTGCTGGGCGTCATCGCGGTTGGCAATGATGTCGATGTGCGCGGCGCGGTACGCACCGGCTCAGTGCTGCTCGGCGAAATGACGATCGCCGGCGACTAGGTCTGCGCCGCGTGCAGGCTTTCAGGATCCGACCAGCGCGCTCTCGGGTGTCGTGCCGAGCAGTTCGTCCAGGACGTCTTCGATCGGCTGGGGCTTGCTGACGACGTAGCCCTGGATGTAGTCGACTCCGAGCTGCACCAGCCAGTCGCGCACCTGCTCGTCCTCGACCTGCGATGCGACCGTGTCCATGCGGCTCGCGCTCGCCCACTGCGCCAGCGCTTCCACCAGACGCTGTGCACGCACGTCCTTCACCACGTCGCGCAGCAATGCGCCATCCATCTTGATGGAGCTGGCGCCGTGCGCCTGCAGTCGGCCGCAGGCCGCGCCACCGACATTGTCGATGACGATGCGCGCGCCCGCGCGCAGCATGCGCTTGGCGAAGCGGGCGACGTCACGGCCATGGTTCGCGGCCGTGGTCTCTGCGATCTCGAACAGCCACTGCTCGGCCGGCACCACTTCACGGCGCAGCTGTTCGGCCATCCAGTCGTGAAAATCCGCGATCTCCAGCGAGCGAGGCGAAATGTTGAGTGCCAGCTCGATGGTGCGGGCGCGCAGACGCGGTCCCCTCGCCGCCATCGCGCTGAGCGCCGTGCTCATCACCCAGCGATCGAGTTCCGTGAGGGCATCGCGGTCGGATCCCGTGGACAGGAATTCCAGCGGCGGGATCAGGTCGCCGCTCTCATCGACAATGCGCGGCAGCAGTTCCAGGCGGACCGGCCGACACGGATCACGCACCGGCCGCATGGGCTGAGCGAAGAGTTTCAGGCTGTTGTCGCGCAGTGCCTCACGCAAGCGAACCGGAATCAGGTGACGCGAGGGCTCTTGCGGAGCGGACGCGGGGCCGGGACTTGAGCGCGCACTGCCAGCCGAGGGAGCGGGAACGGGTTGGGCGGCTGCGCGTGCCGCAACCAGTGCGTGTCGCAATCCCGCGGCCGTGGGCGTGACTGCGGCAACGCCGCTGCGCAGTTCAACACGCGGATCGGTAGAACGCTTCGAGGCGTTGTGCTTTCCAGCCGCCTCGCGGACGCGGCGCGCGAATTCCTCCGCGGCTTCCGCGTCCTGGCGCGGGAGAAGACAGGCAAAGTGCCCGCCATCGAGCCGGGCACCGATGGCAGCCTCGGGCAACTGCGGGGGCCGCAACAGTTTGGCGACGTGGCGAATCAAGCGATCTGCTTCGGGTGTTCCGCGTTCGCGGTTGAAGGCGCTGAGACCGACGATATCGAAGTAGATCACGCTTGCGCCGCTGGCCTCGGTGGTGGGCAGCGAGCGCAAGGCGCGCTCCAGGCCGGCGGCGGAGCGCAGATTCGTCATCGAGTCGTAGTCTCGTTCGATGAGCGCCGGGATCAGCGGGTTGATGCGCTCGAGCAGTTGCTGCTCGGTAGCGCCGAACTCGGAAGCGAATGGCGAACGCAGCAGCGCGACATAACCGATCGGTTGGTCGGGCCGTTGCAGGATCGGCGTCGCAATCACGTGATAGGACAGTGAGCCGGAGTCCTTCGCGGCTTCCGGCGCCGGTTCGGGCTCGGGACTCAGGCCGGCGAACGAATCATCATCGGAATCCCGATCCGCGTCCTGCTTGAACGGCCTGCTGCTGAGAAACGTGCGTCTCTCGAGCTGTACCCAGGAAAGCACCTGTCGGTGCGCACGGCGCAGGGCGTCTTTCGCGGTCTCGCTGCTCCAGCCGGGCGATTCCACGATGACACGAATCGAACTGTGGGGCACGACCACCGCGCCCAGCGCGGAGTCGGTACGCGAGACGACGGCGGCCAGCAGATCGCGCAGCGGCTCGGAGCTGCTCGCCGTATTGATCAGCGGCAGCGCCTTGTCGGCGAGCCATTCGAAATGCTCGAGCTTCGAGTTCGACTGGTCCTGGAGGTTCTCGTTCGGAAGCTTGCGCAGCGTCGCGAGCTCGCGCGCGACACATTGCAGGAGGGGTTGCAGCGTCTTTTCGACCTCGGCGAAGGTCGCGGCGGGCGTGCGTCCGGGCGGCGGCTTGCAGGTCACTCCCAGGATACCCAGCGGCACTTCTCGCTCGTCGCGCAGCCAGAGCAGGTACGCGGGGGTGGAATCGTTCAGCAGCCGTTCCGAGCCGTTGCGGCGCCCCTTATCGGGGTCGGCGGCCTCCTGCACCAGCGCGCGAACCTGGCCCGACAGGGTGCCCTCGACGTCGGCATCCCTCTGCCACATCACTTTGCCGCGGGGATCATAAAAGATGACTCCCCGGGCGCGCGGATAGAGCACTTGTACGAGCCGGGCGTAGGGCTCGAAAAAAGCGGCTTTTGCCGGTCCGCGCAGGGCAGAGAAGGGGTCAGTATTGGCCATTGAAGGCGTAGCATCGACGGACTTGCGATTGAACAGAATGACGGCATTCACAGCGTCGGCGCGTGGCTGCGGCGTGGGGAGTGCTAGTGCTCGGAATGAGAGCGCCGTCACCAATTGACCCCCGGAAATTCCCCGGTCCGCAGGCAAATATGCCGGCCCGGGCGGCGCCTTGCGGCCCCTAGGAGGCGTCTCCCTCGACCAGGTCCCGCAGGGTCTTGTTCTTGAACCGCTCCCGGATCGCGGCGTCGATCTCGGCGGCCAACTCTTCCGCGATGCGCGTGCCGCGCAGATGAACGCGCGGTTCCCCGCCGTGGTGGCGACGCGCAGCGTCGGCAATTTCGGCCAGCTTGATTTCGGCCGTGTCGCGGCCCGGCACCCAGGTCTCGTCTTCGGTCGCCACAAGCAGGCCGGCGCTTTCCAATGAATGGATGACGATGGCGATTGTCGTCCCGGGAACATCGAAGCGCTGCGCCAGCGCGTTCGTGGTCCAGCGTTGCTTGCCGGCGCGATAGTCCTGCCCAACGAGCGTCATGATGTTGAGCGCGAGCCGCTCTGCAAGGCTGCTGGTGAGCCGCAGCTCGACCTGGCCAACCCTCAGGTACTGCGGGTTCTGCACGTAGAAGGAAATCTGCGCGCCGACCAGCACGATCAGCCAGGCGAGATAGAGCCAGATGAGCGCGGTGAGGAAGATCGCGAAGCCCGCGTATACCACGGCAAGCTTCGATACATAACGAACGAACGCCGCGAATGCAGCGCCGGCGAGCACCCACAGCACTCCCGCGGCGAGGCCGCCGACGAGCGCGGGCGTGGCGCGCACGCGCGTATTGGGTATGAAGGAGTACATGAATGCGAACAGCGCCGTGACCAGCAGGTAGGGGGCGATCTTGCCGCCCACATACATCACGGTCCCGAAGGGCTCGTACGCATGCAGCCAGCGAACCACCGACGTGCTGCCGAGGCTCGCTGTCAGGCCCAATGCGGCCACGGTCAGAATGGGCCCCACGATCATGAGACTGAGGTACTCGCTCACGCGCCGTGCCCAGCTGCGAGGCCGCTCGACACGCCAGACGAAATTCAGGCTCTCCTCGACCTTCTGGATGGTGGAGATCACGGTGTAGATGAGAAAGGCGAGGCCGAGCGAGCCCAGCACGCCACTCTGGATCTTGTCGACAAATCCCAGCACGCGCGCCGTGAGCTCTTCCGCCTGGTCACCAACCGGGCGGAAGAATTCAAACACGAGCGGCTCGAGATCGCGATGAATCCCCATGCCCTTGAGTACCGAGAAGGCGAAGGCAAGCAGGGGAACGATCGCGAGCAGCATCGTGTAGACGAGGCTCATGGCCCGCAGGTTGAGATCGCCCTTCCACAGGTCGCGGATCAGGGCGTAGACATAGCGCAGAACGCGCAGCACCGGTGCCCACGCCTGCTCGGCGGGCAGCCCGCTCGGTTCAAACAGCAAACGCTCGAGCCGTTCCTGGACGTGGAACATTGCGCGAGCCTTGCATGGCTGCGTGGCCGCTGGCAAGGGTCGGATTGCGCGGCTACAGTCGCCAACGCATGTCCAGCGATTACGCCGAACGCATCGTCTGCCTCACCGAAGAGACCACCGAGACACTCTATCTGCTGGCGGAGGACTGGCGCATCGTCGGCATCTCGGGGTTCACGGTGCGGCCGCCGCGCGCGCGCAAGGAAAAACCCAGGGTTTCAGCTTTCACCAGCGCCAAGATCGATCGGATTCTCGAGCTGCAGCCGGACCTGGTGCTGGGGTTTTCCGACCTGCAGGCGGATATCGCCGCGCAACTGATCCGTGCGGGACTCAATCTGCACGTGTTCAACCATCGCAGCGTCGCGGGCATCTTCGGCATGATCCGCACCCTCGGTGGCATGATCGGTTGCGAAACCAAGACGGCCGACTTGGTAGCGCGACTCGAGGAACATGTTGCGCAAGTACGTGCATCGGCCTCGCGACTGGCGGAGCGACCGCGCGTGTACTTCGAGGAGTGGGATGATCCGCAGATCTGCGGCATCCGCTGGGTGTCGGAACTGATCGGAATCGCCGGGGGCGAGGACTGTTTTCCGGAGTTGAGCGTGGAATCGCTCGCCCGCAACCGGATCATTGCGGATAGTGCGGAAGTCCCGCGCCGCGCTCCGGATCTGATCATGGGCTCGTGGTGCGGCAAGAAATTTCAGCCCGCCAAAGTTCGTGCGCGCGCGGGATGGAGTGAGATTCCCGCGCTCCGCAACGACGACCTCTACGAGATCAAGTCGTCCATCATCCTGCAGCCCGGTCCCGCCGCGCTCACCGACGGCGTTGACGAAATTCACCGCATCATCGCCGCTTGGTGCAAACGCAGGAGCGGGTGATTGCTCGCGGAATTCAGCTTGTGAGGCGTTCGAGCGCCTCGCGATATTTCTCGCTGGTCTTGCGGATGATCTCGGGGGGCAGGTGCGGCCCCGGCGCGCGCTTGTTCCAGTCGAGTGTTTCCAGGTAATCGCGTACGAACTGCTTGTCGAAACTCGGCGGGCTCGAGCCGGGTTTCCAGGTGTCCGCCGGCCAGAAGCGCGAGGAATCCGGCGTCAATACCTCGTCGATGAGCACGAGGGTTCCCGCAGCGTCGGTACCAAACTCGAACTTGGTGTCGGCGATGATGATGCCGCGCGTCGCCGCGTAGTCCGCCGCGGAGCGATAAAGCGCCAGTGTCCTGTGCCGCACCTGTTCGGCGCGCTCCCGCCCGACAAGATCGGCGACGGCCTGGAACCCGATGTTTTCGTCGTGTTGCCCGGAAGGTGCCTTGGTTGCCGGAGTGAAGATGGGCTCAGGCAGCCGATCCGCCATCTTCAGGCCCCTGGGTAAAGCTATGCCGCAGACGGCGCCATCCCGCTGATAGTCCTTCCAGCCTGAACCGATGAGATAGCCGCGCACGACTGCTTCCAGCGGCAGCGGCTTCAGGCGCCGGACCACCACGCTGCGATCACGCAGCAGTTCGAGTGTCACCGGATCGCGAATGATCTCCGCCAGCGGCCATTGCACGAGCTGGTTCGGCACAATGTGCGTGGTGCGCGCGAACCAGAAGTTGGAAATCTGCGTGAGCACCTGGCCCTTGTCGGGAATCGGATCCGGCAGCACGACGTCGAAGGCCGACAGGCGATCGGTTGTCACGATCAGCATGTGGCTGTCGTCGATCGCGTAGATGTCGCGCACCTTGCCACGATGGATCAGGGGCAGCTCTTTGACGCTTGAATGAAAGACGGTCGCTGCGGGCATCTTGGTGGACGAGGAGCTGGGAACGGTGACTGGTAGGATAGCCGCCCTGAAAGGCGAGGGCGCATGTTGCCGCCCGCCTCAGGTCACGGTCAAGAATCGCAGATGCAGTGGAAAGGAAAGGTCATCGGTGGGCTGCTCGGCGCCGTCGTCGGAGCGGGCCCGATCGGCGCGCTCGTCGGTCTGTTGCTGGGCCACCAGTACGACCGCAGCGTCGAGGATGAGGGGAATGCGCGCGGTGAAGGCGATCCGCGCATCGTCAGCGCGGTGTTCTTCCGTACCACGTTCGCGGTCATGGGCTGTATTGCCAAGGCCGACGGGCGCGTTTCGGAACGTGAAATTCGCGCTGCGCGGGGCGTCATGCAACACCTGCGGCTTTCCGAGGAGCAGGTGCAGGCGGCGATTCGTTTCTTCACCGGGGGCAAGGCGCCCGGATTCGAGCTCGAACGAACCATCCGCGAATTGCGCGCCGTCTGCGGCCGGCGACAGGATCTGCTGCGCTATTTCATCGAGATCCAGCTGAGTGCCGCGCTCGACGGCGGTGATCTGCAGGGACCGGCCCGGCCGATCGTGCAGAATGTGGGGCGGTGGCTCGGGATTTCCGGCTTCGAGCTCGCGCACCTGGAGGCACTGCTGCGCTTGCAGCGCGGCCAGCGGCCTGGCGCGGCACAATCCCGTGACAACGGGGGCGATGCCTACGAGGTGCTCCAGGTTGCGGTCACGGCGAGCGACGCGGAAGTGGTCAAGGCGTATCGCCGCCAGATGAGCCGCAATCATCCGGACAAGCTGGTGGCGAACGGCCTGCCGGAATCGATGCAGGAGCTCGCCAAGCAAAAAACGCAGCGGATTCGCGAAGCCTATGAGACGATTCGCGCTCATCGCAAACAGAAGTAAGCCGACCGCCCATGCCCGGTACTGACCTGATTGCGGCTTCCATCCTGTCAGCTGATTTCGCGCGTCTCGGCGAGGACGTCGAGCGTGTGCTCGGCGCGGGCGCCGACGTGATCCATTTCGACGTGATGGACAACCACTACGTGCCGAACCTGACGATCGGCCCGCTGGTGTGCGGGGCGCTGCGCAAGCACGGCATCAAGGCGCCGATCGACGTGCATCTCATGATCAAGCCGGTCGATCGCATCATTCCGGATTTCGCGCGCGCCGGCGCCACTTACATCACGTTCCATCCCGAGGCCAGCGAACATGTCGATCGCACCATCGGCCTGATCCGCGAGAGCGGCGCGCAGCCGGGGCTGGTCTTCAATCCAGCCACACCGCTCGACTGGCTGGATCACACGCTCGACAGGATCGACATGGTGCTGCTGATGTCGGTGAATCCGGGCTTTGCGGGCCAGAAGTTCATCGCTGCGGCGCTGGCGAAGCTCGCGCAGGCGCGCTCACGGATCGACGCCAGCGGCCGCGAGGTGCGACTCGAGATCGATGGTGGTGTCAAGGTCGAAAACATCGGCGCCATTGCACGTGCCGGCGCCGATACCTTCGTAGCCGGCTCGGCGATCTTCGAGAGCGGGGATTACGCGGCGACGATCCGGGAAATGAGAGCGGAGATTGCCAAGGGGCGGCGCAGCCGCTGATTGGTGCTCGGTTCTCTGGCGGCGCGCCGGCTGGAAAGCCGGGTCACCGCCTACTTGCTCTCTTCCTCGTCTTCGTCCTCATCATCCCAGTCGTCATCGTCATCATCGTCGTCATCCACCGCGGCGGTCTTGTCGTGCATCATCGGCTTGGTGGGCACGATAACCGGCCGGGTCTTCACCTTGGGCCGCGCGTTGTAGACCACGATCGTCTTGCCAGTGGCCTTGAGCAGGCCCTGTTCTTCGAGAACTTTCAGCACGCGCCCAGCCATCTCACGTGAGCAGCCGACGAGGCGACTCAACTCCTGGCGGCTGACCTTGATCTGCATGCCCTCGGGGTGCGTCATGGCATCCGGCTCGCCGCACAGATCCATGATGGCGTGCGCGACGCGACCGGTGACGTCGACGAACGCTAGATCGCCGAGCTTGCGATTGGTGCGATCGAGCCGCGTCGCGAGTTGCGTGGCCAGCTCGAAGATGAGCCCGGGGCTCTCGGCAGCGATCTGCCGGAAGCGCGGGTAGGTCATTTCCGCGAGCTCGCACTGCTGGCGCGTGCGCACCCACGCGCTGCGTGTCGGCTGCTCGTAGAACAGGCCCATCTCGCCGAAGAATTGTCCCTTGTTCAGGTAGGCGAGCACCATCTCGTTGCCATCCTCGTCCTCGATCATCACCTCGACCGAGCCGCTGATGATGTAGTACAGGATGTCCGGCAGATCGCCGGCATGGATCACCACGGTCTTCGACGGCACCGTGCGGATGCGGCAATAGCTCAGGAAGCGATTGATGGCTGGAATGTCGCTGAGCGGTTTAGCCCCTTCTTCCATACGATCTCCCCCGCGGACGGGCTGCATAGCCCGCGTTTGTATTACAGAAGATACAGGACCGCAAGCGAAGCGCTGGTTACAGCCACTTCAGATCCAGTACGCCGTGCGTGTCATGACGCGCGATGTCAGCTTCATCAGCAGTTTTACCGGCGCCGGCAGCTCACGTGCCCCCGCGGCCCGCGCGTTCTCACCGTGCCGAGTCTCGTCTGCCTTCATTTGGGCCAGGACCCTGCGGCTGCGCTCGTCGTTGCGCGGCAGACGCTGCAGATGCTCGTCGAGGTGTCCCTCGACCTGGCGCTCCGTCTCGGCCACGAAGCCGAGGCTCACCCGATCGCCGAGCGCACCGGCGAGGGCGCCGATTGCGAAAGAGCCCGCGTACCAGAGCGGATTGAGCACGCTCGTGCGGCTGTCGAGCTCGCGCAGGCGCTCCTCGCACCAGGCGAGATGATCGCCTTCTTCCTCTGCGGCCCGGTGCAGTTTTTCGCGCACTTCCGCGCCACGTGCGGTGAGCGCCTGGCCTTGATAGAGGGCTTGCGCAGCGATCTCGCCGGCGTGATTGACCCGCATGAGCCCGGCCGCATGACGACGCTCGGATTCATCGAGCGGCGGATCGAGGGGCCGGCCGGCTGGACTGGGCCGTGAAGCGGTGGTGGCGGAAGCGAGGGTCTTGAGGGCGCGGTCCGCTTGGGCGAGCAGCAGGTCCAGTCCTGACAATGACTTACGTGGCACGGACTCATTATATATGGCGCCGGCCCCGAACCGGGGTGAATCCACGTGTAACCGGCCTTTTGCTTTGCAAAGCCCCCGACCCTTCAGTAAACTTCCGGCCTTTTTCGCGGACCCCCGATGCCGGTGGGGCGCGGCTCACGGAGTTCGAATCACATCATGAACACGGTTTTCGCCAAGCCGGGTCAGGTGCGCGGCGACTGGTACGTCGTCGATGCCGCCGGGCGCACCCTGGGTCGTCTCGCGACGCAGCTGGCTCACCGCCTCAAGGGCAAGCACAAGGCCGATTACTCACCGCATGTCGACATGGGTGATCACCTCGTCGTGATCAATGCCGAGAAGATCCGCGTGACCGGCAACAAGCTCGAAGACAAGCTCTATCACCACCACACCGGCTACCTCGGCAACCTCAAGACGATCGCGCTCGGCAAGCTCCTCAAGGAGCACCCGGAACGAGCCATCCAGTTCGCCGTGAAGGGCATGTTGCCGAAGAATCCGCTGGGTCGGAAGATGTTCAAGAAGCTGCACGTGTTCGCGGGCAACCAGCATCCGCACACCGCGCAGCAACCCAAGGCCCTGAGCCTGTAGTCCTACAAACTCACCGAGCATAAGCAAGCGCATGACTGCCACCAGCTACTACGGCACGGGCCGTCGCAAAACCTCCACCGCCCGCGTCTACATCACCCAGGGCACGGGCAAGATCTCGATCAACGATCGCACGATCGAAGAGTTCTTCGGCCGTGAGACCGGCCGCATGATCGTGCGTCAGCCGCTCGAGCTGGCGCAGGTCGCGAATCGTTTCGACGTGTCGGCGCAGGTCGAAGGTGGCGGCATCACCGGCCAGGCGGGCGCGATCCGTCACGGTATTACGCGTGCGCTGATTGCATTCGATGAGACGCTGCGCAAGCCGCTGCGGCAGGCCGGCTTCGTGACGCGCGATGCGCGCGAAGTCGAACGCAAGAAAGTCGGCCGTCGCAAAGCGCGCCGCCGTCCGCAATACTCGAAGCGTTGATCTCACTCCCTGGCGGGGACTCACCCTCTCCCTGATTGAAGCGGGGAGAGGGCCGGGCGAGGGGTCTTACGAAATTCGATTCTTGGGGGATCGTCTAGCGGTAGGACTGCGGACTCTGACTCCGCCAACCTAGGTTCGAATCCTAGTCCCCCAGCCAAAACATGCATGAGCCCGCCATCTGGCGGGCTCACTCGCTGGGAGGCCCACATGTCGGATGAGCCCGTGGGCGACGCCCCGATGACCGGGCAAACCGTGCACCACCGTTTTACGAACATCTGGAAGAAGGAATCGGGCACGTGGCGCCTGCTCGCACGTCACGCCAACAACGTGCCTGGCCCGCGCTGAGCAACGCGCTCGCTCCACTCGCGGCGCCTTGCCAACCCCCAACTGCAATCGGTGGTGCGTACGCATAGCACAGAAGAACAGCAATTCCTGAAAGGCGCTCGCTTCGACATGGTGCTGATGGCCGAGCATGAGCTCGCCGATCGCGGCACTGCTGCCCTACTGGATCACGACCGGACTGCTCAGCGCGCTGATTCTCGCGGGGATTTACGGCCACGTGCGCTCGACATTCGCGGGTGCCGGTTGGCTGCGTGGGCTGAAATACGGCTTCGTCGTGTTCCTGCTCTCGTGTGGTTTCAGCCTCGGAATGTCCGGGGTTTTCAACCTGCCATCGACTATCTGGGTCTGGTGGGGAGTCGATTCGCTCATCATGTATCTGGTCGGCGGCGCCGCTCTGGGGTGGGTCGCGGAGAAGGTCGCTCCGCAAGGCGCAGGCTGATCCTGTCAGCAGGGAAGCTGTAATCGACTCTGGAGTCCGGCCCGCAGTGCTGAGGTGCGGTGCCGGACTCCGCTCAGAGCCGGCGCACGCTGGCGGCATCGCCGATGAGCAGCACGTCCGCGGGCCGGCGGGCGAACAGCCCGACGGTAACGATTCCTGGGATCTGGTTGAGTTCGCTCTCCAGGGCCGGCGGATCGAGAATCGTCAGGCTGTGCACGTCGAGGATGTGATTGCCGTTGTCGGTGACGAAACGCTCGCGCCACACCGGGCGGCCGCCCCTCTTTGCAAGCTCCCGGGCGACGTAGCTGCGCGCCATCGGCACCACCTCGATGGGTAGTGGGAAGCGTCCCAGCACGTCGACCAGCTTGGAATCATCGACTATGCAGACGAAGCGCTGCGATGCGGCGGCAACGATCTTCTCTCGCGTCAGCGCGCCGCCGCCGCCCTTGATGAGATGGCGGTGGGTGGTGGCTTCATCGGCGCCGTCCACATAGAGCTCGAGCGAGCCGACCTCGTTGAGGTCGAGCACTTCGATTCCGGTCGCTCGCAGGCGGGCCGTGGACGCCTCCGAACTGGACACCGCTCCGCCAATCCGACCACGAACCCCGGCGAGCGCATCGATGAAGTGATTCACCGTCGAGCCGGTGCCGACACCGAGGATCAGGCCGTCGGTGAGATAGTCGAGCGCCGCGTGCGCAGCGCGCTTCTTGCGATCGTCAGGATGCACGGGGAGCGTGAATATCAGCGTTTTTCAAGCTGCAGAGACGACTGTGCCCGCTTGCGCGGGCACAGTCATCGTATCGTGGATTCGAGAACGGGCGGCTGGCTGAATGTACTCTCAGTTGCAACCGCCGTTCTGCATCCGAAGGGCTTACTTTTTCTTCGCGGCCTTTCTCTTGGCCTTTTTCTTACCCTTCTTCGCTTTAGCTGCCATGGTAGATCTCCGTGTCGGGTTAGTCCGGGGTCGAGTATATACACGAAATGAATATTGACAAGCAAGAGCGCGTGTGAACTTTGTCGTTCGCACGCACGTTGCACTTCATCGTCGCATGCGCACTTCGCCGCGCATCGCGACTCACTCGAGCGACAGAATGAAGCTCCAGCTGCGCGCGCTCACCGGCATGACCGAGAGACGCGAGCCACGCTTCAGCAATTCGAAGTCGCTGAGTTTCGCGCGAGCATGCGTGCGCAGTTCCTCGAGCGTGATCATCCGATTCAGGCGCCGCACCAGGTGCACGTCGACCATGTACCAGCGCGGTTTGGCGCGCTCGCTCTCCGGATCGTAGTGATCATCCTTCGGATCGAACGCGCTGGGGTCGGGATAGGCTGCGCGCACCACTTCGACGATGCCGACCACCGCGGGAACTTCGCAGCTCGAGTGATAGAAGAAAGCCTGCTCGCCGGCCTGCATTTCACGCAGGAAATTGCGTGCCTGGTAGTTGCGCACGCCATTCCAGGCCGTGCTCTGATCGCGCGACTTGGCGAGATCGGCGATGCTGAATGAGCCGGGCTCGGACTTGATCAGCCAATAACTCATGTGTGAATCCCCATTGCGTGGCTCCGGAAGCGCAGGACACCCCGATCAGTGATGACGGCGGCGAGTGGCACGTCCCATGGTCGGGATGCCAGCTCATCAACGCCCTGCCAATGGTATGCAAGACCGACGAGACGCGGCTTCAACCAGGCTGCGCGGCAGTAAAAGGCTGCCGGGCGCATAGGGTGAATCCACGGCCGGACCCGGGTCGATCCGTGCCTCGATTCCCGCAAGACC
>Ga0137409_10000301_pt1 | contig 52926 bp, 56 predicted proteins | sample CZODoug1_16funga_FD_122059 | JGI IMG/M metagenome (GOLD analysis project Ga0137409, IMG submission 122059) | Vadose zone soil fungal communities from Angelo Coast Range Reserve, California, USA - CZODoug1_16fungal (Hybrid Assembly) | ecosystem: Environmental > Terrestrial > Soil > Vadose zone... | reverse complement strand
GGCCGCCGCCTTCCAGGCCTCGCTGCAGGGCGAATGGCTGCTCATCCTGGCCGCCCTGGTGACCGTCTATATCGTCCTCGGCGTCCTCTACGAGAGCTACATCCATCCGATCACGATCCTCTCGACGCTGCCCTCGGCGGGCGTCGGGGCCGTCATCGCCCTGATGATCTGCCGGCAGGATTTCAGCGTCATCGCCCTGATCGGCATCATCCTGCTCCTCGGCATCGTGAAGAAGAACGCGATCATGATGATCGACTTCGCGCTGGATGCCGAGCGGAACCAAGGGATGACGCCGCGCGACGCGATCTACCAGGCCTGCCTGCTGCGGCTGCGGCCGATCCTGATGACCACCATGGCGGCCCTTCTGGGCGGCGTGCCCCTGGCGCTCGGCTCCGGAGTCGGCTCCGAGCTGCGCCGGCCTCTGGGCATCACCATGGTCGGCGGCCTGCTCTTCAGCCAGGTGCTCACGCTGTACACCACCCCCGTCATCTATCTCGCGTTCGACCGGCTGGCGAAGCGCAAAGCCCCGGCGACGGCGCCCGCGCCGGCCGGAGCGGAGGGACACACATGAGCGTCTCGACCCCCTTCATCCATCGTCCGGCGGGAACGACGCTGCTGACTTTTGCGGTCGCGCTCGCCGGCGGCCTCGCGTATCTCTTTCTCCCGGTCTCCCCGCTCCCCCAGGTCGAGTTCCCCACCATCTCGGTCACCGCGTCCCTGCCCGGGGCCAGCCCCGAGACGATGGCCTCTTCCGTGGCCACGCCGCTGGAACGGCAGTTCGGCCGCATCGCCGGAGTCACCGAGATGAGCTCGACGAGCTTCCTGGGATCGACCTCGGTGGTCCTCCAGTTCGACCTGAGCCGGAATATCGACGCCGCCGCGCGCGACGTGCAGGCCGCCATCAACGCCGCCCGGGGCCAGCTCCCCGCGAACCTGCCGAGCAATCCGAACTACCGCAAGGTCAATCCAGCCGACGCTCCCGTCCTCATCCTTTCCCTCACCTCGGACACCTATGGCGTCCCCCGGATGTACGACGCGGCCGCGACCATCCTTCAGCAGAAGCTCGCGCAGGTGGAAGGGGTCGGTCAGGTCAGCGTCGGCGGCGGCGCCCTTCCCGCGGTCCGGGTGGACGTCAACCCGACGCTCCTCCACGGCCTCGGCCTGAGCCTCGAGGACGTGCGCGCCGTGCTGGCCTCCGCGAACGCCAACCGGCCGAAAGGGGAGATCGCGGGCGCGCAGCGGGCCGTCGCCCTCAACACGAGCGACCAGCTGCTCAAGGCGGGCGAATATCAGCCGCTCCTCATCGCCTACCGGAACGGCGCGCCCGTGCGGCTCTCCGACGTGGCCACCGTCACGGATTCCGTCGAGGACATCCGGACGGGCGGACTGTGGAACGGCAGGCCTGCCGTCCTGCTCATCGTCTTCCGCCAGCCCGGGGCGAACATCATCGAGACCGTCGACCGCGTGCGCGCGCTCGTCCCCCAGCTGCAGGCCGAAATCCCCGCGAACATGAAGCTCGAAGTCGTCCTGGACCGGACGACGACGATTCGCGCGTCCGTGCGGGACGTGGAATCCACGCTGCTGCTGTCCATCGGGCTCGTCATCCTGGTGGTCTTCCTCTTCCTCCGCAACTGGCGCGCCACGCTCATCCCGAGCGTCGCCGTTCCGGTGTCCCTGATTGGAACCTTCGGGGTCATGTACCTCGCGGGCTACAGCATCGACAACCTGTCGCTCATGGCGCTGACCATCGCGACGGGGTTCGTGGTGGACGACGCCATCGTCGTCATCGAGAACATCACCCGCTACCTGGAGGAAGGCCTGTCGCCCCTCGAGGCGGCGCTGAAGGGAGCCAGGGAAATCGGGTTCACGGTCGTATCGATCAGCGTGTCGCTCGTCGCGGTCTTCATCCCGATCCTGCTCATGGGCGGGATCGTCGGGCGTCTCTTCCGCGAGTTCGCGGTGACGCTGTCGGTCGCCATCCTCGTCTCGCTCGTGATCTCGCTCACGACGACCCCGATGATGTGCGCCTATATGCTCCGTCACCGCAAGGACGAGACCCACGGACGCCTCTACCGCTTCAGCGAGGCCGTGTTCGAGGCGATCCTCGGCTTCTACCGGCGCACCTTGTCCTGGGTGCTGCATCATCCCCGGCTGACCCTGATGGCGACCCTGGCGACCGTCGGCTTCACGGTCTACCTGTACGTCATCATCCCGAAGGGCTTCTTCCCCCAGCAGGACACGGGCCGCCTTTCGGGCTCGCTGCTCGCAGATCAGGACACCTCCTTCCAGTCGATGCAGACCATCCTCGGCCGATTCGCGGGAGAGGTCAGCAAGGATCCCGCGGTCGAGGGCGTCATCGCCGTCCTGGGGGGCCAGCGCGGGTCTACCAACACCGCGATGATGTTCGCGACGCTCAAGCCCGTGGAGCTGCGGGGGATGAGCGCGGACAGGGTCATCGGCCGGATCCGGGGGAAGACGGCCCGCATCCCCGGAGCCTCCCTCTTCCTTCAGCCCGTCCAGGACCTGCGAATCGGAGGCAAGGCCAGCAGCGCCCAGTACCAGTACACCCTGCAGGCGGACAACTTCGAGGATCTCACCGAATGGGCCCCGAAGATCCAGACGGCCCTGCGGAAGCTGCCCGGGGTCGTCGACGTCACCAGCGACCAGCAGAACCGCGGCCTTCAGGCCTCGCTGCGCATCGACCGGACGACGGCGTCGCGCCTCGGCATCACGCCCAAAGTCATCGACGACACCCTCTACGACGCCTTCGGCCAGCGGCAGGTCTCGACGATGTACACCCAGCTCAACCAGTACCACGTGGTGATGGAGGTGGAGCCGTCGTACTGGCAGAACCCCGAGGGGTTGCGCCACATCTATGTCCGCTCCTCCGGCGGCGAGCTGAGCCCGCTGAGCGCGTTCACGCACTACGAGGCCTCTACGAATCCCCTCCTGGTCAGCCACTCGGGGCAGTTCCCCTCGGTCACGATCTCGTTCAGCCTGACCCCCGACACCGCGCTGGGCGACGCCGTCGAGCGCATCGAAGCGGCGACCCGGGAGATGGGCCTTCCGCCCTCGCTGCACGGAAACTTCTCGGGGACGGCGCAGGCGTTCCAGGCCTCGCTCAAGAACGAGCCGATCCTGATCGCCGCCGCGCTCGTGACGGTCTATATCGTCCTGGGCATGCTGTACGAAAGCCTGATTCATCCGATCACCATCCTGTCGACGCTCCCCTCCGCGGGCGTCGGCGCGCTGCTGGCGCTGATGCTGACCGGGACCGACCTCAGCGTCATCGCGCTGATCGGCATCATTCTGCTGATCGGGATTGTGAAGAAGAACGCCATCATGATGATCGACTTTGCGCTCGAGGCCGAGCGGCGCGACGGGAAGACCCCCGAGGAGGCGATCTTCCAGGCCTGCCTGCTCCGGTTCCGTCCGATCACGATGACGACGATGGCCGCGCTGCTGGGCGGACTGCCGCTGGCGCTGGGGACGGGGACCGGAGCGGAGCTCCGGCGCCCGCTCGGCATCGCCATCGTGGGCGGCCTGATCTTCAGCCAGGCGCTCACGCTGTACACCACCCCCGTGGTCTACCTGTACCTGGACCGCTTCCGGCTGGCCTGCCGGAGAGCCTTCCGCCGGCGCTTCCCGTCCGCGGATCCGGAACCGTCGAAATCCTGAGAGGAGACGCGCGATGATGCTTCGGACCATTCTGATGACGGCCCTCGTGGGCGCTGCGGCGGGCTGCACCGTCGGGCCCGATTACGAGCGCCCCCCTCTCCAGGTTCCGGCCGGCTATAAGAGCGCCGCGCCGGACAAGGCCGGCCCGCATGAACTGAGCGCCGACTGGTGGAAACTCTTCGGCGATCCCGACCTGGCCGCGCTCGAGGAGGCGGCCACCCGCGCCAATCAGGACTTGAAGGCCGCCGTCGCCCGGGTCGTCCAGGCGCGCGCCGGCGTCCGCGGCGCGAAGAGCGCTTACTACCCCACCGTCCGCTTCGATCCCTCGGCCGAACGGACGAGGACTTCGGAGAACACCGCCCAGTCGAACGGCCGCGCGTTCACGTTCACCGACCTGCGCGTGCCCTTCGATCTTTCCTACGAGATCGACCTCTGGGGAAAGGTTCGCCGCACGGTCGAGGCCGCCGAGGCGCAGGCGCAGGCCAGCGCCGCCGACCTCGCCGTCGTCCTCCATACGATCCGGGCGGACGTGGCCCAGAACTACTTCTCGATGCGGTCGTTCGACGCGCAAATCGTCATTCTGGAGGGCACTCTCGCCTCCTACCGCCGCCAAGTCGAGCTGATGCAGACGCAATTCCGTGCGGGGCTCGTCGGCCGGATCACCATCGTCCAGGCGGAGGCCCTGCTGTATGCGACGCAATCCGACCTCGCCGAGGTCCGCCGCCAGCGGGCCGACCTGGAACACGCCCTCGCGACGCTGACGGGACGGCCCCCGTCGGAGTTCTCGATGGCCGCGAAGCCCCTGGACCTCGAGCCGCCGAAGGTCCCCGCCGGCCTGCCGGCCGACCTGCTTCGGAAGCGGCCGGACGTGGCCGAGGCGGAGCTGAACCTGGCGGTCGCGAGCGCCCAGATCGGAGTGGCCGCGGCCCAGTTCTACCCGGACTTCACGCTGACCGGGACCGCGGGCTGGGAGAGCTTCAGCATCAGTCACCTTCCCGACTGGCAGAGCCGGATCTGGCAGATCGGCGCCGCGGCCCTCGTTCCGATCTTCGAGGGCGGAAGACTCGACGCGACTTATCGCCAGGCCAAGGCCCGCTATGAGGAGCAGCTGGCGGCCTACCGGAGCCGGGTCCTGATCGCCTTCCGCGACGTCGAAGACGCGCTGACGGATCTCCATGCCCGGGCGGATGCGGCGCAGTCGCAGTCGAAAGCGGTCGATGCGGCCCGGGAATACCAGCGACTCGCGCAAAACCAGTACCAGCAGGGGCTGATCAGCTACTTCCAGGTCATCGATGCCGAGCGGACGCTGCTGTCGAACGAGCTTTCGGCAGCCCAGATCCTGAGCCAGCGCATGATCTCGGCGGTCCAGCTGATCAAGGCCCTGGGCGCCGGATGGGATCCGGGGACGCCGGTGGCGGGAGAAGAGGCCCCCTGATCACTTCCCAAAAATAACCAGGATGGTCCAGGCATTATCAGAGGGTGAAGATCGACATCGACGTGTACTCGGACGCCATCTGCCCCTGGTGCTACGTCGGCAAACGGCGCCTGGAGAAAGCCATTGCCGGGGTCGGCGACAAGCACGACCTTCGCGTCCATTGGAAACCCTTCCAGCTCAATCCGACGATGCCCCGCGAGGGGATGGCCCGGAAGGAGTACCGGGAGAAGAAGTTCGGCAGCGAGCAGGTCGTAGCCGAACTCGACCGACGCATGATGGCCGTCGGCAAACAGGAGAACATCCCCTTCGCCCTCGAGAAGATCGAGCGGACCCCCAACACCTTCGACGCCCATCGGATCATCTGGTGGGCCGACCGCAAGGGCATCCAGAACGCCGTCGTGGACGGCCTGTTCCGGGCGTTCTTCACCGAAGGGCGGGATATCGGCGACCGCGCGGTGCTGGCCGACGTGGCCGCAAAGACCGGCCTGGCCGGGGTGGCGGAATTCCTGGACGGCGACGACGGCGTCCGGGAGGTGCGCGAGGAGGAAGCGAAAGCCCGCGGGATCGGAGTCGAGGCGGTGCCCTTCTTCGTGATCGGCGGCCGCTACGCGGTCGCCGGCGCCCACGAGCCCGATACGTTCCTCGAGGCCTTCGAGGAGCTCGCGAAGACTACTTCTCGATCAGGACCTGCTTCGCCGGCTTGAGGTACTGGTCGTTGAGCTTGTCGACGGACCAGAGCAGGCCCCGGGTGATGAGCGTCAGGTACTTCGCATCCCCCACGGTCGTGTTGTTGTGGCCGAGCGTCGTCCCGAATACGCGCGTTTTGCCGTTGTAGGTGTTCGTCCAGACGCAGATATAGTCGTCGACCTTCTCCTTGCCTTCCTTGTTCTTGCTCGTCTGCTTGCCGCGCGCCAGTTCCTTGGCCGTGTCCTCGAGCTTGCCCGTGATGTTGTTGTAGAGCTCCTCGTTCACCGTCGTCCAGTTCTCGGCGCCCTTGAGGATGGGGTTCTCCTTGTCGGTGTAGGACACCTCGATCGGCAGCTGGGCCCCGTGGCCGTTCGTGTGCAGGCCTGTGAACTTGAACCACTCCGTGTCTTTCGGGTAGCCGTCGCCGCGGTAGCAGTGCATGCCGCAGTGGAGCAGCACCGCGGGCAGGCCGTCCTTATGGGGCTTGAGGATGCCGTCGATGACTTCCTTTTCCTTCACGTCCGAGGAGCACTCGTCGTGGACGACGACGTCATAACCCTTGTACCACTCGGGGTTGTCGTAAACGGGATTCTTGTGCTTCGTCCCCTTGTCGGGGTCGTACGCAATCGTCCACTGGACATTGGCCAGAGCGGAGACGCCCTTGGTGATGATGTCCTTCTGCTTCTCGTAGTCGTGGCAGCAGCCGCCGAGCACGAGCAACGCGCGGATGGGCTTGTCCTCCTGCGCGGCGCGGGACGACGTGGGCGCGGCCAGGACCAGCACCGCGGCGGACAGCGCGAGAATCGTTCTGTTCATCATGGGCATCACCTTAAGATTCGACGGGCCGCTCTGCAAGCAATTGAACAGACGTAATACGCCGGCAGAAGGCGCCGGGGGGGACGGAAAATCCCGATCAGCGGGACTTGAGCTGGAGGGCGCCGTCATCGAAGCGCACGGCACAAAGCCCTTTGGCGTCCGGCTTGATCGCCGTATCCTTCTGCCGGAGCTCCTGCCGGGCGGGGTCGATCTTCACCTTCAGGACGATCCCCTTGGGGAAAAGCGGCGGAACCTTCCAATCCCATTTCATCCCGCCGGGGGCCGGTGTCCCCTTGACCTTCTCGAGGAACATCTGGGCGCGGAAGTAGGCCCCCACCTCGCCGAAAGGCGCCACCCAGAGATCCTTGTCCTTGACGTGGTCCAGGGTCGCGGCCAAGTCGGCTTTCTTGATGGGCGAGTACCCCCAGCGGGTCCCCTCGAGGCCGTGGATCATGAAGATCGACCACGCGCCCTTGGTTTCGGCCTCGTCGATCCAGCCCTTATAGACGTCGACCTTGGTCTCCGTCAGCGTCACCTGGCTGACGAGATTCAGCCAGTCGGGCTCAACCCCGGCCGGGATCAACGGGCCGCCGCCTCCGCGGGCCAGGAGATGCGTCTTCTCGATCTTCGCCTTCAGCGCCGGCGTGATCGCGCTGAAGGGGTAGGCAAACGACACCAGGGGATGCCCGAAGGCCTGCTCCAGGGATTTCGCCGCGCCCGCGACCTCGGCTTCCTCCTCGTCGGACTTGAACTGCGACGGATTCCGGTGCGTCGCGGAGTGGCTGGCGATCTCATGGCCGGACGCCGCGGCCGCCTTCCAGGGCCCGATCCCGCCCATGGACTTCACGATCAGGAAGAAGGTGCCCCGGATCTTGCGCTTGTCCATCTCGGGGATGGCCACGCTCTGGTGGGAGGGATCGCCGTCGTCGAACGTGGACGAGACCGCCCCCTTGCAGCCGTTCCACGGGACGATCTTCAGCTCCGCCGTCTGGGGCGGAACAAGAGACGGCAGCAACAGCAAAACCCAGGCAAGCCTGAGCATTCCGAGAGTCCCCTCCCCTTCCGATACCGCGCCCGACGGTCGAAAGTTTGGAGGATCCCCGGACCCGCCGGCATCACTTGCCTTCCGCGATCGTTTCCTCCGCCTGCAGCGGGAACGGCATCGGATTCGCCAGCGCCTCCAGCACCACGGCCGACGTGGGCGAGAACGCCATCTTCTGCGCGGGAACGACCTTGCCCTCGTCGTTCTTCTCCAGCGTGATCAGCGGCACGGCTTCGACGGCCCAGCCGTCCAGGACGAGCACCGGAGTCCCGAACTTCGCCTTCTTGTCGGCTTCACGGATCTCGCGGGTCTGGAACGTGCTGATCTCCCAGTAGACCCGGGTCGCGCCGGATTTCTCCTTCTCGCGGGTCGTGCGGAGCTGCATTTCGTTCCGCGTGACCAGGGGTGCGTCGCGCAGGAGCACCGGCGGATCCTCGTTCTTCCGGAACCGGAACCAGCGGGCACCGGCGGGAGCCGTGTCGTCGCAGGCGCTGGGCTTTGCCTGGAACTGCTCCTTTTCCACGTCGCTCAGGACGAGGGGAAAGCGCAGCTCGACCGCGGAGCCGCTGAGTTCCGCGAAGCAGTTCAGCGTCTTCTTCATGTCGACGGTGATGCCGGTGTCGCAGACGACCTGCACCACCTTCCGTCCCTCACGATCGACCACGGAGGTCTGGATGCCCTTATAGCCGTATGACTTGCAGCGCGCTCCGAACGCCTGAGCGGCCCTGGCATAGTCCTGCGGATCGGCGTTGTCCGGTCCGCGATAGTACAGGGTCGTTTCGGAGACACTCAGCAGCATTGGGAACAGGATCGCGGCGAGACGGATCATGACAGCCTCCTCGCGCGGAATTCCGCGCGCCCCCTATCTACGCCGCCGGACTCCCGCGGTTACCCCTGCGGACATAACGGCCGGTCCCCGCGCAGGCTCGCCTCACCGAGACTGTGTATGGAGGAAGCCATGAGGATCCTGATCGTTCTCGGCCTGGCGGCGCTGCTGGGCAACGCGGGCTGCAGCACCAACAGTCCCATGCTGGAGCCCGGCGTCGACAAGTACAAGGAAGTGAGCCCGGAGAAGCCGGACCACCAGGCCTGCTGCTCGGACTCGGCGTGCACGTGCGGCAAGGCGTCGTCGCTCGAGGATTGCCGCCGCTGCTGTCGCGACGGTGACCAGGTCATCAATCCGATCCCGTAGGACCGGATCCCCAAACAAAAAAGCCCGCCGGAGTCTCCTCCGGCGGGCTTTTTTTGGGATTCTCGACTCAGCGCCAGCGACCGCCCACCCAGACGTTGCCCCGGGGGCGATGATCCCAACGGCCGTCGACCCAGACGGCGTTCGCGTGCGGGCGTGCCGCCCAGCGGCCTCCAACCCAGCGCCAGTTGTCATGGTAGCGCGACCAGTAGCCTCCGACCCAGACGTAGTTAGGCGACGGGGCGACTCCGACGATCACCTCGGTGCGGGGCGCGGGGACCGGGTCACTCACATAGACTTCTTCATTGGTGTAGTAGCCGTCCACCTCATGGACGGGTTCCTTGACCGCGACGACGCATCCTGATAGGGATGCCAGGGTTGCGGCCAGCGCCAGCGCCGTCCAGAACAACGGCGCCATCGGCACCAGCCTGCTTTGGTGTTCGTACTTCATCGTCAACGTCCTCCAATAACCTTCCGGCCTATCAACGCCGGCCTCGGAAGTCGGTTACAGGATTTGTTACGCAGGGTGTAACCTCCGCCCCCCAATCTCGTAGATGGGGCATCCCCATGAGGAATGAAGCATGAGCCTCGACCCCGCCCCAGGGGTGCTCGTTCCGATCCCCTGCCGCGTCTGCGGCCACGTCCTGATGCCGTTCACGGTCGACTGGGGCACTCATTCGCTGAACTGCTCCGAATGCGGCGGCACGACGCTGGTCCACGTCCGCGACGAGAAGGGATCCGTGCGGATCCGTACGGAAGCCCAGTCGTCAAATCCGGGAAACGGCGCTCCCCCCGTGTCGTAGATAGGCCCGATCCAAGGAAGGAAAATGATGACAACGCCGCCGAAACGGGATAAAGGCTCGCATCCGATCCGCGCGGGCATCGCGGAGGTGCTGCACGGAGCCGGCGGCCTCTTTGCCGAATGCTCGGAGGCGGTCTCGCGCGCGGTGTTCGATGCGCTCCACGAAGCCGGCCGGGCCGGGGCATCCGCCGCGGAATCCGTCGCCGCGGTGATCCGAAATGCCATCCACTCCTCGGAGCCCGTCGAGGAGGAAGCGGAACTCCTGATCAAAGGAATCGGCGTGGGCGTCCTGCACGGGACCCGCGAAAGCGGCGACGAAGCGCTCCGCACCATCGCCCGGACGTCCCGAACCGTGATTCGCGAGATCTCGCGCAAGGGCGGAGATCTGGCTCAGGCGTCGCGCGGTCTGGTCAAGGGTGCCGTCCACAGCGCAAAGGAACTCGGCCTCGACGCCGCCCATGCGGCGTCCGCCGCGGCCGACGCCGCGATGGACGAGGCGGAGGAGATCGGGCATGACGCCTGTGCGCAGGTGCGCCCCGCAGTGGAGGAATCGATCGAAGGGATCCGCATCCGGGTGCGCGAGCGCCGGAAGCGATCCGCTTCATGACTTGCCATCCCTACCCCCAGTTCCCTGCCCGGGCCACGGTCGCACGATCGTGGCCCGGGCGGTCCTTACTGGACAAATGTTGACTTAAGGCTCTGGAAGGAGACGCGCGTGAAAACGACCGCTTGGACCCTGACTCTGCTCGCTTCGCTGAGCGCCGCGGCGCTCGCGCAGGACCTGCCGAGCATCGACGCCGATCGCATCCCCGCGGTGTACACGGAGGAGACTCCGGCCCCGGAGGTCGATTCGGAGAAGGCTCCCGAAGACAGCTTCCTCCCGGTCGCGTTGTCCGAGCCTCAAGCGTCCGAGAAAGTTTCGCCGTTCTCCCTCGGACCCGCCGGAGGTTATCTCCGACAGAAGGACGCCGACCACGGAACCTGGTTCGGAGGCGTGCAATTCCGCGCCCGCTTCGGGTACTTCGCGGCGGAAGCGTCCATCACGCTCCACGTGAACAGTTATGAGAACGGGGACGTGACCGTGACCCAGTTCCCGCTGCAGCTCACGGCGTTCCTCTATATCATCCCCGAGGGCCCCATCCGCCCGTATATCCTGGGCGGCGTCGGCTGGTACCGGACGCGCATCAGCTACACCGGCGCCTTCAGCAGCATCCCCGACGACCATCAGAACATCTTCGGCGAGCACCTCGGCGCCGGCGCGGAAATCTTCCTGAGTCCCCGGGTGTCGGTCAACGCCGACGTCCGCTATATCTTCCTGAATCCCAGCACGGACCAGGTCATCAACCGGGAATTCAACTACTGGCAGATCGCGTTCGGAGTGAACATCTTCTTCTAGAGGCGGCCGACACAAAAACCCGGGCGCGGAGGCCGTCCTCCGCGCCCGGGTTTTTTTTCTTCTTGGATCAGCGCGCTTCCGACCGGGACGCGCCCGTCTCGATCCGGATTCCATCCAGCCACTTCAGGATGTCCAGCGTCGTGATCACCCCGACGAGTTCGCCTGTATCGCCCTCCACGACAAACACGCGGTGGACGTCGGAGCCCACCATGGAGCGGACGATCTCGGCGAGGGTCGCGTCCGGAAAGACCGTCACCATCCCGGCCGACATGTGATCCGCGACCGGCACCGACCCCGGATCCGCAGGAACCGGCTCGCGGGCCTCCAGGGTCCGTTCGACTTCGACGGCCTCCGGCAGGGTTGCGACGGCCCTGGCCAGGTCGTTCAGCGTGAACACGCCCATCCAGCGCCCATGCTCGTCCTCAACGGGGGCGCCGCTGATGCCGTTCCGCAGCAGGAACGCGCCGGCGTCGCGGACGCGCGCTCTCGCCGTCAGCCGCTTCACGGGGCGGGACATGAGATCGCGGGCCAGGATGACGCGCTTCATGGAGTCCTCACTTTCCGGTGACGCCCGCCGGATCCGCTTGGCGCAATCCCGCACCGGGCACCGGTGTCCGGACGACGAGCAGCGGGCAGGTGGATTCGTGCAGGACCTTCTCGGTCACCGTGCTGGAGAAGAAGTGCAGGAATCCCGATTTGCTGTGCGTGGTCATCGCGATCAGGTCGGCCTCATGGACGTGCGCGGCCTCCAGGATCGCGCGGGCCGGATCGCCCTTCCCGAGGAAGCTGAGCGACGGAACCCCCTGCACCGTGACCCGCGAGGCGAGGGAGGCCAGATGGGCCTCGTCCTGCGCCCGGCGACCCGGACCCGACGTCTTCGCGCTTTCCTGCACGTGCAGGAACACGACCCGGGCCTCGAACAGGCGCGCCAGTTCCGCCACCGCGGACAGCAGGACCTGGGCGTCGTCGGAGTCATCGACGGGCACCAGGATATTGCGCATCGGGCGATGATCCTCCCCGTCCGTCCGGGTCGGCAGGAGCTCGTAGGACCAGAACGGCCGGACGACCAGGACCGGCACGGGGCTCGCCTTGAGCACGCCTTCGGCGACCGAGCCGGCGAGCAGGCGCTTGAGTCCGGTTTCGCCGTGCGTCGCCAGGGCGATCATCGTCGCCTTCTCCGACTCCACGGCGTCGAGGATCATGCCGACCGGAAAACCGATCTGCGTCACGACGCGCACGCGGACACCCTGCTCCTCCAGTCGCTGCTGCATCTGGGCCATGTATCCGCGCGCCGCGGACAGCATCGAATCGGCGACCAGCATGCCGTTCTCGATCGGAGGGGGAACGACGGCGCGTAGCAGGATCACCTCGGAATCGTGACGGAACAGCAGGCGGCGCAGATGCGGCAGGATCTGCTCGGCCACGAGGGAGCCGTCCAGCGGGACGAGAATTCGGTCGATCATGCTCTCCTCCGTTCTCCGCTCCGCGCGGCGAAGCCGGCGGTGGCCGGGGATACAACAAGTGAAACTATTTACGACACCCGGGGGATCCGGTTACCCGCTTCCCCCCGCGTCGTATATAGGGCAATGACCCCCCGACCCGATTCTCACGGTCGCACCGACGCCGGCCTCGTCCGCAAGCAGAATGAGGACCAGTTCCTGATCTCGGAACTGTCCAAGTGGATGGAGGTCCGGCAGACCAGCCTGCCCATCCGGGACTCAACCCGGCTCTCGTCCCAGCGCTCCGGATACCTGTACCTCGTCGCCGATGGCCTTGGAGGCGCTCCCGCCGGCGACCGGGCCAGCAGCATCGCCGTCGACAGCGTCCTCCGCTATGTCCTGAACGTCATGCCCTGGTTTTTCCGCCTCGAGCAGCGCGAGGAGGCGCTCGAACTGGAACTGAAAAAAGTCCTCGAGAAATGCCAGGTCAAGATCGAAGCCGACGTCGCCGAAAACCCCTCGCGCAGCGGGATGGGGACGACGCTGACGATGGCCTACGTCCTCTGGCCGGAGCTGTACGTGGTTCACGTCGGCGACGCGCGCGCCTATCTGCTTCGCGGCGAGAAGCTGACGCAGATCACGCAGGATCACACCCTCGCGGGGGCGCTCGGGTCGAAGGTGGCGCCGGCGATCCGGAAGGTGCTCTGGAACGTGATCGGGGGCGGTTCGTCCGACCTGCAGCCGGAGGTCTATCATCTGACGATGGAGCCCGGCGATCTGCTGCTGCTCGCCACGGACGGCCTCACCCGCCATGTGACCGATCCCCGCATCGCCCAGCTGCTCGGCGACGCCCCGACCGCCTCGGCGGCGTGCGACCAGCTCATCTCGGAAGCCAACAAGGGCGGAGGCCGGGACAACATCACGACGGTGGTGTCGCGGTTCAAAGACCCGATGCCGCCGTCGGACTCGTCCTCGTATCAGGCCATGGCGGCCGTCTCCTCCGAGACCACGCAGCAGATGCCGGTCCCTTCCGCCGCTCCCTCCCCCCCGGGATAAAAGAAAAGACCCGGGATGCTCCTGTGAAGGCAACCCGGGCCCTAAGGGTGGGGGGCTTTTGATAGGGACTTCAGTACCAGTAAGGGACTCCCCCAAAGTGGGAGTAGATCTCTGCTGCCCAGACGCGGTCGATCGGCTCCGGCCAGTCGCCTGCACCGAACGGCGCCCGCTCCAGGACGTCCTTGGTCAGGTTCAAGAGACACTTTTTTTCGAGAGGATCATATCCCAGGCAGGAGATGGGGACGGCCACCCGGCGGCCTCCTGCGTCCGACCGGCTGCCCAGCTCCAGGACGGCCGCGGCCACAAAGCCCTCGCCCAGATCGATGACGAAGTCCTCGACGGTTCCAAGATGCTCCCCGCGAGGGCTTTCCACGCGACAGCCGATGAGATCCCGGGTCCTGTACAGGCCCGTGTTGCTCGCAAGCCGCGTTTCAGACATTGAACATTCCTCCCCGCCAGTTCGTCGATTAGACCCCTTCATAGAGCCCGATCGGGTCCCGATGTTATTAGGCCCATCGAATTCTCGCCCGGGAACCCGATCTGCGGCCACCGCCTGCGCGAATAGCCGTACATGCCCATCATGCAATCGATTCTTCGGACGCTCCTGCTCGTGCCGACCCTGTTCGCGGTCGGTTGCAGCTGCCTCGGCAGCGCGCGGTCCTTCGATCCCGGAGAGCTCGACCGGGAACCGGGGTGGATTGCGGTCCGCGACGTGCCGCTGATCCTCCAGAAGGAGGAAGAGGATTGCGGCGCGGCCGCGATCGCGATGGTCCTCGAGCACTGGAATGCCCGCGTTTCTCGGGATCGGATCCTGGAAGTTTGTCCCATGAAGACGGGCGAGGGAATCCTGGCGAAGGATCTTCGCGAGCTGGCTCGTCGTGAGGGGCTCAACGCCTACCTGACCCACGGCGAAGGGAGCGACCTCGAGGTCGAGCTGAGCTGCGGGCACCCGGTGATCGTCGGCCTCTTCAAGCCCTATGCCTCGGGCATGGTCTCGCACTATGAAGTCGTCGTCGCGCTGCAGCCCGGGAAGAAGCAGATCATCACGCTCGATCCCGCCAACGGCTGGAGGAGGAACTCGCTCGAGGGATTCCTCCAGGAATGGGATCCCGCGGGAAGGCTGACGCTGGTGCCATTCCGCGAGCCGACGGACAAGCCTCCCGCCGCGGGAGGACGCTGAACTTTGTCAACCGGAGGACTGATGAAGACCCGATGGAGTCATGTATTCCTGCTGGCGCTCTGCCTTCCGGCCGGTTCGTTGTTCCCCACCGAAATCCCGGCGAAACCCCTGCCGTCGCAGTCCGCCCCCGCCGCCGCGCCGGAAGGCTCCCGGCACCCGGACTGTGCATCGAGGGAAGCCGCCGCGCGCGATCTGGAATCCTTCCAGGGCGGCCGGCAGGTGATCATCGCAACCGAATACGACGTTCAGATCCTCGTCGGCATCCTGCTCATCGCCGCGATTGTCCTGATCATCATCCTGATCTGAGCTGCTCAGAGTGCACGTGGAGACCGATGCCGAAGTACTCCACGTGCTCCTCGAAGAACTGGCCGTTCGGATTCCGGCCGTGGAAGTATTCGAGGAGGATCTGGACGCGCCGGCGCTGCTTCTCCGGGCTGGTGAACTCCACGCCGGCCCGCACGCAGAAGTCCGGATTCCAGCCCAGCTCCTGGCGCGCCTTCACGTCGACCGCCAGGATGGGGCTCACCGCGTCCCCCAGGAACGCCGGCAGCATGAGCTCGACGCCCCCCTGTACGGACCAGGGCTTCACGTCGGGCAGCGAGTGAAACACCTCGCCGACGCCGCCATAAAAGCGGATCTTCCCCGGTTCGACCGAAGCGAGGAGCTCCGCGGCTTCGTAGCTCAGGTTGACCCGCTGGGTCGGCGTATCCAGCAGGAACTCGTCGCCCAGGTGCGAGCTCTGGTGCAGGACGCGGACCTCCGAGGAAAAGATCCCCGCGCGGTAGTCGAGCGGCATGGCGATGCGGTAATCCGCGTTCACGAGATCGTGCGAGTAGGCATCCATGTTGAAGATCGCGAAGATGGCCGGCTGGAGGCCGAGCGCGAAGCGGCCCGCCGACTCCGATTCGTAGCCGACGATCTCGAAGGTCTCCCCCAGGCTCACGGCGCCGACGTTGCGGAGATCGGGGAAGCTTGACCGGCGGAAATACTGGTAGGCCATCCCGAAGTGCGGCCAGCGGGGATCGGCGATCAAGGGCTGGAACAGGCGCTCGTCCGGGAAGAGGGACCAGCCGCCGCCGGTCACCGGGACCGGGCGCTTCGAGGGTCCGACGGGCGGTTCGCCGGGCGCGGCGGCCACGAAGACCACTCCGCGCACCCCCTGGATCCGCGACAGCACCGTCTGCACCTTTTCCTTGGGAACTTCGCCCAGCTCGTCTTCGCGGACGGACACGATCCCTTCATGGACGCTGACGCCGGTGGTTCGAAGGGACAAGTCCCTCTCCAGGATCGCCGTGGCGTAGCCGCGGATGAACTCGTCGGTGTCGCTGCCGCCGGACTGAAGGAGGAGCGCGAGAAGGAGGGGCGGCATTCCGGGCGGCAGAGCCCCGCGTGACTTCCGGCGTTATGGTCTCTCGGCCTGTAACCGGCAGCCTCCGTCCGTCGTACATGGGATGAATCGTTCATCTACGGAGGAGTCCATGCAGATCGTCACCGCGACCACGCTCGCTCTCATTCTTTCCCTCGGAGGCTTCATCGCGATGAATACCCAGGTCGCGCAGAAGGCGACCGCGGAAATCCAGAACTCGTCGGGCAAGAGCCTGGGCACCCTGACGCTGTTCCAGGAGGGCGAAGGGGTCCGCATCAGTGGACGCCTGTCGGGTCTTCCGGCGGGACGCCACGCGATGCACATCCATGCGACCGGACAGTGCCACGCCCCGGACTTCAAGAGCGCCGGCGCGCATTTCAATCCCTACGGCAAGAAGCACGGGACCCAGAACAAGGACGGCCCGCACGCCGGCGACCTCCCCAACTTCACGGTGCTGGAGGACGGAGTCGCCGTCTTCGACTTCACGGCGTCGCTGGTGACCCTGCGCAGCGGCAAGAACTCGCTCTTCATCACGGGTGGCACCTGTCTGGTCATCCATCAGAACGAGGACGACGAGGTCACGGACCCCGCCGGAAATGCGGGAGACCGGATCGCCTGCGGAGTGATCCAGAAGTAGCACCCCTTGAAAGGATCGACATGTTCCATTCCAAGAATCGACTGAGGGACCGGGCCCGCGACTTCTACGAGGAATCGCGGGAGGCCGCGCGCGACGGCGCTTCCGAGGCGAGCGGCTTCATTCACGAGCGCCCGTTGGCGTCGACCCTGATCGGCCTGGGCGCCGGAGTGCTGTTCGGCATGATTTACGGCGGTTTCCGCAAGCCCGCTCCGACACCACGTCCGATGGCGCGCCGGAAGAGAAAAACCGCGCGCGCGTGAGGCTTCTATGACGCCGACAGGATCGACGCATACGCGCCGATCCCCCGCACGATTTCCCTGAGCGCGCGGATATCGACCTGCTTGACCAGATACCCGTTCGCGCCGAGTGCGTAGGCCAGATCGATATCCCGGCGCTCCTGGGACGAACTGAAAATGAACACCGGCAACCCCCGCAGCTCCCTCCCTTCCCGGATCCACTTCAGGAGCTCGATTCCGGACCGCCGCGGCAGCTTCAGATCGAGCAGCACGATCTGGGGGAGAGGATGCGCGATCCGGTCGGCATAGGGAAGCCGTCCCGAAAGGTAGTTCAGCGCGTCGTCCCCATCCACCGCCATACGGAGGTCGATTTCCGGGGCCGCGCGTTCGAACGCGTGCTGGAGGATCAGGCGGTCGTTCGGATCGTCCTCCACGAGGAGGACATTGCGCCGGATCGCGGAAGGCGGCCTCATGTCATGCCAGCTCCGGCGAAGGGGTGAGCTCGAAATAGTGAAACCGGGCGCGCACCAGGATCTCGTCGCATTCCCCCGGCAGCGCCTTGGAAACCCAGAGGATGGCGGACTCGGCCGCGCCGACCGCCACCCCGGGGATGACCGTTGCCGCCATCAGGGGACGCAGCGCCCGCACCCGGTCGCGGCCGAGCACGTCCTCCATCGCCCGCTCCACGGCCCGCTCCAGCTCGTCCCCGCCGGCCACGGGCACCAGGTGGGAGTGGATCGTCAGGACCGACTGGAAGGCGTTGTCGCGGAAAGCCCGGTCCAGGATGTCCATCCGGTACGCGCAGAGCAGCCGGAGGTCCAGCCGGTGGAGCAACTCGTGCCAGAGTTTCTCGAGATGGGCGGCCGCCGACGGGTTTCCATCGCGCCAGAGCAGGTCGACCATCTCGCCGTACAGGCGCATGCCCCGGAAGCGGCCGGCATCCCGGACGCCGTCGATGACGCTGCCCAGCGACTCCTGGAACAGCTCCGAGTCGGGCCGTCCTTCGACCATGAACCGCGACAGCGTCTCCTCCGCGTCCAGCAGCACGAGCCGGCCCTCGCCGAGAACGCGCTCGACATCGACATCGTCCTTCGCCAGCTGCGCCGCAAGAAGTTCGCGATGCGGTTCCGCCGCGATGGCGATGACGCCTTCCTGGAGTTCCAGGCCTTCGCTGACGTAGTGACTGACGCGCCGGGTCAGGGAGTCGTCGCTCTCATAGAGCTGAACGAGATGATCCTTCGGCTGGACGCGGGCGAGCAGTTCCTTCCACGACATGGCGCTCCTCTCCTATCTCGACTTCGTCAACGGGCTGCTGTCCGGGACGTCTGTCCCCGGGAGGACTCCGTGCTTTGCGGAAGCTCGATCCAGAACCGGCTTCCCTTGCCGGGTTCGGATTCGACGCCGGCGCGCCCGGACATCCGTTCGGCGGCGCGCCGGACGATGGCCAGGCCGATGCCGGTGCCCGAATAGACCTCCGTGGGGTGGAGGCGTTCGAACACCCTGAAGATCCGTTCCTGGTACTCGGCCGCGATCCCGATGCCGTGGTCCTCCACCCAGAGACGGCCGCGCTGGCCGCTGGTTTCGCCGCGGATGCACACCCAGGGCGCCTCCCCCGGAGCGACGTACTTGATGGCGTTGGACACGAGGTTGTAGATCGCCATGGGGAGGGCCGTCTTGTGGGCGAAGACGACGGGGAGCGGCCGCTCGACGCGCACGTCGGCCTGGCGATCCTGGATCTCGGTGGACAGGTCGGCAAGCACCTTGTCCACCACGGGCTCGAGATCGATCGGCTGAAGCGCCAGTTCCTGCCGGCTGAGCCGACTGTAGGCAAGCAGATCGTTCACGAGCAGATCCATGCGCCGGCTCGATTCCGTGATGCGGGCGAGATAGTCCTGGCCGCGGGGGTCGAGGCGGTAGCGGTATTCCTCCTGCAGGATCTGTCCGAAGCTGTGGATCGCGCGAAGGGGCGCCCGGAGATCATGGGCGACGGTGTACGAGAAGCCTTCGAGCTCCCGGATCGCATCCTCGAGTTCGCCGTTGCGGTCCTCGACGCGACGCTCCAGATCGGCGTTGAAGGAGTGAAGGCCGCGCTCGATCCGCTTCTGCGCGTCGATGTCGACCCATATGCCGACCCAGCGGAGCACGGCGCCGCGGACGTCGCGCTCCGGAACGGTGCGGGCCAGGAACCAGCGGTGCTGGCCGTCCGCGCGTCTCAGGCGGAACTCGAACTCGAACGGGCTCCCCGACGACACGCACTCCTGCCAGCGCCTCCGCAGCGGACCCCCGTCGTCAGGATGCACCCCGGCCAACCAGCCCCAGCCTGCGGCGCCGGCGGCCGTCAGGCCGGTATAGGCGATGAACTGCCCCTGGGGCTCCGCCAGGGTGCCGTCCGGAGCATAAACGAACACCATTGCCGGGAGCAGGTTCAGCAGATCCTGTTCTCCCGCGTTCCGGCCCCCGGTTCTCACCGGCAGCCCCGGTCCCTGCAATTCGATCATGTCAGCAGGGATGCAGTCCGACCCCAGCCACGCCCATCCTTGACATTGATATCCAGATGCGGCGGCACGGACTTTGTTACGCGGTCATGAAGAATTGACTGAGCCCTGATTCCGGGGCTAATCCTGCGACCCTGGCTTTACGGGGTCGTACATAGAATGGTTACGATCGATGGAGACAAGATTCGTTTTTTTGAAGCGAGGAACCCATGCGTAAATCGCACAGCGCCCACCAGATCCTGGAAAAGGCCCAGGACCTGTATTCGAATTCGCGGGACGTGGCCAAGACCGGGGCCGACCGCGCCAATACATTCGTTCACGAGAGCCCGATGCTGTCGACCTTCCTCGGCGTCGGGTTCGGCTTCCTGGTCGGCCTCTGGATGAGGCGCCACGATTAGGCCGAGCGCGATCGATCTTCAAAAAAGGACCCCGGACGAAAGTCCGGGGGGTCCTTTTTTTTGTCGGCGTGGAAGAATCGTTGAAGAATGGGGAAAAGACCGGGCGACCGGCCGGGTCACCAGGGGAGGATGATCGCGATGAGCACCAGCACGGCCAGCCCGGCGCCGCCGCCCCGGAACTGCTCGAGATCCTGGGAAGCAACTTCGCGAAGCGCATAGGGGGAAGCATCGCGCGGAGTCAGGGAGGCGGCCCCTTGCGCCGCGGGACTCTTCGCCACTTCCTGGCGGGCCTCTTGGGGTGCCGGCACGGCGGCCACCGGCTGCGGGACCGGAGGGTCCGCCGCAAGGAAAAGGGTCAATAGCCCGGTCAAGCTGACGGCCATCGCGTTGCCCTCCATAGAACCCTATGGAGGCCGACACGCGAGTCACCGGATTGGTTACGGCCCTTCGGTCTAGGAGCTTTTCCGGCGACGGGCCCTTCCGCCTTTCCGTCCGCCCTTCCGGTTCGGCTCCTTGTTCTCGGGCTTCCCGCGCCCCGAGCCGCTCTTTTCGCCTCCCCCATGGATGGCGTTCACGGTGGCCCAGGCGCGGGCCTTCGCGACCTTCGGGGATACCCCCCGCCTCTCGTATCCCTCTTCGATGTGCTCGGCCTTCCGTTTCTGCTTGTCGGAGTATTTCCTCTTGTCTCCACGCGGCATGATCGTTCCCCTTTCAGGGCGCACCCGGCGCTCCAGAAGGCGGAACCGGAGAGGATGCCGGTGTCACGGGGTTGCGGGACGCGGCGCTCAGCGCAGCAGATTCATGAACTCCGCGACCTCGCCTTCCAAGTCCTCCTCCGTGGCCACCGTCTGCCGGATGTGATGCGTGATGATGTCCCGGAGCTGCCCCCGGAGGCGGTGCACTGCGGTCTTGGCGGCGCTTTCGGAAAGGCCCGTCTTGGCGGAGATCGATTTGTAATCGATGTCGGCCAGATAGAGCTGCAGCGCCTCGAGATGAGAGGGATCCGCCTCGAGCCGGGCGATCGAATTCTCCCACAGGCTCCGCGCCCAGGCGCGGTTCAGCACCGTCTCCGGAGCCTCCCCGGCCTGCACCTGAAGGGTGAAGTCGCGCTCGCCGGAAGAAAAATCCAGCGACACGATCTTCTGGCCGCCCCCGCGCTTCTCGCGCGACGCGGACTTCAGGCGGTCCTTCATGAAGTTCTCGAGCGCGGCCAGCAGGAAGGTCCGGAAGCGGCCGCGCGACGCGTCCGCCCGCTGAAGGGTCTGCTTCGAGAGCAGGGACGTCAGGAATTCCTGGACGATATCCTTGGCCGTCTCGTTATCGTTGCCCTTCTGGCGGACGAAGAAATAAAGGGGCTTCCAATAGATCGAGATGAGCGTGTCCAGAGCCTTCACATCCCGGACGGATCGCACGAGCGCCCAGGACGTCGTCTGGAACGAATTCCTGCTGCCCATCATTTCGGTGTCGTTCCGAGTCCGGAGCGCCATTGGGCCCTTCCCTTCTACGGCCGCTGCCGCTCGATGTTCAGGACACTTCCAGGACGGAGTTTTCCGTCCCGAACGGATTCGATACACGCGATCCGCTGTCCAGATCGTTGGCCCAGTTGCCGTCGACCAGGATGCGGAACTGGTAGGTGCCCGGCTGGAGCTGGAGGTTCGCGCCGTAGCGGCCGCCGCTCAACGGCTTCATGGGGACGCCTTCCGCGGACCAACTGGTGAAATCCCCGGTCAGCACCACCTTCCGGCCTTCTCCGACGCGGACGATGACAGGAACCTGACGGGTCTGCGACGCAGAGGACCGGCTCAGCTTGACGGATGGCATGGTCAATCCCTCCTCAGACAGTTCCTTGGATTCATTCCCCGCTCCTCAGAGCCCCAACGACGGAACTTGTTATTGTCTTATTGGATCCGAAGGGGAAGCTCTGCTTCCCCTTCGGAGTCCTCCGATTCTGGTGGGCGTTCCGAATCCACGTCTTCGGGGCGTCAGAATGATCGCCATCCCCCACCTTCCGGAACCCGGATCCTCTTTCAGAGCCCCGGGACGATCGAATGTTGCGTGGAATCGGCGTTTTCCGGGTCCCTCCCGGGGGCGTCACACCGAGCCATCCCCAAGGCTCTATGAAATGGCGTGGAACTCCCCACCCAGCCTCGAAGGAGAATCCCATGAGAGATGAATTCGCGACCCAGGCCACCAAGCCGAAGCGGGCGCCGAAACCCACCAGAAAGCCCGCCCCGTCCGAGGACCCGAAAGAAACGCCCTCACCAAGGAGGGAGGAGCCCGCTCCTCACGCGTATCCTCCCCATCTGGACCTCGATTAGGAGCCCACCCATGAACATGAAAGCAAAGGATCCGGTCTGCGGCTGCTCCGTCGACACGACGTATTCCAGCCGCCGCCACACGTACGGAGACTTCGAGTACTACTTCTGTTCCGATGCCTGCCTGCAACGGTTCATCAGCGAACCGGACCGGTATGCGCGCGGGTCGAACCTGCCCTGAGCAAGGCCAAGGCAAGCGGGGAACGGGGCGCGGCTCCCATTCCCCCCTTTTTTTTCAGACGTCGTTGAAGGCATCCGAGCGAAGCGCCGCCTCGGGCCAGCGCTTCATGGGGCTGCCGCAGAGGCAATGAGGATGTTCCAGCGGGGTCGGACGCCTGGCCTGCGGCGGATTCACCATCTTGAATTCGCAGCCGCAGTTGAAGTCGGTGCACTTGAAGGCTTGGTCCGGGGTCCACATTCCCGACATCGGCATGGCGAACTCCTTCCTTCGAGGGGTATCGAGACGCCGATCCCGTGCGCTCGCATCGTGTTACGGCTCCACGAAGCCGCATAACGCAATATGCGCGGGCGGGCTCTCCGTGCTGGATTAAAGGAGACTGCGCGATGAAAGACGATCTGAAGACGGACTTCATTCTCGACGTGGACGAACTGCGGCGCCGCGCGCGCCGGCACATCGAGAACGGGGCGGTGACCGAGGATTACAAGGGCAACCGGGAGACCGTGATCCGGCTGCTCAACGAGGCGCTGGCGACGGAGCTGGTCTGCGTCCTTCGCTACAAGCACGACGCGGCCATGGCCGTGGGCATCCACGGCGACCCCGTCGCGGCCGAGTTCGCGGAGCACGCCGTCGAGGAGCAGGGACATGCGGACCTGATCGCCGCCCGCATCACCCAGCTCGGCGGGGATCCGGACTATAACCCCGACGGCCTGAAGACCCGCAGCCACTCCGAGTACGTGACAAGGAAGTCCCTCGTGGAAATGATCCGCGAGAACCTCGTGGCGGAGCGGATCGCGATCGACTCCTACTCCCAGATGATCCGCTATATCGGCGACACCGACACCACCACGCGCCGCATGCTGGAGGAGATCCTCGCGAAGGAGGAGGAGCACGCCGAAGACCTCTCGGATCTCCTGGCCACGCTCGATCCGACCGAGAAGACCTCGCCTCCGGTGAACGGAGACTAAGTCCCACCGAGCCGGGGGGAGTCCGCGGAAGACACGGAGTCTCCGCGGAACCCCCCGGGCTCCCTGCCCTACGGCGGACGGAACTCAGTCCGCGTCCGGGGGAATGGGGGTCGAGACGCCGAGCCGGTCCCGGAGCGTGGCCTTGGCGCGGTGCGCGAGCGCGCGCGCCGCTCCGGCCCGCATGTCGAGGATCCTGCCAATGTCCTCGTAGGCCAGCCCGTCCTGGTAGTGCAACACGAAGACTTCCCGCTGGGCTTCGGTGAGATAGCCCATCGCGATACGCAGAAGGCGGTTGTCCTCCTTCTGCACGGCCTTCGTGACGACGCCACGCGAGCGGACGCGGCCATAATGGTGTTCGCGGTCGAGCGACTCCTGGCAGGTCAGCTCCATCTTGCGCTTGGGGCTGCGCACCAGGTGGCGGCAGATGTTGATGGCGATCGTGACCAGCCACGAGCAAAGATCGCCTTCCCCGCGGTAGGACTCCAGCCGCGTCATGCCGCGCACGAAGGTTTCCTGCACGACATCCTCGGGGGAGAAATGCGGGGGAAGGACGAGCGTGGCCATGCGCCGGATGCGGTCGGCATAACCCTCGAAGAGCTTGCCGTACGCGTCCTTGTCGCCCTTCTTGGCGAGCTCCAGGAGCTCCAGCTCCCGGGGATCTTTGGAGGCTTCCCGGGTCCTGGACCCGGAACGGGGATTCGAACCAATCAACGCCGGCGATCCGCCCATAGTGATACCTCTCTTCGTCCGCCCCCGGGACCCGGGGGCCGTGTCCCAATCGGGCCTATCTACGACGTCCCCGGATCCGTGTTACTCGCAATCGTGGGATCGGCCGGAAGAGCCCCCGGAGCATAACGATCCGCGGCGGCCCCGGCTCCACCCGCAGACGACCGGGTGGCCGCCCGCGGACCAGGGTCCGCGCTACTGGAGATCAAGGAGGTGATCATGTTGCGCTGGGCAGCGGCGTTCTTCATCATCGCGATCATCGCGGCCGTGTTCGGGTTCGGTGGCATCGCCTCCGGCTCGGCGGATATCGCGCGAGTGCTGTTCTTCCTCTTCCTGGTGGTCTTCGTCGTGTCCCTCATCTGGGGCCTCCTGACGGGCCGCCGGACCGGAGTTCCACCGGGCGTCTGAGTTCCCTCACGCTCTCTGGAAGAGCAGGCGCGGTGAGCGCCCGGCGGGCAGCCTCCTCCACAGAGGCAGCCCCCTTACAAGCCGGACTCCCGCCGCAGGCCTGCTCTTTTTTTTTCAATCTTTGCGCGCCGGTGCTTCGATTTCGAGGAGCCAGCGCGATCGGCGCGGGGTGATCCGGGCCCGACGGATGTTGAAGCGGAGCCCCATGGTGCGTTCCAGTTTTTCCAGCATCTCATGGCCTGAAGGACGTCTCAGGTCGACTTCGAGCGTGGCGACGGACGACGGCATGGCTCCTCCCTTTCCCCGAAACAGCGGAATCGGCGGCTCATAGAGCCGTCGTCGTTCGGAATGTGACGCGGATTGTGGGATTTCCCGCGGGCTAGGAGCCGGACAAGGCCTTCTCGAATTCCGCCTTCAGCTGGTCCCGGCGCTCCCGGCTTCCGCTGCTGAGGATCGCTTCGGTCCGCCCGTCCGCCGCCTTGCGGAACCGGAAGCCCGCCGCCTGGGAATCGGAAGCGCGGCCTTTCAGCTCGGCCCCTTCTTCCCCGACCTGGCGGTCCACGATCTCATAGTGCAGCGTCTTCAGGCTCTTTTCCGCCGCCGTGACGCAGGCCGCCAGCGGCTGCGAATGCAGGGACGTCGACGCTTCGGCGTCTGCCGGCGACGCCTCCAGCCCCAGGGCTGAGGCGATCTTCTCGTGCACCGCGTTCGACATGTTGCGGTCGCCCGGAGCCACCCGGACCGACACCGACGTGTGCGACGAATCCACGCTCTTCACCGTGACCGTGACTTTGTCATCGGTCGCCCGCTTGGCGACGATTTCGCCGCCCAGCGCGTCGGCCTTCTCGGATTCGACCCGGAGGCTGAGCTCCTTGACCGCGCCTGTCGCGGCTTTCAGGACCTCTGCGACAGATCGGGGATACTTTCGCTCGACGGTATTCAGACCCGTTCCCAGGTCGGACGTCGTCGGGGTTATTGCCGGCTTCCCGGCATCGCAAGCCGCAGCCGCCAGGAGCAGGGTCGCCGTGAGCACGGTCCTCATGAGGATTTCCTCCGATTGCGACGCGAGTCGCGCGGGCTTCTGATCCGCAGCACATCGGTCCGCGTCTCGTCCATCCGCGGGGGCGGAACGGACGTCTTCCGGACCGGATTCGGGGGCTCGGAGCGATTTGTGGGCATACGCCCTCCTTTACGAGGCGGAGCCCGGAAAGCCGCGCAGCGTTATGGGGACGACGCGGGCGATGCGCCCTGCGGACGCGGGGCGGGGAGCGGACGCGAGGCCGGGCCGCGTCGGTCCGGCCCCTGGTTGAGGAGCACCCAGTACATGCCGATGGCCTTGACCATCTCCAGGAGTCCGTCGAATCCCACCGGCTTGAGGAGATAGGAGTTCGCGCCCAGCGCATAGGCGCGTTCGATGTCGGAGCTCTCCTGCGACGATGTCAGCACGATGACGGGGGTCTGCTTGAGGGAGGGCTGGGCGCGGAGGAACTCCAAGACCTCGAGTCCCGACTTCTTGGGCAGCTTGAGGTCGAGCAGGATCAGGGACGGCAGGGGATACCGGGAGCGGTCGGCGTACGTGGCCGTTCCACCGAGATAGTGAATGGCCTCCTCGCCGTCGCGCACGATCCGGAGGGGATTGACCAGGCTCGCCTGCATGAAGGCCCGCTGGGTCAGGAGGATGTCGTTGGCATCATCCTCCACCATGAGAATGGTGAAATCCGTCAGGTTCATTCGGGTCAGGCCTTCTCCAGGTCCACCCAGAACCGGCTGCCGCTGAGGCCGTCGGATTCGACGCCGCAACTGCCGTCCATCCGCGACATCGCCTTGCGGACCATCGCCAGCCCGATGCCGGTGCCGGGATAATGCTCCTGGCGGTTGAGCCGCTCGAAGATCCGGAAGATGCGGTCCTGGTGCGTCGGAAGAATGCCGATGCCGTTGTCCTCAAACCAGATCCGGACGCGGCCGCCCCGCTCCTCCGTGCGGATGCGCAGTCGGGGGGCGACGTCCTTCCCGACGAACTTGAAGGCATTGCCGACGAGATTCAGGATCACCTGGGTGAGCGTCAGGGCGTTGCCCTTCACGGGCAGCAGCGGCTCCTGGACTTCGACGACGGCGCGGCGTTCCAGGCGCTCCACCTCCAGCTGGCCCAGCACGTCGGCGACCAGCTTGCCCGGATCAACCTTCTCGAGGCGGATCTCGGCGCGCGAAAGCCGGCTGTACGCCAGCAGATCCTTGATCAGCGCGTCCATCCGCTCGGAGGCGTCCATGATCCGCTTGGCGTACTCGCGGCCCATGCCGTCGAGCACGGAGGCATAATCCTCATAGAGCGCCTGGCTGAAGCCCGACATGGCGCGCAGCGGGGCGCGGAGGTCGTGGGACACGGAGTACGCGAACTGCTCCTGCTCCTCCAGCGCCTCGGTGAGCTGGCCGGTGCGCTCTTTCACGCGGGCCTCGAGGTTGGTGTTGAGTCGGCGGATCTCCTCCTCGTCCCGACGCCGCTCGATCTCGGCCATCCACAAGCTGACGCGGTCGGCCGCGGACGCGGCGAAGTCCTGCTCCTCCGGGAGCCAGGGCCTCGGCTCGCCCTCCCGGCCCAGGCGGAGCACGGCGGCGGTCCGTCCCCGGTGGCGGACGGCGACGTCCAGCGAGGAGGCGATCCCGGCTTCTCCGGGATCCTTCGCCAGCTCGGCCAGGCGCAGGTCGGTGGCCCGCTCGTCCGCCGCCAGGACCCGCGAGGATTCCAGCGAGGAGAGGTATTGCCGGAGGCGCGCCGTTTCCAGCCTTCCTCCCTGCTCGTGCAGGCCGCTGTCCGCAGAGTACTGGTCGCGGCACTGCAACTCCTTCCGGTCGGCGTCGAAGAACCAGATCCCCGCTCGCGCGGCCCCGATCGTCAGGGCGACGATCTCGGTCATCCTCCGGAGGACGGCCTCGAGATCGCCGGTATCGCCCCCGCTCATTTCAAGGAGGGCGGCCTGGTTGCGGATCAGGCGGCTGGAGCGCTCCGAGAACGCCTGCTCCGTCCGCTTCCGTTCGATGAACTGGCCGATCTGGCTGCCCAGCGTGGCCATCTGGGACAGGAGATCCTCGTCGGAGCGGAATTCCCCTCGGCCGTAGAACTCCATGACGCCCAGAACCTCGTCGCCCATCTTGAGCGGGACCAGGATCCCCTGCCGGAACCCGTCGCGCTCCATGTCGTCCCGGCGCGGCAGATTCGGTTCGGTCCGGAGGTCATCGCTGCGGATCACGCGGCCCGACTCCCACGCGCGACCCGGAAGGCCGGCGCCGCGCGCGAAGATCGTCCGGCGGCTGGCCTCGGCCATGCCCGGGGCGGGGGTTTCGGGCGCCTCCCACGTCTCAATGCAGCGCAGCGAGGCGCCTCCGGGATCGACGCGCCAGATCGCCCCGAAGGTCCAGCCGAGCGATCCGCCCGCCGCCCGCAGCAGCGCGAGCGCCGCCTCCCCGAGCGTCCGCGCCTCCGCCAGGATCCTCGTCACCTCGTGATTGACGGATTGCCGGAGTTCGGCCTCCCTCTGCTCGGTCACGTCCCGGAGGAAACCGCGGCTGTGGATGAAGCGGCCTTCCTCGACCAGGGCGTTGGCGTCGATCAGCACGTCCTTGAACGACCCGTCCCGGCAGCGCATGCGGGCGGGAAAGTCCCGGATCGTCTCCCCTGCGCGGAGGCGGACCAGGAGGTTCTCCGCCGTCGACGGGTCCGCATGGAAGTCGTGGAGCGGACGCCCGACGAACTCCTCCATGGGATATCCGAGGAGCCGCAGCTCCGCGCGGTTGACCCGCAGCAGCGTGCCGTCGGGTCCGAGCCAGTGGGAGCCCACCGGCGCGTTTTCGAAATAGTCCTCCAGCTGGCGGCCGGTGCGGATCCGGTCCGTCACGTCGCGCGCTACCGCGTAGCAGCCCTGCTCGTTGGGGAACGACAGGAGGGTCCAGGACAGCCACCTCGAGCTTCCGTCCCGGGTCCGGTGGGAAAGCTCGAACGTCACGAACCCGCGGCCCTCCTGCAGGCCCTTGATCGCCGCCTGGATCTGGGTCCGGTCCTGCGGCTGGAAGAGCTCGACCACGCTTTTCCCCTGGAGCTCGCGGCTCGTGACGCCCAGCGTCTTCTCCCACGCGATGTTCGCCTCGCGGATCGTGCCGTCCTTCGCGAGCACGGCCATCATGTCGTTCGAGAGGGAGAAAAAGCGGTCGCGCTGGATCTCGAGCTGCGCCACCTTCCGGCGGTGCTCCTCCTGCTCCCGCGCCCGGATGCGCTCGGCCCGCTCCTGGAGTTCGCGTCCCTTGACGAAGAGGTCGACGAACGCCCGCACCTTGGAGCGGAGAATGTCCGGATTGAGCGGCTTGAAGAGGAAGTCCACGGCGCCGGCCGCGTACCCGCGCGTCTCGCTGCCCTGGATCTGGTCGATGGCCGTCAGGAAGATGATCGGGATATGGCGCGACTGCTCCCGCGCGCGGATGATCTCCGCGGTCTCGAACCCGTCCATCTCCGGCATCTTGACGTCGAGCAGGATCAGGGCGAACTCGCGGTCCAGCAGGTGCTTCAGGGCTTCCCGGCCGGAGCCAGCCGGCACCAGGTTGTACTGGGAGTTCCGGAGGATCCCCTCGAGCGCGAGGAGATTCTCCCGGTGGTCGTCGACCATGAGAATGTCCACGGGCCCGTGGAAGACGACCTCCGAAGGGATCTCCTGGGAACGGTCGATGGGACGGGTCTGGTGCGACGTCATCGGACTCTCCGGTGGAGGTGGTTGCGTCCGTCCACGCGCGCGTAGCAGTCGGCGAAGCGCGTTTCGTCCATGGATTCCCGGTGCCCCAGGGCCAGGTATCCGAAAAGGCCCAGGCTCTGATGGAGCAGCGTCCGGGCGCGCCCCTGGAGCGCCGGCGAGAACGACGAGAGGAGATTGCGGCAGAGGATGACGTTGAATTCGTTGAAGGAGGAGTCGGTGGCCAGGGAGTGGGAGGCGAAGACGACCCTTCCCGCGAGCGACCCGTTCATGGTGAACCCGCCCTTGCGGGACGACCCGTAGGCCTGGAGCGTCGCCTTGCCTCCGGCGGCCCGGTAGTTCCGGCGGGCGCCGTCGATGCGCTCCGCGGAGATCCGTCCCTGGCGCGCCCGGGCCAGGATCTTCTCATCCAGTTCGGTCGCATACACCTGGGCGCGCGAGGCCAGCCCCTCCTCCTGGATCACGATCGCGAGGGAATAGGCGTCCTCGCCGGTGGCGCAGCCGGCCACCCAGAGGCGCGAGTACGGATACGTCCTCAGCACCGGGATCACCTTCCGGCGGAGCAGCTTCCAGAAGCCGGGGGGATCGAAGAGGCTCCGGCGCCGCGACACCAGCCCCTCGATCAGCCGCTCCAGGCACCCGCGGTCCCGGAGCACCCGATGCTGGTACTGGGAAATGCTCTCAACGTCCTCCTCCCGGAGCCGGTGCAGCACCTGCGCCCGGACGAGGTCCGGATCGTACTGACGGAAGTCGTGGCCGTAGAACTGGAAGATCCCCTCCAGCAGCAGGCGGAACTCGACCTCCTCCGCCCGGTTCTCCTTCGGCGGCGCGGCTTTCCGCACCCTTCCGATCATCGGTAGAGCCATACACGGATTACGGAGAGGAGCCGTTCGCTGTCCACCGGCTTGGGAATATAGTCGGAAGCCCCCGCCTCGATGCAGCGCTCTCGGTCGCCCTTCATCGCCTTCGCCGTCAGCGCGATCATGGGAAGCATCTCGAGGCCGTTGGTCTTCCGGATCTGCCGCATCGCCTCGTAGCCGTCCATCTCCGGCATCATGATGTCCATGAGGACGATGTCGATGTCCCGGTTCCCCTTGAGGAACTCCACCGCTTCCTTGCCGTTCTGGGCGTAGCGCACGTGCATTTTCATCTGCTCCAGCACCGTGGTGAGGGCGAAGATGTTGCGGACGTCGTCGTCCACGATGAACACGCTGCGACCGGCGAGGGCCGGGTCGGCCTTCTGGCCGGTCTGGATCATGCGGCGCTTGGCCTCGGGCAGCTGGTGCGGGGAACGGTGCAGGAAGAGCGACGTCTCGTCCAGGAGCCGCTCCGGAGAGAGCGCGTCCTTGACGATGATCGCCTCCGCGTCCTTCCGCAGCGTGGTCTCCTCCTGGCGCGTCAGCTCGCGGCCCGTATAGATGATGATGGGCGGTCGGCCCGAGCCCAGGTCCCGGCCTTTCACCTTCTCGATGAACTCGTAGCCGGACATGTCCGGCAGGGAGAGGTCCAGCACGACGCAGTCGATCCGCTCCCGGTCCAGGATCTCGAGGGCCTCCCCGGCCGTGGCGGCGCAGCGGGTCTCGACGTCGTCCCCGCCGACCAGCTCCTGGATGCTCCGGCGCTGGATCTCATCGTCCTCGACGATCAGCAGGCGCTTCACGGAGCGGTCGATGTATTCGCGCAGGTTACCGAACGACTCCGCCAGAGCCTCCCGCGACGCGGGCTTGTGGAGGAAGGAGAACGCCCCCATTTTGAGGCCGCGCTGGGCCTGGTCCTCCGCCGAGATGATCTGCACCGGGATATGGCGCGACTCGACGTCGTGCTTCAGGCAGTCCAGGAGCGTCCAGCCGTCCATGTCCGGCATGCGCAGGTCCAGGCTGATGGCATGCGGCTTGAACTTTCGGGCGACGCCCAGGCCGGCCTCGCCGGTGTGGGCGATCAGCCCCTTGAAGCCCTGCTCGTGCGCGACGTCCAGGAGCAGGCCGGCGAACTTGACGTCGTCCTCCACGATCAGGAGGACCCGGTCGCCCGGCTGGATGGCGCTCCGGTCGTCGTCCACGTCGCTGAGGAGGAACGGGGTTGGCACCTCGTCCCGGCGAACGAGCTCCACCGCGGGCGACACGCCGTCGGACGACTGTGCGATGGCCGCCTCGCCCTTCGACCCGGTGGTCTTTTCCTGCGCCGGCCGCGTCTTGGGGGCGACGTAGTTGAGCGGGAGGAACAGCGTGAAGGTGCTGCCCTGGCTCGGCGTGCTTTCCAGTCGGATCTCGCCGCCGAGCAGGCGGGCGATTTCGCGGCTGATGGAGAGGCCCAGGCCCGTGCCGCCGTATTTGCGGCTGGTCGTCATGTCCGCCTGCTGGAACGGCTCGAAGATGATCTGGTGCTTGTCGGCCGGGATGCCGATGCCGCTGTCGTTGACCGAGAAGAAGACGACCGTGTCGGCTTTATTGAGAATCTCGTGCTTCGGACTCCAGCCGTGCTCCGCGACGCCCATCCGCAGGATGACGCCGCCCTTCGATGTGAACTTGAACGCGTTGGACAGGAGATTGCGAAGCACCTGGTGAAGCCGCTTCGAGTCCGTCTGGATCGTCGAAGGCACGTTCGGATTGATGTCGATGGAGAAGTCCAGTTTCTTGTTGAGCGCGATCGGCCGGAAGCTCGGCTCGATTTCGTCGCGGAGATCCTTGAAGCGGACTTTTCCGGCTTCGACGGACATTGTGCCCGACTCGATCTTCGACAGGTCGAGGATATCGTTGATCAGCGACAGGAGGTCGGTCCCCGACGAGTGGATCGCCTTCGAGAACTCGACCTGCTTGTCCGTCAGGTTGCCGTCGGCGTTCTCGAACAGCAGCTTCGCGAGGATCAGCAGGCTGTTCAGCGGCGTGCGCAGCTCGTGGGACATATTGGCGAGGAACTCGGATTTGTACTTGGAAGTCAGGGACAGCTGTTCGGCTTTTTCTTCCAGTTCCTGGTTGGTCTGCTGCAGCTCCTGGGTCAGGGCCTGCGACTGCTTGAGCAGCGCCTCCGTTCTCATGGTGGCGCCGATCGTGTTGAACACGATTCCGATGATTTCGGTGAGCTGCTCGAGGAAGGTCACGTGGATGTCGCTGAACTGGCTGAAGGAGGCCAGCTCGATCACCGCGCGCACCTGCTCCTCGAAGAGCACGGGCAGGAAGATCATGCTGTACGGGCTCGCCTCCCCCAGCCCCGAGGAGATCTTGATGTAGTCCTCGGGCGCGTTCTCCACGCGGAGGGGTCTCCGCTCCATGGCGCACTGGCCGACCAGGCTTTCGCCCATGCGGAACCGCTGGCGCGCGCCTTCGCGCTCCACCGTCGCATAGCCGGCGCTCTTCTTCAGCACCGCCTCCTCCTCGCCGCGCTGCTCCAGCTCGTAGAAGACGGCGTGCTGGACGTTGACCAGCGGCGCGAGCTCCGACAGGATCTGGCGGGACACGGTCTCCAGGTCGCGCTGGCCCTGCAGCATGCGGCTGAACTTGGCCAGGTTGGTCTTGAGCCAGTCCTGCTCGGCGTTCTTCTGCGTCGTCTCGCGCAGGTTCCGGATCATCTGATTGATGTTGTCCTTCACGATCTCGACTTCGCCTCGCGCGTCGACCGTGATCGACCGGTTGAGGTCGCCCTTCGTCACGGCCGCGGCCACGTCGGCCATGCCGCGCACCTGCGTGGTGAGGTTGTTGGCCAGCTCGTTCACGTTGTCCGTCAGGTCGCGCCAGATGCCGGTGGCGCCGGGCACGCGCGCCTGGCCGCCCAGCTTTCCTTCGACGCCGACCTCGCGGGCCACCGTGGTCACCTGGTCGGCGAACGTCGCCAAGGTGTCGATCATGTTGTTGATCGTGTCGGCGAGCGTCGCGATTTCGCCGCGGGCGTCCAGCGACAGCTTGAGCTTCAGCTCGCCGCGTGCCACCGCCGTCACGACCAGCGCGATGCGGCGCACCTGGCTCGTCAGGTTCGACGCCATCGAATTCACGTTGTCCGTCAGGTCCTTCCACACGCCGGCGACGCCCTTCACTTCGGCCTGTCCGCCCAGCTTTCCGTCCGTGCCGACTTCGCGGGCCACGCGCGTCACTTCCGACGCGAACGCGTTCAGCTGGTCCACCATCGTGTTGATCGTGTTCTTCAGCTGCAAGATTTCGCCCTTCACCTCGACCGTGATCTTGCGCGACAGGTCGCCCTTCGCCACGGCCGTCGTCACGTCGGCGATGTTGCGCACCTGGTTCGTCAGGTTCGACGCCATCGAGTTCACGTTGTCCGTCAGGTCCTTCCACACGCCGGCCACGCCCTTCACTTCGGCCTGTCCGCCCAGCTTTCCTTCCGTGCCGACCTCGCGCGCCACGCGCGTCACTTCCGACGCGAACGCGTTCAACTGGTCCACCAGCGTGTTGATCGTGTTTTTCAGCTGCAGGATCTCGCCCTTCACCTCGACCGTGATCTTGCGCGACAGGTCGCCCTTCGCCACGGCCGTCGTCACGTCGGCGATGTTTCTCACCTGGCCCGTCAGGTTCGACGCCATCGAGTTCACGTTGTCGCTCAGGTCCTTCCAGACGCCGGCCACGCCCTTCACTTCGGCCTGGCCGCCCAGTTTCCCTTCCGTGCCGACTTCGCGCGCCACGCGCGTCACCTCCGAGGCGAACGCGTTCAACTGGTCGACCATCGTGTTGATCGTGTTCTTCAGCTGCAGGATTTCGCCCTTCACCTCGACCGTGATCTTGCGCGAGAGGTCCCCTCGGGCCACGGCCGTCGTCACGTCGGCGATGTTTCGCACCTGGCTCGTCAGGTTCGACGCCATCAGGTTCACGTTGTCCGTCAGGCCCTTCCACACGCCGCCGACGCCCTTCACTTCGGCCTGGCCGCCCAGCTTTCCTTCCGTGCCGACTTCGCGGGCCACGCGCGTCACTTCCGACGCGAATGCGTTCAACTGGTCGACCATCGTGTTGATCGTGTTCTTCAGCTGCAGGATTTCGCCCTTCACTTCGACCGTGATCTTGCGCGAGAGGTCTCCTCGGGCCACGGCCGTCGTCACATCGGCGATGTTTCGCACCTGACTCGTCAGGTTTGACGCCATCGAGTTCACGTTGTCGGTGAGGTCCTTCCAGACACCGCCGACGCCCTTCACCTGGGCCTGGCCGCCCAGCTTCCCTTCCGTACCGACTTCGCGCGCCACGCGCGTGACCTCGGAGCCGAACGCGTTGAGCTGGTCCACCATCGTATTGACGGTTTTCTTCAGCTGGAGCAGTTCGCCCTTCACTTCGACCGTGATCTTGCGCGACAGGTCGCCTTTGGCGACGGCCGTCGTCACGTCGGCGATGTTGCGCACCTGGCTCGTCAGGTTCGACGCCATCAGGTTTACGTTGTCCGTCAGACCTTTCCACACGCCGCCGACGCCTTTCACTTCGGCCTGGCCGCCCAGTTTTCCTTCCGTACCGACCTCGCGCGCCACGCGGGTCACTTCCGACGCAAACGCCTTCAACTGATCGACCATCGTGTTCACGGTGTTCTTCAGCTGCAGGATCTCGCCCTGCACCTTCACCGTGACCTTTTTGGAGAGATCGCCTCGGGCGACGGCGGTCGTCACGTCGGCGATGTTTCGCACCTGGCTCGTCAGGTTCGACGCCATCAGGTTCACGTTGTCCGTCAGGCCTTTCCACACGCCGGCCATGCCCTTCACGTCGGCCTGGCCGCCCAGCTTCCCTTCCGTACCGACTTCGCGCGCCACGCGCGTCACCTCCGACGCGAACGCCTTCAGCTGGTCCACCATCGTGTTCACGGTTTTCTTCAGCTGAAGCATTTCCCCCTTCACCTTCACGGTGATCTTGCGCGAGAGGTCGCCCTGCGCCACGGCCGTCGTCACGTCGGCGATATTGCGCACCTGGCTGGTGAGGTTCGACGCCATCGAGTTCACGTTGTCCGTCAGGTCCTTCCAGGCGCCGGCCACGCCCTTCACGTCGGCCTGGCCGCCCAGCTTCCCTTCGGTTCCGACCTCGCGCGCCACGCGCGTCACCTCCGACGCGAACGCCTTCAGCTGGTCGACCATCGTGTTGACGGTCTTCTTCAGCTGCAGCAGCTCGCCCTTCACTTCGACGGTGATCTTGCGCGAGAGGTCGCCCTTCGCCACGGCCGTCGTCACGTCGGCGATATTACGCACCTGGTTCGTCAGGTTCGACGCCATCAGGTTCACGTTGTCGGTCAGGCCCTTCCACACGCCGGCCACGCCCTTCACGTCGGCCTGGCCGCCCAGCTTCCCTTCCGTGCCGACCTCGCGGGCGACGCGCGTCACTTCCGACGCGAACGCGTTCAGCTGGTCGACCATCGTGTTCACGGTGCGGGCGATCGACAGGAACGCGCCTTTCACGGGACGCCCTTCGATCTCCATCGGCATGGTCTGCGTCAGGTTGCCCTCGGCGACGGCGCCGATGACGCGGGCCATTTCGTTCGTGGGCTGTCCGAGGTCGTCGATGAGGTTGTTGATGGCGTCGATCGACGAGGCCCAGGACCCGCGGGCGTCGACGAGCACCGCGCGCTCGCCGAGCTTGCCTTCCTTGCCGACCACGTGGCCGATTCGCTGCAGCTCGGAGGCCATGGCTTCATTCATGGCAATGATTTCGTTGAGCGCCAGCGCGATATCGCTCTCCACGCCGGCCTCCCCGATCGGGATCCGCCGGGTGAAGTCTCCGTCTTTCACCGCGCGAAGGATCTTCAGCAGCTCCCGCGCGTCAAGGTGCTCGGCCAGTGTCGCTCGCATGCAGTACCCCCAGTTGTGTAGATCGTTGAGGAGGGGATCTCCCGTGGAGAAAAAGAGCCAACGCAACGGGATTTGTTACGTGGGATCGTGCAAAAGATGCCTTGAAACCGCCCTCCCTACTCCTTGAGGGCGATCTCCAGAGACACACCCAATCTCTTCTGCAGCATCAGCTTAGCTCTGTGAGCCAGCGCCCGGGCCGCCCCGGCCCGGATGTTCAGGATGCGCGCCACGTCGTCATACGGCAAATCGTCGATGTAATGCAGAACGAAGACCTCCCGCTGGGCTTCGGTCAGGTACCCCAGGGCCACGGTCAGCATCCGGTTGCCTTCCCTTCGGATGGCGCTGGTCAAGGCCCCCCGGGCGCGCGCCTGGTGCGGTCGGACCCCCTGATCCAGCTTATCGTTCCCCGCCAGCTGTGCCTCCTTCTTGCGGTCCCGGAGGATATGGCGGCAGAGGTTCAGGGCGATGGACGAGAACCAGGTCCGGGGCTCGGCTTCACCCCGGTAGCTGCGGATATGGGACAGCCCCTGCGTGAACGTCTCCTGGACCACGTCCTCCGCCATCGACGCGCTGTGTAGGATCATATAGGCCATGCGCCAGATCCGGTCGGCATGCCGGCGGAACAGAATGGCATAAGGAGTCATCTCGCCCGAGGAGGCGTGATGCATCAGGGAGACATCGCTGGATTCTTCGCCCGCTGTCGATGCAGGCGGATTTTGTGGCTGGGCCGCCACCGGGCCTGGCGTGATCGGTTGCACCCGAGTATCGGGCATGGTAAGCTTCCCCTCGATTCCCAAGGGATCCCCAACATCGTAATTTGTTACGGGGGATTTGCCAAGCCGTCTTGGAGGAGGCGGACCCTGCGCATCCTTTTCAGCACTCCCCTTCGACTATTCACACTCCAGATGAAAGATGACCTTCACCTGGGCTCTCGTGAAGGTCCCATAGGTCGTCCCATCCACCGTAAGGGTGATTGAATCCAGGGCTGCCATCTGGATGGTGACCGTATGGGGTCCCGTCGAATCCGTGAACGTGATCGTCTTTTCGGCCGTGGCCGAGACGCTGCTCGCCGAGACTCCCGCGGTCTTTCCGTAAGTCGCCAGGACGTGGCGGCTGCCAGCCACCGTTCCCGCGATCGTCTCCATTCCGTGCTTCGCCGTGAAAGTCAGGCCGCTGAGGGAGGATTCCGAGTCCGCGGTGATCGACCAATTGTTCACGTCGACGAAGGTCCAGTCGACGTTCAGCGAGTGGTTCCAGACGGCGCCCTGCAGGAGGGTCGCCGAGTCTCCCGACGTCGGATCCGTGAAGGACAGGCCGGTCGCGGCCGTGACGCTCACGGCATAAGCCGCCGAACCCCTACCGGCGCCGGACTGAAGGATTCCCGTGGCCACGACATGGAGGATCCCGGACGCACCGGGATACCGCGGTTGGCCGGACGCGTCGGTGGCCGCGAGGTCCACCGTCAGACTTAGAGTCGACTGAAAGGAAATGCTGGTCGGGGAGGGAACCGTCGACTTGGCCGACGTCGTTCCAGGACTGCCGCTGTCCACAATGGCATCGTTCGCCGCCTGGGTTGCCACATCCACCGCCACCGCCGCCGGGGAGGCCTTCTGTGCGGTCTCCACCGTGCCGGCCATGGGGGCTTCGCCGCTACCCATCCCGCCGCTTCCGCCGCAGGCGGGGATGAGAGCAGCAGCCATCAGCAGCAGGGAACTCCGGACTCCGACAATGAGCTTCATGTCAGATTCTTCCCCGAGGATTCAGACGTCGCTAGATCTCCGGCTGGTCGGGGATCGGATTCGTCGGGATGGGCTTCGGGTCCGCCGGCGAAGGCTCCTCGGGACTCGGGTTCATCGGGGGCACGTCGCCGGGTCCGGGGTTGGACGGGACCGGCTTTCTCGGATTGTCAGGACCGTTCATGGCAACCTCCTCGTGGACAACTTCCGCTTGCGAGAGGCCGAGACTTCGGGAGGGCAGGAAGTTATGTCGCGAGCGCGAACGTAACAAATCCCATTCCGCGGGATCGTTTGAACGCAGCGGGATCCGATTCCGATGCAGGAGAGAGCCTATGCGTGCGCGACTTGGAGACCTTTACCAGTGCGCCGACAAGGATTGCGGGTTTGAGGTTCTGATTGTCCGCGATTCTGGAAAACCGGTGCAGCAGGGGCCCTGCCCGATCTGCTGCTGCGGACAGCCGATGCACGTGAGATCCTGAGCTGCAAGGCGGGCTCACGGGGAACCTGGGTAGGATGCGACCGATGACGTCAACTGGGAGGAGTCGATCGCTTCCAGGGCCCCCCCAGCGTGAACAATCCGACCATTCGGGATCCCGAGTCGAGGACCGGGATCGCATGGATGTTGTTCTGTCGCATCGGGGAAACGAACTCGCGGACATCTTGGTCCTCGTAGCCAACGAGCACCTCGGGACTCATGAACTCGCGGACACTGGCGGTGGACGGATCCCGTCCCGACTCCTCGAGGCGGCGCCGGAGATCGGTCTCCTGCAGCACCCCGTGGACCTTCCGGTCGCGGCTGACGATGAGAAGGCTGAGGTTCAGCGTATCGATCTTGCGAATCGCGTCCTTGATGGAAAGATCCGGATCGATGGTGTCGTAATGCCGGCTCATCACGTCTTTCAAATTGGTCATGGCAACGCTCGTCGGGAAGATCCGCGGCAACGCAAAGGCGTTATGTCGCGCCGCGAAAAGCCGTGCCGCGCCGGAGAACGGGCTTGACTAACCCTTACCTCCGCCTAAGATGAACAAAAGTAGAAACCTCGAGGCGATTCTCATGCGGACCGGGCCTGAAACTCCGCTTCGCCCGACGACTTCCGCCGTGCCGGCAAACGGCCCGGTCGAAGGATCGGTTCCCGATCCGGCTGTACCGGACCGCCCGCGCGGGAATACCATTCTCGTCCCTCTTGCCGACGCCGACTCCGATCAGGCCGACTCGCTCCGCCGCGAACTGCTCCTGCTGTCCCAGCTTCATGATCGCAACGTGGTCCGGGTGGAGGGCATCGAGGTCCGCGACGGCAAGCTCTGCGCGGTGACCGAGGCGATCGACGGCGAGGACCTGGAGGCCCAGCTGGCCAAGGGCCACCGGTTCACCACTGAGGAGATCCTCCATATCGGGGAGTGCATCGTCCGGGCGCTGGGAGCCGCGTCCTACCAGGGCTTCCTCCATCGCGACCTCCGCCCCGCCCACGTGATCATGCTCGAGGAGGGCCTGGTCAAGGTCGCGAACTTCGGCCCGCTCGCGAGGGAGCGAACCCTGTCGGGAGGCGAGACGCCGCTTCCGTCGGCGGTCGCATATATGTCGCCCGAGCAGGGCACCGGCCAGCCGCTCGACATCCGCGCGAACATCTATTCCGTCGGGGCGATCCTCTACCAGCTGGCGACCCAGCGCACCCCGTTCGAAGGCTACGATTCCACCACCTCGCTGCTCTACCAGCTCCTCCACATCAATCCCGTCGGACCCCGTCAGCTGGGGGCGTCGATCCCGACCGAGCTCGAGAGGACGATCCTGCGCTGCCTGTCCAAGGCGCCGGCGGACCGCTACGCGCAGCCGTCGGAATTGCTGGAAGCGCTGCAACAGGCCCGCGAGTCGATGAGCTCAGGCAAGCTCGCCGCCATCCGGGCCGAGGATGACACCGGAGACTTCGACATCTTCGAGGATCAGCCTCTCGGCGAAGGGGGCATGGGCACGCTGGTCCGCGGACGCCAGCGCTCCCTGGATCGCCAGGTTGCCATCAAAGTCATCCGCGAAGCCTTCCACGCCCATCCCGAATTCCTCCAGAGATTCCGGCGGGAAGGCGAGCTCCTGGCACAGATCGACAACTCCAACGTCGTCCAGATCATCGGCACCGGGGTCTGGCGCGGCCGCCTCTTCTATGCCATGGAGTTGGTGAAGGGGGAGGATCTCGCGGTCCGGCAGATGAGGGGCCACCGGTCTCCGCCCGAGGAGATCCTCCATATCGCCGAGGGCGTGGCCAACGCGCTGCGGGCGGCGTGGCGTTACAAGATCGTCCATCGCGACATCAAGCCGTCGAACATCATGATCACGCACGAAGGCACGGTGAAGGTCGCCGACTTCGGCCTCGCGAAGAGCCTGCGCCTGCCGGGGGCGGAGTCCCGGGTGATTGCCGGAACTCCCGAGTACCTCTCGCCCGAGCAGGGGCTCGGCCAGAAAGCCGACATCCGGTCCGACATCTATTCGCTGGGCATCGTCCTCTACGAGCTTGCCGCCGGGCGCCATCCCTTCAAGGAAGCGCAGTCCTCCGTGGCGATGATCTACCAGCACGTCCACACCGATCCGCCTCCCCTGGAGACGCTCGACCCGAAGCTGCCGGCCGGCCTCCGCGCACTGATCCATCGCTGCCTTCGAAAGGATCCCCGCGAGCGCTATGCCGATCCCGACGCGCTGTTGAAGGCCCTCAAGGCGGCGCGAAAGAACATGGATCAGCCGTTGTCCGAAAAGCGCCTGCCCGCGGCAATCCTGCCTGCGCCGGGCCGGCGCATCGCGGCCCCTGTCCTCCTCGGACTGGCGGGCCTGCTCCTCCTCTGCGCCGCGGGCGTGTTTTTCCTGCTCCCCCGGCGCCCCGCGGGCCTGGACAGCTCCTTCCAGAGCGCCTATGAGCTGGCGCTGGGGCTGGGGAATACGGCGGAGGCGATGCGGCTCGCCGAGGCCGCCCGCGGACGCAATTCCCGCGAGTATCGCGAGGCGGAGCGGCGGGACACCGGCACCCGGCTGCGTCCGCTGCACGACCGCGCCCTGGAGCTGGTCGCCGCGAAAGACTGGGCCGGCGCCGCCGAAGCGTACGCCTCCCTGGAACCGCTCGCCGATCCCGAAAGGATCGCGGAGTACGCCTCCGCGCGCCGCTTCTGTTCCGACCTCGCGCAGGCCGCGGAGCGGGAGAAGAAGCAGGACTGGGCCAGCGCCCTCGAAACCTACAAGCGCCTGGAGCCCGCATCGTCCCCCCCCCATCGCGACTACCTGCAGGACTGCATCCGCAGGGTCCAGGCGCGTCTCGCCGCCCCCCACTGAACCCGTAACGCTTTTCCGTGCTCGCGGCTCAACCAGGCAACTGACACGGAGGCTGTTATGTTGAGTTGGGCAGTCGTGTTTTTCCTGGTCGCGCTGGTCGCCGCCCTGTTCGGGTTCGGCGGCATCGCATCGGGTGCTGCGGGGGTCGCCCAGGTGCTCTTCTTCATCTTCCTCGTCGCGTTCGTGGTTTCGCTGATCGCGAACTACCGCGGCGGCGTTCCCAAGGCTCCTCTCTGACCGGAGTTCGCGCTTCGGTCAGACCCTGTTGGAAAACCTCCTGGAAGTTTCAGGAGGTTTTTCTTTTTCTTAGGGACCGACCAGCGCGCGCGCCGGACGTACCGGCTCGGGGAAGGACTGGAGGTCGTGCGTCGGCGGACTGCAGAGGACCTTGCCGGTCGGCGAGTACCGGCCCCCGTGACAGGGACAATCCCAGGTCTTCTCCAGGTCGTTCCACGCGACGATGCCGCCCGCGTGGACGCAGACGGGCGACAGGACGTGCAGGCGGCGGGTTTCGTCCATATAGACCGCCACATGGCGGCCGTCGAGGTCCATGATCCTTCCCTCGCAGGGCTTCAGCGGGGTCCCGCCCGCCTCGTCATGGGATTTCAGGCGGTCCATCACCAGGTGCCACGCGACGTTGAGATTCTCGCGCAGGAATTCCTTCGCGGCCGCCAGCGGCTTGATTCTGGACGGGGAATACAGGGACGACGCCGGCGTCTCCCGCCCCAGCACCAGGTCCGACAGGATCATCCCGGCCTGGGTCCCGAAGGTCAGCCCGTTTCCGGAATACCCGCCGCTGGTCAGGATCCGCTCGTAGCCCGGCTTGCGCCCGATGAACGGCAGACCATCCGCGGAATCGAAGACCTGCTGCGACCACGAATACTCCACCGACTCCACCGGGAAGCGGCTCTTCGCGTACTCGTGAAGCGCCTCGAGTCGCGCGACGGGATCGTGCTCCTGCCCGGTCTTCCGGTCCTCGCCGCCGACCACCAGGAGCTCCCCCGTCTCGGTCCGCGCCCGCCTCAGGTAGTGATAGGGTTCGGCCATATCCCAGAGCAGCGCCCGGGGCGCCTCGCCCTGCAATTTCAGTCCGAGCACGTAGCTCAGATACGGGCCGACCCTGGCCTGGATTCCCAGGGATTTATTGATGGGCGTGTGCGTGGCCTCGATCACGACCGGCGCGTCGATCCAATGGGTCCCGGCGTGCACGCGGCAGCGTTCCCCTTCCACGACTTCATCGACCGTGGTGTGTTCGAACACGCGGGCGTCGTCCCCCGCGAAGCGCTCCAGCAGGGATTCGAGGTAGCGGACCGGATGGAACTGCGCCTGCCGCTCGAGCCGCAGCGCGCCCTTCACCGGGAACGGAACGGGGAGCAGCTCGCTGCCGGATGACGCCAGCCCCAGACGCGCGGCAAGGTCCGCCTCCTTCCGAAGCGCGTCCAGATCCTCATCGCGCTCCGTGAACCGGAAGCCGGGGAGTCTCTGGAAGTCGGCCTCGGGCGACGCCAGCGATTCGATCAGGTCGATCGCGTCCATCCCTCCGCGCAGCGCCAGCCTGGCGCCGTCCTCGCCGAAGTCCGACACCAGCTGCGCGAGAGGACGATCGGGCAGCGCGGTCAGGTGACCGCTGCTGCAGCCCGTCGCGCCTCCACCGACTTCGCCCAGGTCGACGAGCACCACCTTCTTCCCCGCCTGCTTCAGGAGCCAGGCGGCGGTCAGGCCCGTGATGCCTCCGCCGATGACGACCACGTCCGCCTCAAGATTTCGGCCGAGTCTCGGAAAATGGGCCCGGGGCGACCGCAGAGTCCACGCAGATCCGTGTTTGCCCGCGAATCGGATCATCCGGCACCCCCGAGTTCGGAATCGAAGACGATATGAAGTGGAGATCCCGCGGAACGCGGCGCGTGACGGGGATGCACATTGGAGAGAGGCCTCCCGGGAAGCGCCCCTGCAGTATTGACACATTGGAACACGCTTCGTACTGTCAGGTTCTACTCACGGAGCCTCCGTGAGCCGGGCTGAACCAGGAAACCATCCGATCGGCCGGACCATGCAGGTAACGGATTTCGTCGTGCTTCTGGTCGAGGACGACCCGGATCACGTCCTCCTGATTCAGCGGGCCTTTTCCAAGGCCAACCTGGTCAACCCCTTGCGGATAGTCCGGGACGGCGAGGACGCGATCTCCTACCTCGCGGGAAAGGATCAGTATTCCGACCGCGTCCGCCACCCCCTTCCCTCGCTCATTCTGCTCGACCTCAAGCTCCCGCGCAAATCCGGGCTGGAGGTCCTTTCCTGGCTTCGCGGGGAACCGAATCTGAAGACGACCCCCGTCGTCATCCTGAGCTCCTCCTCCGAGGCGGCCGACATCGAAAAGGCCTATGCGCTGGGGGTCAATTCCTACCTGGTCAAGCCGGTGAACTTCGGCGACCTCCTGGAGATGGTGAAATCCATCGGCATGTACTGGCTGATCCTCAACCGCAGCGTCGCCGATCCCCGCACCCGCCCCCACTGAGCTCCGGCTCCCGGCATAACATCCCCCCCGCTCGAGTCTCTTCACTTCCGGAGGACTGCAGAGGTGGCTGATGAGAACGACTGAAAAGCCCGAACGGCACCGTTGCCAGAAGGAATATTGCCCGATTCACGGAAGCGACCGCCTGCTCCTTCCGAAGCGCTGGCCATCCTGTCTGCCCGAAACGCTTCTGGACCGGCGTCCCCTGTCTCTCCCTGTCTGATCCCCGGAGGTGCCGGTGTTCGGATCAACTGTCGTCCATCATCGCAATCCGCTCTCTCCCCGCACCGACTGCCTGAGAGTGGTCATCCCCGTCCGCTATGCGGGGTATATTCAGCTGCTGCTCGGGGTGTGGTTCGGTGCTTGGGCGGTCATGGAAGCGATTCTGGCGGCCAACTTCATCAACGTTCTCCGCAAAGCGGCCGACTCGAGGACGCTGTCCCCCTCCGTCCTGGGCACGATGCTCGCATTCTTCACGGCCGCCGGCGCCTTCATCGCCTGGCGCCTCCTCTGGGTATCGAAGGGCCGCGAGATTCTTGATGTGACTCCGTCGCACCTGGCTCTGCACCGGCTGCCGGGCGGCGAAACGCTGGAGGAATACGAGCGGGCCCGGATCCGCAACCTGCACGTCGGATCCTACTCCGGGAAGACCATCTATCCGTCCTGGGGCCGGCGCTTCATCGGCAAGGAAGAGGCGTTCCTGGAATTTGAGTACGAGGGGAATACCCATCACTTCGCGAGAGGAATCAGCCGGCGCGATGCGGAGTATCTGCTCGGGATGCTGCGGAACTAGCGCTTCCAGAACATCAATCCGATGCCGACCCCCATTCCCAGGAGCCCTGCAAACAGATAGGCCAGCGACGGGGGCAGCGAGGCTTCCCGAAGACCTTCGACGGCGGCGATCAGCAGCAGCGTCGCCGCGGTGATCACTATCGCCATCGCGACCACGCTCATCGCCAGCCGTCGCAGCGACCACCCCACCAGCTCGCGGGCGCCGGCCTCCACCCGATCCACCAGGCCCTGAAACATCGACTTGCTCAGATCCCGGAAGAGGTCGTCCAGGAACGAGGCCTCGATGCGGCGTTTCTTTTCTTCCACTTTGATCAACGGTTCCTCCGGAGGAGATCCCCGAGCAGCAGTCCCGCCACGAACGACAGCAGGAGCCCCTCCAGAGGCTTCCGGCGCGTGAACTCCCGCGCCTCCTCCGAGAGACTTTCCAGGAATTCCTTCAAGCGGCTGCCCGGCCCTTCCCCGTCCTCTTCCTCGGACTCGTGCGGCTTGTTCACGACGGAGGCCTCCCTTCGGCGCGGTCGGCGCGCGCGTGAAGCCGAGCCGCGGGTGCGTTACCCGTTACGCGGCCCCAGGAGATCGATCCGGATCAAGGTCAGCGCGACGCGCGCCGCCCGGCCCGCTCCAGTACCCGCGACTTGACGTATTCCTGAGCGAGCGTGACGCCCAGGGCCACGGGCACCAGGAAGAACTTCTTGCTGACAAAGACGCCGAGCGTCAGGCCGGCGAACGTCAGCAGCGCGGAATTCTCGTAGAACATCCCGGTGAGGTCCTTCGATCGCCCGGACCGGCGGAGTTTCCGGGCGCCGCGCACCGTCGGATCATCCGCGAAGGTTTCGACAAAGCGGTCTCTCAGCGTTTTCACGATGCCTCCATCGGTTAAGGGACTCCGGTCGCGGGACTTCGCGGCCCCGCGACCGGAACGATCCGACTCACGATTCCAACATTCCGCGATTGTCGCCCTTCTTCGTGCTCTTCGACGATTTCCGCGACGTGCTGCCGTTGCCCTTGCCCTTCCGGTCCTTGGGTTTGCGAGCCATGGAAACCTCCATTCTTCACTCAATGGAATGAGTGACCATCGGGTGAACTTGTTATGGGTGGGCGGACGGGCGCGGGAATAGGGCGGCGGCCTAGGAGGGCTCGAGGGAGACGCAGCCGGCCACGGTCCGGACGAAATCCTTGGACGTCAGCGGCTTGACCAGATACCCGAGGACGCCCAGCCGGTGAAGCTCGATCAGCGAGCTGTCCTCGCGCGTGCCGGTCAGGATCACGACGGGAACCTCGCGCAGCCGGTGGTCGGCGCGGATCCATTGCAGCACTTCCAGTCCGGACATCTTGGGCAGATTCAGGTCCAGGATGACGAGGTCGGGGAGATCCGCGGAGGCGTCTTTGAGCGAGTTGGCGAGAAGGTCGATGGCTTCGCTCCCGTCCCGGACCACGGTGAGATCCTCCAGCAGTCCGCAGGCTTTGAGCACCCTCTTCACCTGGAAGACGTCGTCCATATTGTCTTCGACCATCAGGACGCGCGCGGATCTCGCCATGGGCCTCTCTCTTTCTCTTTTCTTCCTTGCCGGGGGCGCCAGTTAGAGATCCGAGCCGATGAAAATTGTTACGGCTGGAGGGGGGCTTCGAGCCCGCCGTCCGGGAGTCCGTTCTCCGAGGACGTCTTCTGAAGATTGGGATCGGAGCCGTCCACCGGAGTCTCGGCCGCGGATGCCTTGAAGTACGTCTCCACTTTCCGCGTCAGCGTCTCCGCGTCCACCGGCGCCGGGAGGAAGTCGATGTTCCCCCCCATGAACTGGGAGTAGAGGTGCGACAGCGGCATCTCGAAGGCCGACAGGAAGACGATCGGTGTTTTCGTCGCGCGCCCGGACTTCCGAAGCAGGGAGGCCGTCTCGACCCCGTTCATCTCGGGCATCCGGATGTCCATCAGGATGACGGAGAACGGTTCGCGCTCGGCGGCTTTGAGGGCTTCGGCGCCGGAGGCCGCCACGACGATGCGATGGCCCAGCTTTTTTAGAATAGCGGCGTAGGCGAGCAGATTCGCGACCGTGTCGTCGACGATCATAATCGAATCTGCCATCCCGGACTCATTCCCACCCCGGAGGGTCTCGCTGCTCATGTTAATCCCCCCATCCGAGCCCTCGCGATGGGATCCGTTATGCAGATTCGGGGGAGTTCCCGCGCTGCAGTCGTAACGTCCGGCAATACGCGCGGCTCCGCAAGGTGCCGGCTCCGGTCCCCCCGGAGCGCGAAAGGAGATCCCGTGCGTCTCAGCACGCTTCAGAAGTTGACGTCGGACGATGTCCGCGCCGCGGCGGGCACGCCCCTGCGCGGCCAGCTGCTCGGGCTCGAGGCCCTCGAAGCCCGAGCCCGCGAGCTCGCGGCCCGCTTCACGCTGGCTCGGAACACGAACGCCGGAACCGGACGTTTCTTCCGCCGCTTCCGCCAGAACATGCGCATCGTCCGCCACGCGTACCGGACGCTGGCCGGCGACGTGCACCGTGGCGAGCAGACCCCGCCCGCCGCGGAGTGGCTGCTCGACAACTTTCACCTCGTGGACAGCGAGGACGTCGAGATCCAGCGCCATCTCTCGAGGAGCTACTACCGCGAGCTCCCCAAGCTGGCGGCCCGGGACTTCGCCGGCACCGCGCGGGTCTATGCGATGGCGGAGGAGCTCATCCGCGCGAGCGACGGCCGCCTCGACCTGGAGCGGATCGCGCGCTTCGTCTCTTCGTACCAGACGCTCGCGCCGCTGTCGATCGGCGAGCTGTGGGCCTGGCCGCTCATGCTCCGCGCGGGATTGATCGAGAATCTACGGCGGCTCTCCGACGATCTGCTCGAAGCCCGGAAGGCCCGCGAGGAGGCGGACCGCACCTTCAACGAATTCGAAAAGCGGTCCCCGGACGGCCCGCTTCCACCGATCCCGGGGCGGCCGCCGACCGCCTATATCGTCCAACTCCTCCGCCGCATGCGCGAACACGGCCCCCACATGGCCCCCCTGCGCGCCCGACTCAAGGAGGAGCTCGCCGTCCATCTCATCAGTCCCGAGGACGCCATCCGCGCCGAGCACCAGGAGCAGGCCGCCGCCCAGGTCTCGATGGGCAATTCGATCACCAGCCTCCGCCTGTGCGCGACCCTCGACTGGACCCATTTCTTCGAGCGCGTCAGCCTCGTCGAGCAGATCCTGCGCCGCGATCCCGCTGGCGCCTACAGCCGCATGAGCCTCGCCACCCGGGACTCCTACCGCCGCGAAGCGGAGGAGCTGGCGGAGCCCACCGGCGAGGCGCAGATCCGCGTCGCCCTCCGTGCCATCGAAAGCTCCCGCGAATCGCTCGAACGCGACCCCGACGAGCCCCGGGCCACGCACGTCGGCTACCACCTCCTCGGAGGCGGCCGGCCGTCGCTCGAGGTCGATGTCGCCTACCGCCCCCGTCTGAAACGCAGGGCGGGCCGCTTCCTCCGCGCGCACGCCCCCGGACTCTATCTCGGCTCCCTCGCGCTCCTGACGGCCGCCTTCGTCGCCGTCGCCGTCTCGATCGTGTGGCGCACCGGTCTGGAAGTCCCGGCCGGGCTCCTGGCGCTCATCCCGGGCAGCGAGCTGGCGATCCTCATCGTCCAGTGGATGTGCTCCCGCCTCGTCCTGCCCCGCACGCTCCCGCGGCTCGACCTCGACACCGGCGTCCCCGAGGAGGGCCGGACGATGGTCATCATCCCCACGCTCCTGACCTCGGTCGGCGACGTCCAGGATCTTCTCGAGCACCTCGAAGTCCAGGCGCTCGGCAACCTGGACCCGAGGATCCATTTCGCGATTCTCGGGGATTTCCGGGACGCGCCCTCGGAGGTCATGCCCGAGGATGAGGAGATCCTGAAGACCGCGCGCGACGGCATCCAGGCCCTCAATCAGAGGCATGCCGACGGCGCCGGCGACCGCTTCTATCTTTTCCATCGCGCCCGACTCTGGAACGCCCGCGAAGGCCGGTGGATGGGCTGGGAGCGCAAGCGGGGAAAGATCGAGGAGTTCAACCGCCTCCTGCGCGGCGCCGTCGACACCAGCTACCGGGCCGCGTCGGGCGACCTCGCCGTCCTCCCGAAGATCCGCTACTGCATCACGCTCGACCGCGACACCCGCCTGCCGCGCGACGCGGGGCGGAAGCTCATCGGCATCCTGCTGCACCCCCTCAACAAGGCCCGCTTCGACGGCCGCAAGGGACGGGTCGTCGAAGGCTACGGCATCCTCCAGCCGCGGGTGAGCGTCACGCTCTCCAGCGCGGCGGGCTCGCTGTTCTCCCGCCTTTACGCCGGTCACACGGGCGTCGACCCCTATACGACCGCCGTCTCGGACACCTACCAGGACCTCTTCGGCGAAGGGATCTTCACCGGGAAGGGGATCTACGACGTCGACGCGTTCCTGGCGGCGCTCGGGGACCGCGTGCCCGAGAACGCCTTGCTCTCGCACGATCTCTTCGAGGGTCTCTATGCGCGGACGGCTCTCGTCTCGGACGTCGAGGTCGTCGACGATTATCCCTCCAGCGTGCTGGCGCACATGCGGCGCCTGCACCGCTGGGTGCGCGGCGACTGGCAGATCCTGCTCTGGCTGTTCCCGCTGGTGCCGACCCGGCACGGCTTCGAAGTCAACCGGCTGCCGCTGATCAGCCGCTGGAAGATTCTCGACAATCTCCGGCGCAGCCTCGTCGCCCCGGCCACGCTGCTCTTCCTGGTCAATGCGTGGCTCTGGCTTCCCTGGCGCCCGCTGAAGTGGACGGGCGTGATCCTGACGACGCTGGCGTTCCCCCTGATCTCGGAGCTGTTTCGGATCCTGACGACTCCGCCCCGGCGTCAGCCGCTGGGGGTCTTCCTGCGCGGCACCCTCACGGATCTGGGGACCGCGACGGCGCAGGTGCTGCTCCAGATCACCTTCCTCGGGTATCAGTCGTACCGGATGGTCCACGCGGTGGCGGTGACGCTCGTCCGTCTCCTCGTGACCCAGCGGAGCATGCTGGAGTGGGAAACGGCGGCCTCGGCGGCCGCGCAGGCGGCCCGGCTCCGCGGACGCAACGGCCTTTTCCTGTTCTATATCGAGATGGCGTCGAGCCCTCTCGCGGCGGCCTTGCTGGCCGTAGCGCTCGGGTGGCTGCACCGCCGCGCGCTGCCGGTCGCGGCGCCCTTCCTGGGGCTCTGGGCGGCGGCCCCCCTCGTCGCCTGGTGGCTGAGCCGGCCCCGTCAGGCCGCCCGTGCCGAGATCGGCGAAGAGGACCGGCGCTGGCTCCGCCGGGTCGCGCGCAAGACTTGGCGCTACTTCGAGACGTTCGTCGGCGAGGCCGACCACCACCTGCCGCCCGACAATTACCAGGAAACCCTCACCCAGGCGGTGGCGCACCGGACGTCGCCGACCAACATCGGCCTGTACCTGATGTCCAACCTCGCCGCCCGCGACTTCGGATTCCAGACGACCGAGGCCGCCGCGGCCCGAATCGAGCGGACCCTGCTCTCCATCCAGGGCCTCGAGCGCCACCGCGGACACCTGCTCAACTGGTACCGCACCGACATGGCCTCCCCCCTGTTCCCGCGCTACGTGTCGACGGTCGACAGCGGCAACCTCGCCGGCTGCCTGATCGCCCTCGCCCAGGGTCTCCGCGAGGCGGCCCGGACCCCGCAAACGTCGGGCTGCCTGCTGGAGGGATTGCTCGATACGGGGGCGGTGACCGAGGAGGCGCTCGCGACGGCCGCCGCGCGACGACCGGAGACGCGCGACCATCTCGATCCCCTGCTCTTGGAGCTGCGGTCCGTGCGCGAGACGGCGTTCTCCCCCGGTCCCGCCGCGGAGAAACGGGACCGGCTCCTGCGCCATCGCGACCGCGTCCGCGAGCTGCACGCCGACCTGGAAAAGAACCCCTCGATCGCGAGCGACTCGCTGAAGGACGCGTTCCACTGGCTGACGATCCTCGAGGAGGCCCTGACGCTTCCGGAAGACGAGCCGCCGGGTCTGCCGGAGCAGCTGGAGGCCCTGGCCGTGCAGGCCGAAACCTTCGCGGACGAGATGGATTTCCGCTTCCTCTACGACGGCACCCGGAAGCTGATGTCGATCGGCTTCCGCCTGCCCGATGCGGAGGGACCCGGCCGGCTCGATACGACGTTCTACGACCTGCTCGCCTCGGAAGCGCGCCTGGCGAGCTTCATCGGGATCATGAAAGGCGACCTGCCGCAGCCCCACTGGTTCGCGCTCGGCCGCCAGCTGGTCAACGTCAGGGGCCGTCCGACGCTGGTGTCCTGGAGCGCGTCGATGTTCGAGTACCTGATGCCCGAGCTGCTGATGAAAAGCTATCCGGGCACGCTGCTGCAGCAGACCTCGGAGAACGTGGTGCTCCGGCAGCGCGAGTTCGGCCGCGAGCTGGGCGTCCCCTGGGGCGTCTCGGAATGCGCCTTCAATTTCGTCGACCGCCGCGGGGACTACCAATACAAGGCCTTCGGGGTTCCGGGTCTCGGCCTCAAGCGCGGCCTGGGGGACGATCTCGTGATCGCGCCCTATGCGACGGCGCTGGCCTCGATGATCGAGCCCGAGGCGGCGGTCTCCAACCTGCGCCGGCTCGCGTCCGTCGGCATGGAAGGCCCCTACGGCTTCTACGAGGCGATCGACTACTCCTCTCCGAAGGTCGACGGAGGCACCGACATCCGCGATCGCGGCGGCCGCGTCCGCGGCGTCCCGGTGCGGACCTTCCTGGCGCACCATCAGGGGATGTCGATCCTTGCGTTCGCCAATACGCTCCTCGATTTCCCGATCGCCGGACGCTTCCACGCGGATCCGCGCGTGCGCGCCACGGAGCTGCTGCTCCAGGAACGCGTGCCCCGCTCGGTCATGCTCGTCTCGCCGCGTCCGGCGGAGGAGACCCACGTCGCGCCCCCCCCGCTGGGCGCGTCCCAGCGCCGCTTCCGCACGGCGCATACGCCCGTCCCGCAGGCGCATTTCCTGTCCAACGGCACGCTCACGACCGTCGTCACCAACGGCGGCGGCGGCGCCATCCTCTGCCGCGGCCGCGCCCTCACCCGCTGGCGCGAGGACCGCACCACCGACCCCGGCAGCAACTTCCTGTACCTCCGCGACGTCCGCAGCGGCCGCACCTGGTCCGCCGCCCACCACCCGCTCGGCCAGGAAGGCGAGTCGTACTCCGTCACGTTCATGCCCGAGCGCGCCGTCTTCCAGAGGCGCGACGACGGCATCGAGACCCAGATGGAGATCGCCGTCTCCCCGCAGGACGATGTCGAAGTCCGCCGTCTCTCCGTCACCAACCACAGCGACCGCATCCGCGAAATCGAGATCACGAGCTACGTCGAGCTCGCCCTCGCGTCGACGACCGAGGACTTCGCCCACCCGGCGTTCGGCAAGCTTTTCCTCGAGACAGCGTACCTGCCGCCTCTGACGGCGATCCTCTGCAGCCGCCGGCCCCGCGGGGCCGACGAGCCGGGAGCCCACGCGGTCCACGTCCTGAGCATGGAGGGCCATCCCCAGGGCGCCGTGGAGTGGGAGACCGACCGCGCGCGCTTCCTCGGACGCGGCCGCGGGACCGACGATCCGGTCGCCCTCGACGGCCGGCCCCTCTCCGGCACCATGGGCGACGTGCTCGATCCGATCGCCAGCCTACGCGTTCGCATCCGGCTCGCGCCCGGCGGCTTCGCGCGGATGGCGTTCGCCACCGGTATGGCGCGCACGCGGGAGTCGGCCGAGGCGCTCGCGGACCGCTACCACGATCCGGGCGCCGCGGCGCGCACGTTCAACCTCGCATACACCCACGGGCAGATCGAGCTGCGCCATCTCGGCATCACCGGGGAGGAGTCTCAGCTTTTCATGCGGCTCGCCTCTGCGGCCCTCTATGTCGATCCGTCGCTGCGGGAGTCTCCCGACTTCCTCGTGAAAAACGAGCTCGGCCAGTCCGCTCTCTGGCGCTTCGGCGTCTCCGGCGACTACCCGATCCTCCTCGTCCGCGTCATGGAGGAGAACGACCTGCCCCTCGTCCGGCAGGCGCTGAAGGCCCAGGAGCTCTGGCGCCTGAAGGGGCTCACCTCGGAGCTGGTCGTCCTCAACGACCATCCGATCGACTACCGCGACGAGATGAACAAGTCGCTGGTGACGCTTTTCGAAAGCGGACCCTGGAGCGTGATGAAGGACAAGCGCGGCGGCATCTTCCTTCTGCGCTCGGACCAGATGTCCGAGAAGGAGTTGATCCTCCTCGCGGCCGCCGCCCGGGCCGTGCTCCGCGGCGATCAAGGGAACCTCGAGGAGCAGCTGCACCACGTGTCGTTCGATCCGGCCTGGCCGCCCGACATGCCCGCCGCCCGGCCTCCCGTCATCCCTCAGCCCACGCCCCCGGTCCCCGTTCCGTCGCTCATCTTCGACAACGGCACCGGCGGCTTCTCCCGCGGCGGACGCGAGTATGTCATCGTCCTCGACAAGAACCGCGAGACGCCTCTGCCCTGGGTCAATATCCTCGCCAACCCGGGCTTCGGCACCCTCGTCACCGCCTCCGGAGCCGCGATGACGTGGGCGGGCAACAGCCGCGAGAACCGGCTTACCCCCTTCGCCAACGATCCGGTCACCGACCCCACCGGCGAGGCGATCTACCTCCGCGACGACGAGACGGGGGAGATCTGGG
>Ga0137409_10000300_pt1 | contig 52934 bp, 37 predicted proteins | sample CZODoug1_16funga_FD_122059 | JGI IMG/M metagenome (GOLD analysis project Ga0137409, IMG submission 122059) | Vadose zone soil fungal communities from Angelo Coast Range Reserve, California, USA - CZODoug1_16fungal (Hybrid Assembly) | ecosystem: Environmental > Terrestrial > Soil > Vadose zone... | reverse complement strand
ATAATCATGACCCTGTTGTTTTTCAAACAACATTAGATACTGCAGTTTCTTCTATTTCTTTATTAAGTTAACCCCCTCTCCTGATTAATTGGAACTAGAGCTATTTTTATTTAAAACAATAATTTAAAACCTTATTAACCCCCCTTCATTTAAATTTCTGTTTCAGTATCAAATGGTACTTAATAACTTCTTAATAACTTAAAAATTAAAAATTTAAATTTAGAAATATACCTCTATTATTTATCCTAAGATTTAAAGTAACAAAAAATGTCCAAATAAAAACCAAAATCCAAAATATTCCAAAACTAGCTTAATTTATTAAATAGAAAAATGGATAATTATTAAATGTCCTTAATTGAAGAAAAAAATGTCCTTGTCCCAAATACCTTCTAATTTTAATGCACCTAAAATTGTATCACTAACCATTGCTTGCGCGGAGCGCTAGGTAAAGGACCATCAAAGTAAAGAGAATCTGTATCCGTATAGTAAAGATTGGGTAATAAAGGATTATTCTTAAACTGACTCATATGAATTCTAGCGTAAGCAGTAACTGCACTAGCTATAGCAATATTAACATTATGAGTTTCTTTAGCATTATCTAAAGTAGTTTTTAACAACTGAACAGGACTTTTTATTTGAACTAAATATTTTTTACCTAATTCAATTAAGTCTACAATAGCTTCAACTGCTCCTTCTTGTTTTTCCCAACTTTGGAAATCTTTTTTACTCATAATTTCAGTAAAAATAAACTCATCATCCATACCAAATCTACCATATAAACTATTAAGAAGTAATTTTGCAGTTAAATTCATAGGATCAGTTTTAGGATATGTTAATCTTAATTTATATAAATCAGTAATATAATTATTGAATATGAAACCTTTATTGAAAGTATATCCTCAAAGAACTTCAAATTGATAACCATATTTTTTAGCGTTAAATAATTCTTCAGAGAAATATATCCCCTCCCATGTACCTAAAGGGCTAACAGTTCTTAAACCTGTTTTAACTTTATGATGTAATTGAAGTATTGGATGTAGTAAATCATCGGGGGCTGTTATTTTACAATAAAAGAAACCAAATGCATCTTTTACTATTTTAGTAATATCTCCTTCAAAATAAGTTGGAGAACCAATAGGATACATATTATCTTTCATTACTGAAGGATATAAACTATTTACATCATAAGCTCATATTTTTTTCACAATTTCAGGTTTTGGTATAAACATTTCAGTTGAACCTCCAGTATAACTCTTTCTAATCTTTTCAGCTATTTTACCACTTAACATATGAATTTGGTTCTTTTTAAGATATTTAGTTCTATATAAACCAAAAGCTAAGCTTGGTAAAGTAGGATATTTAGTTATATCTAATTTAAATTTGTTCCAAATTAAACTACTAAATTTTTCTAAAATTTGATATAAAGCTTTACAATCTAATTCACAATATTTAATAGCCTCATCTTTGAAGCTTCAAATTTGATCTTTAAATGTTTCTTTATAACTATTATAATCCTCTAGAGATAAATTATTAAACAAATTATATTCAGGTACACTACCAATATAATTAACTGTGTTTAATAAGAAAGGGAAAATACCTTTAGGGTATGTAATACTAAAACTTTTACATAAAGCTCTTAAAGAGGAAGTTAACATTAAATAAGAATCCATAAAAGTTACAGTTATTCCAGTATCTAGTAAAGTAAATTTACAACTTATAATTTTACCTTTATGTATTACTGGATCACAATGACCTAATTGAGCTAAATGTTTAATTAAAAAGTAACCATCAAACTTACTAAAGTTATGAAAATAGATTTTATGCGCAGCAACCTTTATATTTTCTCCTACAAATTTCTTCCATAACTCCTAATAGTAATTCTAAGAACCCTGAATCTACTTCATCTTTTCTAATATCAATATTGTTGTTAGATAAAGATTCTAATTCAGTTGGATCTTCTAAAAAATGACTAAAGGTTTTGTTACCATTAAAGTAAGATAATAAATAAGGAACTAATCTACCATTAATATTAATTGTTTCAAGATCCATAGTTATAAATTTACAGTCGAGTGATTTTTTTTTAGAAACTTTTTTAGGTATTATAGGACTAGACTTCTTTATAGTTGTATAAAGTATTAAATCACTATTTTCATAATGTAAAATACTCTTACCAATTCTTCTAGTAAATTTATTTTCACTTAAAGAATCAATAGTATCGGTCCAGGTGAATAAAAGGTTGTTATTTTTGAAATATTTAATATAATTAACGGTTAATGATCCTTCTTTTTTAATCGTTAAAATAATAGTAGCAGCTTTTTTACCTTTGTTAACTGAAATAGTATAAGTATTACTAATTTTACTTAAAACTATTCCATAATCTTCAGGTAAAAATGCAACAGGTAACTGATTTTTGTAATAGATTTGGTATTTAATATTTTTATTTTCTATTTTATTTACCATAGGAGTAATAGATCCTTTTCTAATTCCATAACTGAATATTATTGAAGTAATAGGAGTAATTTTATAGTTTTCATTACCAATAACTAGCTTATCTTTAATAAAACTAATTAAAGGTTCTAAACTATTTAAATTTATTTTTTGCATATTACTTAAAGATACAACTTGATCATTTTCAAATTTAACTCTAATTAATAAAAATATATGTTGTTTGTCAGAAATTTTACTAACAATTTCTTTCCAAAAAAGATTAATGTAATTAGTTAAAATAAGATCAGTTAATAATGAGAGATTTGGTAATTTATATTCTTTGTTGTTTCAAAGTTTCATTTTTGTATTTTTTTTTTTAATTAAAAACTTATTTGTTCTCTAGTTATACTTAAAATTAAAATATTTATTTGCTTAGATAACTTTTTTTATTCTTATTTTATTTTTTATATTTTTAATTCTTATTTTTATTATTATAATAATAAGAATAAAAAAATAAAAGGGGTTAAATTTTGAATTTAAATTTTGAAGTTAAATAAATGGATTTTAGGAGATTAATATATCTTTTATACTTCTCTACCTTTTCCTACTTTTTTATTTTTATTTCTTATTTTTATTATTATAATAATAAGATTAAAAAAATAAAAAATAAGAATAATGCTTCCTCTACTATTATTGAAAAATTCTATTGATAAGAAAATTTCTTTAAAGGTAGAGAATGAAGGAATTGAACCCTCAATTAACATCTTTCTCGAAAAAGATTTTAACACATCCCAATCTTCCCTTTAAAATATAACCTTTATAAATATTTCTGAAAAATAAGTATAATCTAAGTTATCACTATTAACATATAATTGAAATTCATTTAAAATTTGAGAATAAAAATCCTCAAATGTGGTTGATTGATTTAATTTTAAATCTGGATGGATTTCAACCGTTGAACTAATATTAACTCCTTCAATTGGGTAATATACACCATGTAAAGAAATCTCTTTAATAATCGATATATTATTGTAAATATCTAAAATATCAAAGATGGAAACATAGAGAACTCTAATTAAATCTTTATTTTTATAACCATATTTATTATCGTAAAGATATTGAGTAAAAAATAGATTAGAATTTAATTTAATTAAACTAAATTTATTTTTTGAAGTTAATAAATAAAATTTATGGTAATATTAATAGAGTTTAATAAAAAATCTATAATTATATCGAGTGAAATAGGTAATCTATACTCTCTTTAAGGTAATTAAAGGTTAAGTAAGCAAAAAAGGTAATTATCAGAATAATTGGTATTCCTATAATTAATCTTAGTAAAATTGAGTTTATATTCATTTTATGTAAATATTTTAAATTCTTATTTGTTCTCCTGTTATACTTATAATAAGTAAATAATATTTTGTAAATAGTAACCCCCCCCCTTATTTTTTTTTATACAAAAATTAAGGGGGCAATAAATAAAAGGGGTTTAAGTTTTTTTGAATCTCCCCTCCGCCTTCAGTCGAGAAATTTTCTCTTTATTTAGGAATAAAAATAAGAAGCAATGCAACGCTTTCCGTAAACCTGGGAAAAAAACAAACAATTAAAAAAATTTAAATAAAGGGTTGTTCCTTGCGCAGTAAGCCTCTCCCCTTATTTTTTTTTAAATAAAAAAAATAGGGGGTTGCTTCGCTAGCAGCTAATTTTTTATTATTAACAAAAATAAAAGCAACCCCCATAGGGGAGAGGCTTAGCCGACGTAAAAAACAAAAGCAAGAAAAAAAAATTACTAGCGAAGCAAATCTTTATAATTTAGCTAACCCGTTCATAAAAATTAAGGATAGGTGCTTATTAGGTTGGTGATATAAATATAGCAGGTCTTTAATTAGTGCTTAAGCAGTCAAAAAAAAATAGAAATCGTTTTGTCTTTATAATAGAACATAGATTAAAGATTTTTAATTAAAAAATGCTACCGCATAAAATTTGCCCTAGCGAAACTAGCTGATTTTTAGATCAAGATTTGTTAAAACTAAAATTAAAAAAGGGGTTACAGTTTTCTTAGTTTTATAAATTTGCGCTTTAAATTTAAGGTTCGAAACCTAGCTTAATTAAAGCAATTCTTCCAAATATTTATTCCTTTTAATTTAAATTAATTAGATATTTCTAAATTTAATCCTTATTCAAAAAAGGTTTTAGCTTGACTAATACTGGCTCTTATTTTAAACTAAAAATTTTAAATGTAAAAACTTATCTAAGAATTTCACTAGCTAATAAAAAAAAAGAATAAGCCTAGCGCTTAGCGCTTGCCCTTTATTATTATTATTTAAACCTAAAAATAAGAAAAGGGGAGCAAGCGCGAAGCGCTAGGCGACTCATTATAATTAATAGATGAGTTTATGAATCTTTCTTTTTAATAAAAAGTATTTATATTGTTTATTAAATTGTTTAAATTTTTATCATCTTTACCTAATAATTTTAAATATTCTATTATTTTTCTTCTATAGTTTCTATTTTCCTTTTGCTTACGTAGCAACCACAAAACCACCCCCATAGAGACCCCCTTATCCCTAATTTGGTCTCGAAGCTAAATTTAAAAAACCTAGAAAATAAAAAAAGATAAAGGTAAAAAAAATAATAATGTTAAATACCGCTGCTGCCTTAATGCTGGGGTACGACCCTGAAAACACAAATTAAATAAAGTATAATAATCAAAGAAACAACACCTAGTGGTACACCTATTTAAAACCGGAGCTTTTATTAGAATAATTTAATTCTCTTTTTGCGCAAGCTCTTATAAATTAAAAATATAAACTAAACCAGCTAAAGGAGTAGCGCAAAGCGCATTGGGGGTTCTTATAAAGAGTATCTAGATGAGTTCTTTTTTAAATAAAGTGTTAAATTGTTAAAGTGTTAAATTGCTAATTTAAATATTATTTATATTTTTTTTAGAAATAATAATAATAGCTAACATTGCTAATAATAATATTAAACTTAATATAATTATAAAAATACTACCATAAGTATATAAAAAATGTCCTAGTACTTCTATTTGAGTAAAATCTAATAAATTAATATCTAATATTTCTCCCTTTACCAACAAAGAAGTGTCCTGTCCTATTCCTCCTTGTGTAGGTAATAATTCTCTATAAAAATTAGAGTTTGATTTTGCAAGAATATAAGAATTTTCTGAAAATAAGGTAAATAATTTATCTATATTATTTATAGGATTAAAAAAATTAGCACTAATTAATGGAGAACTTAATGTAAACAATAAGAATATTAATAAAGAAGCTATATTAAGACCCATAGGTAAATTTTTAGTATAATTATATCCAGTATCTAAAATATCTGTTAATTTTATATTTATCATTAATATAATGAATAAAAATAAAACAGCTATAGCACCAACATATATAACAATATAAGAAATACCTATAAAATTAATACCTAACAAAATTAAATAACCTGCAGCATTAACAAAAGCAGAAATTAAAAAAATAATTGAGATTATAGGATTGTTAGAAGTAATAGAAATAATACTAGAAAATAAAATACCAAAAGTTAATAAATTTATCATAGTTTACCGTTCTCTCTAAAAAAGACAATTTTTATTTAAAAGATTATATTTATTCTAATTATTTTTAATTATAGTTATATAATTTTACCATTGCTTTAGGGGGTTAGCTACTCCCCTTTTAGGGTTATTTTTAAGCGCAGCGCGCTGCGCGCAGCAACCTTAGGTTTTTGCCCCCTTAATTTTTTTCCTTTCGGCCAAAGGGTTTAAGAATAGGAGTTGCGTAGCTAAACTTGCTACCCTAATTTTTTTGTAATACAAAAAAATAAGCCCTAGCTTCTGATTCTTTCCCCTAGCTAAGCTGGCTTCCATATTTTTCCCCCTTTTACTTATTTTTATTATAAATTAATAATAAAAAGGAAAGGAGTAGCTCGTATTGCAAATTGGGTATTTTTCCAAACGATAACTTTTTTTTTTGATTAAAGCCTAGCGCTTAATTTTTAATCTTTAATTTTATCCTTTTTTAAAGATCTTAATTTTTTTTTTTAAAAATATGAACAAAAAAGGGCTGTTTGGTAGCGCAGCTGGATAATAGGACCTAAACAATAAAAATTAATCTTTTCAAAGACTACTGTTTGATAGTAATTTTTCCCCCTCTATTTTTTTTTTTCTTTTTTTTTACCTCTTGCTCCTCTATTCTGCCCCTAATTGTAAATAGGATAACGCTTTGCGCTTACTGCGTAGCAAGGAGAGCTTAAATTTATTACTGTTAAATTAACCTAGCATTGCTCTTTTTTATTCCCTTCTTTTTTTTTATAAAAATTTTAATGGCTACGGATACGCCCCCCCCCCCCAACAAAGGGGAGGGGCTTAATTTCCCTTGCTTCTTCGCGGTAGCCCCCCTTTTTTACTCTAATTAGAACTTATTTTTATTTCCCTTTTGCTCTTGCTTATTTTTTTATTAAAAATAAGGCTCGCCCCTATTTTTTTTATAAAAAAATTAATAGCCTAGCGCTTAGCGCAAGCCCAAGACTCGCCGTAATTTTTTTATAACAAAAATAAGGGGGGGGGGTTAATCTGAATTAAATGAATCGAACCATATTAAGAAATCGGTAGTAGGCACTGCTTCTACAACTATTGGCATGAAACCATGGTATATTCCGCAGATCTCACTACATTGACCGTAAAAGGTACCAGGTCTCTCCGCCAAGAAAGACACTTGGTTAAGTCTCCCGGTGACAGCGTCTAATTTTAACCCTAAAGAAGGTACAGCAAAAGAATGTAATACATCAGCACCTGTAACAATTAATCTTATATGACAATCAACAGGTATAATTAATCTATTATCTACATCTAATAATCTAAATTGACCTAATTCTAAATCAGATTCAGGTATCATATAAGAGTCAAATTCTATAGATTCACCATTATCTGAAATAAAATCTGAGTATTCATAAGACCAATACCATTGATGCAATTCTCCCTTCTCTTTTACAAGAATAGGCTTGTAAAATGGAGAGGAATAATCTATGTCGACTGTACATTAAGCACTAATTAAATTTAAATTTTTTTTAAAAAAACTAAAACTAATTGGCACCCACAAGTGACCCAGTCTGTTGCAATAAGTGCAGAAAAAAATAAACCACCTACTGACAGTCTAGTACTATACCCGGTATTTTATAATATAGTAATTTAACTGTTTTCACTTGCATCGCCACCTATTTTATTAAAATTTATATAAATCTTATATTTATTAAAAATTTAAAATAGATAAGATTCCCGTCGAAATCTTAGAAAGATGTTTATAAATTTATCTTTCACGACTATTATATATATGTGTGTGGGTTGAAAGAACTTGAATATATATTATTTGGCATAACCTAGTTTATATAACATACTATAGTGTATATTAGATCCAAGTATATTTCTTAATTTATCAACAGATTGTTTTTTTATATAGATAGAATATTGGTCTTTTATATATATATTTTGAATAGTTGTTTCTAATTTATATTTAGATATTAGAACATCTTGTAATAATTCAACTTCTTTAATTTTAAAACTATTACTAGCGATTCTAACTCCAGATTTAGTAATACCTCCATCATCCATTAACCACACTGCTAATGCTAATGGTGTTAAATATTCATATATATTTAGCGGCGTAATTTTTTTACCGTTTTTATAAAACATCTTATGTATCCAATTAAAACTACTAAAGGTAAAAGTGTTAAATTCATAACCATAATATATTTTTTGTGCGGAAGCAGGCAAGCCTTTATTTTGAATGGTTCTAGTATATTGCCTAGGTTGATTGTTACTAGTATAACCCCTATTATAGAAAAAAGCATATAACCAAAACAAATATTCTTTGTGTTTTATACTTTGTCTGTAACATATTCTAACTCCTTCTCCTGATCTTTTATTTGCATAAGCATCCCCTAATAGAGAACCAATTATTAAAGATATTATATCTTCAATGTGTGGACCTATTCTGTTAACAGCTCTTATATTATTTATGTGGTAATATTTTTTACCATTTGGTAGATTTTGAAACAAGCCTAGCTGTGACCCCGAAAAGCGCGAGTATGGTAAAAATAAAGAATCTTTTTTATATAGTTGTTTTGAATTAGATAAAAAAAGGAAAGGTAAGGAAAACGAAGCCGAAACCAATTTCGCTGGATAATATATATTATTTTTTTTACCAATTAATTTGGTGTCTTTCATTTTATTTAATATATATAATTTTAGGCCACCTATTTTATTCAGTTTTTCCTTAAAAATAAAAAAGGAAAGAATTATTAAAACAATAAAGAGACCTACTATTTTTATAGTTAAAGTTGGAGATATTACTTCATCCATTAAATATAATAAAGTGAAAGAAGGGAAAGCAATTGCTATTAAAACTAATGCTGGGGTAATAGTCCATATTAATTCTAACACAGTACCATGTGTTAAATATTTATGTGCTATTGGGTTTTTGTTAAAATTGTAATAATAAATTAAAGAAAATAATACTCAAAATACAGAAAAACTTATTACAATTAAATAAAATCCAATAGTATTGTGTAAAGTAATTAAACCAGTAAAGCCTGGTGCAGCACTATCCTGGAAACCTAATTGCCAAGGTTCTGCAACATCATTAAGAAGAATATTAAACATTGATATTCCCTGGGGGGCAGCTAGCGCAGCGAAGCTAGTAAAATTTTGCATTTTTATATTTAATAAATAAAATCTTAATTAATACCTATTTTATATCAGTTTTCTTTAGATTGCGAAAAGCGCTACCCCTTATAATAATAAAAACTTTATTTTTTTTTTACTACGCTCTCTGTTAAAAAGGAGAGGTTTAATGACTATTGACTAGCTACCTTGTATAAAATCTTTTTTTTTAGTATAAGCAAATAAAGCCTATCAATTCTTTTTTATTTAATCTAGTATTGCTGATCTTATTTTTTTTTCTTTTTGACTATTAGTTTTACCCCTTGCTTTGTGCACCCAAGAAGGCATAACCTTTTTTATTTGATTCCATTAATTTTTTTTTAGGTAAAAATTAAGCCAATTTTATTCTTATTTTTATTGCGTAGCCTAGCGCTCCGCGCTAGCGCAGCCCCCTTATTTTTTTTATAAAAAAAATTGAGGGGAGCCCTTAATTTTTTTAATAAAAAAATAAGGGGAGATGCTCGACCTTAATTTTTTGTTTATAAACAAATTTTAAGATGGGGTAAATATAAAAAGCAAGTATTAAACCTTATCCTTGCCTAGCAACTCTAATTTTTAAATTAAAAAGGAAAGAGATAAAAAAGAATAATAAAAATTAAAAAAAAAATAAGACTCGGTTATGACAAAATTACGATAAGATATAGACTTTGAGTTTGTTTTTATAATACTAATAGTATTATAATCTATTAATTAAAGGAATTGAACCTAAATTTTATTAAATTTTTATATAACAGCGGGTTAGAGCTAATCCTCTCCATCTTAAATTTTCATTAATAAAATTTAGCAACATTTAGCTAAAAAAGAAAATAAAGCCATTTGCTCTAGTTTGTTCTAGTTTCTCATTTCTTGCTATAGCCTGCTTTAGCCCCTCATCAGCGTTCTTTTTTATTCCTAATAAAAATAATAAAAACAAGCAAGCAAGCAAGCAACCAGGCAAGCAAGCAAGCTGGCAACCAAGCAAGTTTTATTTTTTGTTTTATAGCTGCGTAATTCTTAATTTTATTGTCTTTTTTTTATCCCCTTTATTTATTTTTTTTTATTTAAGGGCTGTTCCTTGCGCAGCCCCCTTATTTATGTAAAATTAAGCCTAGCGCTTATCGCTGGCGCAGCAAGCCCTAGTGTCGGCCTTATTTATTTTTATAACAAAAAATAAATAGAGGGGGTTGCTTCGCTAGCTTTTATTTTTTGTATACAAAAAATTAGCTGCTACGCAGGGGTTTAATTTTATTTTTAGTATTAGTTTAATTAAGATTAAATTAGGACCACATAAGAGACTTGAACTCTTTTTTCAGCATCCACAAAGCCGTGCTTTACCAAATAAACTAATGTGATCTTTAAACATACCGCTAGTTTTAGCTAGTTATAATAGGTGCTTCTTTTTCCTTTTATATTTATTTTTATAATAAAATTAGGCCGAGATCCTTACAGGCTAAATTAATTACTGTTTGTTTTTATTCCCTTGCGTTAGTAACTCCCTTGCGTTAGCAGCCCCTCGCCCGACCCTTGGGCTTGCTGCGCCAGCGATAAGCGCTAGGCTTCTTTATTTTTAATAAATAAAATTAAGGGCGAGCCTTTCCCCCCTTTTTTTTTGGGGGGCATAGACTTCTTTTATTTTTTATTAAGGGCTAATTTTTTATCCCAAGATTTTAAATTTAAAACAGTTGTTTAAGCTAGCTAAATATTTTTATTTTATGGGCTAATTTTTATCATAAAAATAAGGTAAATTAAATTAAGTTAGATAAAATAAGTTTGTATTAGATAAAATTTTAAGATTTACGGAATAAAAGCGAGTCGAACGCTTAAGGGTGCTTTCCCAGACGATTAGCAATCGTGTTATCTTTCCAATGACGATTATTCCTTTGCTTTAATTTAAAAATTTGTGCTTAGCAACTTCTAATTTTTGTATAATTAATTCCCCTTGCGTTAGCTAGCGAAGCAACCCCCCCTTATTTTTTTTTTTTTAAAAATAAAATTAAGGGCCTAGCGCTTCGCGCTTGCCCCCTTAATTTTTTATAAAAAAAAATAGAGGGGGTTGCTTCGCAATGGCTTATTTTTTAGATTAAATTTTATTAAGGCCGAGTCTCTCCCTTATTTTTAAATAAAAAAAATAGAGGGGGGCTTGCTTTTATTTATTTTTTATAAAAAAAATAGCCAGCGATAAGCGCTAGGCTTAATTTAATAGAAAATAAATATAAGTAGTTAGGCAAAGCCCTATTAGTTAAAAATTGAGAGCAAATAAAGAGAATAATAATTAAAGGGAAACTAAGGTTAATAAAATAAGACTTAGACAAAATTTATCATAAGTAAAAATTTTTAAATTTATTAAATAAGCTGAAAGAAGGAATCGAACTTTCATTTTACCGTCATGAATGGTAGGTTTTAACCTTTTAAACTATTTCAGCTAAATTTAAAAAGGGGTCGCTTCGCTATGCTAACATAAAAATTTTTAAGTTAACTGCTTCTATATAATAATTAGCTTTAGTTAAATTACTGCTCTTGTACTTTTATTCCCCTGCTTGCTTCGCTAGCAGCTAATTTTTTGTATTAAAAAAAATAAAAGCTAGCGAAGCAACCCCCCTCTTATTTTTTTTTTTTAAAAAAAATTAAGGGCGAGCCTTGGGCTTGCGCTAAGCGCTAGGTTTAAATTTAATTAACAAAAATAGCCCGAGACTTGGGCTTGCTTAAATTTTTGAATCGAAAAAAAAATAAGGAATAAAAAGGGGAGTACGTAGACCATAAAAAATGGGGGTTGCTTCGCTAGCTACTCTATTATTTAAGAAATCTTAATGCTCATATGAGTTTCTTACACTATAAATATAATTATTGAAAAAAAATAAAAATTAAGACTGTTAACTTTGTTAACTCAAATATAGTGAGGTGTTTTATATTTTTAATTCATAGTCCTCTTCTGGATTCGAACCAAAATAAACATTTTAGAAGAATGCTATTCTAACCATTGAATTAAGAGAACAAATTTAATTAAGTCAAATTAATGTTGCTCCTATTTAGAGTAGCAGCGCTCCCTGTTTAAAGTTCAATTTTATTCTTCTTTTTATTCGCCAAAGCGACTGATTACCCCCTTATTTTTTTTTTTTAATAAAAAATTAGGCCGAGCCTTGGGCAATGGCTTATTTATTTTATTATTAATTTTATTCCTTTTGCTCTTTGTGCGCAAGCCCCTAATTCCCCCTTGCGTTAGCTAGCGAAGCAACCCCCTCCCCCTTATTTTTTTTAGTATAAAAAAATTAGGCCGCGCCTTGGGCAATGGCTTATTTTTTTTTATATAAAATAAATTAAGGCCGAGCCTAAGGCAATGGCTATTTATTTTTTTGTAGAAAAATTAAAAAAAGGGCGAGCCTTGGGCTTGCGCTAAGCGCTAGGCTTCTTTATGTATTAATACAAAAAATTAAGGGGTAGCTACGCAAGCGCTTTGCGCAATAAATTAAAAAGCAAATGCTGTTTGTTTGTGCTTAATGGCTGGGGGGTATTCTAACTTATATTTTCCAGCAGCACTTTCCAGTACAGCTACCTTGCTATGACTTTTGAGGTGTCATTCAGAAGAGTTAATTGATATTAATAAAATTCAACAAAACAGTTTAGATTTTTTTTTTATTATAAAAACCAATCTATAAAAAAACATTTAATAATATTTAAATTTTTTTTTAGAATAACACTCTCTAACTTTTCTAAGTTACAAACTTTTCAACTTTCTCTTAAAAAAGAAAGGTTTGCTTATTTCTTATTTTTATTATTTATTTTAATTATAATAAAAAATAAAAAAAAACTAAGGAAAATTAAAAGATAATTTTTATTATACTCTTTATTAATTGGCAATTTCCCCCTATCCGAACTCCTCCCCAGCGACAGACAGTTAGTTCATCACGGATTCATGCTTCACCGTTGCGTGGCTAATCAACGATTACTCGAAATTCCTTCTTCATGTTGCCGAGTTCCAGACAACAATCCGTAAAATTTAATAAATATAACTTTTTTTATTGATTAGCTAAACCTTTCTAGCTTTTATACTAAAGTTTTGCATCACATTGTAAAAGTTAAAGCAGCACGTCAATAGCCCAGAACATTAGGGCCATAACGACTTGTCTTAGCCCCAACTTAATAATTGTTTTATTAAGAAATAGTTAAGTATAAATTAACTAAAGGGATTTCGTCCGTTAGTGGAGTTAACCTGACTTTTCACAATACGGACTGACGACAGCCATGCAACACCTGTAAACGAATTTCTAATTTTATTAAACTCCAAATTAAATTTAATTATTATTAAATAATAATAATATCTTAATAAATGAACCTTTAACTATTTAGAAACTACTCAATTTATTTCTACCTATCTTTACTCCTCTTAAACTAATAAAAGCTAAAAAAAGAGCAGGATTATAAGATCTAAATTGGATATGCAAGAACTGGTAAGATTTTACGCGTACTAACGTATTAAATAACATGCTTCACTCCGTTTGCTCCGAGACCGACTAATTTTTTTGGTTTCAGTTTTGCAACTGTACTCTCAAGGCGGAATGGTTATCGCGTTAACATCATCATTAATTTAAATAATTAATAATTTCCATTCATCGTTGACGGTGAGAGGTAACTGGGTATCTAGTTGAGATAGGTAGGCCCTCGCGAGCTTTCCCCCTCTAAGAACCGTACGTGCGACTTTCATCGCATACGGCTCAAGCACTAATATGTTGTTTATAAATTAAACTTATTTTTCCAATTAGAATATTGATTATACTTATTCCCTATTAAACAATTTCTACTATCTAAAAATTTACAAATATTATTTAAATCATTTACACTAGTAATATCTATTCTATAGGTTATTTTCCTGTTAGGTCTTTGTTTTAATTGATTAACTTTAGGGCCTAATCCTAAGTGAGATTTAAAAAAATTTAGTGCTGTTTCATCTGTATGCTCTAAACTAAATTTAGGTTTTAAAACACCTTTTTTCTCTGCCTTAGAATATGAAGTAAAAGATACCTCACCATTTAAAAAACCTATTAACCAATGATCTAAATAAAATTGAGAGCAATTTTCAAATAAGCTTGCGCTAGGAAAAATTTCTTCTATATTTTTAAAAATAGAATCATATTCTTCTATTGTTTTTATTCCTCCTATATTTTTGGAAATACCTTTTTTTAATTTAGCTAATCTATTAATTTGATAGCTAGTTAATAAAGGATTAATAGAAAAGATATGTTCAATTAAATATCTTATGGCCCCTAAGCTTATAAAACATAATGTACTTTCTTGTCTAGTTTCATAATCGTATATTTTTCCTATGTTATTTAAATTTTTATTAATATATTCTAATATAGGTTTATCTATTATATTTAATCCTATTTGAATTCTATATAAAATTCTATAACTAGTTATTATATTTTTTTTATTTATTCTTGGAACTAGATTAGTAATAAAACTACACTCTGCATCACAAAAACCTAAAAACCATGGTAAAATTTTATTGTTATTTTCCATATTTCAAATAATACTGTTTGGTAAATTTAATTTTATTATATTAATTTAATATGATATTTAAAAAGACTGAAAATTTTTAATTATAAACTTAGCACCTTAGAAAGTGGGCACTTTTTCAAGTTACTTTAAAGCGCAAAGCGCAAAGCTATTCTTTCTATTATAAAAAGACTTTTGCTTATTTCTATTTCCTTTTACCTCTAACCAATTACTTTATTTTTACAATAAAGCTAGCTATTATTTAGGTAAATTTTAATTAATTAATAAAAAATATTCCCTTATATTTAGCAAGTTATAGGCATTACCTTGTTCCTAATTATGTACGTTAGATATCCTTAGGTTTTTACTTTGCTATATTAATAAATGTGTCCGTCTGCCAATAACTAGGACAATCATTGGCCTTATTTAATAAGCTTTATTTACATAAATTCGGTTTCCCTAACCATAGAAATCAGCCTTCGTTAAATTGTTCTATTTATAAATAAATATAGGTGGATAACCTTAATTAACTTTACCCTAAAGCTTCACACAAAACCATTACTAGTAATGCATGTTTAGGTTGGCTATTATCAGACGAATGATAATGTATTCTTAAAATACTATACAATAATTAAACTTTCAAGTCGCACATCCTATTCCCTGTTCTCACTTTCGTACCTCAGCGTCAATCATTACCAGATAAAAAGTTTTCACCTTTAGTATTCTACTTAGTATTTTTAGATATCGCCCTTACACATAAGTATTATTTGGTTTATCTCCTTTATGATTCTAGCTTTAAATATATCTATTTTTGTCATTTTTATAATTCCTTTTTGTTTGTTTTCCTACGAAGGTAAGCCTTTAATCGGCAAAGGTTATTTTTATTCTTATTTTTTTTTGATTCCAAAAATTTAATTAGGCAAAGCCGAAGCCATCTACCCTAGCTTCTTATTTTTATTCTAAGAGGTATAACCTAATTTTTGTTTGTTACAACAAAATTTAAGCTGCACAAGCAAGGGTAAAAAAGAAAACAAAAAACAAATAAAATTATAATTAATTAGCTTTATTATAAATTAGATTTTAAAGCAGCCTACTTACCCTTTACGCCTGTTTAAGACGACTAACGTTCGCGTTTCTGGCGTTACCGAGTCTTCTGGCACCAGTTATTTAGACAACACTTATAGTAAAGTAATATCAATTTTTTCCTTTACGTTATCATAATAAGCACTTTTTGTGCTTTTGTGATTTCAGTTAGCTAGTTCACTCTATCGAGCATTGACTAATATTCTTGACTGCAGATTGCTATTGCAATTTGGGGCTCTTCATTCCCAATGTGGCCATTTGTTCTCTCAAACTTGGCTATTGATCGTAGGCTAGGTAGGCTAGCTTGTTAATCCTACCAACTACCTTTAAACAAAATAAATAGACTCTTATAGTAGAAAATTTCCTTTTTTTAATATAAAGCGACCTTAATCTTTATGCGTATACAAAAAAATAAAGGGCCTATTAATTTTTATTTTTAAATAAAATCTATCCTCTATTTATGAGGACTATAAGGTTTCTTATTTATTATTACTCACCTTTACACCTTATAATATATTTATTTATTATAACGATTTGCATGTCTTAAAACTACTGAATAACGTTCAATCAGAACCAAAATTAAATTCTTCTTAAAATTTAAAAAAATATTTACTTTTTTTTTATGTTTATTAGTAAATATTTTTTGTATTATATTTGTTTTTTACAATTTTTATATATCTTCTTTTATTATTTTTTTGTTTTATTCTTTTTATCTTTTTTACCCTATTTTTTGTTTACATAAGGGACTCGGCTACGCCTTAGGCTTAATCTTTTTAGCAAAAAAAGATTAGGCAGAAGGTCAAATAGATAAATTTTATCTAAACCCCCTCCCCTTATTTTTTTTAAAATAAAAAAAATAGGGGGTTGCTTCGCTAGCAGCTAATTTTTGTTTATAAAAAAAAATAAAAGCAACTCCTTAATTTAATCTTTTTTTTTCTTATTATTTACCCTAGCGAATAAGCGCTAAAAATAAATAAGGGTATCTGCGCATAAAAAAAAATATGCCTTAAATTTTTGGGTAAAAAAAAAGAAGATTGCTTCGCAAAGCAAAGGCAAAAAAGAAAAAAAAATAAGCGTTCCTTCTTTTTTTGGATAAAAAAAATAGAGATTGCTTCGCAAAGCAAAGGTTAAAAAAATTTTTTTAAGGAAAGACAGGTCGTTAATTAAAAAAAAATCCCCTTGGTTTCAATTTTGCCTAAAAACGGAATTGAACCGCTATTTACTTATTACAAGTAAGCCGTTTTACCTTTTAAACTATTCAGGCTTTATCTTCAATTATTTATTTTTAAAAAATTTTTTAAGGTGGAGCCTAAGCGATTGCTTATTTTTAGGAAAATAAAAATAAGAAGCTATAGCAACCTAAATTAAACTACCCATCTTAATAGTGTATCTAATTACTAGCATTAGCCCGCATAAGCAAGCAAGCAGTTGCGCAAAGCGCTAGGGGAGTTGCTTCTTTTTATTCTTATTATTATAATAATAAAAATAAGAAGCAATAAAATATTAAGAGTTAAGTAGGAATTGAACCTAATTTTTTAGACTTTGCAGGTCTATTACAGAAACCATCTATAAACTTAACCCTTTATTTAAAATAGTTTTCATTCTTTCTTTTTTGAAAAGAAACAACCCTCTCCTTGTTTGCGAAGCCCTTGCTTATAAAAAAAAATTAGCAGCTACGCAATAGAAATAAGCAATCGCTTAGGCGAATTAAATTTTATTTAAGGGGAGGTAGCAATAGTAGGGGGTTATTAATAAGGTAATTGATAAAGTAAAGCAGAAACAGGTATATGTAAAGATTCTAATATAATATTAGGGAAAATACCAAAAACTACAGTGGGTATAAGTAAACTTATTAATAAATAAAACTCTCTTCTATTAATATCTTTTAATGGTGGTAAATAAGGAGAATAATTACCAAAAGAAAGTCTATTATATAAAAAAATAGAATAAGAAGCAGAAAATACAATCCCTGTAGCACCCAGAGAAGCTAAAATAGGATTAATTTGCCATATTCCTATTAAAGATAGTTGCTCACCTAAAAAATTAAGAGTTAAAGGAATACCTGTATTAGCTAAAGTAAAAATAAAGAAAAGAATAGAAAACACAGGCATATAAGTCACTAAACCTCTAATATAATTAATTATTCTAGTACCTGTTCTATCGTAAATTATCCCTCCTACACATATAAAAAGAGCGGGACTAACAAAACCATGAGCTAAAGCTAATAAAATCGCTCCTTCTATTCCAATTAAACTATTAGAGAATAAACCTAAAACAACAATAGCCATATGTGCTACACTACTGTAAGCAATAACTCTTTTAGTATCTTGTTGAATAATAGTAGAGAAACTAGCATAAATTAAGGAAATAATAGCAATAGTAATAACTAAAGGACTAAAAAAATAAGTAGCCTCCGGTAATAAATTAATTAAAACTCTTAAATACACGGCGACCAAATTTATCCTGCAAATTCTTATACTCTTTTTGTAATCATTCCAATTTTTATTCGCCTAAGCGATTGCAACTTATTTTTTTATACCATCTATAGTAAGATTTTATTTTTTTAGTAGCGCAACCCCTACTTTACAAAAACCCTGAAAATGCTCGCGCATAAAAATTTATAACCTATAATAGGATAGTTTAAGAAAAATGGTATTATTTTAGTGTCAAATATCTGCAAATTTTCTAATTGTTAGATTAAAACAATTATTATTTTTATAAAGTTTTCCACAATTAAAATAGTTAATTAAATTATTTAATAATAGCCCCTCCGAAGGAACCCTTTGGGGGCTAGCGTGTTGAGAAATCGTGATTCTTAAATTTACTGAAGATCCGATTTGGTTACTATAACTAATAGTAATATCAACTATAAAACAAGCTTCACCATAAGCAAAACCTGCGATTCAATAGGGCTTGCTATTTTTTGTTTTATAAAAAAAATTAGCAAGCGCGAAGCGCTAGGAATATTGTAAGCTATTTTATCTGCTAGGTAATGACAAGTATTGTCCTCTTTCCCCTGGAGTAAATTAACTGTATCCGGGAAACTAGCTTTAATTTAAAAAGATAAACCTAAATTCATCTCACTTTTAATTGAAACTAGTTTTTATACCTTCTATAGATAATAGCTCTTTTTTTTTTTAAAAAAGATTCTAAGCAAGCTTAAATAATTTGTAATCCTCCCTATTTTTTTGTATAAAAATTTAAGGGCTTGCTTTTATTTTTTTTAATAAAAAAAAATAGGCTTAAATTTTTAGTATAAAAAAAAATAGCAAGCGATAAGCGCTAGGCTACGCCTTTTTTTTTTGTTACAAAAATTGGCTTAATTTATTAGTTATTAATGTAAACTTATCCTTTGCTTAAAAGCCAAGGGCAAAAGCAATATGGTCTTTAATTATTTGCAGATCTTTATGCGACCTTACCGAGTATTTTAAAGAAGCTGAACCGTGTTTAGATTTCCCCCCCCCCCTCTATTTTTTTTTATAAAAAAATAAGGGTTCCTTCGGAGGCTAGCAGCTAATTTTTTTTAATAAAAAAAATAAGCAAGACACCGAAATAAAGTTTAAATTGCTCTAATAAATTTATATTTTTTTCATGTAAAGATATTTGAAATACTAATTTAATAGACTAGCGCAAAGCGCTCCCAGTTTTATAATTTTTATTTTTATAAACATAAAGCCCTAAACAATCTACGGCATCTGTGAATCCTGTTACAAACCAAGGAATTATTCTAATTAATTTAGCTTCAGTCCAAACAGGTAAAATAGATGAAGTGTCACATTTATTACTAAAATTTTTGTTCTGTATAATAATTTGTTTAGAAGAGATTTTGGTTTGATAATTTCTTTCGAAACCCATTAGAGTACACCTTAATTTCATTAAATTTTTATTTTTATTAATGAAATAACTACCATCTACTCGTTGCTCTTTTACACTTTTATTTTTAATTAAAAATAAAAGTGATTTAGATCCGCGATAACCTATTTCATTTTCATTCATCTTATGACTTGTTACCATACATGAATCATTATTTCATCCACTTACTACCTTTAGGTAGTAGTTTGGTTTCATAAGCTTTAAGGTGTCCCCGGAGTTTGGTAATTTTCAGGCACTTGTTTGTGACCTCTCGGGACACAAAGCACCATAAGTTGCTAATTTTAAAATAGTTGCAGCTAGTAAAATAGAACCAGCTAAAGGTGAATCACTATGAGCTTTAGGTAACCATATTATGAAAGGGTATAAAGGAGTTTTTACAGCAAAAGCAATAAAGAAACCTCAGGGTTAGGCCTTTAACCATTTCAGGTTTAGCTGGCTTATCTTCTCAATTTATTTAATATTTACCCTATATTTATACCACCAGGCCTGATGCCTCGGGCTAAAGGTGATTTGCTGTTAGGGGGGCTTTTATAAAAATAAATCTTATTTAGGTGTTAATCTAAAATCCGTCACCGGGGAACCGGACCATTCCTTGTAATCTCATATAATTTAATAACATTTATAAATTAAAATACTTAGATAATTATGTGGCGTCTGGCCTCTACGCTTTTACAATAATAGTTTACCAGTTATTGATTTAGTTCGACGATATTCTCAAAATAATTACTTTTTCTCAAATTGAGATGTCTCTCGAGTTTGCCACGTCAGAAAAAGACAGTTTCATAATACATTACATATTCGACATTATAATTTTAATTTATAGAGCATAGAAATAGGAAAATAAGGCAATAAATATGGTTTAATTTTTAAGACAGACTTAGTATTAATATAAATGGTAGGTTGATTTCTTTGTATATGAATATTACAATTTAAATCAAATTTGTGTATTAAAATACTAATAATAAATAGACATTCTCCCTTGCGCAAAGCGCAACTCTGGCTTAATTTTGTTATAAAAAAATAAGGGGGCTGCGCAAGGCTACGCCATAGGTTAACAGTAAACGATTGAGTTTGTAAGGTTAAACCAGTTATGGTCCCATCGCACAGAATTCAATAAGCTAATGCTTCGAAATCTAACAAATTGTAAAATTCACCCATTTTATTTCCTACTCCCCTTGCGCTTTGCGCTACTCTATTTTTGTTAAAAAAAAAGGGAGAGGGTTTTATTTTTTTATTATTAACATAAAATAATTCATGCCAATATATAAAACAAGGTAAAGCTCTAGTAGCAAAAAGTATCAAATAATGAATATTACCATTTAATTGAGTAAAATCTAATCTTGGATACCCTTGACAAAATTGAGCTAATTTTAAAAAACAAATAAAAAAAAAAGCTTGCTTGCTTGCTTGGTTGCTTGCTTGCTTGCTTGCTTGCTTGCTTGCTTGCTTGCTTGCTTGCTTGCGCATAAAATTTTTAATAGATTGTTTAAAAATTAATATTATATTACCTGAATTAGTTTTATTTAGAAAACCATCAGAGATAATAATACCTGTTAAAAAACTATATAAACTGCTGGGTATTTTTACCATATGTCTAATTATATTATTAAAATAAAGATAATTTACCGTAGAACTTAAATTTGAACCATATATAACTAACTCCTTACATTCCTTATTTTCCAATAACCATTTTTTTCTATCCTTTTTTTTGAATGCGTGTAAAGTATTTAAAAATTTTTTTTTCTGTTGGTCATATCTACCGTGCTAAAGGGCAGTGACAACCATAAAAGTTTTTGACTCTCTAAACTAATATCATATAAAGAAATTAATTGAAAATCAGTACTCCCAATATAACTATATAGAACTAAAATACTTAATAACATAGGTAAACTACCAGCTAAAGTATATAAAAAAAATAAAAAAGCAGATCTAAATCTATCTTTACCATGCCCATAAATTATAATCATAATAAATAATAAAGGTAAAACACTCTCAAAAAAGATATAAAATAATAATAAATCTAAAGAAACAAAAGCACATATTTGTAAAGTTTCTAATAATAAAATTGATATTAAAAATATTTTTATATTTTTTTGCCCTCCTACTGCAGGCAAACCTAGAGTTGTTGATAAAAAACTACCTCCCCTCCCTTGCGTAGCAAATGAAAGGGTTTTGCGCATAGAACCTGAGCCTAGACTAAAATTAGATAATAAAGCTATAGGAGTAATAAAAGTTGTTAATAAAACAAAAAATAAAGATATACCATCTATTCCAAAATTTAAATGGCAAAAATTTAATTGGTTAAATTCAGATACAAATTGAAATTGAGTACCACTCGCGTCAGCGACTAATACTGCGCTAGAAAGCAAGTTATCACCAGACTCTTTAGAGATAGAAGAATCAAAATTGTACCATAAAAATAAAGAAATAAAAAAATTTATTAAAGAAGTAATTAATGCTATTTTTTTCATTAGATTTTTATTTTCTAGCGTATTTGACATTGGTAAAATTATAAGAGAACCTAATAAAGGAATTAATAACAATAAAGTTAACATATTTAAATTTTAATTTTAGAGACAAATAATTTCTAATTTCTTGAGCTTTTCTAATTTTTAACTAGTTTAATTTATTTATTTTCTAGTTTAAGCTACTCTTGCTTATTTTGTGTGCCCCTTGCGTTAGCAACCCCCTCCCTTATTTTTGTTTAAGAATAAAAAAAATTAAGGCCGAGCCTTGGGCAATGGCTATTTTTTTACAAGGCCGAGCCTAGGGCTAGCGCGAAGCGCTAGACTTATTTTTTTATATAAAAATTAGGGCGAGGGGGGGGGAGGTTTTTTTTTAATAAAAATTTAAGGTTGAGCTATTGCGCAGCAACGCAATAAATTTGAATAAATTTAAGAAGCAATCGCTAAGGCGAGGAAAAGAGAGTTTATTTGCAATTTAATTAGAAAACATCTATTTTTTTTACTATTTTTATTTTTAAATTAGAATCACTATGTTTGTTTTAGTTGTATACCAATAAATTTTAATGAATTCGACTCGCCTTAGCGATTGCTTAATTTTTGTTGTTTTTTGCCCATTATTTTTTTGAATAAAATTCAAAAAAAAAATAAGGTAAGCAACTCCTGCTTAAATTAGCTTAGATTAAATTTAGGCTAGATTAACAATATCGCTTTTTATTTTCTAATTTTTTGTATAAAAAAAAATAAAAGCAAGCAAGCAAGCAAGCAACCAAGCTGCGCGAGCATTTTTAATTTATTTAATTAAACTAAAGAAAAGAGAATACAATTTTAGTATTAAATATAAAATCAATAAGAAATTAAGCCAATTTTTGTAACAAAAAAAAGGCGTAGCCTAGCGCTTGCTAATTTTTTTTATTAAAAAAATAAAAGCAAGCCCTAATTTTTTTTTATAAAAAAAATAGGGAGGATTGTTTACATTACCGCTAGAAGATAATTTTATTAATCAACTATTTATTTAAAAATAAAAACCAGGATTACCTTTTTTTACCCTTGCTTTGTTTTTTGTTTAAGCAAAAGGAGCAAAAGGAAAATTAAAACAGAAGAAGAGTTGAATATTTTAAATATAATATATACCTTTAAATTTTTATTTTTATACTCAGAATTAAGAACAGGAACCTGGCCCCTATTTCTTATTTATTTCCTTTTGCCCTAGCGAAGCTAGCTTCTTATTTTTATTCCTAGCGATTCCCGCAACCCCCCTAGCGCTTTGCGCTACTCTAATTTGGTTAAAAAAAAAAATAAGGTTTTAGAAAATTAAATTTAAGGGTTGTTCCTTGCGCAGCCCCCTTATTTTTTTTTATAAAAAAAAATTAAGGGGAGGAGAGGCGTAGCCGAAGGCTATTTTACCCCGAATAAAAATAAAGATAAAAAATAATAAACAAAAAGCAAAGCTAGGGTCAAAAGCAAGGGTAAATATAAGAATAAAAAGAGGGTGCTAAATTTTAAATAATATATTATTCCTTGAAATTTTATAATACTTAGGAAGTAGAGCAATCGAAACTCTGTCTGTAATGTGTAAAATTACTGCTAAACCACTCAGCTAACCTCCTTTTTATTAAAATTATAATTATTAACCTAATATTTCTCCTCCTCAGCTTAAATTGCGGTAAGCACCTCCTCTTACCTTTTTTTTTATTTATTATAATTACCTTTGCTTTTGCCTTCTAGTTTTGTTTATTTGTAAAAAAAGTCGCACCCTTGCGTAGTCATTCAGACTAGTTTTTTTTACAAATAAACAAATAAGCAATGGGTAGCGCGAAGCGCTAGGAATATAAATTAAACCAATAAGCATTAAGATTGAGGTGTTAATGAAATCAGCTAAAAAGAAAAATATGGTAGAAAAGAGGTATAAAGTTGCTGCAAATAATCAAAGCAATAAAAAGTAAAATTTGAATTTAATTAATAAAAAAATAACTTATGGTTATTTAATATAATAAAATTATAAGTAAATAAAGAAGCATAGTTCTCTTTTATCAAAATCACTCTTTTATAAATTAAACTGATTCTGATATTCAAAGAAATAATCTTTTTACTCCATCGCGTGGCCGATTAGTCTATACCTAGACCTTTATTAAATCCCCTACTATTCCCAACCCTAGCGAAGGTGCGAAAAGCGCTTCTAGATTTTTGTTGTTTCTATTAATTTTTTAACCTTTTGGCTGTAAGCCCTTTTTATAGCGAAGCAACCTAATTTTTTTATACAAAAATTAAAGGAGAAAAAAAAGTAATTTTATTTAGTTTAAATTTTAAGGGGGGCTCCCCTCAATTTTTTTTATAAACAAAAATAAGGGGGCTGCGCTAGGAGCAGACCTGATTTTATTAAATATTAAAAATAAGAAGCTAGCTTCGCTAGGGCAAAAGGTGTTAAACCAAACAAAGAGTTGTACCTTGCTTGCGCTAGGGGGTTAATAAGGGTATATGTCGAAACTTATAAGTATGCTAGGTATTAATATAATGAAGGCGACAGCTACAGGAAGTAAATTTAACCAACATAGTTGAATTAACTGATCATATCTTAACCTAGGTAAAGTTGCTCTAACCCAAACAAAAAGGAAAGTAAAAATACAAGTTTTAATACCTAAAATAATAGCCTGTAAATTAATATTTGTTTCATTTATAAATATTTCTGGTAGAATATAACCACCTAAAAATAGAATAGCTGTTATACTGCTAAATAAAACTATTGAAGAATATTCACCTAAAAAGAAAAAAACAAAAGGAACTGATGAATGTTCTGTAAAGAAACCTGCAACTAATTCAGATTCCAAGATCAAATGCTAAATAAATATATCTAATTTAATTATTTAAAATATTTTAATAAATTTTATTATTAATTAATAATTTATCTGATATAGAAATTTCCTTTAAAAAGTTTTACCGTTTTAATGTATCTAAAAATAGTAGGTCTAGCGCTACCCTTAAAAATTTTATACAAAAAAACAAGGTGTTCCTTCGGAGGCTAGCAAGGCAAGGAACAGCCCTTAAAATTTAATTTTATACAAACAAAAATAAGGGGTTAAAAGTTTAAGGGAATAATCAAACAAAATAAGTCTCCCCTCCCTTGGGTTGCGCAAAGCAAGGGAAAAAAAGTTAATTTAAAAAAATAAATAAAGATAAAAAAAAATAAGCAGCGATCCATTATCTTTAAATAATGATTGGACTATTTCATATTTCAGTTATTATTAGAAATTATCGCGTATAGTCTCTGAGGATCCTACTTAGAATTAAATTTAATCTATTTTGGTTTCCTGCTGATTGTTCATTGTTATATCTTAATTCATTATAAGTTTATTAAATTTAAAGAATTAAAAGCTTTAGGAGTTTCCAGCATACAGCGATATTTATAGAGGCCAAATCAATAATTATTAGTTTTTAGCCTCTTGTAAATCAAAAGGTGTTCTAGAAGTTTCAGCCAAAATAGAAATAAAATAAAAAATAAAAACAGGAAATAAAGGAAAAATAAACCATATTGATTGTTGTATTTCAATAATAGTAGTATAGTTTAATGTTCCAGCTATTAATATTATTATTAATATAGCAGAACTTAAGATCAATTCATAAGATATCATAGCTGCTGTGGATCTTAAAGACCCTAAAAAAGCATATTTTGAATTAGCAGACCAACCAGCTAATAAAACACCATATACACCTAAAGAAGATAAAGCTAGAGTATATAGTATACCTAAACTTAAATCAGATAGCACTACACCTTCACCAAAAGGTATTACGGCCCATCCTAATAAACTAAAAACTAAAGTACTTACAGGTGCTAAATAAAAAACTATTTTATTGGATTGAGACGGTATAATTGTTTCTTTTAAAATTAGTTTTAAAGCATCAGCAAAAGGTTGTAATATACCATAGTAACCTACTGTATTAGGACCAACCCTTCTTTGATGTAAAGCTAATTGCTTTCTTTCTATAATAGTCATAAAAGCAACACTTAATAAAACAGGTAAAATTAAACTTAAAACATCTGCTAAATTAAAAAATAAGTTAGATATCATAATTATATTTAATCAAATTAATTTTATTTTTTCTTAACTATAAAATACTTTTTATTGCTAAATTTTAGTATTAAAATTAAACAGCAACTATTCTTTAATTAGTTGGGTTGTATAATCCTTATAAAAGCAATTAGAAAAGCTAATAATTGTTTATTAACTAATGCTAGGAGTATCTTTTAAGAACCGTTTGTATTTATATATTAAACACATTCTATTGTTAGCTAAATTTTTTTCCTTTTGCCCCCCCCCCCCTTATTTTTTTTATAAAAAAAATAGAGGGGGTTGCTCCGCAATGGCTTATTTTTGTTTTTCAGGGGGTAGGCTTTTTTTTAAATTTAATTTTGTTTAGGTTTGTCCCTTGCGCACCCCCCTTATTTTTTTTTTTATAAAAAAAAATTGAGGGTAGCCCTCTTTATTTTTATAATAATACAAATTAAGGGGCTGCGCGAAGCGCTAGGCTCTTTTTGTTTTATTTACTTAATTTTTTTCTTTTTATTGCTTGCCCCCCCTCTATTTTTTTTTATAAAAAAATAAGGGTTCCTTCGGAGGCTAGCAGCTAATCTTTTTTTTTTATAATAAAATATAAGCCAGAGGTTGCATTGCAAAGCAATGCTAGGTTCTGATTCTAATAATAAAACTAAGAAGCTCTCCCTCCCCTTTTAGGGTTAAATTATATAAATAAGAAATAGGGGCTTGCGTTTGTTTTTATTCTTTTTTTTATAAGAATAAAAAAAATCAGATGCTAGCCTCCGAAGGAACACCTTATTTTTTTTATAAAACAAAAATAGAGGGGGGGCAATCGCTTAGGCGAATAAAAATAAAATAACGTAACAGGCAAAAGCAAGGGTACTAATTTTTTTAAATGAAAGGGGGTTTATTGATTAAATTTTATAACTAGATCCATTAAAGTGTTTTCTATTAGACCTACCATTGGAACAATTATAATAAACCATGCAAAATAGAAACCAGTTGCCACTTGACCTATCTCTACATAAGGCGTATTAGGGTGTTGACTACCAATCCACATTAAAATTAAAAAATTAACAACAAAAGCCCAGAATAAGAATTTCATAGCTGGTCTGAAAACCATACCTCTAATTCTAGATAAATCTGTGATTGGTAAAATTAATAATATTAATAAAGAACCAAACATAGCTAAAACACCTAATAATTTATTAGGGATAGATCTTAAAATAGCATAATAAGGTAAAAGATCAGTAACATAAACTATATTACTTAAAAATATCAGAGTTTATTTTGTAAAGCATATTTTTATGCTTAAACTTAGATATATTGTGTCTTATCACATCCATGCTTTCACCCCATATGTTTAATATCTCTCCTTTTTTATGTTTATGTGTTGAAGATTTCAAAGTATTTCCCACAAATAAATTACCTAGGTTACTTTTTAAATTTAAAACATCTTGGTTGGTAAAACCATAAGTATTTAAATGTAAATCTTTATTTTGAAGAGAACCATCATCCATCATCCATCATCCATCATCCATAATGATATTGTAGCAAAATTAACTTAACTATAACTATTATTAGTTCTCTTATCTACAAATGAATATATTTTAAATTTAAAATCTTTAGATAAATAGGGTTGTGCGGAGCACTATTAATTATAATATAGGGTTGTGCGGAGCACTATTAATTAATTTGCTGTATTCTTAAACTACTTTGACCATACATAAATCTAGAATTACCTGTTAAATATCTTTTTTGAATGTGTCCATCTCCTAATAATAATCCTATAATAATTTAATTTAAAGGATTTTCAATAGTTACTTTAGATCTTTCAAGTTTTGATAGTCTTTTTGTAGTTATAGTTGATAAAATTTGCCTATTTTTAGACTAAAAAAAAGATAAAGGCTAGCGCTCCGCGCAATTCGGAGTAAATAATAACGCGAGCCTATGCAAAAAAAAAAAATAGCCTATAAAGCAAATGGGTATGCTTTGCAGGTGAGTAACTTAAATAAGTGGAAGTTATCAGATCACATTAATTAATACATTTATATTATACCATTTATTTATCAATAATGGCTGGACTATATCTTCATCCTTATTTTTTTTAAATTTGCCTGATAAAGGTAAGGAGCTTCACGTATAGTCTCTGAGGAACCTACTCAACCTTAAATATTTTTAAAATCTTTGGTTTCCTGCTGATTGTCCATTGTCTCTACCTATTAGTTAATCAACTTAAAGGCAATATCTTAATCTTTATTACTTTAATTAAAGTAGTTTAAGCTTTAGGATTTTCCAGCATACGGTGAAGTTTATTATTTATAAGGTTACTCTTAAGAATGGCATCTGTTAACATACCATTCTGGTACAATTGAAGCCGGTGTAACCATAGGATCTGCAGGTATATAATTGTCCGAATGCCCTAATAAATTAGGATAATAGAAAACTAATATAGATAATGCTAAGAAAAAAGCAAATATTGTAACTAAATCTTTAAATATGAAATAAGGGTGGAATGCATATCTATCACCGCTAGAATTAACACCATTAGGATTATTAGAACCATGTTCATGTAGAGCAATTAAATGTGCTACAGCTAAAGCTGCTAATAAAAAAGGTAGTAAATAATGTAAAGAGAAGAATCTATTTAAAGTAGCATTAGAAACTGAAAACCCTCCCCAAATTACAATATAATTTGATAAAGTATTTAATCTCTATCTTCACCGAATTAAACAACGGTGCTTAGACTATGTCTTCAACCTAAATAAATTAAAGGTTGTGGGGTTCTCGTGTCGAGCTTATTGTTAGTATAACTCACTCGTTAGTCGTTGAACGTTCTTGACCCTTTAATTTAAATAAGCTTTAAGGTTCCTATCTAATTTAATACCGAATCAAGCTCCGCTGCAAATAATCTTAATAACATATTTTCAATAAGGAGGGGTTGTTTGCGCTTAATTTTGTTTTTTTTTTTCTTAATTTTTATATAAAAAAATAAGTGGAATAATCAAAAAAAAAGCAAAGCGCAAGGATAATTAAGACGTTTTTGCAATTCTCCCCATTTACCACTAAAACATTACTGTTTTAAGGAGCCAATTTTTTTTTATTTTTAAATTTTAAGAATAATAAATTAGTTACCTTCGCTTATTGTTACAAAAATTATTTAGGAAAATTAAGATTTCTATATCTATAATTATTTTGTAAATTAGTTAACCATCTAAAATATTGAATAGATTTTAACCCTATTAAAGGATGTAATCCTGAAAACGAGAAAAAATCAACTACTTTTTGTATATCATTTTTAGAACTTACAGAAAACTGAACGAATCTATCCTTTTCAATACAAATGTTTCTATTAGTTTCAAATAACAATTTGAATGCTTCAAACAATTGAATATGGGTTCTTTGTTTTAATTGAAAACATCCATCCTTATTGGATTTAATAAAAAAAGATCCTTCAGCAATAGTAAAACCAACTATCCAATTTCTAAAAAATTTTAAATTTAAATAATCTGAAGCAGAAGGGAAAATAAGTATATTGCTAATACATAAAATATCATTAATATTTGGTATATTTTCAAAACATTTTAAATTGTTTTTAAAAATGTGCATAGCTGTTTCAAATTGACTTCTTCTGGTATTAGTTAAAAAAAATATATTGTGATGTATTAATAATGGAAATACAACTTCTTGTAAATCTGTTTTATTAATTATTAACTTACAAATTGGGTTTAATTGATCTTTATATATAGTGATTTTTCCTAATTTTAAAACAGAATGAATATATTCTAAAGTAGATAAATCATCTAAACCTAAACCAATAACCAGTTTGATAGTTATAAACCCTTTTGTTGTTTTAGTTATTTGAATGTAACCATCTCCATCGATTAAACCAACTAAAAAAGATATAAATTGATAAGGTATCGATAGATACTCATTTTTATTTAATTTTAATTGTTTCCCTTTTTTTAATCCTTGTCTAGCGTAGCAGCTAATTGTTCCTATAGTCGGTAACACTGCTGTGCATTCAAAGCAATCGCTTTGGCGATTAAAAATAATTTCCCCATTAGCTAGCGTAACAAAAATAGTTAATAATTCTTTAACAAAATAATAAATTAACTCTACGATATCTTGCCCAAAAATTGGTATAGCAGAAAGAAGATTAGTAATAACAGTAGCCAATTTTATAAATCATCTACACTAGCTTTCTTCTGTATACAAAGAAGATAAGTCATAACTCCCGTTAGATGGATCATGTACTCCTAACACCAATAAATAAATTATTGATATAAATTAGGAGCCTTGTGTGTAAAGTTTTAACCTTTACAATAAATCCGACTGTACATTAAGCAGCATTGCAGCCACCCAACAGTGACCCAGTCTGTAGCGATTGATTGATCAACCGACGGTCTGAATATTGAGTTTATACCTTTGACCGTTTTCACCGTCATTGCCAAACCCCTTTAATTTTTATAGGAGGGTTCAATACTACCGTCGTAGTATTTTATTGTAAAATTCCTTGCTTTTTTTTTTGCGCAGCTACCCTTAATACCTTATATTTAAAGCAGATAAAGATCCCTGGTCGTTTTTTATTTAAATTTTTATTTATTAAGGCTGGCTTATTTTTTTTTTAGTTTTACCCTTGCTTTAATTTTGTTTGATTCCTTTATTTTTTTTTTATAAAAAAAAAAATAAGGGCGAAAGCATTTTTTATTGCTTGCGTAGCTGCGCAATAGCTAGCAAGCCTTATTTTTTATATTATATTTTTAAGGCGGAGCCTAAGCGATTGCTTATTTTTATAAGTTTAAGAGTAAATTTAATAAGCTACTGCCTGCTTGCGCTGCTAATTTTTTTTTGTCTAAAAAAAGAATAAGGCAAATAAATAAGGAAAGAATAAGCCTCACTCCTATGGGGGCTAGCGCTCCGCGCAATTCGCCCCAAATGGGAGAGGAACAGCCCTAACCTTTTATCAAAACAAAAAATAGGGGCAACAAAAAATAAGCAAAGCGCAAGGTAATAATCTAAATAAGCTAGGAATATTAAGCTATTCTCATCATTGATTGCTAGCAAATTACAATAAGACTATGATATTTATAGATGTGTGTTAAGTTTATAATACATCGAAGGTTGCACATGCGGTACTACAATATTTGTTAATGTTTTTATTGAATATTTAGAAATGTAAATATTGCATTGATTAATTATCCCTCCCCTAAGGAGAGCTGAAGTTACTTTAGCTTTTAAATTATGCTTTATTTTTAAATTATCACAGAGCATTTGTACGTCTGCCTGGTAAAATTAAGTAATCTCTAACCTTAAATCAGAAGATACAATACTACCGTCAACCGTAATCCAAACTGCTTGAGCTAATGGAGAAAGTAAATTTTCAACGATTATGGGTACAGTTTTTACACTATTTACATAAAATGCTTCTTGGATCCAATTAAAACTTGTAAAAGTGAAAGTTTTAAATCTATTTAATTGTCTAATTTTTCCACCCTAGCGCAAGCAAGCTACTAATCTTGTTATAATTTTAGGTGTATCAGGATTACAATAACCTAGTAGCGCAAAGCGCAAGAAATCAAATTATGGAACCATAATAATTAAGCATTGTTAGAATGTTCTTGTTGAAAAAAAAATCTTGTACCATTTCCATGTTTTTCTACGTAAGATTCTCCTAATAAAGATCCAATCAAATTACAAAGAATATCATAGTTGTGCGGTCCGTTTATTTTAACAGCTCTTACTTTCCCCTTGCTTTTCCCTGTGTTGTTAATTTTGTTATAAAATATAAGACTAGCGGTAATCGCTTGCCTAGCAAGCCCAAGGCTCGGCCTAATTTTTTTATAATAAAATAAGGGTTGCGTTAGCTGCTACGCAGGGGAGTAGATAATGATAATATTAACATAACACTAATTTCATCATATAAATTCATTTGGGGCTCATTAAAACCCCATAGGCTCATCTGACCATAAGGTAAAACATACATACTTTCATTTTTATTACCTAATTTAAAAAAAAAAAATAACCTTTCCAAAAATGATAGAATTACTTTGAATTCGTATATTCTATTAACTAAATAAAACTAGTTAAAAGTTTCGACTGTGCATTAAGCATCGTTTCAGATACCCATTAGTGACCCAGTCTGTAGCGATTATCTAGATAACCGACGATCTCTGATCTGTATTAGGCCTAGACCCTTTGATCGTTTTCACTAATATCGCCAAACTTATTTATATGAATAAGTTCAATAATTCTGTCAAACTATTCCACTTTATTCTCTATTTTCTTCTAGAAGTTGCATAGACTTAAAACTCGTGGGACTATGATTTAAAATATTAACTATTTAATTTTAAAATTCATTGTCTTTTTAATAATTTTTTTTCAGTTTTTAAACATCTATTTATTGTTTTTAAACTGCATCTCAAATTTATAGCGGCCTCTGTTAGACTACTATATTCACCATAAAGAGTTCCATTAAAATTAAAAACTAATAAAGGCTTAGATTTATTTTTTAAATTTAATTTTCCTTGTAAGGAGTAAACATAAGGTTTTCTAGTTAAAGCATTTTTTCTCAATTTTTCAATTCTTTCATTTGATAAAGTTTTACCTTTATTTAAATCACCTATTTGTAATCTTCTTTCTAAACTATATCTAGCTCTCATATTAATTCTAGTTATTTCAGTATGTTTATAACCAAAACTATTTCCAGCTTCTGTTAAAATATTATAATTAGGTAATAAAGATTTTAAATAGAAATCTTCTAAATCTAATAAATATTTATTATTCTTTTGAGTTACAACATCTGGAAAGATCTCTAAAACTAAGAAGGCAAAATTAGATAATTTATATTTTTTAATGGCTAATTTTACTGTTTTACTACCAGTCGATACGCGAATATACCATATGATTCATAAATCTACTAAACATTCTATTAGTTGAAGCTGAACCTATATAATAATCTAAAGTAATTTTATTTAAAATCATATAAATACCACTAATAAATTTTATTTGTTTATGTATTTTCTCTCTATTTTCTGGCAAATCTATATTTTCAAAAAGATATACTGGTTTTATATTTTTATCTTTAACAAAATTATCTACTATTTTTAAAGGAATTATTGAATTTAAAATTAAATCGTTATTAAACCATGTTGGGCTAAGATCGTAACCCAAGAACGCTATCTAGTTTTTATTATTAATAATAAATATACCAATATTAATAATCTTGTACTCTATCTATTTATTAATCCCCAAGCTTTTGGCTCTTTCTAATAAAGGTCAATTAGAGCCTTGAATAGTTATAACCCTTTCCTTTGCTTCAATATATTCAGATCCATAACCTTATACCAGAAGTCCTTAGGAGGGGAGGAGTAATCTTTATATAACTAAAAACTCCGACTGTACATTAAGCATCATTGCAGACACCCATTAGTGACCCAGTCTGTCGCGATCGTGTACTCAACCGACGGTCTTAAAATTGATATTATTTCTTTAACCGTTTTCACTAATATAGCCAGGATTAGTTTATTTATAAATTTTTAAACTAAAACCAACACCTCTGTCAAGGTGTTTCGACAAATCTATACCAAAACTTACCAGATACCAGTATATGTTTTGCCCTAATGTCGAGACTTTAAAAATATTCTATTAAATACCTAATTTATATTTCATTTCTCTAATAAAATAAGGTTCTAATATTTCCCTTAAGTTTGGAATAGATTCTCTCCAAATGGAAATTACCCATTGATTAGTAGCGAAGGGTGCTAGGCCTGATTTTTCTACAGAAGTTTTAAATTTATATTTTATAGTTAATATATTAGCTAAAAATTGGCACTCCTCATAAGTAAAACTATTAGTAGCCAAATAAATACCTTGCCCTTTTTGGAAATATCCCTCTAGCATGATCCAATGAGCTAGTCCTAGAGGTGTTAAATAATCAGCAATATAATTAGGAACTATTTTAATAGTTTTACAATTAGCAGTTTTATAAAAAGAATCATATATCCAATTAAAACTTGTAAATGTAAATAAACTAACTTTATAATTAAATCTATTTTCAATTTTTATATCAGTGGAGCTAAGCGCTAAGGATTTGATTATTAAACTAGGAACAGGTCTAGAACAATAACCTAATTTATAAAATAGTAAAGTTAAATAATGAATATAGGCAGTATTACTTATACTTTGTTCTATATTAAATCTTATACTATTTAATGATTTACCTGGTATTTTATCAGCCCTAAATTCACCTAACATACCAGATATTATAATATCTAATGCTTTTTTGTTATGGGGACCTATTCTATTCAGAGCCTTAGTTCTAGACTTATTTATAGGTAAAACAGCAATACTTAAACTATTTATAGTTACTATGCTGTTAATTGTATTTAAATCGAAATATTCCCAAATTGGCCATATAATAGCCATCATAAGAACTAAAATTATTACACCTATAGACCAAACTAAGACTCTAGGTGATTTATAAGAACTATAGTATAATCCTCTACCAATGTGCAAATATACAAAAATAAAAAAGAAAGAAGCTACATTAGCGTGTGTATATCTTATAAGCCAACCATTATTTACATCTCTCATAATCGTTAAGTCTTACCCCTATCTCTGTTGGATTACTTTTCAGATTATACTACCCAAAATTTATCTGTTTATAACTCAGAAGATATTACAGGTTTAGATGTAAAAATAAATTTAGATTTATCTAATCTATTGGTATCTAAGTATCTATTACAAGTATTACTATTAGGTTTCAAACCTAAAGCTTTACGTGTTTTACTTATTGAAGCAAAAGGAGCACCTTTAATTAATTTACTTTTTCGTAAATATAGTTTTATTCGCCTAAGCGATTGCTTATTTTTATTCGCCTAAGCGATTGCTTCTTTTTTTTTTAAAAATAAGCCAGATGTTGCATTGCAAAGCAATGCTAGGTTATTATTCTAAGAATAAAATTAAGAAGCTATAGCCTGCTTGCGCTGCTACTTTTTTTTATAACAAAAATTAAAGGAGGTGCGCGAGCCTCTAACTAAACAAAAGCAAGAAAAACAAAAAGTTTAATAAAAATAAGCGAAACAACCCAAAATAGCAAGGGAAGCCCGCCCCCCTTTTTTTAATGAGGATTCCAATTTCATCTTGAATAACTTAATAATAAATAATCTGAATAATATAATCATTAAGGTTAATAGGTAATTGACTTTGAGTTATTGGGTTTTCATCCAAAATTGGACTATATTTTCACCCTAAATTTAATTTAAAGTGTCAAGCGTATAGTCTCTGAGGACCCTACTTTTTTTTAATTTTACAAATTAATTATTTGGTTTCCTGCTGATTGTTCATTGTTATATCCTTAATATTTTTACTTATAAATTTATAGATATTTGCTTCGCTAGTAATTAAGGCTTTAGGTTTTTCCAGCATATGGCTTGAGTTAAAGAACACATTATGAGCGAAAATGTTCTACACTATTAAAAGCAAAGTCAACATTTGGAGTATAGTGCATAGCTAAAAAAGCTCCAGTTAAAATTTGTATTATTAAACAAATACCTAATAAAGAACCAAAATTCCACATATAACTAATATTAGCGGGTTCTGGTGAGTCTACTACATAAGAGTTTAAAAATCTAAGCAAAACATGAGTTTTTAATAATCTCATTTTATTCTTTTTTTTTTTATATTTTTATTTGTTCTAATGTTATAGTATATAAATTATACATTGATTATTGTTTTCGCTAATTTTTATTGCGAAGCAAGCCCACTTTTTTTTTGGTATAAAGAATAAGCCAGCTCCTTCGGAGCTAATAAATTTAAGAAGCTATTGCAGCCTTATTTTTCCGTATAAAAAAATAAAAGCTTGCGCGAAGCGTTAGGCTTTTATTTTTGTTTAATAAAAAAAATTAGCTGCTACGCAGGGAGCTAGCTTCACTAGTGGGGGAGTATAATCTTAACCTAATTTTTATATTTTATAATTTAAGCTCGATAACACTAGAACAGGAAATAAATTGGCTTTATTATATAAACCTAAAGGCCTTATTTTTTTAAAAATTTAGTTTTATTAGCACTCTTCTTTTTTATCCTTATAGCGTTAGTAAAATTTCAACTCTTTAAGAAAAGAACCGGTTGTTTTAGCTCCCCCCCCCACCTGTTTTTTACATACAGCGTAGCCTAAGCCCTGAAAAAAATTAAGAAAAAAAGCGTACTTTATTTATATTTGTAACAAAAAATAAGCCTAGCGCTTCTCGCTTGCCTTGTAACCCCTTATATTTTTTTTTAATAAAAAATAAGAGGGAGGCTAGCCATAGCCCGAGGCTAATTAAGAAAGCAGGCTAATTTTTTTCTTAAAAAATTTAAACCTTTGCCCCTCCCCCCAAAAAGGGGAGAGGTTCGCCCTTATTTTTTTTTTATAAAAAAAATAGAGGGGGGGTAAAATAAATTAAAAATATAAACCTTAGAAGATTTGAACTTCTACAAGTTCCTCATCAAGAAACCATTCTAACCATTAAATTAAAGGTTCTTTTTATAAATTAAAAAATATGTAATTTTAAACAAACAAAATTAGAAATAATCGCTGTGTGCAAGCCCCTATGGGAGCGAGCAAACAAGCCTTTTATATAAAATAAAATTTAATATCCTAGCTTTGCTATTTTTATTCCAGGGGGGGGTAAAAATTAAAGCGATAATTATTTTTAATATTTAATCTTTCTATTTTAGTAAATAATTAAAAATTTGCTTTATTTTTTTTGTATTTAGCAAAATGACTTTTTTTATTAGCGAAATAAATTAGAATAGATTTAGTATTTTATTTTTTAGGTAAATTTGAGAGGTTAAATGAATTAAATATGTAATTAGATATAATATTAAGTAGGATTAGTTTCCTCCCCAGTAATATACTGCAATAAATAAAAATAGCCATACTACATCAACCATGTGCCAATATAAAATACTAGATTCAAAACCATTATGGTGTTTTGTAGTTAATTGATAATTAATAATTCTTATTAAATTAACCCCAATAAAAATTGTACCTACAATAACATGTAACCCATGTAAGCCTGTAGAAGCATAAAAAGTAGACCCATAAACACCATCTGACATAGTAAACCCTGCTTCTGAATATTCAAAATATTGTAAGCCTGTAAAAAGCATAGCTAAAATAATAGTAATAATTACCCCATCTATAGCTCCTTTCCTATTTCCAGCTATTAAGGCGTGATGTCCGTAGGTGATAAATGCTCCACTAGATAACAATAAGATAGTATTTAATAAAGGTATGGCAAAAGGATCTAAAGGTGTTATACCTAAAGGAGGCCAAGTTCCACCTATTTCAATAGCAGGTGATAAACTTGAATGGAAGAAAGCCCAAAATACAGATAAAAAAACAAAAATTTCACTAACAATAAATAATAAAACACCAATCATTAAACCATTTTTAACTTCTTTAGTATGATGACCTAAATAAGTCTATAACCCATTACCTTTCAATAATGGCTGGACTATATTTTAATTAATAGGTTATTATTTATAACGTATTAATTTTTGACGTATAGTCTCTGAGGAACCTACTAAGATAATTATAAGTCCGTTGGTTTCCTGCTGATTGCCCATTCTTATCGGATTATTACTTATAGTTAAGTAACCAAGCTATAAAGGGTTTCCAGCATATGGTCAAATTTATAGAAGGCACTTTTAATATTAGACAAACTGTCTTAATGGGGTAGCAACCTAAACTACCTAATGTACAGGGTTAGGTATGCATAGTGAGGGCTAACTAAATTTAGTTATTAGTTTTATTGTTTTTCATTTCAGATGCTATAGCTCTAATTTTTAATCTATTTGCCTCATTTAGATGTTCTTTGGTAATTATCATGTAATATACTATTTTCCAATATTTAAAATCTTTACCTTTTACCCCTAATAAAGGGTATTCATTAAAATAATTTACAAGAAACCCTAAATTATTTATACCTGCTATACCTATAGACAATATTTCTCTAGGGTTGGATTTAGGTTCTATCGTATAAGTACTAAGTTTACAAGATAAAAATGAGGCAATACTTTCCATTATAGAAAGCATAGAAGAATTATTAGGCTTATCAAAAGATATTTGGTCTAATCTAAATTTAAGACTTATATTTTCACTTACGGATCTTTTCCTTGTTTCTGATTTAGGTTTACTTTCAATAAATTTTATACCAAATTGGCCATTTGCTTCAGTAAAACCTGTAAACCAACTATTCTTTAATAAGTCTGATGTATCAAGTAAACTTTCGGTTAATCTCAAAGAATATTTAAGATTAATAAACTTAATTAACTCATTAAATCTAATATTTTTAAGTGTTCTAAGTTTACCTTGAATTAAATTTATGAACAACAATATGCTTTTGACATCCCCAATAATATATCTAATAGTTCTATCCCCAGTAAATTGAAATCTTCCTATTCCACCTAATTCCTTTTGAATATAGGCATACATTCCTAAATTATTTACATGTGAAGTAAAAACTATTCTAGGATTTAATACTCTATTAAGAGTAGTATTCCCTGAAGCAGGTAAAGATAAATGTCCATCTCCTTCTAACAAACCTGCTAAATAATAACCTAATTGATATTTATTTAAAAATCCCCTTTGTCCACCCAAAAAGGAGAGACTGCGAGGCCCTTGGGTCGAGGATTGATTTTCTTTATTAAATTTAATAAGGGCCTGTTCTATATCTTCAGGTGAAATAGCTTTTGAAATATATAAAATATGATTAGACATTATATTTAGGATGTTATTTAAGCTTGACGCTCTACCTTCTATTATTACATCTCTAAACCATAAAACCATACCATAAATTGTTAAGATAAAACCTAATGTTAATATATATCCTCCATATGTAAAACCATGCATATAAGATACTCCCCCTATTGTTAAATTCAATAAAGAAAAGCTAAGTAAGATAGGCCAAGGTGAAGGATCTACTAAATGAAAAGGAAAAAATTGAAATTTATTAATTGTTCTATTTTGATTCAACTTTTTTTATTTTTTTTTTGCTTAAATTTAGCAAATTTGTTTTCTTGTTTCTTGTTCTTAGCTTAGCAATTTATTAATTTAATTACGTTTAAAAAAAGAGTATTAACCCACTGGACTTATAAAAAAAAAAGGCTATAGCCTAAACATAGGAACGACAAGAAGGAATATCATAAGTAGTTTAATCCCCCAATATTTTATCTTTGCCTTTAATTTTCTATTACTTAAATTTATGCTTAGACTGGAATGAAAGCGAAAATTTTACTGATTTTTTTTAATCGCTGTGCGCAAGCAAGCAAGCCCCTATGGGAGCAAGCAAGCAACCAACCAACCAACCAAACAACCAACCAACCAACCAAGCAAGCAAGCAAGCAAGCAAGCAAGCAAGCAAGCAGCGGCCCCTATTTTTTATTTAAACAAATTGAGTTAAAAAAAAGGCGCTTTGCAAATAAATATTCTATAGTTAAACCAAAATATTCTAACTTTTACTTAAAAAAATAAAATTATGATGACTTAGAAGATTACTCTTTTAATAAAATTCCTTATTTGCTCCCCTCAACTAGGTACTCAAATCGCAGCAGCTGCAATCCCTTGATTGCCTAGCAACCCTTAACTTTTTTGAGACAAACAAGGTTTAACCTGCATTCTTAAAACCTACTTATGTATATGACACAAATAAAGGAGAACCGCCTTTATAAACAAAAATTAGCCTCGCAATAGCTTATTAATATTATTCTTAGAATAATAAGCCCTTAGTTTTTTTATTTAACAAAAATAAGGTTGCTAGCCTCCGAAGGAACACCTTATTTTTTTATAAACAAAAATAGAGGGGGGGGCAATCGCTTTGGCGAATAAAAAAAGCAATCGCTTTGGCGGATAAAAATAAGCAAATAGCGCTTGGCGCAATAAATAAAAATGGCTTTAGGCCTTATTTTTTTTTTATACAAAAAAATAAAGGAATCAAACAAAATTAAGCAAGGGATCTTTAACCTTTCTAACTTTCTATCCCTTTCTTGTATCCATTGTGTAATAAACTTAAAATTTAAATATTATTTATAAAATAAGAACAGACAATTTGCTATTTTGGTAACACTAAGGTTAATCATGTGGTTAAATATATTAAATACAAGCGGTAAAATTTACTTTTGCTCTAGAAAAGCCAGACTATGCTAGGGGAAAAACTTTTTTTAGTAAAGCAACTAAATTTTGTTTTTTTTATTAATTATTCGCCTAAGCGATTGCTTATTTAAAAAAAAGTGAAACAAAAATAAGCAAGCAAGATGCGGGCAAAGGGCCAAAGGGTTAAATTTAAGAAGGGTAAAATTTTTAAACTAGCACCCTTGGGTGGCAAAAGCAAGGGTTAATTTTTTTAATTAATTAGATAATAATTTAATAACTAGCACCCTTGGGTGGCAAAAGCAAGTTAAAGGAACAATAAATAACAATAAAATTAAAATTTTTAAACATAAAATGGTTTCGATCCTACAAATTTAACCTTAAAATAAGATTATTTACTTTTTTATTTTAATTAAATAAATAAATTAAAAAATAAAGCTTTATTTAAAAATATAGGTAAATTACCCCGCAATGATAAACAAGGAGCAAAATTAAGGCTAATCTCCACTAGAATATTACTTGTATATTAAGGAATTCAAAAAAAGGTACTTAGATAATATATATTTGTGTTGCTTTTTTTTTACAAATAAATTAAGGGCTTGCTTTTAAAAAGCAAGCGCGAAGCGCTAGGCTAAAAAAATAAAATAAGCCTATCCCCCCCTATTTTTGTTGTTTAAAAAAAAATAAGGGGGCTAAGTGAAGGCAAAACTTTTAGCTAAACAAACAAAATAAAGCAACAAAATTGAATATAATAAACTAAGGTAATATCAAAAATTTAAATTAAAAATGACTATTAATAAAAAGTTTTTTTATAAATTAGTACTATTAAACTAAAAATTTTTACAAATTATACATTTATAGCCTATCTAGTTGTAATCTACAACTTTATTTTGTTTTTTTAAACTTAATTTTTTTAATTAAAAGGCTTAAATAAACTTTAGTATCTGAGGGTTAGATTCTTGCTTTATAGACATTCAGCACTTATCTAATATGTTTGTGGCTACCCAACTATGCTTTCATATATTGTTTCTTTAAAAAAAAAGGTCGTTACAATAATTATAAACAATTGGTACACTAGAGAAACACAGCCTATTGGTCCTTTCGTACTAGAAGGTCTGCCCTCTTTTACTAATTATCCCTCCAGAAGATAGGGACCATACTGACTCACGTCGTATTAACAATTATGTTTGTAACTTAAGCTCTTTATTTTAAGTATCTTATTTTCACAAATAAGTTCAGACTATGTCATCAATCATTTATATTTAAACAATTGCCGGATTTTCGTGTTAGGTTTATTGTTAGTGTACTCACCTATTAGTCGTTGAACCTTCACAATACTATATAAATAGAGAATTATCACTATATTGTGTTTGGCTGCAAATTAACTTCAATTATAAAGTGCTCCTTGCAATTAATCCGGTTTTCTTCTTTATAATATATCCAACCCCTAGAGAAGCTAATGCTTTTTTTTGCGTAAGCCCTCCCAGGATTAAGGGAGTAGCTCCTAAAGAAGGGGGAAGATGATCTTATTAAAGAAGGGGCTTTATATTCAAATATTATAAGCCTATTCTATATAGCATGGACTTATGAAAATGTTTAGATACATTATCTCTTAAAAGATTTAAATATTTAGCACCTATAGTTAGGATCCATTGATTCTTTCTATCATGTAAAACTCCAGTATAAATTCCTAATTTCTTATTTATAGCTAAAGCTATTATTTCGATTTCTTCTTTAGTGTAACTATTTGTGTAAATTCTAACCCTGTTTCTACCTTTATCAAAATTACCATCAGTCATAATTAAATAAGCTAAACCAATAGCGTTCATTAAATCATCAATATTTTTAAGTATAATTTTTACATACTTATTTGAATCCAGATTGAATTCATAAAACATATTATAATATTTTAAAAATATTGGCAAACTTCTTGTTTTCATTCTAAAATTAGTGTAATTTTTGTTGCGCAGCCCCCCTTATTTTTTGTTTTAAAAAATAAATAGGGGGGGAGCCCCTTTAATTTATAAGGCTTTAACCGGGTTACTCATATAATCTTTAAAAATATCACCTAACTCTAATGCAAATTCTTCATACTTTTTTCCTTGCTTGCTTCGCTAGCAACTCATTTCAAATCTAACATTAGCTGTAGGTGAAGATCTGTACAAACTCCCATCTCCTAACATAAGACCTATTATTATATGATGTAGTTCTCCTACGTGATTTAAATGGGAAGGATAGGAAATATTTTTTATAATATTTGTAGAATACGCTCTAATACTTTTAAAATAAATATGTGTGTTTGAATCAGGTAGTGCCGTAGCAACTATAAAATTATTTAATCTATTATTTTTTTTCATTTTTTGTTGTTTCTTGTCCCGCTTAATCTAAAATATTCTTATATAATTGAAAGCAAAATAGATAAAATATATCATTTCTTATCTATTTTTGTATCGTGAGTACAAACCCAACTCACGTACCCTTTTAATCGGCGAACAGCCGAACCCTTCCAAGCTTGTACCCCCGGAGGATAGGGTGAGTCGACATCGAGGTGCCAATCCGCGGAGACAATGTGTACTCTCGTCCGCGATCAGCCTGTTCAAATGTGTTAAAGATTAAGGCTCTTTATCCTTAATTTCCATTTATTACTAAATGGTTCAGACTATGTCATCGTCTTATTTAGCATTATATTTTTTAACACTTGCTTTTTATTCTTATTATTATGCTAATAAAAATAAGAACTAAATAGGTTTGTTTGATTATATTTTTTTTCCTATCTAATTTTATTTCCTGTTTTCACGGTCTTATTAAAATAGACCCTTAAACCAAAAAAAAAGGGGGGGGGGAACTCGGCAAAGCCGACTATGGTAATTTTTTAATCATATCTGGTAAAATATAATTATCAATATTACTTCTAAATTCAGAGTAACTTTCAGATTTTATAACTATAATTTTTTTACCCTTATTTGATCTTACTTCAGTATTAAATTGAAATTTATTTGATAGATCATTAGCCATATTAATCACTTCTAAATCAGTAAAACTTTGTGTGTTTAAAACAATAGACTTATTTTTAGAATTTTTATTATAGTCTAATTTACCACCATCATCCATAAACCAATAGGTCAAACCTACGTTAGTTAAATGGTCTTTAATTAAAGAATCAATAATACTTTTTTTATTATTATTAATAAAAAGATCAGCTAAGGGATTAAAAGCTTGATGACTGATCGTTTGAAATCCCCAATTAATAACAGTATTACCTTTAGGACTTATTCTGGTTTTTTTATGAGGAGTAGATAATACCCACTCATCAAATAAAGCATAAACATGGTCAATGTAAGCTTTATTTTTATCACTAGCGCCTAGCGCAATTCAAATTTCATTCTAAAAGTTTTACCATTATTTTGAGTTTGTAAACTAGCATCTCCTAGCATTAACCCAATTGCTACTTCCCACTGTAAATTAGAAAGCTTGTGAAGAGAATTTTTATATTCTTTAAGTAACTTACTATTAGGGCTTAAACCTAATACTTTTTCTTTTGAGATTTTCATATTTTTATATTTAATCAATTTTGTTACATTTAATAAATGCTAATTAAAAAAGACGTAGGGTGCTCGTGGAAAGATTATTGTTAGTATACTCACTTTCTAGTCGTTGAACGTTCCAACCCTTACTCTTTAATAATAGGTTTTGATATTTTAACTTTTTTTATTTTTACTGAAATTAAAGATTGCTTAGGTAAGCTTCGCTGCAAATTAACTTAATCCTGCGGATAAGTGGTTTTTGCAATTCACCCTATTTAATAATTGCTTTTTTCAAAGCAAATGGACAACAAATTTATCCCTAGCGTAACTTTTATCAATTGATCCCCGTCTATCCCATACTATAGCGAGGGGTCACTATGCCCTACTTGCGTATCTGTGCGACTTTTGAGTCTTTCAGTTAAGTATGCTTACCGCCATTGAACCCTGCACAACTCTTCACTGGTTGATTGATCTCCATTCAATTTCTAGCTATACCTTATTTTTAATTAATTAATTTTTAAAATTTTTTGTTTGTTTGTTTGTTTCACCTTAAATTTTTAATTTAGACTATTTTTTTTTTATATATTTGGTTGTACTTTGCTACTCTATTAAAGACGACCGCCCCAGTCAAACTGCCAATTAGTCAACTCTCCCTTTTTTTTTTAAGTTTAAGGTAAACATAAACCCAATCTAGTTTCTAAGGTTTCCACTAATAGTCTTTCGACTTACCTATTCACTATTAAACATAATTGTTCTAGATTCATATGATAACTAACTACAGTAAAGCTGCATCAACACTTTTATTGTTATCCTTTTTTTATTTAAAAAAAAGTTCTTATCTTTACAGATAAGTTCAGACTATGTCATCAACCATAAATATCATAAATATCATAAATATTTTTATTACGATTGTCGGAGTTTCGTGTTAGGTTTATTGTTAGCGAGACTCACCTATTAGTCGTTGAACCTTCAGCACCTATCTAATTAAAATTAATTAATTAGTTCACTTGGTCCTGCTTGGCTGCAAATTGACTTATTTATATTAAGTTGTCTTTGCAATTTATCCAATTTATTTAACAGACCCCATGCAATTTTAGGGTCTGTTGAGGCATAATAATAGTATTACTACACTATTTCCTCTAAGAACCGTACGTGCGATTTTCACCGCATACGGCTCAAGCATTAAATTTAATTAATCATTAATAATTCTTCTAGATTTAGAAATACCATCTCTACCTGAATTCATATTATTAGCAATATTTTGCATTTCTTCAAAACCTTTTTCATTTAAATACAATTTATTCTTTTTTAAAGAGTAAAATAGCTTAAAATCATTAAAATCTAATAATTTTCTAGTATACATTGGATATTTTTCAAAAAAAGGTAAAAACGATTCAGGTGTAGAATTATAATAAAAAGAGCTATCTTTACAAAATAAGGCTTTTTCTAAACTATTTATATCCTCAGGTTTTGGATAAAGATAACCTGCATTAAAGAAATCTTTAATGGCTTTAAGAATTTGATAATCATGAGTACTTTGTGAAACAGACAATCTGTTTCTAGTTACAATTTTGTTGTTTAGAGAAGATTTAACTATTAAAGTACCAAATGTACCCTCAGCGTCAATAAATGCTTGAACCCAATGTGGATTTAAATTAAATTCTTTATTACTTAAATAATTAAAAAGTTCCTCAAAAGAGCATTTTTTATTCATTAAATTTTTAAGTTCTATTATTTTATTTAAGCCCTCTAATTTTAAATGTTCTCCTTTTTTTACTATTTCTGCTGCTTTCTTAAAATTATCTAAATTAAGTCCTTTACTTGTAATTAAAGGATATAAATTAAAATGAGGTATAATTTTATTGAAAATATCTTCTTTTTTTTGTACAACAAATCTCATACAATCTTTAGATGAAGGTATTATTATACCACATCCAAAAAATTTCTGTAAGTCATAAAGTACACCGACAGAATGCGATTTTTGAGTCACACTCAGCCTTAAGGAAACTTTTTTTTTAGTAGGACCTGTACTAGACAAGATTGCTATTATAAATGATCCCTCTCCATCAATAAATCCTGTTACCCAATTCGGATTAATATTTTCAATATTTCTTCCTTTATTTTGCATTTTCATTTTTTGCTTCTTTCAAAAACCACCGTTTGATATAATTTTAAAAATTAAAATTAAAAATTTTTTTTAAGAAGGAGCTAAAGATTCCTATAAGAAATTATTACTTAACACCAATTCAAAGTGGGCATCCTTTCAGATTAGTTAATAATAACCTATCCTTATTATTACAATAAGGCTTTTGCTTTTTTGATTTTCCTTTACCCACTAATGGTTATTCCCCCTCACAGGTTGAAACCTCCAATTAATTTGGTCATTATTGGGCTTACCTAGTTTTTATATTAACACCTTTGTGATATCCTTAGGACTTCACTATATATAAGTTTAACTTGTCGACCCATTAAGAAAAATGCGGGAATATTTTTCTACATTTAAACTTACACTTCAAACGTGAATTCACATTATATTGTTCTTAGAAATCTAACTCTATATTTTAATTATAAAATATTTAACAGGCTTCATGCTTTAAAATTACTTCTAACGCATACTATTTTGAGTTCAAATAATGGATTATTAGGTGGGATTTCACCACATTGTTAATATAAACTTAGCTAGTCGCAATTTAAATTCCAGGTTTATTTAATTTTCCCGTCCCCCTGGAGGCAACGCGCATCTGCACGCGTAATTCAATTTCACTGAGCAAGTTGTAGAGACAGCGAGACCATCGTTACATTATTGATACCGGACCACATTTAATGGCCAATCGATTTTGCTACCTTAGGCTTTTTATCTTATCATTTCTAATTAGTTTGGACTATATCATTAAATATTGCTATCTATTCGATTATCTAGTCTCTGAGGGCTATTATAATTATTCTTTAATTTTTTAAAAATAAGGGTAAATTAGTAAGCTAACTATCTCCCCAATTTCTGCCTATTTTATAATATTGTGATTGGGGGGGGGTAACTACTCATAAATAGTATTAAATTTTTAATTTTGAATTTGAAAATAAGCATTTTTATCTTCAATAATTTGAAGAATTTCAGATAATTCTCTTTTTCTAGTTTTTCCTTTACCTTGTAAAGTATAGGCAAGTTTAACTAAATAAATTAAATCTTCTTTATGCCTCTGTTTACCTTCAGAAGATTTAATAACAATTTCTTTAAATATGTTAAATTCTTCTTTTTTACAACTAAATGGTTGTACATAACTCTCTAAAAAAGGTAGTACATATTTAATAATTTGTTTATAACCTTTAATGGTATAAACAAATATATCCGGAGAACCAGATTTTGCAACTACAGAACCAGCACCTTCAAAAAGTTCTTTAAACGAGTATAAAATATTTAACCCATTTTTATGTTGACTTACATTGAAAACAGGTTGAATATTAATACCAAACTTAAAATTTTTATGAATAGTGACAGATACTGAATTTGATCCCTCTCCTTCTACAAAACCACCTAAGAACCATAAATAAGAAGGATTATTAATATATTTATTTGTTGTATCCATTATAGTTCTTTTTAATTTATAATCATTTTTGATTCATTTAATAAATGCTATTATTAAATATTACAAAGCTATTAGCAATTGTAAAATTTAATAAAGGTTTTAGTAATTATGTGAATAGAATTTTATAGCTCTAGCTCTTTTTTTTTGTAAATTAATTATTGTTTATAATATTCCCTGCTGATTATCCATTGTAGTATCTTTATTATTGTCACTTTAAAATTATTAGTGTTTAAAGTAGTTAAAGCTTTAGGATATACCAGCATATCATCGTGTTTAATGAGGACCTTTAAATAGCCGGATCCTCATAGTTAAGACCGCTATTAACCAGACTTTCGATAGGTCACAGTTTTTATTATAAAACCATAACTTTTCTTATATTAATGGCATCGGGCAAATTTCACACAGTATACTACCATAGTTATGATTGCACTGTGTTGTGTTTTTAGTAAACAGTCGGGGTCTCCAATTCTGTGCCACCTTATTTTATTTTAATTAACTAAGGTACCTCTTATCGTCAAACTTAGGAGGTAAATTTGCCGAGTTCCTTAACAACTTTTAGCTCTAGCCTTAGTATACTCTACCTACGAACCTGTGTCGGTTTAGGGTACGATAATATTTATTTTAATTTTATTTTAATTTTAATTAAAAATAAATATAAATATTTTTTTCCTGCCTCTTTTTTTTTTGTAGGAGGTTTCTATTTTATACTCATCAGCTACAGCTTTCACTGTAGTCCTTAGAGGTCGATTTAAAACAAAACGGTTTAACCTTTCTTATTTGCAACCCTTTCGTATTCGGCCTTTTTCATTATAGAAAAATTTTACGTTACTCATGTCAGCATTCTCTCTTCAGTTACCTAAAAAATAATGAAACACTATTTTATAAACAGTTAAACTGAATGTTCTACTACCTAGATTACTTATAGCTTCTAATCTTTTTTTTTAAAGTTAAAGTATTCAACACGATATCGGTGGATTGTTTAAGACCCGTTAAATTTTCGGCGCTACTATTATTTATATTTACTTTCCCTTGATTTTGCTTTGTTTGCACTAAGCAAAGACAAGAGCAAAAGATAAAAACAATACTGCTGTTGCGTTGTTACATACGTTCATTAAAAGTAGCGACTGCCAGGCTCACTTCACAGCTGTATTTAATATTGCTACATCCTTATTTTCACTTAACAATCCTTAGGAACCTTGATCAATGTTCTCGGCTGTTTCCGTCTCCCCTATCTATCTTATCGTAAATAGGGTGAATATCTATCTTCAATTTATGTAATTCCGAGATTCGCTTCCAAAGGTAAGATTTACTAGATCCCCACAACCTAAACGCATTTAAACTTTTTTTATTTTTTAAATTTGTTTGGAATCGCCTTGCTGTACCTTCATAAATCTATTATATAGACATCATACTCAAATATGTTTCGGTAGAAAACCAGCTAGCACCAGGTCAGATTGGCATTTCCAATAAAATTATTAGTTATTCTATATTTTTCAATATAGTTCAGACTATACTTTCACCTCTTTTTAACTTTAGGTATTCAGAGAATTTTGTTTTTAATATATTTAGATTGCCCTATTGATCATAATGAGGGTTGCTTGCTTCAATAGCAAGGGGTTTATTAATTAAATTAATCAATTTTAAATAAAGTTAAATATTCTTCTTTATTTATTTTTCTACTATTACCTGATTTGTTCATATCCCAAGCTAGATTTACAATATTTTTTAAATCTTGATTAGTCTTATACCCAGTATTTTTAATAATTTCACATATTTTAATAGTTGTTTCAAAATGGTAGTGTTTATATGTATTAAATTTAATACCATTTAATTTAGGTAAAATATTGTTTAACATATCATTTACAGTTTGAACTTGAAATCTCGCTGCATTTGAGGGTAAATTATAAACAGCACCACAATTAAAAAAATCTACTAATTGATTTAAAACAGATATAGAAGATAGTTCACAAACTACAGTAAAATTTACCCCAATTCTTCTTCTAGTTGTCCTAAAAGAAATATTAAAACTACCATCACCATCCACTAAACCTCTAATAAATTCTAAATTTAAAGGAAATATAGTTTTATCTATTATAGGTAATTCAATATTAGTTATATTAGGTAATATACCGTATTTGGATTTTAATTTATCAATACAATTACTTCTAGTTTTTTCAGTTCTAAGAGTAGTTTCATTATTCATAAAATAAGATAAATTAATAATTTGAATAGTTCCTTCTAATGTTAAATGTTTTTTTGTTTTAACCATTAAAACTACTTTTTTAAAAATATTATAAGATAAAAATTTGCCTCCTCTAACAGGATGTTTATCAAACAAAGGAATAATAACATTAACTAGATCATTAATAGATTTAACTACATAAATAACATTATTTCTATTTTTATATATTTTCCCAACGCCTAAATATTTTTGTATTTCTAAAAATAAATCATATTCATTAATGGATTGAGTTATATTAAAAATAGGAGTGGGTCTAATAGGGATACATTTTTTCTGGTTTTCTAATGAAACTACAAAACTACCATCAGATTGGGTAAAACCAGCTAACCAATCAGGTGTTATATTAATTATTCTTTTTTTTCTTTTCATTATTTATTTTTTTTTGTTTGTATGTTTGTATGTTTGTTTGTTTGTTTGTTTTTTTTTTATTTAATCTAAATTCCTACTATTTAAAAACAGAATACCATTGTTAATTGAAACTATAGAGGGCTAGCGTGTTGCTTTTATTTTTGACCTATTATTGGTATATTATAAAAGCCTTAATTTTTCAATTAAAGTCGTTACAGGGTTAATATCAAGCATCATCCTTTATATTAAGAATAATAATTATAGCTTCTTGAATGATATTAACTTCCCACGGTATTGCCTTTTTTAAAGATTTCCACCGTTATGAGCTAGTTTTTTTCTTAAAAATTACTTTTTAAAGCGGCAAAATGCTACCGCTTACCAAAACTCTTCGGAGAATAATGCAACATTCACCCGTTCGACCTATTATAGTCTGGTCTTGGTAAGATCACCTGGCTTCGGGTCTAATAGAAATAACTTACCCTTCACTTTTATTTCTTAATTTTATTGTTATTAATAATAATACTAAAAAATAAGTATAAAGTCGCTTTCGCTAAGATTTTTGTCTTGCTATTCCTATTAACTTGCTGACCCATTATGCAAAAGGTACGCCGTTATTCCTATTATTTTTGGGAATTCCGACTGCTTATAGAATTACTAATTCACAATCTATTTCACCTAGTATACTACTAACTTTTCAAAATTTTCCTTCACAGTACTTTTCACTATCGCTAAATTTATAATACTTAGCCTTAGAGGATGGTTCCCCTATGTTCCAACAAGTTATCTCTCATTGTACTTTCTCTAGTAATTAATATATATTTAAACCTTTTTATTGTTATTTTGCCTGAAGCAAAAGCAAGGGATATTTATATTTTTTCCCTAGGGAGTCTAGTTTTTTTTATTTGTTATTAACTCTACAGGACTTATTTTACCTTATTTTGTACTAAATCACATGTATTTTTACTACTATAAATTTTGTTTTTATTTTATTTCTATTATTAAGCTGTATTAGCCCCGCAAATAGAAAGAATAATAAAATATATTTCAAGTTAATTTTAAAATATTTTCTATCTTTGATTTTCTTTTTTATTTAAAAAACTTCAGAAAAAGAACAATACTTATTTTACAAATAAATTTTAGGCTAATCCGATTTCACTCGCCATTACTCTCGGAGTCTCGGTTGATTTCTTTTCCTTTCCTTAATAAAATGTTTTACTTCAGGAAGTCTTTTATTTTTAAGGTTTACCTTAGGATCGCTTAATTTGTAGCTATTTTATCCCCATCCTTTGATTTCCTTGCGTTAGCTACTCCGGTTGAAGTGGGGAAAGAAAAGATAAGAAAGATATAACTAATTCCTAATTTCAGAATAAAGCTTTTGGTATTTACCTCCTTTTTTATAAATTTGCTTTTTTGTTCCTTAATAATCCCTTTAAATTACTGTTTATTTTATTGTTTATAATATTATTACTATATCATTATCGATACTTTTAGTAGGGGGTTTGTCGTGAAATTTGATTTTTACCTTAAACAAAAGTCAAGAAAATAGTGTTCAATAATTATTAGGATAGTAGACTTGCCACCTCTAGCTAGCTTCTTATTTTTATTCTTAGAAGATTTAGCATCTCCCCCCCCCCCCTTTTTTTTTTTATAAAAAATTAAGGGGGGGGGTAACCCCCCGGGGAGCACAGTTATTTTGGAGCACACACGCTTTTGAAGAAAGTTGCAAAATTTTTAGGTTTAAGATGGAGTGTTGGATATTTTAAATTTAAGAACAATTAGTCTATAGTTAAGAGAATATAGATGAGTTTTGGTCTTTTAACTGTCTACGGGTTGTGGGCAATTTTGTTGAAAGATATTTAAAATATAGACGCTTTTTTATATTTTAAATTTGGGAGGGGGGGTTACTCTTTACAATTTATTTTTTTTTTGAATTATGTTTAATATGAATTTTATAGATTTTAAGGTTAATTTATTTATTGAGTTATTAGAGTTATGGGGTTTTATATTTATTGGAGGATTGGTTATTTTTATTGGTTTTGGATTGATTCATTTAAGTAATAGAATTGTTGATAATATATTTAAAGGGGTTGTTGGAACTGCTGCTATAACTACTATATGTAGAAATATTACTAGTGGTTCTGATAATTCTAATAATAATTCTAATAATAAAGATAATGATAAAGAGAGTAATAAAGATAAGATTAAGGATAATAATTCTTCTAATGATGTTAATTCTGATAATAATAATTCTAATGAATCTGATAGTGATAAATCAGAGGTTTCTAATAGATCTAGTAATTAATAAAATAATAGATAATGTTTAATATATTATGGATAATTATTGATTTGTGTAAAATTTTTAAGGATAAATTTTATATAAATAATCAATCGCTTAGGTGAATAAAACATTCTTTTTTATTTGGGTTTATATTAAATAAATTAGATATTAACGCTAATGGGATTATTCTAACTAATAACTATCATTATAATTTTGCTTTAGGTATATTTATTTTATCTTTAATTTGTTTCTTAAATCTTATTAATATTATGGCTTTTTTAGTTGTAAAGAATTTGTTAAATAAAAACAATATAGATATTAAATATTCTAAATTTAAATGAATTATAAACTATTTTTCTAAAACATCTTTATATTTTGTTATATTTGAAGGTTTTATTTGTTTGTTATTTTTATTTGCTATAGTAATGTTTTCTCTATATGAAATATATTTAGGAGTTTAACCCCCTAGCGCAGCTATAGCGTAGCTGGCTTATGAATTGTTAAATACTTAAAAAGGAACATTTATTTAAATTATAAGAATTAAACTATAAGAATTTAAGCTAAATTAAAGATTAAAGATTAAAGATTAATGATTAATGATTAATGATTAAAGATAAATATAGGTTAGCTGCTAGCCTCCGAAGGAACCCTTATTTTTTTTATAACAAAAATAGAGGGGGGGCAATCGCTTAGGCGAATAAAAAGAAGCAATCGCTTAGGCGATTAAAAAATTGGGTTAT
>Ga0137409_10000298_pt1 | contig 52992 bp, 36 predicted proteins | sample CZODoug1_16funga_FD_122059 | JGI IMG/M metagenome (GOLD analysis project Ga0137409, IMG submission 122059) | Vadose zone soil fungal communities from Angelo Coast Range Reserve, California, USA - CZODoug1_16fungal (Hybrid Assembly) | ecosystem: Environmental > Terrestrial > Soil > Vadose zone... | reverse complement strand
TCGACGCCCGAGTAGTACTCGTGGTTGCCGGTGGTGAAGTAGACGCCGCGCGGCGCCTCGGCCAGCCGCGCGAGCGGCGCGACGTGCTCGCGCAGCTCGTCCACCGTGCCGTCCACCAGGTCGCCGGTGATGGCCACCAGGTCCGGCCGGAGCGCGCGCACGCGCTCGACCACGCCCTCCACCCACTCCTTCTGCAAGAGCGGCCCGATGTGGACGTCGGAGATCTGCACCAGCCGCAGACCGGCGAGCGCGGGCGGCAGATTGGGGATCCGCACGGGGACGTCCTTGATGCGCACCCCGGCGAGCGCCGAGCGGACTCCGCCGACCGACAGCGCGGCCACCACGCCGCCCACGCCGACGGCCAGCGCGCGGGCGAGCAGGACACGCCGGTCGGGATCGGCGGGCGCGTCCGGCGAGCGCAGCTTGCGCGCGACCCAGGCCACCGCGCGTCCAGCGTCGGCGAGGCCCAGGAAGGCGAACAGCAGGAAGACGACGCCCATCCAGAGGAAGGCGACCCAGACCATCGCGCGCGGAGCGCCGCGGGTCCGCGAGAGGACCAGGGTGGCGGGGAGCACGAGCGCCATGGTGGCCAGCAGGGCGGTCGCGAGTCGCGCAGCCACGGGTGGAAGCTGCGGATCGCGCACGAGGCGGGCCCACACGTAGTAGTGCATGCCGCCCAGAAGCAGGAGCGCGACGGCCACGAAAGCGAGGAAGGGGAGGAGGCGGGCCACTTTGTCCTCCCTCAAAGATGCCGCAACAGAGGGTCCGATTCACTCCTCGCTCGACAAGAGCGCGTCCAACCGCGGGCGGTCGAGACGCATGCGCAGGGTACGTTCCTGGGTGGCGATGACCGACCCAGGCGCTGCGCCCTTCGGCTTGCGCACGTGCTTGCGGCGCGTCCAGGAGACTTCGGCGGCGTCCTCGCCGCGGGCGCGGGAGAAGTGCGCGGCGAGCAGCGCCGCGTCGGCCAGCGTCCGTGCGTCGGGCGCTTCGCCCGCGTCCGGTATCACGACGTGCGACCCCTGTACGCCTCGGGCGTGTAGCCAGACGTCGTTCCCGCGCGCCACGCGCAGGGTGAGCGCGTCGTTGTCGCGCGCGCTGCGGCCGACCAGGATGCGAGCGCCGCTGGCGGAATGGAAGGTCCGGTAGGGAACTCGGGGTTTGGCCGCGCGGCCGGCGGCGCGCGACCCGCGGTCGCCCGGGACGGCCCCGGAGTCGTCCTCGATGGCGCGCAGCGCGCCGGCATCGCCTGCTTGCGCCGCGCGCGCGAGCGCCTCCTCGGCGCGCGCCAGGCTGGCGGCGACCTCCGATCTGCGCCCGGCGATGCGAGCCGCCGCGGCTTCGTAGCGCTGCGCGCGGCGGAACCAGCGCGCGGCGTTCTGGGCCGCCGAGAAGGCAGGGTCGAGTTGCAGGATGACCTCCCGAGGCGTGCCACGCTCGTCGAGGTCGAGCCAGTCGGGCACGCGCGCCTCGCGGGCGCCTCGCGGGATCCGGGACTGGTGCGGGACGAGCAGCTCGGCGCGCCGGCGGTCCTCTCTGGCCTGCGCCGCGCGCGCGGCGTCGCCGTCCACGGCGGCGAGCGTCCGCCGCATCCGCTGGACGCGGGCGCGGAGCCGCTTCTCCAGCTCGCGCCGGCGCGCTGCGACCCCCGCGGCCTCCTCCGCCGCCAGAGCGGCCCGGAGGAGCGCAGCGTCTTCGGTCGGCGTCGGGGTCGGGGTCGATTCGCCGAGCTCGATCTCCCGCACCTGTCGGTACGCGGCCCCCGGTCTCCGGTCCGCTCCGGCGCCTGCGGCGGCCCACACGATGCGCTCGCCGTTCTCCGCGGGTCCGAGAAGCAGCAGGGCGGGACCGTCCCCGGCGATCAGCGCCCGCGGGCCCGCGAGCGTCTCGAAGCCGAGCCGCGCCGCGATCTGACCGCCGTGGAGCGGGCGCTCGAGCCCGGCGGACGAAAGCCGCGCCCCTTCCAGGGCGGCGCGCAACGTGGCCTGCGATCGAGGCGCCGAATCCGCCGAGGTGGGCCGCTCGTCCGCGACCGCGGCGATCGCGAGGCGCGCATCGAGCACGGCGAGCGCGGTGCGCCGCGGAACGCGGATCTGCAGCACCGCCACGGCCGCGGACGGCAACCACAGCTTCTGCACCGTGCCGCCGATGAGCGCGCGCACGCCGTCGAGCAAGCGGGCCCGCCGCTCGGGAGTGAGCTCGCCGCTGGGAGGAGATCGGGCCACGCGCCGGAAGATTACCGCGCTGCGGCCGGGGGGCGGCCTCGGACGAGGCCGCCCGGGACGTACCGGGCTACTTCTTCGAGCCCCTTCTCTTCGTCGTCCGCTTCGCGGCCTTCTTCGTCCCCTTCCGTCCGCCCTTCTTCTTCGTCGCCATCGGTCCCACCTCCGAAACGTTGTTGGTGTGGTGCGGAGCAATTCGCGCGCGCAACCACTGTGGCGCACCATAGAGAGCGCGATCCAGGCTGTCAAGGAAGCGGCCGCGCGCATTGCCTCGATTTTCAGAGTGAAATCACATTCACTTTCAGTGAAGCGCGGATCGGCGCGGGAGCGCTCGCGCGCGCAGGGTCGAGCTCGAGTCCGTCGAGGTCGCGCCGGAGCCGCGGTCAACCCCGCGGCGCGCCGGGGTCGGACCGGTGACGGCGCAAGTGCGCCGGTGTGCGCGCGTACCGCTCGCCCGCCTGCTCGGGCCCGAGGGCCGTCCGGAGCCCTGTTGCTCAAGCGATCGGCCTAACCCTAGAGTGACGGCCGGGCATGAAACCGACGCAGCTTCCCCTCTTCTCCTCCCGGGCGGCAGATCGCGCCGCAGCGCTCCCGGAGCGCCCCGCGCCCGAGGCGGCCGCCTGGGTCCTCGCCGAGCGGATCGGGCGCCTGCTCCGCGAGCCGGTGGACGTCCACCTGACCGACAACGCCTGGACCATGGTGTCGTTCAAGCGGCTGCAGGGCAGGGTGCGCTACCGGCTGCACCACATGTTCTCGGCGGCGAACGACGACGTGGTCCGTGCCCTGGCGGGCTTCACCGGCCGCAACCGGCGCACGCACGGCCGCGCAATCGACGAGTACATCCGCACGAACCGCGATCTGATCCGCGCTGTCCCCCAGCGGCCCCAGCAGAAGCTCACCGAGCGCGGGCGGGTCCACGACCTGGGCGACATCTTCGCGCAGCTCAACGCGCAGCACTTCGACGGCTGCCTCGAGGCGCGCATCGGCTGGGGCCGCCGCGGCCCGCGCGGGCGGCGGCGGTCGATCAAGATGGGCGTGTACCTGCACGACCAGAAGCTGATCCGCATCCACCCCGCGCTCGACGATGCGCGCGTGCCGCGCCACTTCGTCGAGCTGGTCGTGTTCCACGAGATGCTCCACCAGGCCATCCCGCCGGTGAACGGACGGGACGGGCGCCGCATCGTGCACGGGCGCGACTTCCGGGTCCGCGAGCGCCGCTTCCCCGGGTACGAGCGCGCACGAACCTGGGAGAAGCAGAACCTGCATCTGTTGCTTCGCCAGCGTCCCTGACGGGCGCGAGATGCAGAAGCGGCCGGGCTGCAATAGGCTGCTCGGGCCTTGCGCAAGACCCTGCCCCTCTTGTTGCTGGCGCTCTGCGCTTGCGCGACTCCCTCGACGCCTTTCGAGGGCAGGCCGGTGCTCGTCGGGATCGACTTCGTCGGCAACAAGAGCATCTCCTCGGGCGAGCTGCTCGATCAAATCGCCACTGCTCCCACCAGCGGCTTCTTCAAGAAGACCGCGCGCTACTACGACGCGGATCTGTTCGCTATCGACCTGAAGCGGATCGTCCGCTGGTACAACCAGAAGGGCTTCTACGAAGCGAAGGTCTCCGGCGTCGACGAGGTCCAGGACGACAAGGGCCGGGTGCGCCTGGTGGTGCACATCGAGGAAGGCCGCCGCGCCTACGTCAAGGACATCTGGTTCGTCGATACGGACGGCGTCACTCCGGACGAGCTCGCGGACATCGACGGCGCGCTGGAGCTGCACCGCGGCGATCCGTTCGACGAGGACCAGTACGAGCGCTCGAAGGAGCAGCTGGTCGAGCAACTCAAGGCGCACGGATTCGCCGAGGCAAAGGTCACAGGCGCCGTACGCGTCGCGCCCGACGATGCGATTGCGTTCATCACCTACAAGCTCAACCCCGGAGCCCGGTACACTTTCGGGCGGGTGGTGGTGAGCGGGAACCGGGGCGTCGACGCGGAGGAGATCATCCGCGCGACCGGGATCCGCCGCGGCGACCGCTTCTCGCCGCGGGCTCTGCAGCTCGCGCAGCAGCGAGTCTACGGCCTGGGCGCGTTCGCGGGGGTGCGCGTCGCCCTCGAGCCGCTGGGGGACACCCCCGTGGCGGCGGTGCGGGTCACGGTGCGCGAGGCGCCGTTCCAGACCACCCGCGTGGGCGTGGGCGGCAAGATCGAGCAGTTCCGCTGGGAGGTGCCGCGCGTGCGCGCGGATTACACGCACCGGAACCTGTTCGGCGGGCTGCGGCGCCTCGAGCTGAGCACGACGGTGGGTTACGCATTCGTGCCGAGCCTGCCGGACGTGCTCAACAATCCGCCCAACGTCGTGACGCAGACGGGCCTGGTCAACCTGACGAGCGCCCAATTGGTGACGCCCAACGTGTTGTTCCCAGCCGTCGACTTCATCAGCCGCGTCGAGTTCGCACGAGAGCTGCAGCAGGGATTTGGCTACAACGAGGTCGCCGCGCGGTTCGGTCCGCAATACCGCATCGATCGCCACACCATCGCCGCTTCGCTGAACTTCGTGCATTACTTCAACGCCACGCTCAACGGGATCGATCTGACCCAGCTCCTGGCGTTTGGAGTGCCGAACGCCGGCTTCATCGGCCTCAGCAAGTGCGTTCCTTCCTGCACGCTGACCTACCCTGAGGTTCGCTACACCTACGATTCGCGCGACAACGTGCTCGAGCCGACGTCCGGGTTCTTCGGCACGCTCGCGCTGCAGCAGACGGTCAGGCCGGGCCAGTTCAGCTACTTCCGGATGGAGCCCGAGGTGCGGGGGTACCTTCCCGTGGCCCCGTGGCTGGTCCTCGCTCTCCGTGCACAGTACGGCGCGCTCATCCTCGAGGGTACCAACCAGGACGCGCAGCAGAGCCCGTTCACGCAGCGCTTCTTCGGCGGCGGGCAGAACTACCAGCGCGGATACCCGGCGTTCGGGCAGGGACCGAAGTTCGGAGGAACGCCCATCACGGGCCTCGGGCAACCGCTGGTGACTCCGTTCGGTCCCCTCCAGGAGTTCTGGTCGACCTACGCGGCGGTCGGTGGCAACGGCGCCGCGCTCCTTTCCGGCGAGCTGCGGTTCCGCACCGACTTCCTTTTGCGGCACAGCGGGATCGTGCTGTTCACCGACGCCAGCCGCATCACTGCCAACCCGAGCCTTCCTTGGGAGGGGCGGCTGGAAGTCGCGCCGGGAATCGGGCTCCGCTACATCACGCCGTTCGGACCCATCCGGTTCGACATTGCCTATCTCTTGAACCCGGCGACCGTCGTGGCACCGGGAGGCACGGTTGCCATCCCCAACACGCAGCCGCCGATCCAGGTTTCCGTCGCCCCCACGCCGATCGGCCCCGACTGCGTCCAGTCGACGCACGCGTGCATCTCCCTGCGTCGCTGGGCGTATCACATCACACTCGGGGAGGCCTTTTGACACCGAGTTCACGAGACACTGCCGCCGTGCTGCACCACGGCTAAAATTGCAAGCGCGTGAGCGAACCCCACCCGCCCGAGACGACGCCTGCCTACCTGCCCCGGCCGGGGCCGCCCGGCCGCCGCCGCGGGCGCCGGGTGTTGCGCTGGGCCGGGCTGGCCGCCGCCGTGCTGATCGCGCTCGTGCTGCTGGCGATCGTCGGGGCGCTCGTCTGGCTGCACACCCGGACCGGCGCGCAGAAGCTGGCGGGCGTCGTCACCGAGGAGGCGCGCAACGCGATCCGCGGGCGGCTTACGGTCCGCGACATCCAGGTTCGCGGCTTCTTGACCATCTGCGCGGACGGCGTCGATCTGCGCGACCCGGACGGGAACCCCGCGCTCGCGGCCGACCGCATTTGCCTGCACGTGAACCCCGTTGCGTTGCGGACCAACAAGGTTCTGCTCAGCGACGTGCAGCTCATCCGGCCGCGCATCGAAATCGCGGCGGTGGAAGATCCGGACGGCAAGCCGGCCACGACGCTGAGCCGTGCGCTCGAGCCGCGCAATCCTCCGACCGAGGTGCAGCCCCAGAGCGGTCCGTTCAAGTGGGTCATCGAAGTCGCGCGCCTGCACGTCGAGAACGGGAGCATCGCGCTGCGGCCGGCCCCGGGCGCTCCCGCGCGCTTCGGGCTGGAGGGCGCCGCGATCGACGCGCCCCACGCGCGATATGCAGCCGACGGCGCCGATGCGAGGCTCACCTTCCAGGCCCAGCTGACCGCGCCGGGAACGGACCCGGTCTCGCTGGACGTCGATGCCCGGCTCACCGGTTCGGCGAAGACGGGCAGCGCCGAGGTGCGCGAGGTGCGCGTCGCGCTGGGGGAGAGCGGGTTCTCCGGACTGGGACGGTACGACCTCGCGGCGCGCACCGGCGAGCTGCACCTGCGAGATCTCCGCGTGGCGCCGCGAGACCTCGCGGTCCTGCTCGGCGGCAAGCCCTCGCCGCTGTCGAGCGAGGTGCGGGGCGAGGCCGATGCACAGGTACGAGGCAACTCGGTCACGTTGGCGGTGCGGCTCGACGCCGGAGGCGGCCGGGTCCAGCTCGACGCGGACCTCACGCTGGGCACGCCTCTCCGCTGGCAGGTGGCGCTTGCCTTGGACGGCGTCGATCCGGCGCGGGTGGTGGCAGCCGGCCCCGCGGGGGAGGTGAGCGGGCGTATCGAGGCGCGCGGACGCGGCGTGCCGCAGCTCGACGCGTACGGGGTCCGCGGCGATCTGGCCCTGCGCGGCCACGTCGGTCCGGCGCGCATCGATCGCGTGGGCGAGGTGCGCGTCGACGTCCAGGCGGACATCCAGGGTCGCGAGGCGCTGGTGCGCGCCTTCACCGCCTCCGCGTTCGGCCTTCAGATTTCGGCGCACGGGACCGCCTCGTTCGACGCGGTCGCCCTCGACCTCGACGTGAACGCCCCGGACCTGCGGGTCGTGGGCCGCGCCGCCGGCGTGTTGCAGAAGAAGCCTCCCCTGCCGCTCTCCGGCTCCGCGCACCTCGCCGCGCATCTCACCGGTTCCCCGCGCGCGCCCGATGCGCAGGTCCACCTGCGCGTTCCCGAGGTGCGGCTGGACGGCCAGTTTGCGGCGAGGACGTTGGCGCTCGACGGGACCCTGCACGGGAAGCTCGCCGCTCCGGACGGCAACCTGCGGCTGACCGCCGCCTCCCTCGCCGCAGGCCAGATCGCCCTCCAATCGCCGCGCATCGACGCGACGTTGCAGTGGCCCTGGGCCAGGTTGCGCATCGACTCGGCGGTCGTGCAGGGCCGCGTGCTTCTGGCCGGCGACGCGCGCATCGACGACGACCGCGACGGGCTTCGGCTCGCCAACTTCACGGTCGCGTGGCCCGGCAACGAGCTGCGCCTGGCGCACGACACGCGGATCCATTTCCGCAAGGGCGCGACCATCGTCGAGCCCATCGACCTGGTGGGCGACCACGGATCGCTGCGCCTCTCCGCGCAGCTCACGCCGGTCCGGATCGACGCCGCCGCGGTGGTGAAGGACTTCGATCTGGCGCGCCTGCCCACCTTCGCCTTGCCCCCGGACCTGGGGCTGCACGGCCTGCTGAACGGGAACCTGGTGGTCGACGGGCCCAAGTCGCGGCCCGAGCTGGACCTGGAAGCGGACCTGCGCGGCGGGGGGGTGCGGAATACCGCGGACATGCCGATCGACGCGCATGCGCGCGCCCACCTTCACGGCGGCCGCTTGCGCGCGGAAGGCTTCGTGCAGGCTCAGCGTGGGGGGCCGGAGCTGCGCTTCGACGCGGACGCGCCGGTGCAGGGGCTGTCCGACCTGCCGCCCACCACGCCGGTGCGCGCCGACGTGCAATTGCGAGGCGCCGACCTCGCCCGGATCGCCGAGCGCCTGCACCTGGAGCGCTGGCGAAGCCAGCAGATCCAGGGCGCAGTCGATGCCCGCCTGCTGGCGAGCGGAACGCTGGGGTCGCCCCGCGCCACGTTGTCGGTGGAGGCTCGGGGTGTCGGGACCGCGCGCGTGCGGGAGGTGGACGCGAAGGCAGGCGTGGTGCTCGACAAGGGTCGCGCAGCGCTGGACGGCGGGGTCAACGTCGCCGGCGAGCCGGCCGTGAGCCTCTCCGGGCAGACCGCGTTCGACCTCTCCCGCGCGCTGCGGGACCACTCGTACATCGCCGGTGCGCTGCGGCGGCCCGTGCAGGTGGACCTGGCGGTGGCGCAGCTGCCGCTCGAGCGCCTCGCCCGCGCCGGAGCGTTGCCCGAGAATGCCAAGGGCGAAGTGAGCCTCTCCCTTCATCTCACCGGGACGGCGCTGGCGCCGCAGCTCGCAGTTTCCGCCCGCGGCGAGGGCATCACCTCGGGCAAGCTGCGCGGGCTCTCCTTCCAGACCCAGCTCGCCTTGGACCAGGGCGTGAAGCTCTCGTTCGGCGCGCAGTCGAACGGCGAGCCCATCGGCCAGCTCGAGGCGAGCGCAGCGCTGTCCGGCGCGGAGCTAATCGAGCTGGCGCAGGCGAAGGTCGACCCGGCTGCGCTCGATCCGCTGCTCGGGCGTCCCGTCGCGTTGACGCTCGACGTTCCCGGGCTGCTGGTGGGCCGGGTGGCGAATCTGGCCGGCCAGGAGCGCGGCCCCGCCGAAGGGCGGCTGCAAGGGCGCCTGGTCTTGAGCGGCACCGCCGCCTCGCCGCGCCTTTCGGGCCAGTTCCAGCTGCGCGACGTCGCGCGCCAGAGCAAGCGCCTAGGCAACGCGGACCTCTACGTGGAGGCGACGAACGAGGGCGCCTTGTTGCACGTGGGCTTGAACCCTCCCGGGGGCGGCAGCTTCCTCGGGCACGCGAACCTGACGGCGGACCTGGGGGGGCGCACGCTGCTGCGCAGGGGAGCGGCATCCGTCCTCGACGGCGAGCTGAGCGGGCAGGTCGACGCGCGCCACCTGGACCTGGCGTTCCTCTCCGGAATCGCGCCGCGGCTGCGCGGAGCGGGCGGCACGCTGGATGCGCAGGTGAAGGTGAGCGGACTTCTGGGAAAGCCGAAGCCGGAGGGCAATGCCCGCCTCCGCGGTGGACAGTTCGACGTGGTGGGGCAGGGCGTGTTCCAGGGCGTCGCGTTGGATGCGACCTTCTCGCCCAAGGAGGTGGTGGTCGAGCGGATCAGCGGCTCGATGAGCGGCGGGACGTTCTCGGCGGTGCTGGTCGGCTCGCAGCGCGCCGGCGCGACGGCCGAGGGGCCAGCCGCCATCGATTTCACAGGCGAGGTGCACCTGGGCGATGACGAGTCGGTGAAGGGACGCACCGTCGACGGCAAGCCGGTGCAGAAGGCGCCGGTGCCGCTCCGGCAGGCCGGCGAGGAGCGCGCGACCATCCAGGGCGAGCTCGATATCTTTGGCGACTTCACCGACGGCGTGCTCACCTTGAACGCCAAGGTCCCTGACGCGACGATCCGGGTCCTGCAACTCTCGAGCAAGAAGCTCCCCGACCTGGATCCCCATCCGGACGTGCTCCTCGTGCACCCGGGCGAGAGGGCGCACCCGCCTGGCAAGGAGCCCGACGAAGTGCAGCGCGAGATCGAGGCGCGCAGGACCGCGACCTTCCGCCTGCACGGGAAGCTGGACATCGAGCACCTCTACGTGGTCGCCGAGGACTTCGAGTTCCCGGTCGAGAGCCACCTCAGCTTGGAGTACGACGCGCAGCATCCCGACAGGCCCACCGCCGACGGCACCATCCTGGTACGGCAGGGGTCGTTCAGCGCGCTGGGGCGCAGGTTCACCATCGACAATGCGAAGATCACCGAGACCGGCGGCGATGTTACCGACCCGGAGCTGGACATCCGGGCCAAATTCGAGAGCGCGAGAGCAACCGTCGACATCGTCATCTCCGGCACCGCCAAGAATCCGCAGATCGATCTCACCTCGAATCCACCGATGGATCAGGACGCGATCGCGTTCTTCCTTGCCACCGGACGAGTCGAGGGCCGCGCTACGCAGACCGGAGGAGGCGTCGACCTCTCCGGCGCCGCCAGCAGCGTGCTGGGTAGCCTCCTCTTCGGCCAGTTGCGCAAGACGCTCGCCAGCGTGCTGCCCGTCGACGTGCTCACCATCGAGACGCAGGGCACGGGAGTGGCGCAAGCCAGCGTGGGCAAGTACATCGGCGACCGCATCTTCGTCGGGTACCGGCAGCGGCTGACGTCGGCGCCCTACTACGAGAACACGGTGGAGGGCCGGGTGGAGTATGAAATCAGCAAATCGGTCTCCGCCGAGGCAACCGTAGGCGATCTGGCGAGCGAGATTTCGATCCTGTACACCCACGACTTCTGAAGCGGGCCGCCTTACCTGTGCTTGACGCGGATCGTCCAGCCGAGCTGCACCAGGCCCTTCAGGACGCGCGGCACGCGCCGGAGCAGCTGGATCGACGGAGGTCGCCTCTCCCGCAGCGCGATGGGGATCTCGCGCACGTGCCGCCCGGTGCGCTGGGCCCGGATGACCAGCTCGCTGGCGAAGAGGTCCCGCTCGACCGTGCAGGCCCGGACCACCGGCTCGAGCCGGGCGCGGACGAACGCCTTGAGGCCGTGCGTGTCGGTGCCGCGGAAACCGGTGATGAGGCGCAGGAGGACGGTGATGGTGCGCGTCGCCGCGCGGCGGACCCAGGGCCGCCCGTCGTCGGCGCCGCGCATCGCCTTGGAGCCGACGACGAGATCCGCGCCTTCGGCGATGAGCGGGAGCGCGCGCTGGTAGAAGCCCACGTCACAGAGGTCGATCTCGTCACAGATGATCACCCGCCCGCGCGCCTCGAGGATGCCCCGCTTCAGGGCCCGCCCGTAGTCGGGCCGCTCCTCGTGGAACCAGCGCACCCGCGGATCCGCCTGCGCGATCTCGCGCAGCGCCTCCTGCGTGCCGTCGCGCGAGCCGTTCTCGGCCAGGACGATCTCGTAGTCCCAGCCCAGGGCATCCAGCCTGCGGCGGAGATCGCGGATCGCCTCGCGCACGATGCCCGCCTCGTTGTAGACGGGGATCACGACCGAGATCTCCGGAGCGCTCATGCCGCGAGCGCCCGCGCCGCGTCGCGGCCGGAGAGGATCGCGTCCTCCATCGAGCTGTATTCCCAGTTCCCGTACCGCCCGGCGACGTGCACGCCGTGGCGGCGCAGGTGCGCGATCACCTGGGCGCGCGCGGCCGCGTGGTCGTGGTCGAAGAGCACGTACGCGACCGGGATGGTCCGCCAGCGCACGAGCCGCACGCGGGCGCGGTCGAGGAGCCCCAGCTCGTGCAGCGAGGCGACCGCGTGGGCGGCCAGCGGTGCCGGGTCGATCGGCCCGCCGTGCGAGAACTCCACGGCGAAGCTGCGCGCTCCTTCCGGCGCGAGGCCCGGGTTCACCTCCGACGGCGAGCCCACGCGGTAGAAGCGGAAGCGGTCCTCCGGGAAGTATGCCCAGTGGAAGCGCTTCCCTCCCACCTCGTCCGCGCCGATCTCGACCACGGTCACGCTCACCGAGCGGAGCTTGCGCGCGGCCTCGATCACGTCGGGCGGGCCGTCCAGTAGCCGCGCCACCGACGAGAGCGGCAGGGTGAACACCAGCTGCCCGTACGGGATCTCTTCGCCCGAAGCGAGCCGCACGCGCCGGCCGGCAAGGTCCAGCGCGGCGATGCGCGCGCGCAGCCGCACCTCGCCGGCCGTGAGATCTGCGGCGATCCCGCGCGGCAGCGCCTCGATCCCGCCTTCCCGCGGATACCAGAAGGTCGCGTTGTAGCCGGCGCCGCCCGGCGCGATGCCGAGCGCGCCCCGCACCACTTCCTCCAGCGTCGGCCGGGGGATGAAGCGGCCGCCCCATTCGGGCGACAGCTCCTCGCAGGGCACGGTGAACAGCTTGCGGTTGTAGGGCAGCATGAAGTGGCGCGCGAACCCGTCGCCCAGGTGCCGCTGGATGAACTCGGCCGCGTCGCGCAGCGGCCGCTCGCGCAGCGCGCGTCCCGGCTCGCCCGCCGTCGCTTGCACGAATCCGATCAGGCAGTCCGCCACCGTGCGAGCAGGGAGTCCGTGCAGGTTGTGCTGGTAGGGAAATTCCGTCCACGCGCCTTCACTGTGGACCAACGCGCGCCGCTCGACCGCGAGCAGGTTGCCGCGCAGCCAACGCTCCTCGACGAGCGCGCGGATTTCCGCGTCGCGCGCGTGGAGCCAATGCCCGGTGAAATCGAAGGAGAAGCCCTGCACCATTTCCGTGCGGGCGAGGCCTCCGACCCGGTCCTCCGCCTCGAGCAGCGTGAAGCCCGAGCCGAGCTCACGCGCACACGAGAGCCCGGCGAGACCGCCGCCGGCGATCACGGTGTGGGAGGGCGGCACAGCGGCACCCATCTTCCCCGCCACCCCGTGGGCTGTCCATTCGAAAATGTCCCGAATTTCCGGAGATCGACGCCGCGCCGTTTCGTTGCTGCACGCTGCGGCGGTCTGTTACCGTCGAGCTCTTCCCATGAGCGAGCCGCTGCAGGGTCTTCTGCATCTCGTGCGCCGCCACCCGGCGGGCACGGTGCCGTTTCGCGAAGGGGATCCGGGCGGGAAGATGTTCCTCAAGCAGCGATTCGAGTAGGCCTGAGGAGCGACGGACGGCGATGCGGATCCAGTGCCCCAACTGCCCCGCGGCGTACGAGCTGGACGACGGCCGCGTCCCCCCGGCGGGCCTCTCCATCAAGTGCCCGAAGTGCAAGACGCCGTTCACCGTGCACCGCCCCCAGCCGGGCGATGGCAAGGCGGCGGGACAAAAGGTACCCCTGCCCGGGACGGGAGCGGCGCCCGCAGCAAAGACGCCGGGTGCGCGCGCCAGCGGCACGGGGAAGCAGCCCGGAGCCAAGGGCGCGGTGCCGTTGCCCGGAACCCAGGTGTTCGCCTCCGCGCCTGCTCGGGGTGCCGTGCCCTTGCCGGGCCACGGCCATGCGCTGGCGCCGCCTCCGCCGCAGGGCCCGGATCCGTTCGCCGCGCCGGACATGGGCGCCGTTCCCTTGCCTGGCCTCGACGACGAGATGCCTGCGCCTTCCGCGGGCGCGGGGATGGATTTCCCGCCGGCGGGGAAGCCCGATCTGGACGCGGCGTTCGCGCCCGCTCCTCCCGACTCGCGAGGCTCGCTCGACGACGCCTTCCCGATCCCCGACGAGACCGCGCTGACGCCGAAGAAGGCGTTGGAGGAGACGGACCTCGCTCCCAAGCAGTCCGCCGGGCCCGGCGACCTGCCGCCCCCATCGGCCGAGGACGACGCGCCGAGCTTCGACTTCGTCGATCCCGGGCCCGCCAAGCGGCCGCCGCCTCCCGCCGCGCCGGCTTCCGATTCACCCGAGATGCTCGACTTCGTGGACGAGCAGCCCCGGCAGTCGCCTTCGACGGGTCGCGCCCCGCCTCCGATGATCGCGCCGGCTTCCACGCAAGCCGAGAAGAAAAAGAAGCACCGGGCGCCGCGCGGACCGTCCACGTTGTTCAGGACGCGCAACCTGGTGGTCCTGGTGCTGCTCGCGGCCGTGGGCGGCGTGGTGGCGATGGGCGTGCGCGCCCGCGGAACTCCGGCCGGCCTGTTCTGGCGCAACAACCTGATCGCCGTCTCGCGGGGCAAGCCGAGCGCCGCCACCCTGGCGGTGGTCGCCGCGGGGCAGGCGAAGCTCGCGCAGGGGACTTTCTCCTCCGCGCGCGAGGCGCTCGGCGCAGCCGCGCAGCTCCTCGGCTCGGCCCCGAACGACGATGACGCCAAGTCGTTCTTCGTCCTCTGCGCGGCCGAGCTGAAGATCTGGTACGGGCAGGGCGGCGGCGACTGGGACCAGGCGAGGCGCGTGGTGGAGAAGATCAAGGGCAACACCGGGCCGCAGAACCGCGCGCGCGGCGCGTTCGCCCTCGCCCTCGGAGACATGGGGAAGGCGCGGCAGCTTCTCTCGTCCCTGGCCGAGAACGACCTCGAGTCGGCGTGGCTCTTCTCGCAGGCACTGATGCGCACGGCCGATGCGCAGCGGGCCGCGCAGGTGCTGGACCGCGCGCTCAAGGGGGAGAATGCCGCCTCGCCCAAGCTGCTCATCGCGCGCGGGATCGCCGCCAAGGCGCAGGGCGCGCTGCCCGAGGCGAGCGGGTTCTTCGAGAAGGCGCTCGCCGCGCACCCGGAACACGGCCGCGCGCTGGTCGAGCTGGCCGACGTCAAGCTCCTGCAGAACGACACGCAGCAAGCGGCCCAGCTGCTCGACAAAGCGCTGGCGCAGGACACGCGCAAGACGCTCGATGGCTCGGAAGAGGCGCGCGGCGCGATGCTGCGGGGCAAGCTGCTGGTCGCGCAGCACCACGGCAAGGAGGCGGAGGCGGCGTTCGAGCGGGCGGTGCAGCTCGATCCCAACTCGGCCGAGGTGCACGCCGCGTACGGCGCTTTCCGCCTGCACCGGCGGGAGTACGAGAAAGCGCAGAAGCAGCTCGACGCGGCCCTCGCCATCGACCGGGGCGACGCGCGCGTGCTCGCCGAGGCCGCGCGCGCGTACCTGGGGACCAACCGGCTGCTCGAGGCGGACAAGCGGATCCAGGACGCGCTGGCCAAGGCCGCGAGCGATCCGTGGGTCCTCTACGCGCAGGGCAGGGTGGCGGAAGGCATCGGCAAGCAGGAGGACGCCTACAAGGCGTACGAAAAGGCGCTGCAGAAGAAGCCCGACCTGGCCGAGGCGCTCCTCGCGCAGGGGTCGATCTGGTTCTCGCGCGGCGACAAGCAGAAGGCGCGAGAGAGGCTCGAGGCGGTGCTGAAGACGCCCTCGCGGACCGCGCGGGAGGAGGAGGCCGCCGGCGACCTGGCCCTCGACCTCGAGGACGGGAAGACCGGCAAGGAGTGCTACCAGCGCGCGCTGCAGCTCGACCCGGAGGACCCGCAGGCGCACTCGGGTCTGGGGCGCGCGCTCGCCGCCCTGGGCGACTTGCCGGCTGCGCGGGCCGAGTTGGAAGCCGCGCTGCGGCAGGTCGATACCGACCCGGTGCTCCACTACGAGTACGGCTCGCTCCTGCGCCGCATCGGGGATTCGCAAGGGGCGCTCTCGGCGGTGCAGCGCGCGGTGCAGCTCGATTCGAAGGACCACCGCTTCCGCTCCCGCCTGGGCGCGCTCCTGGTCGAGCGCCGCGAATACGAGAAGGCGGAGACCGAGCTTCGCCAGGCGCGCCTCGGGAGCGACCGCTACGGCGAGACCTGGTTCAACCTGGCGCGCGCGCTGGCGGGGCAGGGGAAGCTCGGCGAGGCCATCGACACCATGCGGCGGGCCGTCGAGCTGGAGCCCGTCAACCCCGAATACCTCTACTTCCAGGGGTTGATCTACGAGCAGGGGCAGCAAGTGCAGGACGCGGTGGAGAGCTTCCAGAAGTCCATCGTGAAGAATCCCCGCAATGCCGATGCCTGGGAGCATCTCGGGCAGAACCTCAACGTGCAGAACCGGTTCCTGGAGGCGGTGACCGCATTCAAGAAGGCCGCCGAGGTCGACCCGTCGCGCGCGCGGCTCTGGGCGCAGATCGCCGACTCGCAGCAGCAGGCGGGCAACCTGGACGGCGCCATCGCAAGCTACCAGAAGTCGCTCGCGCAGGACCCGAACCAGCCCGGCGTGTGGAGCCGGCTCGGCATCGCGTTCAAGGACCGCGGCTGTACCGGGTGCAAGAACCGCGCAATCGAGGCGCTGAAGCGCGCCGAGTCCGTCGACCCGAAGGACTGGGTCGCGCACCACGAGCTGGGATACCTGTACAAGGACGACGGACGCAGGGCGGAGGCGATCGCGCAGTTCCGCAAGTACCTCAACCTGCGCCCCGACGCGGGCGACGTCGAGACGGTGAAGGACGACATCTACTACCTGCAGGAAGAGAGCCGGCGCGCGCCTTGATCTTCAGCGTCTCGGTCGACCTGGACGGACTGGGCTGCTACGCAGCCATCCACGGGCTCGACGCCGGGGCGCTCTCCGAGCGGGAGCTGCAGGCGGTGCCGGTCGCCGCGGTGTCCCGGCTGTGCGAGCTGTTCTCGGCGCTGCGGCTGCGCGCGACGTTCTTCGCCATCGGCGGCGAGCTGGGCATCCCCGGCAGCGGGCGCGCCTTGCGCGCGGCGGCGGACGCGGGCCACGAGGTGGGCTCGCACTCGCACGCGCACGACTACGCCCTCTCGCGACAACCCGCGGCCGGGATCGATGCCGACCTGGAACGGGCCGAACGCGCGATCCTCGACGCCGTCGGCAAGGCGCCGCGCGGGTTCCGCGCGCCCGGATACACTCTCTCCCCCGCGCTGCTGGAGGGGGTGCGCGCGCGCGGATACCTCTACGACAGCTCGCTCTTGCCCTCGCCGCCCTACTATGCGGCGAAGGCCGCGGCCATCGCGCTGCACGCGTTTCGCGGCCGGCGCAGCCGCAGCATCCTGGGAGGCGTCGGACAGCTTTTCTCGCCCCGGGGCCCCCACTGGCGCGGCGGAGTGCGCGAGCTGCCCGTCGCCACGCTCCCGGTCCTGCGCACGCCGGTGATCGGCACCGTGGTGCTCGCCGCGGGCGAGCGCATCGCCAACGCGCTCGCGCGGGCGGCCGGCGCCGGCGGCCACTTGAACCTGGAATTGCACGGGATCGACGCGCTCGATGCTTCGGATGCCGGCGCCGAGCTCGCCGCGCACCAGCCGGGGCTGCGTCTCGCCGCCGCGGAAAAACTGCGCCGCCTCCGCGCTCTGCTGGACTCGCTCCGTGCGCGCGCCGAATCGCTGACCCTGGAACAGTCCGCTCTCCGCCTCCTGCCGCGGGCCGGAAGCCGCGCGGCGCGCGCCGCGGGTTGACCGGCCCGGGGGTCGGGACTACACCCGACCCTCCATGGCCTTGCGCGCTCCCGTCGAGAGCCAGTCCACCGCGCTGGTCCGCTTCGACGCCGATCGGCCCAAGGGCCTGCTCGGCCGGCTGCGCGGGGCGATGGAGAAGTGGACCCTCCAGCAGGGCGGCAAGGATCTCGAGGCGCGGTTGGCGCGACTGGTCGCGCCGCAGAACGAGTACGGCGTGGATCCGTTCGGCCTCGACCTGGAGTTCGCCAAGGCGGCGCTCGCGCCGGCGCTCTGGCTCTACAAGAACTGGTTCCGCGTCGAGACGCACGGAGTCGAGCAGATCCCCGCCGGCCGCGCGCTGATCATCGCCAACCACTCGGGGCAGCTCCCCTTCGACGCGCTGATGATCGGCATCGCCATGTTGCTCCAGGCGGAGCCGCCGCGCATCTGCCGGGCGATGGTGGAGCGGTGGGCGCCCACCCTGCCGTTCGTGGCGCCGTTCTTCGCGCGCATCGGGCAGGTGGTGGGGACCCCGGAGAACGCGCGCCGGCTGCTCGCCGCGGGCGAGACGTTGATGGTCTTTCCGGAGGGAACTCGCGGGCTGAACAAGACGTTCGAGAAGAAATACCAGCTGCAGGATTTCGGGCTCGGGTTCATGCGCCTCGCCCTGGAGACGCAGGCGCCGATCGTTCCGGTCGCCGTGGTCGGCGCCGAGGAGCAGGCCCCCGCGCTGTGGGACTTCAAGGCGGCGGCGAAGATCCTCGGCTTCCCCTCTCTCCCGGTCACGCCGACGGTGCTGCCGATTCCGCTCCCGGTGAAGTACCACCTCCACTTCGGCGCGCCCATGCGGTTCAGCGGCGGCGCCGATGACGAGGACGCCGAGCTGGAGCGCAAGGTGAAGGAAGTGAAGGCGCGCGTCCAGGCGATGCTGAACCGCGGGGTGCAGCAGCGGAAGGGAATCTTCTTCTGAATGGCGCGCGACACCGTCCTCATCACCGGCATCAGCGGCAACCTGGGGCGGACGCTCGCGCGGACGCTGCACCGCACCGAGAAGGTGGCGGGCCTGGACCGCCGGCCGTTCGTGGGCAAGCCCAAGGACCTCGAGCTGCACCAGCTCGACATCCGCAAGAAGAAGGTCGAGGACGTGTTCCGCCGGGGCGAGATCAGGGCCCTGCTCCACATGGCGATCATGCACGACCCGCGGCTGCCCCAGAGCGAGCACCACAGCTTCAACGTCCTGGGCACCAAGGCGGTGCTGGAGTTCGCCGCCAAGTACGGCGTCGAGAAGGTGGTGGTGCTCAGCTCGACCAACGTCTACGGGCCGCGGCCCGACAACGACAACTTCCTCACCGAGGACTCGCCCCTGCTCGGCTCGCAGAATTTCCCCGCCATCCGCGACCTGATCGAGGTCGACATGTACGTGCAGCAGTACATGTGGAAGCACCCGGAGGTGGAGACGGTGATCCTCCGGCCCGTGCACATCGTCGGTCCTCACGTGCGCAACGCCCCGTCCAACTACCTGCGCCTCAAGCATCCCTGGGTGCTGGCGGGGTTCGATCCGATGGTGCAGCTCATCCACGAGGAAGACGTCGCCCGCGCAATGCAGCTGTCGCTCAAGCCCGGCGCGCGCGGCGTGTACAACGTCGTCGGCCCCGGCGAGGTGCCGCTCGGGACCGTGCTGCGCGAGCTGGGGCGGCAGCCCATCCCGGTGCCGCACCTCCTGGCGCGCCCGCTTCTCGACCGCCTCTGGACCTACCGCATCACAGGCTTCCCGCCGCCCGAGCTGGACCATTTGCAGTTCCTCTGCACGGTGGACGGATCGAAGGCCGAGAAGGACCTCGGCTACCGGCCCTCCTTCACGCTGCGTGAAACGATCCGCAGCGTCCTGGGCGAGGCGCCGGCGCGCGCCAATCTCTCGGTGGTGATCTGATCGTCCGCCCGCCCCGCGCGGGGTTATCCTCCCTGGATGCCCGATCAGCTGCTCGTCTTCGCCGCCCCCGAGACGGATGCCCGCATCGCCGTCTGCGTGGTGCCGAAGCTGGCGCGGGAGGCTGCCGGGCGCCATGCGCTCGCCCCGGGCAGCGCCTCCGCGCTGGCCCAGGCGCTCGCCGGAACGGTGCTGCTCGCCGCCTCGGACCGCAGGCCGCCGCAGGCGCGGGTGGACGTGCAGCTCGAGTGCGGCGGGCCGCTCAAGGGCCTGCTCACCGACGCCGACGCGTCCGGCGCCGTGCGCGGGCTGGTGCGCGTCAACGGGCTGGACCGCAACGGGGCGCGCGCGGCCGCCGGCGAGGCGGGTCCCGGCGAACCGCTGCGGCGCTTCGATCCGCGCCCTGTGTTCGCCAGCGGGCTCGACGAGCGCGCCGGGGTGCTCTCGATCGTCCGCGCCGAGCCGGGATCGGACGAGCTGCACCGGGCCGCGTTTCCTTTCGCGGGCGCGGACCTCGGCGCGGCGCTGACGCTCTTCCTGCGCAACGACCGGGCGCGCGGCGGGGAGATGGCGCTGGAGGTGCTCTTCCGCCCCGGCGAGCCGCTGGCGGCCGTGGCGGGCGCGCTGCTGTGGGCGCAGGGCGAGGAGGGGGCGGACGAGCTCAGCGCGCTGGGCAAGCCGCTCCGCCAGCGGGTCCTGCACCAGTCGATGCTGCGGGTGGACTTGGGAGACGGGAGCGGCGACGCGAGCGCGCTCGCGGAGGAGCTGGCTCGCGCGCTGCGCCTGGGTCCGCTGCAGCTCGAAGGAGAGGTGAAGCCCCGCTTCGCCTGCCGCTGCTCGCGGGACCGCGTGGTGCGCGCCCTCGCCACCCTGGGCCGGGACGAGTTGCGCGACATGGCGGCGCGCGACCACGGCGCGGAGGCAAGCTGCGACTTCTGCGGCGCCCGGTACGGCATCTCCGCCGCCGAGCTGCTCCAACTCGCCGGCGACGAGCCGTTACTTGCGTAACGGGAGAGTCCGCTAAAGTCGACCGCTCTGCCGAGCGGGCGGTCAGTCGCGGCTGAGCCAGCTCTTCAGCCTCTGCACCGCGTGGTGGAAGTTCACCTTGGCGTTGACCTCGGTGATGCCGAGCGCCGCGGCGATCTCGGCGAAGGGCAGGTCGCCGTCGATGCGCAGCAGCAGCACCTCGCGCTGGCGCCGCGGCAGGCGCGCGATCGCCTCGCGCAGGACGCGCAGGCGGTCCGCGCGCTCGAGCCGCTGGTGCGCGTCGGCCTCGCCCGGCGGCGCCTCGCGCTCGTGCGCCTCCTCGCTCCGATCGAACCGGGCCATGTCCCGCAGGTGGTTCTTCGCCAGGTTCACCACGATGCGGAACAGCCAGGACTTGAACGATCCTCCGCGCCATCCACCGGCGCGGCCGGCCGCGTTGATGAAGGCGCGCTGCGCGAGGTCCTCCGCGTCGTCCAGGTCGTGGGCGAAGCGGCGCGCGATGGCCAGCACCGGCGACTGGTAGCGGCGGACCAGCGCCTCGAACGCCCGCGAGTCTCCCGCGCGGAACGCGGTCAGCAGATCGGCGTCCGAAGGGGAGCGCTCGTCCGGCATCGGGAGGGGGACAGCTGTAGCAATTGACGGGAGGGGCCGCCAGACTCTAGATCGCGTCGCGCCGCCGGCGGCGCGGCAAGGAGACGAAGGCGTGCTCGATCTGCGCTGGGTGGTGGCGAACCTCGACGAGGCCAAGCGGCGGCTTTCGACGCGCAGCGCGGCCGCCGCGGAGGCGCTCGCGCCCATCGAGCAGCTCGCCTCCGAGCGGAAGGCGCTCATCCAGGCGACCGAGACGCGGCGCGCGGAGCAGAAGAAGGCCAGCGAGCAGATGCGGACGCTGCGCGTCGAGGAGCAGGCGCGCCTGCGCGCGGAGCTCAAGGCCCTCTCCGACGAGGTGAAGGAGAAGGAGGCGCGGCTCAAGGAGGTCGAGGAGCAGATCGAGGCGGCCCTGCTCGCGGTCCCCAACCTGCCGCACGAGTCCGTGCCGGTAGGGAAGGACCCCGAGGACAACGTGGTGGTCCGCTCCTGGGGCGAGAAGCCGCGGTTCTCCTTCGCGCCGCGCCAGCACGACGAGCTGGGCGAGCGCCTCGGCCTGCTCGACTTCGCGCGCGGGGGGAAGGTCTCGGGAGCGCGGTTCGTCTTCTACCGGGGCGAGCTGGCGCGCCTGGAGCGGGCGCTGGTGAGCTTCTTCATCGATCTGCACCGCGAGCGCGGATACCTGGAGCTGCTCCCGCCATATCTAGTGAACGCCGAATCGATGCGCGGCACCGGACAGCTGCCCAAGTTCGAGGAGGACCTGTTCAAGACCACGAACGGGCTCTACCTCATCCCCACCGCGGAAGTGCCGGTCACCAACTACCACCGCGACGAGATCCTCTCGTCGCTCCCGATCAAGTACTGCGCGTTCTCGCCCTGCTTCCGCAGCGAGGCGGGGAGCTACGGCAAGGACACCAAGGGAATCATCCGGCAGCACCAGTTCCACAAGGTCGAGCTGGTCCGGTTCGAGGCGCCTGCGAGCGCGCACGAGGCGCTCGAGCAGCTGGTCGACGACGCGCAGGAGCCGCTGCGGAGGCTGGGGCTTCACCACCGCGTGGTGGCCCTGTGCACCGGCGACCTGGGATTCTCGGCGGGGAAGACGTACGACCTGGAGGTCTGGCTGCCCGGGCAGGACGCGTATCGCGAGATCAGCTCGTGCTCGACCTTCTCCGAGTACCAGGCGCGGCGCGCGCAGATCCGTTTCCGCCCCGGGCCGCAGGAGAAGCCACGGTTCGTGCACACGCTGAACGGAAGCGGGCTCGCGGTCGGCCGCACCGTGGTCGCTCTTCTGGAGAACGGACAGCAGGCGGACGGCTCGATCGTGTTGCCGGCCGCCCTCCGGCCGTACATGGGCGGCGTGGAGCGCCTGACGCCGATCCAATGAGGTGCGCAGCCTCGATTGCGTAGCCGAGCGGATGGTGCGCCGGCGCGCGGCGCTGCATCCTCGCGCGCCTCTGCCGCCCGTGGGCGGCGGGAGGTTGCGATGAACATCCGGATCTTCGTGGCGCTGTTCGCAGCGGCGGCGCTGGCCGGGTCGGCGCTCGCGCAGGACGCCGGCACCGGCAGCGCATCGAGCGGCAGCAGCTCCGGCCGCAGCGGCAGCTCGGGCACGGCGGACAGCAACGCCGACGCGGGCACCGCCGGCACCGACACCAAGCGCAGCACCAGCAAGAAGAAGAAGGCGCGCCGGGGCAAGTCCTCGTCCGGCTCGTCGGACGCCGGCAGCAGCGGCTCCGAGAAGCCGAAATAGGATTGCGTCGGTAGCTTCTTTGTCTGGCCGATTTGTTGCAATTGGGAAACGGCGCGCGTAGGGTTGCGTTCAGTGTCTGCACACCCGTCGCGCGAGGGCACTCCTCGACCACGTGGAGCAGACTCGTCCCCGAGATCGGTCTTCGAGAGTTGCCGGAGCGATGCGTCACGCATCGCGCACCGCGCGCGGCCGGAGCCGGGCTGATGATGCACCGGCGCCTCCGACGCCAGCTCGATGAATCAATCGGTGAAGAAGGTGAGTCGTCTCCGCAGCTGCGCAAGCTGTTCGACAGGATCGAGAAGGAGTACCGCCGTGCCGACGACGACCGCGCCTCGCTCCAGCGCGCGCTCGGGCTCCTCTCCGACGTGCTGCGGCGGCAGCCCGACGCGGCCCGGCGGCCGAGCACCTCGCCCAAGGGGCACGCCGTGCTGCGCCTCTTCGAGCAGGCGCCGTTCGCGGCCCTCCTCTGCGATGTGGACCGGAAGGTGACCGCGTGGAACGCCGCGGCCGAGCGGCTGTTCGGGATCCCGCCCGCCGACGCGGTCGGCCGGGAGCTGTCGATGCTGATCTTCCCGGACACCGACGCGGATCGCGCCGAGGCGCGCAACGAGCTGCGCGAGCTGCTCGAGAGCCCGGAGACGCTGCAGTCGCTGCGCGTGACGCCGACCCGGGCGGGTGCGCCGCGCATGTGCGAATGGACCGTCGTGCCGCTGCAGGATCGAAAAGGACGCGAGGCCGGCAACGCCGCCCTGGTGCAGGAGGCGGACCCGCTCCGCGACCGGTACGCCCTGGCCTGGCAAGCATCCGGCGACGGCATCTGGGATTGGGACCTGGAGCGCGATCGACTCTGGCTCTCGGACTCCTGGCGAGCGATCGTCGGCGCCGCCGGGGACGGCGATGCGCCCTCCCAGTGGCTCGATCGGGTCCACCCGGCGGACCGCGATGCGGTACAGGCGGCCATCGACGCGCACATCGAGGGTGGGTCGCCGCGCTTCGAGAGCGAGCACCGCCTGCGCCACGAGGACGGGAGCTGGCGCTGGGTGCTGGCGCGCGGCCAGGCCACTCGCGGCGCGAACGGAAAAGCGGCGCGCTTTTCCGGTTCGATGATGGACGTGACGGAACCCAAGTCGACCGCGAGCCGCGTCCTGAACGACGCGCTGACGCAGCTCCCCAACCGCGCGCATTTTCTCGAGCTCGTGGACCGGTCGCTCGCGCATGGGCGGCGCCGCGAGGGCTACCGGTCGGCCGTGCTGTTCGTCGACCTCGACCGCTTCAAGTCGGTCAACGAGGGCCTGGGGCATGCGGCGGGCGACGAGCTGCTGGTCAAGCTGGGAGGGCGGCTCCAGACCTGCCTGCGCGAGGGCGACGTCCTCGCGCGCCCCGGCGGGGATGAATTCACCATCCTCCTCGACGACGTGAAGGAAGCAGGCGAGACGGAGCTGGTCGCGGAGCGGATCCACCAGGCCCTGGCGCAGCCCTTCGACGTCGCCGGGCACCAGGTGTTCGCCACCGCGAGCATCGGCATCGCCGTGAGCGCTCCCACGTACGCTCGCGCCGAGGATCTGCTCCAGGACGCTGACGCCGCCATGTATCGGGCCAAGGCGCAGGGCGGGGCGCGGTCGGCGGCCTTCGACGCGGCGCTGCGCGAGCGGGCGCCGCAGCTCGTCGAGCTGGAGGCCGACCTGCGCCGCGCGCTCCTGCGGGACGAATTCCGTGTCCACTACCTGCCGATCGTGGACGTCGCCACGGGGCGCATCCAGGGGCTCGAGGCGCTGATCCGCTGGGCGCATCCGAAGCTGGGGCTGGTCTCGCCGGAGCAGTTCGTGCCGCTCGCCGAGGAGACCGGGCTCATCGTGCCTATCGGGCAATGGCTGCTCGCCCAGGCCGGCAAGGACTTCCGGAGCTGCCGCGGCGAGGGAGCGTCCGGGCAGCTGACGCTGAACGTCAACCTGTCCGCGCGCCAGCTGCAGCACCCCGCGCTCCTCGAGCAGATCGACGGCGTGCTCGCCGAGCACGGCCTGGATCCGCAGGACCTGGTGGTGGAGCTGACCGAGACGACGCTGCAGCAAGGGAACGGGACGCTGGCGCGCATCGGCGAGCTGCGCGAGCGCGGAGTGCGCCTCTACATGGACGACTTCGGCATCGGTTCCAGCTCGCTGAGCTCGCTGTTCCGGTTCAACCTCGACTCGCTCAAGATCGACCGGTCGCTGTTCACCGGCGGCTCGCCGCGCGGCCAGGCCCCCGAGCTGGTCCGGACCATCGTCGCCGCGGCGCGCGAGACGGGGACACACGTGGTCGCCGAAGGCGTGGAGACCGCCGAGCAGTTCGGCTTCCTCCGCGAGGTCGGCTGCGCCGCCGCCCAGGGCTTCTACTTCTCTCCCCCGGTGGACGGCACCATGGCCCGGTCGCTCCTTGCCCGCGCCGCGGGTTGGTGACCCGGCGCTCAGGCGAGGAGCGTCCAGGCGACGGCGAGGGCGGCCCCGAACAGCACCACGATCACCGTCCAGAGCACGAGCCCCCGGAAGGTCAGCACGCCCCGGGCCCGGTCCTCGGCGAGCGCTTCCACGAGCAACAGCGCGGCTCCACCCAGCGGCAACAGGACCCATCCGAGCGCGGTCTCGGGAACCTTTCCCCATTGGAACAGGGCCATCCCCGAAAGCACCGCGACCGCGCCGACGAAGAACAGGCTCAGCCGGAGCCAGCGCACGCGCGCAATCCTATCGCGTCCCGGCTGTAGTGCTGGTCGGGCCTCGCCAGGTGGGTCCGCAGGCACTCCGCCCCTGGGCGGGCCAGCGCATGGCATGGCCGCGGGCTGGTCTGCTCGCTCGGTCCTGTCCTGTATCCGAAGCCATTGCCTGTCATCCAACACGGCATCCCCTCAATTCGAGGAAGGAACTCCATGACAAATGCCAGCCGTGTTCCGGTGATTCGTCCTCTGGTTCTCGGTGTGCTGGTCTTCGCTGCGACTTCCTGGGCACAGAAGCGCCCCTCAATTTCCGAACAAATCGCCAAGACCTATGGTCTCGATTCGTTTAGCCAGATCGAGCAGATCCGCTACACCTTCAACGCAGAGGGCGCGCTCAAAGTTTCTCGAACGTGGGTCTGGGAGCCCAAAGCCAACCAGGTCTCCTATGAGGGGAAAGACAAGGCGGGCAAGCCGGTGAAGCTTACGTACCTGCGCTCTCAGGTCAGCAGCCAGCCCGCGGTCGTGAAGGACGAAATCGATCCGGCTTTCATCAACGATCAGTATTGGCTCCTCTTCCCCCTGCATCTTTCCTGGGACAGCAGCGCCAAAGTGGAAGAAACGGGCAGCCACAAACTGCCGCTGGGGAAGGGTTCCGCCGGGCGGGTCGTGGTGACGTATCCCTCGGAGGGCGGCTACACGCCCGGCGACACCTGGGAACTCTTCGTTGGCACCGACAACCGGATACAGGAATGGATCTACCGCCGCGGCGGAAGCGCAAAGCCGAGTGGCGTCTGGTCGTGGGAGGACTACAAGAAGGCCGGCCCTCTCCTTGTATCACTGGACCACCACGGGACATTGGGGGGCAAGCCGGTGCGGATCTTCTTTTCGGATGTGGCGGTCAAGTTGGTGGGTTCAAGCACTTGGGTGAACGCGCAATAAACAAACTGACGACATGATCGTCGAGTTCCGGACCCCTGTGAGCTGCGCTCCGCGCTCATACGCACCTGGGCTGATGCAGCAGGCGCGCGCTCCTGCTAGGCAACGCCTCGACGGAACCTGGACGCTCCAGCTAAGGTGCCGTACTCACTCCTGCGGAGGAGTGGCCGAGCGGCTGAAGGCGGCGGTCTTGAAAACCGCTGGCCCGCAAGGGCTCGCAGGTTCGAATCCTGCCTCCTCCGCCAACCAGGCGCGCCGGGATCACTTCGCCGGCTTCTTGCGCTCCTGCTCCGCGACGGTCTTGTAATCGTAGGTCGGGTAGAAGTCGGTCCGGTAGGCCCCCCAGGCCTTCTCCTCGACGAGTCGGTTCACCTCGCGCAGCCGCTCGGCCGGGAACCGCAGGGTGACCACCTGGCCGATCCCCATCATGACGTACCAGGAAACGACCTCGACGCCGGCGGGCGGGAATGCCGCCATGAAGCCGGTGTGCTCGAGCTGCGCGCGGATCTCCGGCAGCGTCTTTGACTGATCGTGGCGCAGGAAGATGGTCAGCATGATCTTCCCGCGGTCGTCCTGCTGCGGCGCGGCAGCGACGGGAGCGAGCAAGAGCAGGGCACAGGCGAGGCGAGCGGCCATGGCGTCCTCCTTGGGCCGCCACGCTTTAGCGCGCGCGGAGAGGGCCGTCTTCGGACCGACGGGAGGCGCGTCGCGGCCTTGACGCAGCGCGCGGGCAGTGCCTATAGTTCATCCACCAATAAACGCAACTGCCGATAGGAACATCGATTGGGCGCCTTCGATCCGATAGATTATCAGATCCTGGCGCTGCTCCAGCGCGACGCCCGCACCACGCAGATGGCCATCGCCGAGGCGGTGGGCCTCTCGCAGCCCGGGGTGGCCGACCGGGTGCGAAAGCTCGAGGAGCGGGGCGCGATCACCGGCTACGTCGCGCGGCTGGACCCCCGCCTGCTCGGCAACGACATCCGGGCCTTCGTGGGCGTCCGCATCGCGCACCCCCGCCACCACGACGCGTTCATCCGCAAGATCCTCGAGGTGACCGAGGTGCTCGAGTGCCACCGCGTGGCCGGGCTCGACTCGTACCTCCTGAAGGTGGTCACCCGGAACACCGGTACGCTCGACGAGCTGATTTCGGATACGCTGCGCCGCATCCCTGGCGTGACCCGGACCCACACCACGGTGGTGCTCTCGACGGTCAAGGAACAGACGCAGATCCCGCTCCCCGAGCTGCCCGGGGGCCCGCGCCGCAGGCGCAAGGAGGCCGCTTGAGGTCCCCGAAGTTCTCGAGGCGCACCAGCCGGGTCAAGGCGTCCGCCATCCGCGAGATCCTCAAGGTCACCGAACGGCCGGAGATCCTCTCCTTCGCCGGCGGCCTGCCCGCGCCCGAGGCGTTCCCGGTGGCGGAGCTGGCCCGGGCCCACGCGGAGGTCTTCGCGCGCGAAGGCGCAGCCGCCTTGCAGTACAGCACCACCGAGGGATTCGGGCCGCTGCGCGCCTGGATCGCCGAGCGCATGCGCCGCCGCGGTCTTTGCGCTTCCCCCGAGCAGGTGCTGATCACCAGCGGCTCGCAGCAAGGCATCGACCTGGTCGCCCGGGTCCTCGTCGATCCGGGCGACGTGGTGGTGGTGGAGAGCCCGTCCTACCTGGCCGCGCTCCAGGTGTTCGAGGCGCACGAGGCATCGTTCGTGACCGTCGGCAGCGACGAGCACGGGATGCGCGTCGATCAGCTCGAGCGGGCGGTGAAGCGGGTGCGCCCGAAGCTCGTCTATCTGGTCCCCACCTTCCAAAACCCGAAAGGCACCACGCTCGCCCTCGAGCGCCGGGAGCAGCTCGCGCGCCTCGCCGCCGAGCATGGCGTCGCAGTGCTCGAGGACGACCCGTACGGCGAGCTGCGCTACTCCGGCGCCGAGCTGCCCGCGGTCGCTTCGCTCGACCGGCGCGCCCCGATGATCTACCTGAGCACGTTCTCGAAGACGCTCGCGCCGGGCCTGCGCATCGGCTGGGTGGTGGCCGCGGAGGAGACCATCCGTGCGCTCACGGTGGCGAAGCAGGCCTGCGACCTGCACACCGGGACGCTGGTGCAGCGCGCGGCCGCGCGGCTGCTCGAATCGTTCGATTACGACGCGCACGTCGCCCGCGTCCGCGCGCTCTACGCGGAACGCCGCGACGCCATGCTCGACGCGCTCGGACGCGAGTTCCCCTCCGGCACCACCTGGACTCGTCCCGAAGGCGGCCTGTTCGTCTGGGTGGGTCTTCCCGACGGCGCGGACGCCTCGCGCCTCTTGCCCGAGGCGCTGCGCGAGCAGGTGGCCTTCGTGCCCGGTGCGCCGTTCTTCGCGCGCGCGCCAGAGCGCAACTTCCTGCGGCTGAACTTCTCCAACCGGCCCCCCGACTCGATCGCCGAAGGGATGAAGCGCCTCGCGTCCGTTGCGGCGCGGGCTGCGCAGGCTACCGCGCCCTCGCGAGGCCCCCCCGGACGAGGCGCTGCCGCCCAGACCGCTTGAGCGGGAGGATTGCGCATGGATAGGCCGACCGATCTGCTGGCGCGACTGGGGATCCAGCACCCCATCGTCCAGGCCCCGATGGCCGGGGGCGGCGACACTCCCCGGCTGGTCGCCGCAGTCTCCGAGGCGGGCGCCTTGGGCTCGGTCGGCGCGGCGTACCTGACTCCGCAGCAGATCGCCGACTCCGCCCGGGCGGTGCGGTCGCTCACCTCGCGGCCGTTCGGCGTCAACCTGTTCGCGCCCGTGCGCCTGCCCGACGGGCCGCGCGATCCGCGCCGCGCCGTCGAACGGGTGGCGCCCCATTACGCGGAGCTCGGCCTGCCGGTACCCGGGCCCCCCTCCGTGCCCCCCGACGCATTTCCCGAGCAGCTCGCCGCCGCGCTCGAGACGGGAGCGTCCGTCTTCAGCTTCACCTTCGGCATGTTGCCAGGCGACGCCGTCGAGGCGATCAAGCGGCGCGGCATGTTCCTCGCCGGTACGGCGACGACCGTCGAGGAAGCGATCGCCCTCGAAAAGGCCGGAGTGGACGCAGTGGTGGCGCAGGGGAGCGAAGCGGGCGGCCACCGGGGCAGCTTCGCGGGCGACTTCGAGACCTCCATGGTGGGCACCATCGCGCTGGTCCCGCAGATCGCCGACGCCGTGCGGGTCCCGGTCATCGCCTCCGGCGGCATCATGGACGGCCGCGGGATCGCCGCCGCGCTGGCGCTCGGCGCGAGCGCCGTGCAGATGGGCACCGCCTTCCTCACCACCGAGGAGGCCGGCGTGCCCGATTGCTACAAGCAGGCCATCCTTGGCGCTCGCGAGCACCACACGCGCTTGACGCGCGCGTTCTCAGGCCGGCCGGCGCGCGGAATCGTCAACCGGTTCATGGAACAGGTCGACCGGGACCCCGAGGCGATCCTGCCCTTCCCGCTGCAGAACGCGCTGACCCGCCCGCTGCGCACCGCTGCGGCGAAGGCGGGCAGGGCAGAGTTCCTTTCGCTCTGGGCAGGGCAGGGGTTGCGGATGGCGCGCCGGGAGCCCGCCGCGCGGCTCGTCGCGCGACTCGCCGCCGAGACCGACGCGGCCGTCTCGCGCTTGGCCACCAGGCGATGACCGAAGCATCGATGTCCGGCGGCTGACACCCGGCCGGGCTGCTGTTCAGCTCCGGGCGCTCGGGTTGCGAGCAGGGCTGCCGTCGCTCGTCCGGAAGCACATCATACGAGCGGGTATCTCGCGCTCCTTGCTGGCGTCGCGCCGGAGGGGCGGCTAGGTTTGGCGCTCCGGCGAGGCCACCGCCACGGCCCGCCCGCACGGTGTTTCCCGGCGCGAGGTGGCTTGGTGGATCCGCAGCACCATCCGACGATCATGGACGCGAGCCGAGCTGCGGACGCCGAGCTGCAGGCGGCGCCAGCCGGATCGGACCACACCGTCCAGTTCTACGAGGACGAGGCGTTCCTCCAGGAGACCGTGGCGCGCTATCTCGGCGCCGGGCTGATCGCGGACGAGCCCGTCGTCGTCATCGCCACCGAGCCGCACCGCCGAGCCTTCCAGCAGTCGCTCCTGTCGAAAGGCTTCGATGTCGAGCGCGCCTGCGCGGCGGGCCGGCTGACCTTCCTCGACGCACGCGCGACGCTCGACGCGTTCATGGTCGGGGGCATGCCGCAGTGGGAGCCGTTCCGGTCGCTAGTCGGCGGAACCATCGACGGCTGCCTGGGTGCGTGCGAGCGCAAGCGCGTGCGCCTGTACGGCGAGATGGTCGACCTGCTCTGGCGCGAGGGCAACCCGCAGGCCGCCGTCCGCCTGGAGGAGCTCTGGAACGATCTCGGGCGCGCGCAGCCATTCTCGCTGCTGTGCGCATACGTGATGGGGAACTTCTTCAAGGAAGCGCACTGCGAGCCGTTCGCCCGGATCTGCAAGGCACACGATCACGTGGTCCCGGCGGAGAGCTACTCGGAATCGGACGAGCGCGACAAGCGCCTGCGCGACATCAGCCTGCTGCAGCAGCGCGCCCGCGCGCTGGAGACCGAGCTGAAGCGCCGCAGCGAGTTGGAGGAGGCGCTCCGTTACGCGCGCGAGCAGGCGGAGGCCGCCAGCACCGCCAAGGACGAGTTCCTGGCGATGCTCGGCCACGAGCTGCGCAATCCGCTCTCGCCCATCCTCACCGCGCTCGAGCTGATGAAGCTGCGCGGCGACGGGCGGATCTCGCGCGAGCAGGAGGTGATCGACCGGCAGACCCGGCACCTCATCCGCCTGGTGGACGACCTGCTCGACGTATCGCGCATCACCCGCGGCAAGGTGGAGCTGCGCAGGCAAGTGGTGGAGGTCCGGGACGTCCTCGCCAAGGCGACCGAGATCGCCAGCCCGCTGCTCGAGCAGCGGCGGCACCACTTCGACGTGCACGCCCCGCCGCGCGGCCTGCGCCTGGAAGCCGACGAAGCCCGGGTGGCGCAGGTGGTGGCCAATCTGCTGACCAACGCTGCCAAGTATACCGAGCCGGGCGGGCACATCTCGCTGACCGCGCGGCGCGACGGAGCGCAGGTCGTGATCGAGGTGCAGGACGACGGCATCGGGATCGCGCCAGGCCTGCTCCCCCGCGTCTTCGATCTGTTCGTGCAGGGCCGGCAGTCGTCGGACCGGGCGGAGGGAGGCCTCGGCATCGGGCTCGCCTTGGTGCGGAACCTCGTGACCATGCACGGCGGGGCCGTCGAGGCGCGCAGCCCCGGCCTAGGCAAGGGGAGCACCTTCACCGTGCGTCTGCCCGCCCTGGAGGGGGCCCGCGGCGCGGAGGTGCCCGCGTCGTCGTCGCTCGGCTCGCCAGGTTCCCAGGCCGCGCGCAGGCGCATCCTCGTCGTCGACGACAACGAGGATGCGCGGATGCTGCTCGGCGACATCCTGGAGAGCGCGGGACACGAGGTGTGCGCGGCCGAGAGCGGTCCCGCCGCGCTGGCGGTGGTGGAGGAATTCTCGCCCGACGTCGCCGTGCTCGACGTCGGGCTGCCGGCGATGGACGGGTACGAGCTCGGGTCGCGGCTGCGCTTGCTCCTCGGTGGGCGCGTGCCCGTCCTGGTGGCGCTGACCGGTTACGGCCAGCAGACCGATCGCGTCCGCAGCAAGACGGCGGGATTCGCCGCGCACCTGGTGAAGCCCCTCGAGGCCTCGCAGCTGGTCGAGGTCATCGAGCGCCTCGCCGCGCGCCAGCGCCCCGCCGGCTGATTGCAGAGCACAGAGCAGGCGGGATAGGCTGGCTGCAGCAATCAAGCAGCGCCGCAACCAGCCCCTCTGCGCAAGGTTTCGCATGGTCCCGCTCGGTCCACACGCAGGCATGCGCGGCGAAACCATCGCTCGAGATCCGACCGTCGCACGCGCGGGGTCGGTGACGGCGCGACACCACTCGACAGTGATCACGGGAGACGAGAGCGGTTCTGCCGCCTCGCCGGGAGGGAACATCACATGACACGGAGGCGGAGCACGTTCGCAGCGACGTTCGTCTTTCCAATCCTCGCCGCGGGCATGGCGGCGGCACAAGGATCCAAGTCCGCGGAGGCTCCAGCGCCCCCGGCGGCCGTGGAACCGCAGCCCGCCACGGCGGTGCCCTCCGGGGCCGACACGGCCGCGGCGAGGTCGGCCGCCGAAGAGGAGATCGTGGTCACCGGCTCGCGCGTCCGCCGCAAGGACCTGACCACGCCGGCGCCCCTGACCATCCTGACGCGCCAGCAGCTGCAAGAGAGCGGCAAGGTGACCATCGGCGACTTCCTCCAGATGCTCCCGGAGCAGGGCAACGCGCCGAACTTCCAGCTCAACAACGGCGGCGCGACCTACAGCGCCGACGGCGCCACGCGCGTCAACCTGCGCTCCCTGGGCGTCACCCGCACGCTAGTGCTGGTCAACGGGCGGCGCTACGTCAACTCCGGCGTCGGAGCGTCACCCTCCGTCGACCTGAACTCGATCCCGGCGGCGGCCGTCGAGCGTATCGAGGTGCTCAAGGACGGCGCCTCGGCCATCTACGGCTCGGACGCCATCGCGGGCGTGGTCAACGTCATCACCCGGAAGACCTTCAACGGGACCGAGGCGAGCGCTCAGTACGGCCTCGCCGGGGCCGCCAACGACGCCCGGACCTTCGACGCGCAAGTGACCACCGGCCGGTCCGGCCAGTTCGGGAACTTCCTCTTCTCGGTCGGGTTCTTCGACCAAGGGGCGTCGTGGCTGCGCGATCGCCCCTGGAGCGCCAACGCGCTGACCTACGACTACACCGTGCCGGAGGCGCAGCCCGGCGGCAGCAGCCGCACGCCTCAGGGCACCATCCGGCTGCCGCAAACCCTTGCAGGAGATCCCGGCCCGCAATGCGTGACCGGCACGCTTTGCCGCCAACTCGTTGACCGCTCCAACGCAACCCCGGGGATCGACTGGCGCAAGAACTTCATCCGCGATCCGACCGATCCGCTCGGCTGGCGCCCGATGCTCGGTGCCGATGCCTACAACTTCGCCGCCGAGAACTACCTGACCATTCCGTCCCAGCGCATCCAGGCGTACTCCGCAGGCGACACCAGGTTCGGCTCCGTCCGCCCGTACTACGAGCTGACCTATGTGCAGCGCAACATGCAGCAGAACGCCGCCCCCATGCCGCTCAACCCGGGCGATTATTCGCTCAAGTACTCGAAGGACAGCGTCTACAACCCGTTTGGAGTGGACCTCTCCTTCGCCGGCCGCCGGCTGGTGGAGTTCGGCCACCGCGAGTACAGGGAGGAGCTGGGGACCTTCCGCGTCGTCGCGGGGGTGGACGGCACGCTCTCCGAGGATTTCGGACCCCTGCGCGGCTGGTATTGGGACACCTCCTTGAACTATGGCCGAACCACCGGCACCTTCACCACCGCGGGCGCGCTCCGCAATTCGCGCATCGCGGACGCGCTGGGACCCACCATGCAGATCGGCGGCGTTCAGCGGTGCGTGAGGACGAAGGGCGACGCGAGCTCCGTGATCGCGGGCTGCGTCCCGATCGACCTCCTCGACGGACCGAACAACGGCTCGCTCACGTCCGACCAAATCGCCGGGCTCGCCTTCGAGGGCACCTCGCGCGCTTATGACGCCCTGTTCGCCGTCGCCGCCAACGCGACGGGCGAGCTCTTCAAGCTCAGCTCCGACCGGCCCGTGTCGCTCGCCGTGGGCTACGAGTTCCGCCGCCAATCTGGCGCCCAAATCGCCGATCCGATCGCCGCGGCTGGCGACTCGGCAGACTTCAACTTCACCTCAACCCAGGGATCGTTCAAGGCGAACGAGGCGTACGCCGAGCTGTCGCTACCACTGCTCGCCAATGCTCCGGGCGTCAGGGACCTCGAGGCGAGCGTGGCCGGCCGCTTCGTGAACTACAGCAGCTTCGGCAGCAATTTCACCTACAAGTTCGGCGCGCGCTATAGGCCCATTGACGACGTCACCGTGCGAGGCACTTTCTCCACGGCTTTCCGCGCACCGACCATCAACGAGCTCTATCTGGGTAACGGGGAGACCGCACCCACTGTCCGCGATCCGTGCAACTTCAGTCTCGCCACCGTGACGCCGGAGCTGAAGGCCCAGTGCGTGGCGCACGGCGCCCCGGCGGGCGGATCGGGCGACTCGGGCAACCAGGAGCTCGCGCACGTCGGCGGCAACTCCGGCCTGAAGGCGGAGACGGCGAGGATCTTCACGGCGGGAGTCGTGCTCCAGCCCCGGGTGATGCGTGACCTGTCGGTGACGGTGGACTACTACTCCATGTGGATCGACGACCCGGTCGGCACCATCGGCCTTCCGGCCATCCTCAGGGGCTGCTATCCGGGCCCAGGCGGCACCTCGTTCGAGCCCTACTGCAACCTGATCACGCGCGCCTCTGACGGCACTATCCTGTTCGTCACCGACTTTAACAAGAACCTGGCCCAGACACGCACGTCCGGCGTCGACTTCGCGGTCCGCTATGCGCTGCCCACCGAGGTCGGACGCTTCGGATTCGCATTCGACGGAAATTGGCTGGCGAAGTTCGATCGCGACCAGGCCGTCGGCCCGACGATCCACGGGAAGGGCAACTACGACTTGGGTCCACTGCCCGCTCTCAAGTTCAACGTGGGCGCAAACTGGCGGCTCGGTGGCCTCAGCGCGGGGGCGATCGCCAGGTACGTGGGGTCGTTCAAGGAGTGCTCTGCCTTCGACTCGGACTCGGGCCACTTCCTCTCGGTCGGCGGGCTCTGCTGGCTCGATCCCACCGCTCCGAAGCGGCAGACGGGTTACAACTGGACGGTCGACCTGAACGCGAGCTATCTCCTGCGCACCCCGGCCGGCAGGACGGTGCTCATGGCGGGCGTGAACAACGTGTTCGACCAGTCGCCCCAGTACGTCTTCGCGGCGCCGCTGGCCAACTCCGATCCGACCATCTACGACTACGTGGGCCGCTTCGTGTACGGCCGCGTGCAGCACACGTTCTAGCCGCAACCGGGAAAGGCGGAGTGACCCTCCGCCTTTCCCGCGACGTGCACGTAGACGTCGGTCAGTGCAGCAACCGCAAATGGTCCTCGAGTTGGCGCACGATGCGCGCGAGCTCGCCGCGCAGCGGAGCCGACTCCTTGCGCGATTCCAGCTCGGTCGCCGTCGACAGCACCATCTCCGCCGAGAGCCGCGCGGCGCGGTCGCCACCGATGTTCCGCGCCAGCTCGTCGGAGAGCATCGCGCAGCGGCGCTTCAGGTCGCCGTTCGCCGCCGCGACGCGCGCTTCGAGGACATCGTTGAAGACCTCGATCTCCGTCCGCTGGCGGGCGATCGCCGCGTCTCGGATCCGCAACTCCGCTTCGAACCCCCGCAGCTTCTCGAGGAAGCGTTCGCGCTCGAACCGGGCCCGGGCATTCTCGATCGCGATCCGGACTTTCTCCGCCACCAGGCTCAGGCTGGGGAAGGGCTTCTGCAGGTAGTCAGCCGCACCCAGCCGGAGCGCCTCCACAATCGATTCGATCGAGGCGTAGCCGGTCATCATCAGACAGGCGCAGTGAGGCTGCAGTTTCCGGGTCCGACGCAGCAGCTCGATGCCGTCCATGCCGGGCAGGTTCTTGTCCACCAGCAGGCAGCCGAACTCCTCCGCCGCGAGGGCTCGCTCCGCCTCTTCCGCGGTCAGGGCCGTCCGCAAGGGAAGGTTCTCGGCGCTCAGCGCGGTCGTGAGCAGCTGCAGGATCACCGACTCGTCGTCGACCACCAGCACCTTGGAGGGAAAGTCGCCTGTCTCGATGCCCGCCATGTCCCCTCCGGGGTTGCAAAAGGTCGTGCAGTGTAGGCGACGTCTCGCGGTCGGTCGAGCGCGACCGTTCAGGGCGCCGCGCGGTAGACGCGCACGGGCGAGGTGCCGGTGCCCGCTGCCAGATAAAGGAAGTCGGCGCCCGCGAAGCTCAGCGCCTTGCCGTCGAAGATGCGCGTCAGCCCCTTGCCCAGCCCGTCGCCGCCCAGGCCCGGGCACCCGTTGCCGGTCGCCGCGCAGCCCTGGCGTCCGCTGAAATCCGTGGCGCTCGCCGCCGCCGCGGTCCCGGTCCGGTACACGACGATGCCCCGGGTTGCGTTGTTGAAGCCCACGAAGAGGTGCTGTGGCGTGGCAGCGAGGAGCGTCACGGAGGCGTTGGATGCGTCGTTGAACTGGGTGAGCCGGGTATCTCCCGAAGTATTCGGCGCCACCAGCGACCAATCGCCAGGATCGCATTGCGCCGCGGTGCCGCCGCGGGCCGGATCGCAGGACCAAAGCTGTGGACCGGTGGTCGTGTTGCGGGCGGCGAACAACCGGCCGCCGAAGCTGACCATCGCCGGGACCGCGCGATCGGCCGGTTCGAGATCGGACGTTTTGCTGCTCGCGAGCGAGGTCTTGTTGCCGTACGCGGCCGCGCTGGGCGTGGCGTTGGTCCAGTCGGGGCAGAGGAGGAGAAGGAGGAGGACCTGGCACTGTCCCGGGGTGGCGGAGGTCGAGCGGGTGAATCCGCTCGCGTTGGCGAGATAGAGAGCGTCGTTGGACGGAGCGCCCAACACCGCCATGCTGTCGAGCCGCAGGCCGCCGCCGACGCCCGGCATGTTCACCGCCCCCATGTCGAGCAACGTGCCCGTCGGACTGGATCCCGGAAGCGGCGGCATCGCCGTGAGGGCTTCGAGCATGGGCGACGACGACCCACTCCCGTCCTGGAACCCGAGGTACAGCCGGTCGTGGTACGCCGCCGCCGCGGTGATGCTGACGGTGCTGGACGACACCTTGTTGGAGAGGTCGGCGTACGCGAAGTCGGTGTATCCCCCGGTCGCGAGGGGAAAGCCCGCTTGGGTCAGGTACACGAATCGCGCGAAATCGGTGCCCGCGTTGGCGTGGGCGCCGGCCAGGCCGAGCCACTCGGTGCCGGCGATGACCCCGTTGAAGAACAGGCCGCGTCCGCTCTCGTTGTCGGGTCCGCACTGGGCACTGTTCGCGGCGCATCCCTTGAAGCCGATGGTGTGCGCGGGGACGCCCGTGTACGCCGTGTTCTTCGCGCCGGCATTGTGCTCGAGCTGCCAGGGGACGAGCTGCGCTCCGCTGCCGTCCGCGTTCATCCGCACCGCGCCGGTGCCGCTGGCGGCGGGACCCAGCCAGACCTGGCCGGAGAAGCTCAACAGGAACGAGAACGCCGTCCCGTCGCCGAACGGGTCGGCGGCGACCAGCGCCGTCTCGCCCACTAGCGCGGCGGCAGAGGTCGCCGCAACGCTCCGTGCCGACCCGTCATTGGCGTCGCTGCCCGAGGCTTGCGCCGACAACTGCAGCGTCCCGGCTCCGGTCGCAGTGAACACCCAGGTGAACGCTTGGCTCGAGTGACCGGCGAGTGTGATCGGCGTTCCGGGCGACGGACCGGAGACCAGCGCGGCGGTCCCCGTGCTGCTGGCCACCACCGCGGGCGAGCCCGGCGTGAGCGCGGTGACGCTGGCATCGCCCGAGTTGGTCACCGTCAGCGCCGGCGTGAAAGTGTCGCCGAGCGGCACGTCCCGGGGGACGGTGAGCGTCGCGGAGAGGGCGGAGGGCGTCTGCACGGTCACTGCCGCCGAATTGGCGGTTGCGGAGCTGACCAGGTTGCCGTCCGTCGCATCGGTGCCGCTGGCGCTACCGGCGAACGTCAAGCTTCCCGCGGCGCTACCTGTGTACCCGAAGATGAACGTCTGGCTACCGTGACCGGGTACGGTTGCGGAGGCGGGCGTCGCGCCTGCCGAGAGCGTGGCGCCTCCAGTGCCCGCGAGGACAGGCGTCGAGGGCGACACCGCGCTCGCGGCCGAGTCGCCGGTATTCGACGCGACCAGGCTCACGCTGAAGGCCTGGCCCACGTTCACCGGCTGGGACGGCACCGCGAACGTCGCGGAAAGCGCGGCCGGGGTCTGCACGGCGAGGTTGGCAGGCGCTGAAGCAGGGGCGGAGACGGGCTGGCCGGTATTGGCCCCGGTTCCCGATGCGGTCGCGGAGAAGGTCGCGGTTCCGGTCGCGGCGCCACGGTAGGACCAGGTGAACGTTTGTCCCGACGCTCCCGCGATGGTCGCGTTCGCCGGGGTCGGACCGGAGACGAGCGTCGCGCCGGCGCCTCCCACCGTGAGTGCCGGCGAGACGGCCTGGACAGCGGCCTCGCCCGAGTTGGCGACGGTCAGCGAGACGGTGGCAGGCTGGCCGGTGTTCACCGTGGCGGGACTGACGCCGATCGACGCGGAGAGCGCCGCCGGCACCTGCGCCAGCAACGAAGGGCTGGTGGCGGGCGCCGGATCGACGGATGCCCCGGAATTGACGTCGCTGGCCGAGGCCCCGACCGTGAACCGCAGAGTCCCCTTCTGCACGGGCGAGAACGTCCAGGCGAACGTGCGCGTGGACAGGCCGGGAACCGTCTGGCCCGCGGGCGCGCTCGTCACCTGTGCGGCGCCCGTCCCTACCAGGGCCGGGGTACCAGGGGCCACGGCCGCGCCGGCTTGTCCTGCGTTGGTGACGTCGAGCAGCAGCTGGAAGGACTGGCCGACGTCGACCTGCGCGGCGGAGAGGCGCGCCGCCGCGGAAAGCTGCGCCGGGGTCTGGATGAGCAGCGCAGGGCTGGTCGCGGCGGCGAGTGGAACGGCGGCCGAGCTGTTCGCGTCCGTCGCAGAACCTGCCACCGAGAAGCTCACGCTGGCTGCGGCCTGCGCCGAGATGGTCCAGGTGAAGGTGAGCGTCGCTCCACCGGGAACGTCCGCCGCGGGAGGCGAGGAGGCGATCTGGGCGCCTGGGCCACTCGCAGCCGGAGCGGCCGGCGTGAACTGGAGCGCGGCCGCTTGACCCGAGTTCGTCACGTCGAGCAGGAGCTGCACGGTTTGACCCACGCTCGCGGTTCCGCGCGAGAGGCGCGCCACCGCCGAGAGCGCGGCGCGCGTCTGGATCGCCGCGCTCGCCGATGCCGGGGCGGCCGATACGGCGAGCCCGCTGTTCGCATCGGCGCCGGCAGCGGACGCGGACAGTTGCAGCGTCCCGGACGCGGTGCCCTGGTAGGTCCACGAGAAGCTGCGCGTCTGCCCACCAGGGACGTCCTGCGCTGCCGGCGCCGCGGTCTGGGTCGCAACGCCGCTGCCACCCGTGGCGGTGGCGGTCACGCCCGCCGCGGTCGCTTGCCCGGCGTTGGTGACGTCGAGCCGCAGCGTCACGAGCTGTCCAGTGCTGGCCTGCGCAGGTATGAGCTGGGCGGCACCGCTGAGCGCCGGCGGCGTCTGGACTGCGGTGGGACTCGCACTCGCGGTGGTGGACACCGTCGCGCCGCTGAGCTTGTCCGTGCCGCTCGCGCCGACGGAGAAGCTCAGGGACCCCGCGCCAGTCGTATGGAACGTCCACTGGAAGCTGCGGATGGCCTGCGCCGGGACGTCCTGCGCCGCGGGCGAGCTGACCAGCGTGGCGGAGCCGCTGCCGGAGAGCGTCGCCGTGCAGGTCACGCCGAGCGCGTCGGCCTGTCCGACGTTGTGGACGTCCACCTTGAGGACCACGTCCTGGCCGACGCTCACCTGCGTGCGATCGGTTGCGGCGACCGCTTGGAGAAAGGCGGCGGTGGAAACCGTTACCGCGTTCGACGTGGCGGTGGGCGCCTGGACCGTCACGCCGCTGTTCTGGTCCTTGCCGGCGGCCGACACCGAGAAGTTGACGGCCCCGGCGGAATCCACCGCATAGCTCCACAGAAAGCTGCGTGTCGTCCCGCCCGGTACGTCCTGCGCCGCAGGTGACTGCAGCAGCCGCGTGCCTGGGCCGCTCGCGATGGGCGGGGTGGGGAGCACGGCCGCCGCGGTAGCCTGGCCGGCGTTCGCCACATCGAGCCGCAGCTCGATCGGTTGTCCCGTGCTGGCCTGCGTCGGCGAGACCGTCGCGGTCGCGGTGAGCTGCGGTGGCGTCTGCACGAGGACTGGCCCCGCCGCCGGCGGGAGGGTCTGGACTGCCGCGCCGCTGTTGGCGTCCGCGCCACTTGCCGAAAGGGCCAGCGACACTGCTCCTCCCGCGGTCGCCTGAAGAGTCCAGGAGAACGTGGTCGAGGCCCCCCCGGGAAGATCGGTCGTGGCTGGAGCGCTCACGACCGCCACGGCTCCGGGGCCCGCCTGCTGCAAGCTGGCGATCACCGACTTTGCCGCGGCCTCGCCCGTGTTGGACGTGAGCAGTGTGACCGGAAACGACTGGCCGATGCTGACCTGGGCCGGCACGGGACCGGGCGAGGCGGAGAGCTGGGCCGGGAGCTGAATGGTCGCCGCTGGCCAGGAACGAGCCGGCACCGGAACGGGAAGCCGGTCGTTCTCGTCCGTGCCGGAGCCGCCGACGACTGCCGGCGCGACCCGGCCCGCCTGCCCGGCGCGGTAGATCCAGGTGAAAGCGCGGCTGCCCATCGCGCCGGGAACGTCCTGGGGCGCGGGCGCCGAGATCAGCTCCAGCTCCGCGCCGGTCAGCGGTGAGGGAAACGAGACCGCCTGCGCGGTGGCGGTGCCGGTGTTGGTGACGAGCAGCGTGAACGCGATCGACTGGCCCACGCTCACCACCATCGGCGCGGGTGCCTCGGCCGCCGCTTCGAGCGCGCTGCGCAGCTGGATGAGCATCTGCGCCGCCGCGGACGAGGCGTTCACCGGCCGTTGCGACACCTCGTCCACGCCGGCTGCGCCGCCGCCGAGCGTCAGCGTTCCGGCCTGCTTCGCCATCATGGACCAGAGGAAGGTGCGCGATTCGCCTCCAGGGATGTCCTGGGCCGGCGGATTCTGCAGGAGCGCGGTGGCCGCGCCCGCTCCGGACACGGCCAGTTGCGAGGGCGAGACGCTGCGCGCCGCGGCTCCGCCGGTGTTGCGCACGTCGATGGCGACGGCGAACGACTGCCCGGTGCTCACCTGGGGAGGGGCGGCCGCGGTCACCAGCAGTCTCGCCGGCGTGAGATCGGACGCCAGCCAGCCCCGGGCCAGCGTTCCCGACATCCCGTCCGAGCTCACCACGACCAGGTCTTGCGCTCCTGCGGCGAGACCGGCCGGCAAGACGGCGCGCAGCTCGGTGTCGCTCACCCGGACCACGTCGCGGAGCGGAACGCCGCCCAGAATCGCGGAGTATCCGTCGTCGACGAAGATGCCCCCGTTCGACGAAAGCGACTGGACGCCGCGCGCATAGAAGTGCTCTCCCAGGATCGTCACCTGCGCGTCGACGTTGCGCGGACCGCCGGCGGGATCGATGCGCAGCGGCCGCGGCGCGAACGAAGGCGGCACGCCGCTGCTGCAGGCCGCGGCCGCCAGCGCGACGAGCAGGGCGGCGCGGGGTCTAGAGCAGCTCAAAGCGTGTCCCCAGGACGAGCGAGGTGGCGCTGATCGCGCCGGTGAGGGTGGAGAGCGAAGGATTCCGATGCCGGGACCAGCGCAGCTCGGCGAAGGGAACCGCGCGGGCGAATCTCCGCTCGATGCCGAGCGAAACGGCCGCACCCAGGACGAGCGCGCTCTCCGAGATCTGCGGCTCGCTGCCGAGCTGCAATTTGCTCGCGATCGCCTGGAGCGAAGGTCCCCCGCCAGCCCACACGGTGGTGCGGATCCCGAGCGGCATCCGCAGCGCGACCTGTGCGGACAGTCCGAAGAAATCGACGCGTCCCTGCGCATTCCCGAGCTGCCCGACGACTTGCTCGCGCGAGGAGAAGTACCAGGCAAGCTCGGCGGAGAAGGCCAGCTCGGGGCCGAACCGGTCGGTGCGCAGCGAGGCCTCGACCGCGGCCACCGGGGAGTTCAGCCGTGCGAAGTTGCTGAGCGCCCCGACCTTGGGGCTGATCGCGACGGGAGCGAGCCCCGGCAACAGCACCACGCGGGTGCGGGCCGCCGCCTCGGACCAGCGCACGTCCACCACCGTGTCCTCCCGGTTCCAGCGGCGGGGGGGCAGATACGTGGCGAGGTAGGCGCCGTCGGTTTGCGGCTCGATCCCGGCGATGCTGCCTTCCTCGGCGGAGGCGGCGGGAGCCGCGCCGGGGACGAGGTTGCCGAAGCGGTCGGTCCGGCGCACCCGGAGCAGGAGCCGCCCGCCAGGACCGGTGCGGACCGCCGGGGCGCCTGGCTCGATCGAGGCGGAAGACGGTTCCCCGGGCACGAGGCGCAGCAGGACGGATGCGTGCGGCTCGGCGGTTCCCGCCGGGTGAGCGACCAGCTCGACCGACTGGCGCCCACCGAAGGAGTCCGGCGGATGCCAGCGCCATTCGCCGGGCCGCCCCGCGACGAACGCGCCGAAGTCCGCCGGGCCTGAGACCGCGAGAGGCACCAGGGAAGCATTGCCGGCGGTGTCGCGGGCCCCGGCACGCAGGATCACCTGGCTGCTCGCACCGGCTACGACGCTCTCGCGATCGGCGGTCAGCGAGACCGTGGCCGGCGGACCGGGCTCGAGCGTGAGCTTCGCCTGCGCAAGGAGCGTCGGCGCGTCCGCGAGCGCGACTCGCAGCCGGGCCGTCCCGGCGCTGCCGGGCGGGAGCGTCCAGGTCGCCCACACCTCGCCGGCCGCACGCTCCTGCGCGGCCGAGACGTCGCCGCGGTCCGGTCTGAGGACCAGCTGCGCTCCCGGGCGCGGCTTGCCTTCGTCGTCGGTCGCCAGCACGCAGACCGTCACCTTCTCGACCCGATCGGCCCGCGCGCGTTCCTCGAGCAGCACGACGTGCAGCCGCGGCGCGTCCGGAACCGGCAGGTCGATGCGCCGCCCCCGGTGCCGCACCTCGTGCACGCCGGGGGGGACGATCACCGGCACCAGGGCTTGCCCGCGCTCGTCGGCCTGCGCGGGACCGAAGGTCCGAGCGCCGATGTCCACGGAAATGCGTGCTCCTGCCCGCGTCTGCACCAGCGCGACGCCACGTCCCCAGAGCGGGAGCGAGGTCCAGGCCAGCTCGCCGGACACCAGCGCGGCGAGGAGCGCCACCTGCGGAAAGGTCTCGCGCGGCGGCACGTACTCGGCGGTCCAGGATTCCGGTCCTTCGCGCCGGAGCTTGATCAGGCTTCCCACGCTTGCGGAGAGACGCGGCTCGGCCTTGGACGTGATGCGCACCACCGCCCGCGCGGACGACTTCCCCAACTCCAGCCGTGCCGGGTTGGCCTCGATGTGGAGCGCGGCGGCGACGAGGAGCGGCAGCATCAAGGTTCGTTCTCCGGCGGCTCCCAGCGAATGCCGACGCGCCGGATGCGCGGATCGAGCGCATCGCACGGCAAGGTGCGGCTCTGCTCGCGGCCGGCGGCGTCGCGCATGGCCACCAGCACCTCGTTCTTGTCGGGCGGCCTGCGCGGAACCGCGACGCTGAAGCGACCCTCGCGGTCGACGTCGGCGGGAACGCCATCCACCAGCACCTCGGCGCCGGTCTGCGCCGTGCCCGTCACGCGCGCGCAGAGCTGCTCGTTCTCGCTCGAGATGGCGGCGGCGACCTTGAGCAGGAGCGGGATGGGAACGGAGGCGATGGGTTCCGCTGCGCTCGGCGCCTCACCCTGGCGGACGGCGGCGGTCTGCCCCTCGCGGACCTCGACCTCGCGCTGCGCAGCGCGCAGGTTCACGGAGCCCGTCTCGGTCGCCACCGCGATGGTCGAGCCTGTGCTCAGCACGCTGAAGCGCGCGCCGTGCGTCTCGGCCACTGCGCCGCTGCTCTCGCTCTCGATCTTCAGGATCCGCTCGCCGTCGGGCTTGTAGTCCACGGCCAGGCGGCCTCGCTCGAGGCGGAAGCGGTGGACCGCGCGGGTCAGCTCCCGGATGGTCACTTGCGTCGACTCGGTCACCGCCAAGGTCGACTTGTCCCCGATGCGCAGGTCGGTGCGGCCGCTCTTCCCGGTGCGGATGGATTCGTCCGCCTTCAGGCGCTCGCCGGGGACCAACCGGGACCACGGTCCCGAGCCGCGAGCCCTCTCGACGGACCCCGCCACCGTGAGGACCACTGCCTCCTGCGGCGCGGGCGCGGCGAGGGCCTGCTGCGCGGCGCCCGGCGGCTGGTCCCCGCGACGTTCCGTGGGTGGCTCCGGCGGCTGATACACCGAATGGCGAAAGAGGAGGAATGCCGCGCAGAGGAAGAGGAGCGTGGCCGCTGCCACCTCCACCGCCCTGCGACCTCCGCTCTTCGCGTTCGCCATGGCTCGCTACCGGGGGCCTGCGGGGATCTCGACGGCAAACTCGGTGCGCGCCCACGGCAGCCGCGTCGGGTCGCCGTCTTCCACCAGCCGGACGGTGCCGCCGTGGTTGCGCATCATGGCGCGCGCGATGTGCAGCCCCAGGCCCGTCCCCTTGCCGGCGCCCTTGGTGGTGAATCTCGGCTGGAAGAGCCGCGCGCGGACCTCGGGACCGATGCCGCCGCCCTCGTCGCTCACGCGGACCTCGACGCGTTCCGCCGCCGGCAAGACGCGCAGCTCCACCCGCGAGGCGCCTCCCGCCTCCTCCGCGGCATCGACCGCATTGAGGAGGAGGTTGGTGACGGCGTGCAGCAGCGCATTCGGTGCGCCCAAGGCGAACTGCCGCACGGGTAGCGAGCTCCAAGCGAACCTGTGCCCCAGCCGCCGCAAGCGGAACGAGAGCAGCTCGACGGCCCGCTCCACCACCTCGTCGACGGCGAAGGGAGCGACGGCGCCCTGGCTGGGCGAGAGCAGGCCCTCGTAGCTGTGCAGCAGCTCTTCCACTCGCCGCACCTGCTTCAGGACCAGCTCCCACTCTTCGACTCCGGCGAGAGCCACGCCCAGCCGGCGCGCGACCAGCTCCAGGCCACCCTTGATGCCCACCAGCGGATGCCGCAGCTCGTGGATCAGCCCCGGGGCCAGCAGCGTCGCTTCCTCGAGAGATTCACTGTGGCCTAGCGGCTCATGACCTTCGCTCACTGCCCCTCCCTCTCACCTCAGGTGCGCGGCCGCTCCCGCAGTAGGCAACAGCACCGTGAAAGTGGCTCCCCGGCCCTCTTCGCTCTCGACGGTCAGCTTGCCGTGATGGGCCAGCACCACCGTGTGGGCGATGGAAAGGCCCAGCCCGGCGCCGGCGTGACGATGCTTGGTGGTGAAGAACGGATCGAAGATGCGCTCGCGGATGGGCGCCGGGATGCCCTTTCCGGTGTCGCTGACGCTCAGCTTGAGCGCCTCGCCTTCCACGTCGACCAGTCGGACGGTCAGCTTGCCGCCGTCGGGCATCGCCTGGATGGCATTGCGCACCAGCTGCGAGACCGCTTGCTGGATCTGCTCCGGGTTGCCCTGCGTGTCGGGAATGGCCTCCCGGAAATCGGTGGTCAGCTCGATCTGGCGGCCGCTCAGCTCTTCCTTGCAGGACTCGAGCGCCGCACGAACGGCGGTGGCCAGCGGGAAGCGCGTTCCGGCCTGCTCGCGCTCTTGATCCGCGAAGCGGCGCAGATCGGACCCGAGCTGCGCGACGCGCGCGGACTGCTCGACGAGGATCCGAACCAAGCCATCCTGCGCCCCGCCGGGATCGAGCTGCTGGCGCAGCAACGAGGCAGCGCCGGTCAGGGCGGTCAGCGGGTTGTTCAGCTCATGCGCGATGCCGGCCGCCATCGACCCCAGCGCGGCGAGCCGGCGCGACCTCTGGATCTGGTCCTGCGCTTCCTTCAGCTCGGCGGTGCGGCGGTCCACCCGATCCTGCAGCTCCGCGTTCCATCGGCGGATCTCGTCGTCGCGGCGGCGGACCTCGCGCGCCATGTGATTGAAGGCGACGGCGAACCTGCCCAGCTCGTCGTTGGTCTCCACCTGCGCGGTGTGGTCATAGCGACCCTCGGTGAGCGCGCTCGCGGCGATCGAAAGATGGCGAATGGGTTCGGTGAGACCTCGAGAGAGGAACGCGCCGAGCAGCGTCACCAGGACCAGCGTCACCCCTGCCCAGAACAGCGTGTACAGGCGCACGCGGTCCGCGGGGCGCAGGGCGCGCCCGGCCGGCTGCGCGATCACCACTCCCCAGCCGAGATCGCCCAGCGGAGCGAAGGCGGCCAGCCAGTCGGTCCCATTGCCTCGCCGCACTTGCCTGGACAGGGCGTGCGAGCTCGCCACGCCCGCCTTGATCAGGTCCACCTCGGCGGGAGTGAGCGGGGAACCCGCCGTCCCGGCGATCACAGTGCCGTCGCGATCCACGAGGTAGGCGACGCTGCCGTCCTGCGCCAGCTCGCGCATCTGGCGCTCGAGCTGGTCGAGCGAGAGCTGCGCAGCCACGATCAGGAGTGGCGCGCCGTCGGGCCCGGGCAAGCCCGTGCGGACCGCCACGGCCAGGCGCGCGGAGCCCGACTTCCCCCGGTACGGCGGCCCGATGGCAGCACCCGCCGCGGTCGCATACGCGAACGGGACGTGGTGGGCGAAGAGATCGACGTCCTCCTGATCGAGCTGCCGCACGCCGGACTTGCCCTCGATGAGAGGCGGGACGAGCGCGTTGCCGCTTTCGTCGAGGAGGGCGATCGCCTCCACCGGGTCCAGCTGCCGGTACGGGATGCGCAGCACCGTCGCCGCTTCGGCCGGGGTCAGCTGATCGAAGGAGATGGCGGACAGCGAGAGCCGCAGCGAGTCGAGGGTCTGCGCCACCCATCGTTCGCACGCGCGGGCTGCGGCGATCGCGGTCGCCTCGTGCGCGCGCCCGACGGTCGTTTCCAGCTCGGCCCGATTGACCGAGAAGGACAGCCAGCCGAGCACCAGCAGCGGAACGAAGCCGACGACCGCGAGGACCAGGAAAACCCGTGATCGGAAGGGCACGGCAGCTCTCGCGTTGGCTGGAAACGACTCCTGTCACTGTAAGGAAGTCCGAATGGGCGCAGCAACGGAGCGGTTGTCGGCGCTGCGCGCACTTGCGGCGCGGATCGATTACTTCGGCCCTGCTTTCCGCCGCCCGGCGTGATCTTGCCGCCATCTTGGCGTAGGCATGGTGCGGTGACGAGCTGGCCGCTCGCTCAGATGCGGCTCGCGAGGGGAAGATCGACCCAGAAGGTCGCTCCCTTGCGCGGCTCGGACCAGACGCCAACGCGGCCGCGCCGCGATTCGACGATGCGCTTCACCGTCGCGAGCCCCAGTCCGATGCCTGGCGCGTGCGTCCCCGGTGCGCGCACGTAGGGCGCGAAGACGGCCTGTTCCATTCCCACCGGAAGCCCCGGTCCGGAATCCTGCACGCTCAGGCGTACGCTCTGCGCTGCCACCACCGCGCGCGTGACCACGAGGCGGTGCGGTCCGTCGCCGATGTACTTGATCGCGTTGCGGACTAGATTCTGGATGACCACGAGCATTGCGCCCTCCCCGCAGGCCACCTCGACCTGCGGCGCCGCCTCGAACCGGAGCGTGACGCCGCTCTGCTCGGCATCGGGCGCGAGCTCATCCCGAACGGATTCCAGCACGCGGGCGATGTCGGCGCGCTCTCCCGGAACAGGCTGCGCCCCCGAACGCGCGAACCGGAGCAGCTCGTCGACGATGATCGAAACGCGATCCAGGCTGCGCCGGATGGCGGTGACCGCCCTGTGCGCCGCGGAGTCGCCGTCCAGTTTGCGCGAGAGCACCTGCAAGCCGGGCGAGACGGGAGCGAGCGGGCTCAGGATGTCGTGCGCGACGCGACCGGCGAACTGCTCCAGCTCCGACGCGCGCGCCCGCTCGACGCGCCGGAGCCGCTCGACGACGCGCTGGTGCCGCCGCACCAGCACCGCGGCGACCACTCCGCCGGCCAGCGCGAGCGACGCCCAGAGCAAGTTCAGCGCGTTGACCAGCCGCAGCGACCGGCCGCGGATCTCCTCCAGTCGCTCGGAAGCGCCGCCGGCCCGGCGCGTTCCCACGGCAAGCTCGTCCATCAGGAGGTTGCCGAGGCCGTCGCCCGAGCGGTGCGCCTCACGGGCGTCCGTTCCTGGCGCGTCGCGCTCGAAGCCGCCGAGGGCGGCCGCGAGCTGGGCAGGCGGCGCGGACTGGGCGGCGGCATACCGCGTGAACGCGGCGCGCAGGTCGCGCAGCGCACCTTCCTGATCTCCGCCCTCGCCTTCTTCGTCCCGCGCGACGATGGCGCGATGCAACTGCGCGCGCATCTCCACCAACTCGCCAAGATCGCGCACCGACGAGGCGAGCGCCGCGAACGCGGGTTCCCGGAGCTGCGCGCTGTGGCGCTGGATCCACACGGAGGTGAGCGTGAAGCCGGCGATCGCCAGCGCGAGGACGACGAAGGGCGTGGCCAGCGATACGTTGCGAATGGGCATCGGGGCTCCTGGTCCCCCAGCCTGCGTGGAATGCATGTGAAGCGCCGGTTTCGCAAGGCGATCTCGCCACCGAAACGATGCTGAAACGATTCGGTGGATTCGGTGCAACCGCAGGTGAATGCGGGCGTGGGGTGCGATCCTGGACCCTGGACCAGCGCTCGACGCGCGCTGGTGCTTCACTTAGCGCCGCTTATCACCGATAGGACGAGGCGGTTTCCGCGGGTTGAGTTGCACGGAAGCCGCGAAGGAAAAGCTCTAGCCTTGGAGCTAGTTCCTCGGCATTGCCGTTCCAACCGCGGGGACCGAGACGAGCCATCAGTGAGCGAGTAGCCTCATCCGCCAGGAGTTTCCCGATGAAACGTTCGGCCAAGGCGCGCTCCTCGGCGTCAACGAGCAATCCCAATTCGCGCCCTAGAAGATACGCGCTGACGTACTCAACGCTGATCTGTTGGGCAATGACTTCGGGGCCATAGAACGCTTCGTCTTGTGGTTCGACAAATTCATCGAACACGTGCGCAAGGTCTTCGAGATCGCGTTCGCGCTCGGCGGGGCGATCCAACCAGGCCACCATCTTCAGAAGAACGATCACTGGAAGAGGTGCGACATGGATTTGCAGTCCCGCTTCTACTTCGAGTGGCAGGGCTCTCGCGAAGACATGTCTGAACCCTGTCAGATTCATCTTGAACCCGTTCGGCCACACGAGCTCTCGCCGAGCCAAGTCTTGCAGCCCTCCGGGAATGAAATCAATCTTCACGCTGAGCGGCGAGATGAATTCATGTTCCTTGTGCGAGTGCCGTCTCCATCCAGGTACTAGTTCGAGCCCCCCCGGGAACTCGCTGGCAGATAGCGAGATCGAGAGATCGAGGTCGTTGGTCCTGCGCCAATGCATCTGCTTGTGGACGGCCAATCCCCCTGCTCCCACAAGGACGAGAGCAACCTCGGGCCACAATCTTCGCAGATCGCGGATCGCGGCGACCTGAGCATCAGTGAAAGAGAACTTCACTGCGGCAACTCCAAGAAGCGTTCTCTAAGCTCAAGCGCAGCTTCGGCGCTGCGTTCGTGGGGGGTGGCAAGCAATTCCGCGTACACGAGTAACGGGTGGGCAGTCCGAGGCATTGCACCATCAAACGTCAAAGGCCCCACTGGCCGCAGGATCGAGAGACGACCAGTCTTGCTGGGCAGCAGCCGAAGTTCTCGGGTCAAGTCGCTGCTCCAGTCTCCGAGCATGGTCAACGACTCACCACGAAAATGCTTGGTCAGACGGAATGCCGCAGGTCCTCCGCTCCAGGTCCACCGAATGCGATCATCTAGCGCGTTCTCGATACGCTCTTCCAACATCGAGGGATCGCGCTCGAGCGCGTCGAAGCGTCCAACCAGCAAGGAAGGACGTAGCACTTCCGCGTATCCTGTGACCCACCGGTCGATCAGAATCTTTCGGTACAGCAAGTGTCTCTTTGGCCCGCTGCGCCCAACAAATCCTTCGGCCTCGAGTCTGTTCAAGAGACCCGCGACTGCTGACTTGCTGACGCCCGCGGCTTCTGCGAGTGAGCGAATTGGCCGAGAGATGCTGTCTGGCCGCGCCAGGAGTGCGAAGAGGGCTTGGTAGGCAGGGGCCCGTAGCGCACGCTCTTGTGGCGCTCTGTCAATGCTGCGACCGACGACTTCGGCCACATGGTCGGTGCCAAGCGTGATCCAGCAGTTGCCCGCCAAGTCCATGAAGTTCAGACCTGCGTTCTTCAAGTGGGCTGTCATCGGACGGCCGACGTGGGGCGCGAACAGAACCCAAGGGATGCCAGGCTCACGTCTCGTGTAGGCAAGGACGGCATCGGCCGTGGGGTACGACAAGTGCGAGGTCTTGAGCTCCACAAGAAACTGGTACTCGGCGCCCTTGGCCTGAACGCGGAGGATCGCGTCGGGTATTGCTCGTGAACCTGACGCTGGCGCCACTTGGACGTCGATGTCATCAACGAAAGGCAAGCTACGTAGGTTCCTGACGTACGGTTCGAGCTTCTCAAGCATGGTGTGTAGACTAGCTTGTCCTTTAGTAAAGGACAAGCTCGATTCTGGCGCGCCACCCCTCACGTCATGGGTCGAGTGTCCAGACACTGGCCATGTCCCTTACTAAGGGACAGACGATCACGACAGGCAGGGGACACGCCGTCGAGAACGGCGAGAAGTGCGACCTTGAGGCCTGCATTTCTGCGCGCTCGGTGAATTGCCACACGTCCGCGTGCTCAACGCCATCAGGATAGCTCCATCGGACGTCGATGCGCTCGTCTTCGCCCACTGAGATGCGGCGCCTGCATCAGAGGATCTCTTCGATCACGTGAACCGGCCCGTCGGCGCGGATCCCGGCCGTGCCGATGGCCAGAAGTCGGTTCAAGAAGGAGTACTTCGCCACGGCAGTCTCGAAACGCGGCGTGGTGCGAAAGTAGGGACCTCCTGGCGCTCCGTCGTCGCGCATGCCCTCGAAGGTCATGTGGATGAGTGCGCCGTCGTCGGTCTCGAGGGTGACGCGCAGGTCGAGGTCGACGATGCCGTCCGGGCGCTTGATCGTCCAGTTATCGCCGCCCGGCAGCACTTTGCCTCGAAGCCGGTCACCCTCGAACGAGCCTCCGACGATCGGAAAGGTGACCCGGGTGCCGTGGGGTCCGGCGCCGATGTCCTGCGTGGGGGCCGTGCTCAGACGGACCGACATCAGGGGACGGGTTCGCATGCCAAGCCTCGTGTCGGGGAGGAGCGGAACGGGAGCGGCGAGTTGAACGGGCGCGCAACCAACGAGCGTGGCGAGCGCTGCCAGCCTGAGAACTTCTCTTCGTCGAGCATCCATCGGTGCCTCATAGGACCTCGTAGATCGTGTAGATCGGGCCTTCGGCACGCCGATCGCCGCTCGAGACGGCCAGGAGGCGATTCAAGAACGCGTACTTTGGGTTCGCGGTCTCGAAACGCGGCGTGGTCCGGAAGTAGTAGGTGGACGGATCTACCCTCTCACCGCGCGTGAGCGCGGCGAGCACTTCCGGTGGCCCGTGACGGACCCCGAACGAGGTCATATGGATCAGGGCCCCGTCGTCGGTCTCGAGCGTGAGGCGCAGATCGAGCTCGAGAACGCCGTCTCCTCGGAGGAGGGTCCAGTCGCCCCCGCCGGGAAGCACCTTTCCGCGAAGCCGGGGGCCCTCGAAGTGACCATCGGTAATGGGTGCCGTGAGACGGGTCCCGTGAGGCACAGGGCCAATCTTCTGTGCACCGGCCACCTTGACCTGCAACATCATCAACAGACGTGAATCCATCCGGCACCTCCGCGTTCAGGACGATCCTGACGGTCGTGCGACAGTCCCCACTCAGATGTCGAGCACCACGTCTCCTCGTGGCCGGGAGCAGCAGATGAGGACGTTTCCCTCTGCCGCTGGATCGAGCGGGTCGGGCTGGTAGGCGACGCTCCCGGAGATCAATCCGCTCTCGCAGTTGTGACAGACGCCGGTGCGGCACGACCATCGAACGGGCACGTCACACGCTTCCGCCAGCTCGAGCAGACTCTGGTCCTCCGACGCGCGCCAGCGAACGGCGATACCACTGCGGGTGAAGGACACCAGCGGTCCTGTTCCAGGAGTCCCCGCTGGTTGATGCGGCGGGCGCACCGGCGCGGCGACCACCCCCGGCATCAGTGAAGGGCCACCGGAGAAGATCTCGGAGTGGATCCGACTCGAGGCCACCCCCCAGGCAGTCAGCCCGGTCCTCAAGTCATTCAGGAAGGTCGTTGGCCCGCAGAGATAGAAGTCGCCCTCTCGCGGCACTCGCAGCTCGTCGAGCACCTTCATCGTCAGATAACCGGCCGCGTCGTAATCGTGGCCCTGCCGATCCTCTACATCTGGTCGACTGTACCGGATGTGACTTCGCCCGCGAGCGAGCGTTCCGAGCAGCTGTCGCGACTCCGCGGCGAAGGAATGAGACTTGCGATTGCGTGCGCCGTGCAACCACCAGACCTCTTGAGGCGAAGCGGTCGCGGCCAGCGCATGCAGCATGGCCAGCACGGGTGTCGCGCCGATTCCTGCACTCAGGAGCACCACCGGCCCCTCGCCCGGCTGCAGGACGAAGCTGCCTCTCGGCTCGCTGACGTCAAGGACGTCGCCCGGTCGTACGTTGCTGTTCAAGTAGGTTCCCCCGGCTCCGTTGGGCTCGACCTTGACGCTCACCCGGTACTGCTCGTCGGAGAGGGGGCCGGAGAGTGAGTAGCTCCGGAAGAGCGGAGGACCATCGAACGTGGGTCGCAGCCGGAGCACGACGAACTGACCCGGCAGTGGAGTCGTGAGGCGCCTTCCATCCGTCGGCTGCAGCGACAAGGAGATCACGTCGATGCATTCGCGATCGATCCGCGAAACCCTCAGCGGCCGGAATCCGGGCGCCGCGATCTGCGCAGCCGCCGCGGGCATGAGACCCGCGTTGCCGGTGGCCCCCGGATGGGCGTCCTGACTTTGGAGCAACGCCTCGAACGACCCCCGCCAGCCCGGCGAGAGCGCAGGAATTCGCAGCGCCCGCTCGAGCTGCTCACGAGGATGATGGGAAAGATAGAGCAGCGCATTGACCTCGGCGACCGTCATACGCTCGGGGCCTCGAGCGACCGGGAGGATCGGGTCACCCGCGCCGACCTCGCCTTCCTCGAGGACGCGCAGGTAGAAGCCCGGCCGCCCGCTGGAGGTCAGGAGCGCTGCCATTTGCGGCTCGTCCAGTCGAATCCCGACGCGGTAGCACGTCGTTCGCGGCTGGGTCACCTCGAAGAGGGCACTCCCGATGCGATAGCGGTCGCCAATGCAGACCTCGTCATCCGGCAATCCTTCGATGGTGAAGTTCTCGCCGAATTGCCCGTGGCTGAAGTCACGGCGGCCCAGCCGCTCCTCCCAGTATCGATACGATTCAATTTGATAGACGAAGACCGCTCGCTGCTCCCCACCGTGGCCGCCGAGATCGCCCTGCCCGTCACCTTCGACATTGAGCCGCCTGACGCGCCGCCGCCCCTGCACCGGCTGCTTCCAGATGCCCGTGTGCACGGTCTTTCC
>Ga0137409_10000297_pt1 | contig 52996 bp, 36 predicted proteins | sample CZODoug1_16funga_FD_122059 | JGI IMG/M metagenome (GOLD analysis project Ga0137409, IMG submission 122059) | Vadose zone soil fungal communities from Angelo Coast Range Reserve, California, USA - CZODoug1_16fungal (Hybrid Assembly) | ecosystem: Environmental > Terrestrial > Soil > Vadose zone... | reverse complement strand
CGCTGCGCGCCCGGGCTCCGCGGCTCTCGGCGCTGTGGCTCGGCTCGTCGCTACCGCCGCGGCGCAGGCGCTACGCGCGAGCTCGAGGTACGGCCGCAGCCGTCACGCGCAGCGTGCGGCCAAAGTGAGACACCGCGCCCCGGCACGGCGCCCCGGGGACGGTCGCCGCTCCGTCTCGAAATCGATAGAATCGGGGACGGATTCTCGACAGCGGTGGGCGAAGGTGCGGAGTCCACTTCTAAGCGTGACGGTCGTCGTTCTCGTCGGGGCGTGCACGGCCCCAGGCCCTACTCGACCTTCGTTGACCGATCCGGAGCTGCTCGCGGGTGCGCCGCTCGCGGCCCCCGTCGACGCGGCGCCGCCCATCGCCGCCGCCGAAGCCTCCGGCCTCGACGACGACATGCGCGCGTTCGTCGCCGCGAGCATCGGCTCAGCCAGCGAGCCGCGCGCCAAGCTGCAGCGGCTGTTCGACGCCATGCGGCGCGACGGGCTGTTCAAGCTCGTCTACTCCGGGATCGAGACGCGCTCGGCGGAGACGACCTTCCGCGAGCGGCGTGGCAATTGCCTGTCGTTCACGATGATGTTCGTCGCGCTGGCGCGCGAGGCCGGGCTCGGCGTGAAGTACCAAGTCGTCGACGTGCCGCCGTCGTGGAGCAGCGAGACGGAGCTCATCGTCGTGCGCAGCCACATCAATGCCGTCGTCAAGACCGGCTTCGACAGCCGCACGCTCGTCGACTTCAACCTGTTCGACGCCAAGACCGACTATCCGCGCCGCGACGTCGACGACGCCTACGTGCTCGGGTTGTTCTACGCGAACGTGGGCGCCGAGGCGCTGGTCGACAAGGACTACGACCTCGCGTTCCGCTACCTGCGCGAGGCCGCGCGAGTCGCGCCGGCGAGCGTGGCCGCCTGGGTGAATCTCGGCGCGCTGTATTCGCGCCGAGGCGCGTCGGACTACGCGGAGGCCGCATATCTACGCTCGCTCGAGATCGAGCCGAGCAATCGGTCCGCGCTCAATAACCTCGCCCGTCTCTACACGAATCGCGGCGACGAGGTGCTAGCCGAGATCTACACGCAGCGCGTGCGTCGCTATCAAGAGACGAATCCGTACTATCACTACGCGCTCGCGCAAAACGCCTATGAGGCCGGCCGGTTCGACGCGGCGCTCGACGAGCTCCGCCGCGCGTTGCGACTGAAGCGCGACGAGCACGACTTCTACTTGCTGCAAGGCCGGGCTTTCCTCGAGCTCGGCCGGCCGGACGCCGCGAGCGCCGCGTTCGACCGCGGCCGCGAGGTTGCCGAGCCGGCCGCTCGCGCCGAGTACGACGCGCAGGTCCAAGCTTCGGCGCGCGCGAGCATCGAGCGCGTGGGCAGCGAACCGGTGCGGGAGCAAGCCGCGAGCGCCGCAACCGAGCAATAGGCACGCCTGGCGGGAGGGAGCGGTCTTCGGTCATTGACTCTCCGGTTACGGGACCCTGTAGGGTTACGCTCCATGACCAGACCGTCCACATTGGCGCCGGCGAATTGGCGCGAGCTGCTCAGCGCCAAGGACCGGCTGGCACTCGTCGAAGCGGGCTACCTGCACATTCGCGCGGTCGCGGAGGAAAGCGCATTGGAGCTCATGCGCGCAGCATGGGTGCGTTGCTTGCAGGAGCCCGTCTTCCCCAAGCGGGGCAACAACGACGGCCCGAACCGTCTCGAGAAGGAACCGGCGTTCCTCCCCTGTCTCGAGCATCCCTACGTGCTGAGCGCGGTGGCGCACGTGCTGGACGGAGATGTCGGTCTCCTTAAGATTCGCGGCCGGGATCCGCGCCAGGGCAGCGGTCAACAGGGCTTCCATGTCGATGACGCAGAGCCGGTGCGGGCGGACCGCCACCGCATGGCCAACGCCTTCTGGATGCTCGACGATATGGACGAGGCGAACGGCGCCACTCGCCTCATTCCCGGATCCCATCGTTTCGGGCGGATTCCGCCCAAGGGCCTGGTGCGCCCCGACGCACGGCATCCGCAGGCCCGGTGGATCGAGGCCCGCGCGGGTGACGTCATCGTCTTCAGCGCTCACGTCTGGCACGCCGGCTCCAAGAACCTCTCCGGGGCGCCTCGCCGGATCGCCATGGCGCACTTCGCCCGAAGTGAGGTCGTCGAGCTCCACGCTCGCCCCTTCGAGCCTCACCTTTCTTGAGACAATGGCCGACGGCCGGCGGGCAGTCCGGCTACCACCCGCCCCGGGTCCCGAACCTATAATTGAGCTCGGCGGAGAGTCGCGAGCGGAGGGGCTTCGAGTGACGAACAACGTCCGATCGGCAATGGTGCTGCACGGGGTCTTGGCGGCCGCGTTCTTGCAGTGTCCGGCCGCCGCCCACGCGGCGAGCGAGCTCGCCGACGCGGCGATGAAGGGCGACGCCTCCGCGGTGCAGACGCTCATCGAGCAACACGCCGACGTCAACGCCGCACAGCCCGATGGCGCCACCGCGCTGCAGTGGGCCATCTATCGCGGCGACGTATCCACCGCCAAGGCCCTCGTGAAGGCCGGTGCGTCGCCGACGCAGCCGAACCGCGAGGGCGCGACGCCGCTATCGCTCGCGTGCCAGAACGGCACCGTCGACCTCGTCCGTTTGCTGCTCGACTCGGGCGCCGATCCGAACGAGACGCTGGCGAACGGCGAGACCGCGCTCATGATGGCCGCGCGCACCGGCAACCTCGAGCCGATTCAATTGCTGATCGACCGCGGCGCGAACGTCAACGCGGCCGAGAGCCTGCGCGGCACCACGCCGATCATGTGGGCCGCCGCGTACGAGCATCCGGCCGCGGTGAAGGTGCTCGCCGAGCACGGCGCCGACCTTGCGGCGAAGTCGAAGGCGATCCCGCGCGGCCGCCGGCCGTACCTAGCGCCCACCGTGCAGAGCCGCATCAACGAATTCGTTCGCGAGATCGGCCAGGCGGGCCGGCGCGTGACGACGGGCTCGGGGCTCGGCCAAGTCCCCCCCGATGATCCTCGCCAGGCCGCGAAGCTCACGGCGGAGCGCGACCGCGCGCTTCAGGCGCTCGCGTCCGCGCCCGCGGCGGCCGTGGGCGGCGGTTCGGACGACGCCGACGATCCGGCGCCGCAGCCGGCGCCGAACCGCGCGCCGGAGATGTGGGGCGGCGTCACGCCGCTCGTGTTCGCCGCACGTCAGGGCGACATCGAGTCCGCGAAGGTGTTGCTCGCGCACGGCGCCGACGTGAATCAGCAGACCGAGGGCGGCTGGACTCCGCTGCTGACCTCCGTGCAGAACCGCTACTACAAGCTCGCGACGTTTCTCCTCGAGCACGGCGCCGATCCGCGGATCCAGAACAAGGGCGGCTGGAGCCCCCTCTACATCGCCACCGACAACCGCAACATCGAGGGCGGCGACTATCCCACGCGCAAGCCCGACATGGATCACTTCGAGATCGTCAAGCTCTTGATCGATCGCGGCGCGGACGTGAACGCGCGCATGCGCTCGAGCACCGAGACGCGCACGATCTTCACGCACCAGTGGCTCTACGAAGAGGGCGCGACACCGTTCCTGCGGGCGGCGCAGTCGAGCGACATCCCCCTCATGCAGCTGCTGCTCGAGCACGGTGCCGATCCCAAGCTCAACACCGACGACGGCACTACGCCGCTGATGGTCGCGTCCGGTATCGCATGGGTGGAAGGCGTCACCTACGAATGGTCGCTCGACGCGAACCTCGAGACCGTGAAGATGCTGCTCGATTTGGGCCTGGACGTGAACGTGCACAACTCGGAGGGCCGCACGGCGCTCATGGGCGCCGGGCACAAGGGCCGCAACGAGATCGTGCAGCTGCTCGTCGACCGCGGCGCGGACTTGAACGCGCACGACATCGGCAGCCGCGACACGATTCACAAGCTCTCGGGCGTCCAATGGCGCGCGATCGACTACGCCGACGGCCTCGTTCGGGTCGGCGTGCAGTCCGCGATCCCGCATCCCGACACCTCGGCGTTGCTCCGCAAGCTCATGACGGACCGAGGGATTTCGGTACCGCCCGAAGGTCGCACGCTCGAGTCGATCTGCATCACCGACATCTGCCAGCCCGGGGGCTGATTCCCTGCGTCGCGCGTGTCGACGCGCTTGCCACTCGCGGCGAGCGCGTGAGCGCTCCGTGCGTGTGATGTAGTTAACGATTGGAAGCCCCGACCGATCGCGGCGTGTGACGCCGCTCACACTTCGAAGCCGCGAGCGTGACTCGCGTCACGAGAATCGCGTAGCCGATGCAACGAACGCATCGGCCGCCGGTGTCGACCTCGTTTACACGCTCTCCAGTCCGCGCGCGCCGGTGCCGCGCCGCAGAATATGTCGCGTGCGTGGCACGGCTCTTGCTTTGTCTCCGCCGCGTTTAAATGTTTTCGCGCTTGGATCAGAGGAAATGAAGAAGAGTCACAGCCTTTCGTTGGTTTTCTTGTTGGCGGCGTTCAGCGCGCCGTCGTGGGCCGTTCCGATCGTCGGCAGCGAAGATTCGGTCAACAACAGTGCGCAGCTCGAGTACTCGGTGCAGAACGGGTTCGATCTGCGGCTCACGCTGGAGAACACGTCGAGCTACGACGCCCGCATCACGGGTTTCGGGTTCGACCTCGACGGCGGCAGCGCGTACGGTCTGTGGTCGGTGTCGGGCACGCTCGACAACGATGAATGGAATTTCTCCTACGACGCGATCCCCGGGTCGGACGACCGCGACGCTTTCGCGATCACGGGGCCGAACCTCTGGGGCGGCAGCCCGAACGGCGGCATCAAGGTCGGCGCCACCGGGATCTTCGACTTCTGGGGCACGTTCCAGAACCACGTGAGCGTGTCGAACATCGTGGTCCGCTTCCAGCAGACCGGCCGCGACGGTCAAGGCAGCGACAAGGGTTACGCGTGCACCGCGTCCTGCGCGGCTCCCATGACCCAGGTTCCCGAGCCGACGAGCCTCGCGTTGCTCGGCGCCGGCATCGCCGTGCTGGGATTCGCCAAGCGCCGGCGGCGCGCTGCCCAGTAGCTCGCACGGGCGCTCCGGCCTCGCACGGAAGCGAGGCTGGGGCGCGCCCCTCCGTCCTTTCAGCCGGCGAAGCGGTGCATGCCGCCGTCCACGTGGATGACCTCGCCCGTGATGTAGCGCGCGAGCGGTGAGGCCAAGAACGCGATCAGCTGCGCCATGTCCTCCGGCTCGCCGAAGAAGCCGATCGGGATGTTGGCGGCGATGAACGCCTGACGATTCTCTTCCGTCGGGTGCAGGCGCTCCAGGATCTGCTCGCTCTTGATCCGTCCGGGCGGCAGGCAGTTCACGGTGATGCCGTCCGCCGCGAGCTCGCGCGACAGGCCCTTCGCCCAGTTGTGCAACGCGGCCTTTGCGACCGACGCGATATTGATGCCCGGCGGCTCGTTGGCGCCCGTGATGTTGATGATGCGTCCCCAGCGCTGGCCGCGCATCGTCGGAATGAACTGGTTCGTGAGCCGGCGCACGAGCTCGAAGTTGAGCGTCATGCCCTCGAGCCACTCGTCCTCAGTCGCGTTCCACTTCACGGGGCGCGAACTGCCGGCGTTGTTCACCAGGATGTCGAGGCCGCCGAAGTCCTCGAAGATTTTGTCGCGCACCCGCTCGGGAGCCCCGCGCGCGGTGAGATCTTCGACGACCACGAGCGGACGCACGTCGCCTGAGCCTTCGATCTCGGCCGCGAGCTCGTCGAGCAGGCCCGCGCGGCGCGCGAGTACGGCCACGCGGCAGCCTTCTGCCGCGAGCACCTTCGCCGCGCCGCGGCCGATGCCGCGGCTCGCGCCGGTCACCAAGCAGGTTTTTCCTCGGAGCTGAAGGTTCATACGTGACGTCCGTCGCCAGTCTAGCAGGCGGCAGGTACACTGCGACGACGAGCATTGCGGTGGGGGAAGCCGCGGTCGCCGGCGCGGCGCCTGCGTGGTCGTTGCGGCGCATCGTTACGGCCGGCGTGATCGGCAACGTGCTCGAGTGGTACGACTTCGCCGTCTACGGTTACTTCGCGGCGACGCTCGGCGCGCTGTTCTTCCCCGCGGGCGATCCGGCGAGTCAAACGCTGGCCGCGTTCGCGACCTACGCGGTCGGTTTCCTCATGCGCCCCGTCGGTGCCGCGCTGTTCGGCCACATCGGCGACCGTTACGGCCGTGCGCGCGCGCTCGTGGTCTCGATCGCGCTCATGGCGATCCCCACCGTGCTCATGGGGCTGCTGCCTACCTATGCGAGCATCGGTATCGCGGCGCCTGTCGGGATGGTGCTGCTGCGCATGGCGCAGGGGCTTGCCGTGGGCGGCGAGTTCACTAGCTCGATGGTGTTTCTCGCGGAGAACTCGCCGCAACCGCGCCGCGGCTTCTTCACCAGCTTCTCGATGTTCGGCGCCACCGCGGGCACCATGCTCGGGTCCGCGGTTGTCGGCGCGTTGACCGGGGTCATGAGCGCCGAGGCGCTCTCGTCGTGGGGCTGGCGCGCCGCGTTCGTGTCGGGAGTCGTCGTGGCGATCGTCGGCGTCGCGATCCGCCGCGGTATGTTCGACGCGCCGGGCGGCATCACGGAGAAGGCCCCCTTGAGCCGCGCGTTTCGCGAGCACCGCTGGCAAGTCTTGAGGATTGGCGTGCTGAACTCCGGCACCGCGGTGATCTACTACACGTTGTTCGTCTACGCGGCGACGTGGGTGCCGCAGACGACGGCGGTTGCGCGAGCCACCGCGATCCAGGTCACGACGCTGTCGATGGCGACGTTTCTCGTCGTGCTGCCGCTCATGGCGGCGCTGTCTGACCGGATCGGGCGCAAGCGCGTGATGATTAGCGGTCTCGTAGGGTGCTTGCTGCTCGCGTATCCGCTCGTGCGACTCATGCACGGCGGCGATGCGCTGCTGCTGGCAGTGGGCCAGCTCACGTTCGCCGCGCTGCTCGCGTGCTCGATGGCGCCGATCCCGGCCACGATGTGCGAGACGTTTCCGCACGGAGTCCGCGTGAGCGCCGTGAGCGTGGGTTACGGTCTCGCGTACGCGCTGTTCGGCGGCACCGCACCGCTCGTCGCCGCCTGGCTCATCAAGCGCACGGGCAACGATCTCGCGTTCGTCGGCTACATCCTGGCCGTGGTCGCGCTGTCGCTCGCGATCGCGGCCACGCTGCGTGAGCGCCGCCACGCGCCGCTCCACTGATCCGCGCTCAGTTCGCCGCGCTCGAGCCGCCTCCGGCGCTGAACAAGTCCGCGTCGATTGCGTCGCCCACGAAGCGCGAGCCGTCGGGCGCGAGGTGATCCGAATCGCGATAGAGCGCGGCGCCGCCGGCTTCTACGAGGCAACGCGCGCCCGCGCAGAATCTTCCGTTCGGGTCGAATACGCGCGCGCCGTTCGCGGCCGCGACCTCGCGCAGCGCGCGCAAGCTCTCGGCGGATCGTGCGCGCGCGTCCGCGGCCGATCTGCCGCAGGTTGCGGGGTCCGTCCCTGCGAGATATGCGCGCGCGACGCAGTCGGAAGGCGACTGCACGTTGTCGGGAACCTGGCCGAGCAATAGCACCTCGACGCCGAGCTTGCGCAGCTCCGCGACCGTGCGCCCGAGCCCTTCGCGCAGCACGCGGCGCGACTCGGCGACGCTCTGCTCCGCGCCGGCTTGCCGCGCGTCCCGAAGATAGCGGCGCTCGTTCGTGCCGATGTCGACGCCTTCGGTCCAGAAGTCCCAGGCGCCGGCGAGCGCGACCGTCCGCACCGTGCCGCTGTTCTCGACGAGCTCGAGCACGCGGCGGTTGATGTCCGCGCAGTCGTCTTGCACGGTCGGAGCGATCGGTAGCGCCTCGTTGCGGCGCACCGGCTGCGTAACCGGGGTTGCGTCGAGCACCGGCGGGCATCCGCCCGCCCATTGGAGCTGCGCGGTGAGTCCCCACGCCGCGGCGCGGCGCTCGACTCCCGCGAAATAGTGCGCGGCGTGCGAGTCGCCCCAGACGAGCAGGTCGAAGCGGCGGCGGCTGCAGTCGTTGCGCCCGGCGTTCGGCCCGACGCAGCTCGGCGGATACTCCTCGTCCTCCTGAGCGGCGTCGGCTGTGACGACCGCGCGCGGATAGCGAGCGGCGAACCCGTGCGAGCGGACCAGCGCGAGGCCGGCCAGCGAGAACAGCGCCGACGCCGCGACACCGACGCCGATCGCGCGCCAGCGCCGGTCCACGCCGCCGGTGCGCCGGAACGGCGTCTCGATGAATCGGTACGACAGCACGGCGGCCGCGGTCGCGGCCGCGATCAGCGCGAGGCTCTCGAGTGTAGTGAGGTCGCGCCCGAGATGGATCCGCGCGAGCACGAGCAGCGGCAGATGCCAGAGGTACAACGAGTACGAGATCTTGCCGACGAAGCTCACCGGCCCCCACGCGAGCGCGCGCGCGATAGCGCCGCCCGGCCGCTGGCCCGCGTACAACACGAGCACCGTGCCGACGCACGGCGGCAGCGCCGCGACGCCGGGGAACCGCATGTGCGGCGAGTAGAGCACGATCGACGCGGCGATCGCCGCTAGCCCCAGCGCGCCCGCGCCCGCGGCGCGGGCGGCGGTCGGCCGCAAAATGCGTCCTGCAATTGCGGCACTCCCGCCATCCATGGCGGTCGGCCGCAAAATGCGTCCTGCAATTGCGGCACTCCCGCCATCCATGGCGGTCGGCCGCTCCGGCGCCGCGACCGCGAGCAGGGCGCCGAGCAAGAGCTCCCAGGCCCGCGTCGGCAGCAGATAGAACACCGCCTCGGACCGCGCCGCCATCTGCCACTCCGCGAGGGCGAGCGACAGCAGCGACACCGTGGCGAGCGCGAGCAGCGTGAGGCGCGGCTTGCCGATCCTGAGCAGCGCCAGCAGCAACAGCGGAAAGAAGATGTAGTACTGCTCCTCGACGGCGAGCGACCAGGTGTGCAGTAGCGGGTTGCGCTCCGCGTCGGGTGCGAAGTAGCCGGCGTCGCGCCAGAAGTAGACGTTCGCGACGAACAGCGCCGTTGCCAGCAGGGTCTGGCCGAAGCGCACGGTCTCGACCGGCAGCAGCACCAGCAGCGCGACCGGCGTAATCGCGAGCAGCAGGAAGAACAGGGCGGGGAAGATCCGCCGGACTCGGCGCTCGTAGAATTTCGCGATCGAGAAGTCGCGGCGGTCGATCTCCTTCTTGATGATCGACGTGATCAGGAATCCCGAGATCACGAAGAACACGTCGACGCCCACGAAGCCGCCCGAGAACGGCCAGAAGCGTGCGTGGAACAGGATCACCGCCACGACGGCAATCGCGCGCAGGCCGTCGATGTCGGCGCGATAGCCCGTCGCGAACGCGCTGTGGTTGTCCCGTCCCTGGCTCATCCAGTCCGCATGCATGCGAGATGCATGCCAAGACCGGGGGGACGAGCGGCCTACTGTATCGAAATGGCGACAGCCGGCGCGGCGACGCGAGTAGCGCGGCAACCCGCGGGGCGAACGGCAGCAGGAAGATGAGTCGCCGCCTAGAAGTGCAGCCTCACGCCGCCGTAGACCGCACGGCCCGCCGTGTTGAAGCCGTTCACCTCGCGGTAGTCCTGGTCGGTGGCGTTCTCGACGCGGCCGTAGAGCTCGAAGGTCTCGTTGAGCGCGTAAGCGACCGACAGGTCGAGCACCTCGTAGTCGGGGAGCGGGGCCGTCGGGTTGGGGAAGGTGCCGATGTCGATCGCGTCCTTCGACAGGCGATAGTTCGCGACGAAGCGGAACGCGTTGCTCTCCGACATGTACTGCACGCCGAGATTGCCGATGTTCTTTGGTCGGCGCAGCCGCTGCGCGTTGGCGGTGTTCTCCGTCTTGTTGTTGGTCCAGTTGGCGAGGAAGTGCCATTGGCCGCTGATCGGGGCCTGCAGGCCCAGCTCGATGCCCTTCGAGTTGCTCGTGCCCAGCGACTGCAAGTAGCCCGAGAACGTGGCGAGATCGAAGAAGATTTCGTCCGTGATGTCCTGATCGAAATAGGTTGCTTCGAAGTGCAGGCCGTTGGCCGCGTCGAGCTCTATCCCGAGATCGTAGCCCTGGCTCGTTTCCTCGCTGAGGCTTAAGCCGTGGGCCGGCGGGAACGAGTCCGGCCCGCGGTTGTACGAGACCTCGAACAGGCTCGGCCCGCGGAAGCCCGTGCCGTAGCTCGCGCGGTACTTCAGCGCGTTGCCGCCGGTCAGGTCTTGCACGTAGGCGAAGCTCACGCGGCCGCTCGTGTGAGTGCCGAAGTCTTCGTTGTCGTCGTAGCGGGCGCCTACCGTGAGGAAGAAGCTGTCGTTGAAGCTGCCCTGATACTCCACGTAGTAGCCGTCCTGGTTTTGCGACAGCGTGCTGTTGGTGGAGTCGACGACCTCTTCCCTTTGCAGGTCGACGCCGTAGACCAACGTCAGCATGTCCGACGGCTTGTAGCTTCCGGTGTACTCGGTCCGGTCGATCGAGCCTTGCGACTTGAACGTGCTGACGCCCAACGTGAGGTTGTCGCCGGTGACGTCGACGTTGCTGTAGCCGAACGAGTTGGTGAAGTCCCCGCTGTGCTGCTCGGCCGACACCCTGTAGGTGGTCTGGTCGGCAGTGCCGATGCAGTCGTACGCGGTCGCGGACGTGTTCGGATCGAAGCAGCCGTCGTACTGCGTCGACGCGTCAACGTTGCGCGCCACGAGCTGGAGCCGCAGGTTCTCGGTCGCGTTCCAGCCGAGCTTGGCGTGCAGCGTGGTGTTGTCCGCGCCGTCTTTGTCGCGCAGCACCATGTCCGCGGTCTGCGCGTTGAAGCCGTCGGTGTTGAGGTCCGTCACGGAGACGTAGAAATCACCGTTGTCGTCGCCGCCGGACACGCTGCCCGCGATCTTGCGAGTGTCGAACTCGCCGGCCTCGATCGAGAACCGCCCGCCGGCAACGCCGGTGCCGCGGCCCGTGATCACGTTGACCACGCCGCCCGCGTCCGCGCCGTACATGAAACCCTGCGGGCCGCGCAGGACCTCGACGCGCTCCATGTCGCCGGTCGTGAGCAGGCTGTCGAAGCTCGGGGCGACCTGCGTCGCGCTCGGATCGAGGTCCTTGATGCCGTCGATCATGAGCAGCGTCCGATAGCCCTCCTCGCCGCGGATCCTCAAGGTCGTGGACTTGCCGGGCCCGCCGCTATTGCTGACGCCGATGCCGGGCAAGGTACGCATCGCGTCGGCCAGGGAGTCGTAGCCGCGGAGCTCGATGTCCGCGCCGTCGAGCACCGACACGGCGGTGCCGATCTGCCGCTTCGGCGTCGGCAGCATGCTCGAAGTCACGACGATCTCTTCGGGGCGCTCGGTGGACGAGCTCTGGGCGTGCGAGACGGCCGGTACAGTGGTCAATCCGCACAAGGCGGTCGCGATGGTCACGGCAACACGGGGCTGCGACTTACGGTCGATCATGAAGTCCTCGTTGTAGTTCTATGTGCACCGCGCAAGCAGTCCCGAGGCCGGTCTCCGGCTCCGGCTGCGCGATCCTATAGGAAGGCGCGCGAGGGCTTGTCGTTATTAACAGTTATCTCGGGGGTTATCTCGGGGGTTATCTCGGGGGTTATCTCGGGCGTTATCTTAACCGTTATGCTCTGCGCTCCCCGCGCGTGAGTCGCCCGTAACCTCGAGGAAATGCCGCTCGAGGCTGCGCCCCTCGTGGAGTCGCCGCGGCACGACGCCGATGTCGAGCAGCGCTTTCAGCACGAGCGCCACGGCGGCGTCCCAGTCATGGGCTGCGCCGAGCCTGAGCTTGAGCTGGTAGTCCGGCGCACTGCGCCCGTCGATCGCATCCACGGGCGCAGCCGCGGTGAGCCGTGCGAGCTCCGCCGCGTCGAGCGGCCGCGAGAGGCGCAAGTCGAGCTCGCGCGCCCCCGCCGTGAGATCGGCTACGGCGCCGTAGGTCACCAGCCGGCCGCGATCGAGGATCGCCACGTGGTCGCAGAGCTCTTGGATCTCGGCCAGGTTGTGCGAGCTCACCATCACTGTCGCGCGTTTGCGCAAGCTTGCGACGAGGTCGCGGATCTGGCGCGCGTTCGCGGGATCGAGGCCCGCCGTCGGCTCGTCGAGGAGGATCACCTCGGGGTTGCCGAGAAACGCCTGGGCGATGCCGAGACGCTTCTGCATCCCGTGCGACAGCGTCCGCGCGCTGCGCTTGGCGTAATCGTTCAGGCCCACGAGCGTGAGGCACTCGCGCGCGTCGCTCTCGGCCGCGGCGCGGTCCCGGCCGTCGAGCATCCTGAAGAAGATCAGCTGCTCCAGGATCGGGGTGTTGCGCTGAAACTCGGCGTCCTGCGGCAGGATCGTGAGCCGGCCCTCGAGCTCCGAGATCCGCGCCGGGTTGCGGCCCAGGACCTCGATCGTGCCGGCGTCGGGCTTGAGGAAGCTCGCCACGATCGAGAACAGCGTGGTCTTGCCCGCGCCGTTCGGCCCGAGCAAGCCGAACGCCGACTGCGCCGGCACGTCGAACGTCACGTCTTCGAGCGCGCGCTGCGCGCCGAATCGTTTCGAGATGCCGACGACGCGGATGGCTGCGCTCATGCGCGGCGCCTCAGAGGTCCCGCCGCTCGAAGGTGCGGGCTCCGAGCCAAACGAACGCGACCGTGTACAGCACGCAGGCGCCGAAGGCGACTGCGACCGTGCCGGCGCTCGGCCCGAGCAGATCGTTCTGCACGCCCCACGGCAGCAGATACGTCGCGAAGCGCGCGGGCTCCCAGGCGAACGCCCCCAGCACGGGGGCGAGCAGCACGCCGCCGATCACCGCGTTCGCGACCACGAGCGACGTCATCGCCGAATCGCGCGTGGCGGAGATCCACGCACAGACCGCCACGTACGGCGCGCCGGACACGGCGATCGCCACGAATCCAAGGAGGCTCCAGCTCGCGATCTCGCCGCCTCCGTAAACCCCAACCTTGAGCCAGAGGTAGAGCGCGATCGTGACGATCACCACCGCCTGCACGACGACCGTGAACGCCATCGTCGCGAGTAGCCGGCCGAAGAAGATGTTGGCGCGCTCGGTGCGCAGCAGCAGGTAGCGGAGGCCGCGATTGCCGATGTCGCCGGCCGTCTGATTGAACGCGCCGAACGGGATCAGGAGCGGCATGCCGAACACCAGCACGAGAAAGATGGCCGACAACAAAGCCGGCCGTTCGTCGAGCAGGTAGTCGGCCCAGCGCCGCGTGCGCTCCTCGGCCGCCCGCTGCGCGGCGGGATCGGCGCTCTCGTGCGGCGCGATCGCCCACTGGACGGCCGGCCGCGCGAAGCTCACGAGATTCTGCTCGACGGCTTGCGGGCTCATCCCCGCCGGCCCGGCTTGTGCGACGGCCGCCTCGAACGGCGAGATGATCGAGTTCGCGACCGTGAGCCCGAAGAACACGGCGAGCAGCATGAACACGAGCGCGGAGCCGCTGCGCAGCGAGTGGCGAATCGAGTAGCGGCAGATCAGGCCGAGCTGCCGAGCATTCAGGTGCCGGATGCCCATGCGTCAGCGCGTCAGATCCTCTTTGAACGTCGTGTTCAGGAGCACGAGCGTGAGCACGGGGTACACGAAGCTCAAAATGGACAAGATGCCGGAGCCACCGCCGGCTGCTAAGGGGAGCCACAAGATCACCGCACTCGTCGCGGCGATCCTGAAAACCGCGCACACGTTGCCGAGCGTGCGGCCGAGGAACTTCTTTTGCTGTAGGTAGCCGATTCCCGAGAGGATCAGCAGAGCGCCGCCGATCGCGCCGCTCGCCACCGTGAACACCAACCATCCGGTGCCGAGTGTCGTCAACACGCTGAGTTGAGCGCGCTGATCCTCGCTCAGGTTCGGAGCGGCCTGCGCGAGAAACACCAGCATCGGCGCAAGCATGCTGAGCAGAGCGAGACCGCCGAAGATGAAATTGATGACTGCAAGCGCCGTCAAGCCGCCGGGCCGGGATTGGTCGCTCATGCTCGCCTCCGTTTCCTAGAGAACCATCAAGTCCTGTCCGACGATGACCTCGCCAGTGAATGCCGCGTGCACGCCGTCGACGAACGTGGACGCCGACGTGTCGAGGCTGTTGAGGGGGCGCTGGCCCGCGATCTGGTGGTAGAGCACCACCGTCTTGACCTTCGCCTCCGCCGCCATGCGGCCGACGTCCGCGGGCGTCGAATGCGTCTCCGCGACGTGCCGCGCCACGCTGGTCGTGCGGCCGGCGTCGGCGTCGGCCTTGGCGAGCTCCATGTTGCGGTCATACACGCTTTGCGCCATCACCTCGCAGACGAACAGGTCTACGCCGCGCGCGAGCTCCACGAGGTTCTTCGAGTAGGCCGTGTCGCCGGAGAACACTATCGAGCGGGTCTTCGTCTCGACGCGGTACGCGAGCGAGCGATGCGCCATCTGCTGTTTCGCGCGGCCGGGAAAGTGCGTGTTCTCGGCCGTGATCACCGTGACGTGCTCGTCGCGGTAGACCAGAGTGGGCGCGGCCGTCGCGGCGACGTCGTGACCGTGCACGAGCATGTCGGTGCGGTTCGTGCGGCCTTCGTCGACGCTGCGGATCTCGACGTCGGCGCGCAGGAAGTCACCGGCTGCGCGCACGAGCGCCTGCGTGCCGGGCGGGCCGTAGACTTCGGTCGGAGTCGCCTTGCTGCCCGTGAACTGATGCGCGAACAGCGCGACCAGGTCGGACGTGTGGTCGTTGTGCAGGTGCGAGAGGAACACGGTGCTCACGCGCGCGACGCCGACGTTCGCCGCGGTGAGCTGCCGTACCGTGCCGTAGCCGCAGTCGAAGAGATACGGCACGCCGTCGACCGCGACGATGCTCGCGGTCTGGCTGCGCGTGAGGCCGACACCGGGGCCGGCCTGGGTGCCGAGCAGCACGAGGTGCGTGCCGGGCGGCAGCGGTCCCGCGCCGCCGGCAGGGCCGCCGCCGGCGGGGCCCGCGCCCGCCGGGGCCGCGGCCGGCGCGCCCGCGCTCGGTGCGGCCCGGTTCTGCGCGCGCGCGAGCAGCGGCAAGCCGAACGCGGCGCCGGCCGCCGCAAGCTCGATCGCGCTCGCGAGAACGCGGCGGCGGTTGATGGCGGAACGGAGAGTCTTGCTCATGGCTCGCTCGTCGGTCGTGATTTCACCGCGGATGGAGCAGCAGCTTCTGCGTGCGCCAGTTCAGGAGCTCGGCGACGTAGAGCTCGTTTTCCGACGGGCAGGCGAGCTCGTGAATCCAGCCGAACTTCTTGAGCGTCTTGCCCGAGCCGCCGAGCCAGCCTTGCACCTTGCCGTCGAGCGTGAGCTTGTAGATGCGGCCCGGAAAGGAGTCCGAGACGTACAGCACTTGGTTCGGCGGCGGCGTGATGCAGAGCGCCCACGGCGCGCCCGGCCGCTGCGTCTGCGCGCCGCCGCCCGTCTCCGCCGGCCGGGCCCCGATCGCGACGGGCGCGTTCGGCGGCACCGGCACGTCGATCGTGAACGTGCTCAGCAGCTTGCCCGCGGTGTCGAGCACCTGGATGCGGCGGTTGCCGCGGTCGGCGATGTACACGCGATCCTGCGCGTCGATCGCGATCGAGTGCAGCGTGTTGAATTGGCCCGGCCCCGAGCCGTATTCGCCGTAGGATGCGAGCCAGTTGCCGTCCTTGTCGTACTTGGCGACGCGCGAGTTGATGTAGCCGTCGCTGATGTAGATGTTGTCCAAAGAGTCCCACGCCACGTCGGTGACTTGGCGGAAGTAGCCGTCGACCGGCGGCAGCGGCGGCTGCGGATGCTCGAGCGGATGCGCGCTTTCGTCCGACGCCTCGGGCTTGCGGCCGAAGACCATGCTCACGCGGCCGGCCGGGTCGAACTTCACGACCACGTCGGAGCCCTTGTCCGCGACCCAGAGGTTGTCGTAACGGTCGACGCGCACGGTGTGCGCGAACGACCACGCGTAGAGATTCTTGCCGATCTCGCGGACGAAGCGGCCGTTCTGATCGAACTCGAGCAGCTGCGTTGCGGCCGCGCCGTAGGCTGGCCCGGTGGTATTGCCGCGCGACAGGACGAACACGTGCTTGTTGGAGTTCACCGCGATACCGGCGACCTCCCCGAAATACGTGTCCTGCGGCAGTTGCAGGAAGCTTGCCACCGAGTCGAAAGGAATCTCGGGTGGCGATTGCGCTGCGGCCGCGGCCGACCAGAGGATCGCGGCGGTCGCCGCGAGGCTTGCGTTCTTCATTTGCTCCCCCTTTGGCGCGAGGCGCGCCGCTCGTGCGGCTCGCGCGCTCGTCGCGCGCTCACGTTATTTGACCCGCCGGCAGCGCGCAAGCTCGGCGGGGCTTGAGGTGGGCCGCTCGCGGACCCATCTCGGTTTCCGGCACAATGCCTTCGTCAGAGGAATTAGGGTCGGACCCCTTCGGGGTCAGACCCTGGTCAGCGCCTGGTCAGCCCCGCAACCACACTCTCCACGGCGCCGCGGCGCGGGCAACCAGTCCGCGGCGTGCGCATCGAACCGGACCCTAGATGAGCGATGACGTGATCCGCATTCGCGGAGCGAGGCAAAACAATCTTCGCGGCATCGATCTCGATTTGCCGCTGAACGAGCTCGTGGTCGTCACCGGCGTGAGCGGCTCGGGCAAGTCGTCGCTCGCGTTCGACACCATCTATTCCGAGGGCCAGCGCCGCTACGTGGAGACGTTCTCGCCGTACGCGCGCCAGTTCCTCGACCGCATGGACAAGCCGCAGGTCGACCGGATCGAGGGCATCCCGCCGGCGATCGCGATCGACCAGACCAACACCGTGCGCACGTCGCGCTCCACCGTGGGCACGATGACCGAGCTCAACGACCACCTGAAGCTGCTGTTCGCGCGGGCCGCGCTGCTGTTCTGCCGCAGTTGCGGCCGGGAGGTCCGGAAAGACGACGCCGAGTCGATCTACGCCGCGCTCGCGCGCGAGCCCGCCGTCGGCCGCGTGGCGGCGCGGGTGCTCGTGACGTTCACGGTCACCGTGCCCGCGAACTTCAGCCGCGACGAGGTGGAGAAGTTCCTCACGAGGCAAGGCTACACGCGGATCCATGCGCGCGACGAGAAGCGGATCGAGGTGATCCAAGACCGGCTGGCGTGGAAGCCGAACAACCGCGCGCGGCTCATCGAGGCGCTCGAGACGGCGCTCAAGATCGGCAACGGCCGCGTCACCGTGCGCGTCGTCGGGGACGGTGGCCGCGAGCGCGCTCCTGCGCTCGCGGCACTCCCGCCATCCATGGCGGTCGCCGAGGAGCGGGCGTTCAAGTTCTCGGCGCAACGACACTGCGCGCACTGCGACCTGGACTACGCAGAGCCCGTGCCGAACAGCTTCTCGTTCAACTCCCCGGTCGGCGCCTGCGAGACCTGCCGCGGCTTCGGCCGCACCATCGGGATCGACTACCGGCTCGTGATCCCGGACGAGAGCAAGTCGCTCGCCGGCGGCGCGATCAAGCCGTGGCAGACGAAGAGTAACAAGGAGTGTCAGGACGACCTCATGCGCTACGCGAAGCAGCGCGGTGTGCCCGTCGACGTCCCCTGGCGCGACCTCACGCCCGAGCAACGCGCGTGGGTCATCGAGGGCGAAGGGTCGTGGCGGCAGCGCAAGTGGTACGGCGTGCAGCGCTTCTTCGCGTGGCTCGAATCCAAGGCCTACAAGATGCACGTGCGCGTGTTGCTCTCGAAGTACCGCTCGTACGACGCGTGCCCCGCGTGCGGCGGCGCGCGCCTGAAGCCGGAATCGCTGCTGTGGAGGCTCGGCTCGCTCGACGACGCGCGAGCCGCGATCGCGCCCGAGCAGCGGTTTCGCCCGCACCTACGAGGGCTCGACGCCGCGGCGCTCATGGCGCTACCGGGCCTGTCGATTCACGACGTGATGATGCTGCCCGTGGGCCGCACGCTCGAGTTCTTCGAGCGCGTGGACCTGCCGCCGCCGCTCGACGACGCGGCCGCGCTCCTGCTCGGCGAGATCCGCACGCGGCTGCGCTATTTGCGCGACGTTGGCTTGAGCTATCTCACTCTCGACCGGCAGTCGCGCACGCTTTCGGGGGGTGAGGTGCAGCGGATCAATCTCACGACGGCGCTGGGCACCTCGCTCGTGAACACGCTGTTCGTGCTCGACGAGCCGAGCATCGGCCTGCATCCGCGCGACCTCGGGCGGGTCGTGGACGTGCTCGGCAAGCTGCGCGACGCAGGCAACACGTTGCTGGTGGTGGAGCACGACGCGCAAGTGATGCTCGCGGCCGATCGAATCATCGACATGGGGCCGGGTCCGGGGCGCGAAGGCGGGCAGATCGTGTTCAACGGCTCGGGCGCCGATTTGCTGGAGCGGGGCGACTCGCTCACGGCGAGATATCTGCGCGGCGACCTGCGCGTCGGCGCGAAGCGCGCGCGCCGCAAGATCACCGACGGCGACGCGCGGCTCGCGGTGCGCGGCGCCACCGAGCACAACTTGAAGAACATCGACGTCGAGCTCCCGTTGCGCCGGCTCGTTGCGATCACCGGCGTGAGCGGCTCGGGCAAGTCCACGCTCGTGCAGGACGTGCTCTACAACGGCCTCAGGAGCGTCTTCGGCCGCCCGAAGGACGCGCCCGGCGCGCACGAGGTGATCGAAGGCACGGAGGAGATCGCCGACGTGGTGCTCGTGGACCAGTCGCCTATCGGCCGCACCACGCGCTCGAATCCCGCGAGCTTCGTAGGCGTGCTCGAGCCGATCCGCAAGCTGTTCGCCGCCGAGCCGCTCGCGCGCGAGCGCAAGTACACGGCCGGCACCTTCAGCTTCAACAGCGGCAACGGCCGCTGTCCGGCGTGCTCGGGCAACGGCTTCGAGCACGTCGAGATGCAATTCTTGAGCGACGTGTACCTGCGCTGTCCCGACTGCAACGGGCGCCGTTATCGCACCGAGGTGCTCGACGTGAAGCTCGCGCTGCACGGCGCCGCGAGGTCGATCGCCGACGTGCTCGACATGACCGTGAGCGATGCGCTCGCGTACTTCGCCGGCTACGGCGAGGTGCGCGCGCGCCTGCAACCGCTCGTCGACGTAGGCCTCGAGTACGTCGCGCTCGGCCAGGCCGTGCCGACGCTGTCGGGCGGCGAAGCGCAGCGCCTCAAGCTCGCGGGCGAGCTCGTCGAGTCGGGCACGAAAGGTCCGACGCTCTACCTCTTCGACGAGCCGACCACCGGCCTGCACTTCGCCGACGTGGAGAAGCTCGTGACTGCCCTCGAGCGCCTCGTCGCCGCGGGCCACAGCGTCGCCGTGATCGAGCACAATCTCGACGTGATCGCCGCGGCCGATTGGGTCGTCGACCTCGGTCCCGAAGGCGGCGACGCCGGCGGCTTCGTGGTCGCGTCCGGCACGCCCGACGCGATCCGCGCCTGCGCGGCTTCGCACACGGGCCGCGCGCTGCTCGCCTACGACGCCGCCCTCGCTTCCTCCTCCAGCGCTCCGCCCTCGCGTTCGTCGGCGGTGCCGCCGAACGAAGGGGCGGTGGCCGACGCACCGCGCCGCAACAACTCGATCGAGATCGTCCGCGCGCGCGAGCACAACCTGCGCAACATCGACCTCACGATCCCGCGCGACAAGCTCGTGGTCGTCACGGGTGTGAGCGGCAGCGGCAAGAGCACCGTCGCGTTCGACATCCTGTTCGCAGAAGGCCAGCGCCGCTACCTCGAGTCGCTGAACGCCTACGCGCGGCAATTCGTCGAGCCCGCCGGCCGTGCCGACGTCGACGCGGTCTACGGCATCCCGCCGACCGTCGCGATCGAGCAGCGCACGAGCCGCGGCGGCCGCAAGAGCACTGTCGCGACGCTCACCGAGATCTATCACTTTCTGCGGCTCTTGTTCGTGAAGCTCGGGCTCCAGCACTGTCCCGATTGCGGCGTCGCGATCGACGCGCAGAGCGTGGAGTCGATCCACGCGAAGGTCATGAAGCGCTACCGCGGCAAGCGGGTGGCGTTGCTGTCGCCGCTCGTGATCGGCCGCAAGGGTTACTACACGGAGCTCGCCGAGTGGGCGTCGAGCCGCGGCTACGCGAAGTTGCGCGTCGACGGCGTCGCGACGCCGACCGACCGCTGGCCGCGCCTCGACCGCTTCAAGGAGCACGACATCGAGCTCCCCGTCGCCGAGCTCGACGTCACGCCGGCGGCGGGCCGCGAGCTCATGGCGGGCTTGAAGCAAGCGCTCGATCTCGGCCGCAACATGGTGCGCGTCGTGGAGATCCCCGGCCCGGAGCGGCCGGCGCGCAAGGTCGCGATCGCCGTCGCGAAGATGCGCGGCGGCAAGATTGGGAGCACGCCGCCCGCGGGCGATCTCTACTCGACGGAGCGCGCGTGCCCGAGCTGCAGCCGTAGCTTCGAGCCGCTCGACCCGCGGCTGTTCTCCTACAACTCGCGCTACGGCTGGTGCCCGAGCTGCTACGGCACGGGCGTCGAGCTCGCGGGCTTCGATGCAGAACAGACCGGCGAGGAGGCGTGGTGGGCCGAGGCCGAAGCCGACCCGGAGACGTGCGCGGCGTGCGGCGGGCAACGCTTGAAGCCCGAAGCGCTGGCGGTAACTCTTCACGACCGGAACATCGGCGAGCTCGCGGCGCTGCCGGTGCGCCAGGCGGTCGGCTACTTCGAGAAGCTCGATCTCGAGGGTCGCGAGCTGGAGATAGCGCGCGACGTGCTGCCGGAGCTTCAGAGCAGGCTCGGTTTTCTCGATCAAGTCGGGCTCGGATATCTCACGCTCGATCGTGCGGCGCCGACGCTGTCGGGCGGCGAAGCGCAGCGCATCAGGCTCGCGGCGCAGCTGGGCTCGAATCTGCGCGGGGTCTGCTACATCTTGGACGAGCCGACGATCGGCCTGCATCCGCGCGACAATGCGCTGCTGCTCGACACGATCACGCGGCTCGCGGCGAAGGGCAACACGATCGTCGTCGTCGAGCACGACGAAGACACGATCCGGCGCGCGGAGCACGTCGTCGATCTCGGCCCGGGTGCCGGGCGCAGCGGCGGTGAAGTGGTCGTGAACGGCACGCTCGCGGACTTGCTCGCCGCGGAGCGCTCGATCACGGGCCGCGTGCTCGCGTCGCCGCCGCGGCATCCCCTGCAACCGCGCCGCGCCGTGCGGGCGCTCGGCAGGCGCGGCGCCGCGCCAAAGGGCAACGGCGCGTCGAACGGCGCGGCAGCGGACACGGTGTGGCTCGAGCTTACGGGCGTCACGCGCCACAATCTCAAGAAGCTCGATGTCGCGCTGCCGCTGGCGCGGCTCGTGTGCGTCACCGGCGTGAGCGGCAGCGGCAAGAGCACGCTCGCGCGCGACGTGCTGCACGACAACTTGGTTCGCCTTGTTGCGGGAGCCCGGCTCGGCGCCGCGCGCCGCGGCAAGGCGCCGAAGCTCGCGGGCGTGCGAAGCGTGGGCGGCTGGCAGGGCATCGGCCGCGTGCTCGAGGTCGATCAGACGCCGATCGGCAAGACGCCGCGCTCCTGCCCCGCGACTTACGTCGGAATCTGGGACGACGTTCGCAAGCTCTACACCGACACCACCGAGGCGCGGCTGCGCGGTTACGAGTCGAGCCGCTTCTCGTTCAACGTCGCGGGCGGCCGTTGCGAGGGTTGCGAAGGGCAGGGGCTGAAGAGGATCGAGATGAGCTTCCTGCCCGACGTGCGTGTGCACTGCGAGCGTTGCGGCGGTAAGCGCTTCAACTCGGAGACGCTCGCGATCGAGTATCGCGGCAAGAGCGTCGGCGACGTGCTCATGATGACCGTCGACGAGGCCGCCGTGTTCTTCGCCGCGCATCCCAAGATCAGCCACACGCTCGCGCTGCTCCGCGACGTCGGCTTGGGCTATCTCACGCTCGGCCAGCAGAGCCCGACTCTGTCCGGCGGCGAGGCGCAGCGCGTGAAGCTCGTGACCGAGCTCGCGAAGGTGCGCCCCGAGGCGCTGCGCGCGCGGCCGTCCGAGCCCACGCTCTACGTGCTCGACGAGCCGACGATCGGCCTGCACATCGCGGACGTCGAGAAGCTCGTGCGCGTGCTGCACCGGCTCGTGGACGCCGGCAACAGCGTGCTCGTCGTCGAGCACAACCTGGACGTGCTCGCGGAAGCCGACTGGATCGTCGACCTGGGACCCGAGGGCGGCGACGGCGGCGGAAGGATCGTGGCGCAGGGCACGCCGGAGCAGCTCGTGCGCAAGCCGCGCGGCTCGCACACCGCCAAGCACCTCGCGGCATTCCTCGCGAGCCGCGAGCGTTGAGCGATAAATAGGGACATGTTGGTTTTTCGACGAGCTTCCGCCAGCTGGCGTGAACGAAAAATGCAACATGTCCCCATTTTTCGCCCGTCTCGGGAGGACCGTTCGACGTACGGCCACAGCCGTCGCGCGAATCGTGCGGCCAAAGTGAGGCGCGACCCGGGCACGGCGCGGATTGACCTGGTTGGCCGGCTTCGATACGGTCATCTGCCTTGAGATCGACTACCCCGAAGGGAGAACAGCAATGAACAGGATCAAGGCACTCGGCGTGCTCGCAGCGTTCACATTGTGCGGTTCCGCGCTTGCCCAGGCGCCGGCGTCGAATATGAGCTTCTTCGTGACCAGCAAGAACCCGGGCAAGGGTGGGGATCTCGGCGGTCTCAAGGGCGCCGATGCGTACTGTCAGTCGTTGGCGGCGGCCGCCGGCGCGGGGAGCAAGACGTGGCACGCCTTCCTGTCCACCGACAAGGAGAACGCGAAGGACCGGATCGGCAAGGGTCCGTGGCACAACTTCAAGGGTGTGCTGATCGCGCAGAACGTCGCCGATCTGCTCACGGCGGACGCGAACAAGATCTCGGCTGACACCGCGCTCAACGAGAAAGGCACGGCGGCGAAGTTCCTCGAGGGCGATCCCCCGCAGCGCCGCCCGGACCTCGAGCACGACATCCTCACCGGCACGAACGACGACGGCACGTCGTCCGGCATGACCTGCAACAACTGGACGGACGGCGGCGACGAGCAAAAAGCTACGTTGGGTCACGCGGACCGCAAGGGCTTGAACGCGGGGGTCAACTCGTTCACCGCGGTACATCCGTCGCAGGGCTGCTCGCTGGCGAAGCTCCAGCCGACCGGCGGCGTCGGCCTGTTCTACTGCTTCGCTACGAACTGAGAAATTAGGGTCAGACCCCGGCGTCGGATCGCGTCTTGACTCGGCGCGCAGCGACGCCGGGGTCAGACCCTGCGCTCCGTCGATAAAGGCAACATGTCCCCATTTTTCCGGGACTGATCGCAGGCTCGTTATGGAACAGATCGCCAAGGGACAGGCGTTTCAGGCGCTGCACCGCTCGCCCGGCGCGTTCGTCATCGCGAACGCGTGGGACGGCGCGTCGGCACGCATCCTCTCGGGCCTGGGCTTCGCGGCGCTCGCGACGTCGAGCGGCGCGCAAGCGGCCACGCTCGGCCGGCTCGACGGCCGTGTCGCGCGCGACGAAGCGCTCGCGCACGCGCGCGTGATCGTCGCCGCGGTCGACCTGCCCGTGTCCGCCGATCTCGAGAAGGGTTTCGGCGACGCGCCGGAGGACGCCGCGGAGACGATTCGGCAAGCCGCCGCGGCCGGCCTCGTCGGCGGCTCGATCGAGGACGCGACGGGCGATCCGGCGCGACCGCTGTTCGAGCTCGGTCAGGCCGTCGAGCGCGTGGCGGCCGCGGCTGAAGCCGCGCGCGCCGGCGCAGTGCCGTTCACGCTGACGGCCCGCAGCGAGAATTTCTTGCGCGGCAAGCTCGACCTCGACGACACGATCGCGAGGCTCCAGGCGTTCGAGCGCGCGGGCGCCGACGTGCTGTTCGCGCCGGGCTTGCCCGACCTCGCGTCCGTGCGCGCCGTCTGCAAAGCGCTCGCCAAGCCTGTGAACTTCATGGTCGGGATCCCGGGCAAGTCGTTCAGCGTGGCGGAGCTCGTCGACGCGGGCGTCCGGCGAATCAGCCTGGCGACTTCGCTCTATCGCGCCGCGCTCGCGGGGCTCGTGGACGCTGCCAACGAGATCCGCGAGCGCGGGACGTTCACGTTCGTCGATCGCGCGATGAGCTCGAAGGCGCTCGCCGAGTTCCTGAAGCGCTAGCCCGTGCTCGTTCGGCCGTAGCACTCCACGAGGAAGTCGTCGCCGGCCGCCCTGGTGATCCGCACGTACGACGTTCGGGACGGGCAGGTGAGCCGGTCGTTCTGCGCTCTCGTCTCGCCGATGCAGGTCCACCCGACCGGCTCGGCGTCGACTTTGAACGACGCGTTCTGCCCGGCGCGCACGGTGACCTCGCGCGAGCCGCTCGTGCCCTGATCCACGTGGACGACGCCCGCGCAGGAATCCTTCTCGGATTTGAGTAGCGTGACGCCGGTTGGCAAGCGCGCGCCGGTGGTGTCGCTGGTGGTGGTCGTGGCGCATCCGGCGAGCGTCGCGACGAATGCGCAAAGTGCGAGTCCTGTTCGCATGGCTGTCTCCTTGTGCGGTGTCTCTCCGCGTAAGGCTGCAACAACCATGCCAGTGAGCGCTCAGACTTGCGGCGCGATCCCCATGAGACTGTCGTAGCCGGACACGAGCCGAAACGCGCGCGCAAGATTCGCGACGAACAACGTTTGTCCGAGCATGATCGGGCCCGGCCGGTTGATGATCGCGTTGTTGATCGTGCCGAGCGCGATCTGGAATGCGAACCGGACGTTGGTCTGCTCGGTCTCGGTGAGCGGACGCTGCGCCTTCGTGCTCATGCGCGCGATCAGCATGTCGGCGTACATCCGGCCGTGTTGGCGCAGCGGTTCCCAAAAATCGGGGCTGCGCACGCTGCGGATCAAGGCGGCGCGCCAGAATCTGCGGCGCCTCCAGTAGTAGCGGACGAGCTCCCCGATCATCGTGTCGACGAGCGTCTCGTCCGGCTCCTTGGAGAACAGGCGGCCGCGCGCCTTGGTCCGGTACTCCAAGTGCTGAGCGATCATCGCGTCGAAGAACTCGTTCTTGCTGCGAAACCGCGCGTAGAAGGCCCCTACGGAATAGCCCGCGGCCTTGGCCAGCTCGGCGATCGAGATCGCCTCGAGCTCCTGATTCTCGAGCAGCTTGAAACCCGTCGCGATCAACGCGTCGTAGGTCTTGCGGCCGCGTGCCTGCTTGATCTTGCGCCCCGGGCTCGAGGCTGAAACCGTGTCGTTCATCTGGATCGGCGTCCTGCTGTCGCTGCGAAGCGCTTCGAGCGGGACCGCGGCAGCGATCGGAGGCGCATCGACGAGATCGTCGAATCGTCGCACGGTCGCCGACGAATTCAAAGCGAGGTCAGGGCGAGCGTTGGGCGTCGCAGGCATGCCACACGATCCTCATTGCGCTTGACTAAGAATACAGAATCGCTATTCTGCATGCCAAAGAAATACAGAACCTGAATTCTGTAAATTGCGCGGATTCGAACAACTAGCCCACCGCAGAAGAGGGCCGGGGAGGAAGCAATGAGAATCACGGGGTCACGTGAGGCGGCGTTTCGCCTGCCGAGCACGTTTCGTTGGTCGGTGCTGGCGGTCGCGATTGCCACGGCGCAGGGCGTCGCCTACGCGCAATCGCCGTCGACGGAGCAGCAGGGTCAGCCCGAAGAAATCGTCATCACGGGATCGCGGATTCGCCTCGACGGCATGGAGACCTCCAATCCCGTCACCGTCGTGACGCCGCAGCAGCTGGCGCTGACCGCGCCAACCACGCTCATCGAAGGCATGGCGGAGCTTCCGCAGTTCTACATGTCGAACACGACGACCAACACGGGCGGATTCTTCACGACGCCCGGCGCAGGCACGCTGAACCTCCGCGGGCTACAGGGCAAGCGAACGTTGACGCTGCTGAGCGGCAGGCGCGTCGTGTCGTCGACGATCTACGGCGGACCGGACATCAATCTATTCCCGGAGAAGATGCTGCGCACCGTCGAGACCGTGACGAGCGGCGCCACGGCGACCTACGGCACCGACGCGGTGGCCGGCGTCGTCAACTTCATCCTCGATACCGACTTCACCGGCATTCGCGGCGACGTGCAGATGGGTCAAACCGAACGCGGCGACAACAACAACTCGAAGGCATCGATCTCCGCCGGGTTCCGCTTGTCCGAGAAGACGCACCTCCTGGTCTCCGGCGAAACGTTCGACCAAGACGCGATCTGGAGCCGCGACGGCTACGATTGGTATCAGGGTTGGGCGCTCCTGCAAAACCCGTCCGCCACGAGAGGCCAGACGGCGGACAATCCGATATCTCTGCCCTATTCGCGCGTGGTCTCACGCCAAGGGAACTATGACGGCGTGCTCACGTTCCCGTTGACGAATCCGACGAGACCGGCGCCAACGGGCGGCGCGGTGTGGCAGCTCGACGCGAACGGCGTCGCTGGCCCGTTCGTGGTGGGCAGCGCGTTCGACGCCAACGGCCAGTCGATCGCGAACGGCGGCAGCGGCTCGGACAACGGCGAAGTCGGGGCGCAGCTGCAGCCGGAGACGTCGCGCGACAACTTCTTCCTCTACCTGGATCACGACTTCGGCGACAACCTCACCGTTTACGGCCAGGTTCTGTACGGCAAGTCGTCGTTCACGAACAAGAACACCAGCGGCGCTTTCCTCGGGGCGCGCGCCTTCACGATCTTCAGCGGCAATCCGTTCCTGCCCACGGACATTCAGCAGAAGATGATCGGAACCGGGACCGCCGCGAACCCCCAGTTCCCCTCCGTCACGTTGGGCCGCATCGGTCACTCGTCGGACCTCGGGTTCGACTCGTACACGCAGCAGGACACGGAGACCACGTCGATCACCGGCGGCTTCGACTTGAACATCGATACCGACGGCTTCTTCAAGGGCTGGGCGCTCAACGGCTACTACCAGCACGGGACCACGGACGTCGACGCGATCCAGCGCGGCGGCATCCGGCTCGATCGCATCTACCTTGCCGCCGACGCCGTCCGCGACCCGAGCGGCAACACCGTTTGCAGGGTCACGCTCATTTCGGGCCAGCCGTGCACGCCGATCAACCTGTTCGGCCGCGGCCGCGCTTCCCCCGCGGCTGTCGATTGGGTGACGGGATTCGAGGCGGGTCAACCCGTGAGCGTCAACGGTTGGCTGCCCGGCGGCGGCACGATCCCCTATAGCTACACCTCCACGACGAACAAGGCGCGCATCATCGAGCTCGAGCAGAACGTCTTCGAGGTTGCCGCCAACGGCGACATCGCGAAGGGCTGGGGCGCCGGCCCGATCGCGATGGCGGCCGGTGTCGCGTATCGCGACGAGGGGTTCGTTCAACACGTGCAGGCGCCGCAGGGCAATCCCACCACGGATCCCTCGGTGCGCCCCGTCCAGGCGAACAACGCGGCGCTCGGCATTCGCGGCGTCCCCGCAGCCGACTCGGCAAACTCGGTCGAGATTCAATTCTCCAAGGTGCCGTTCGGCATTGGCGACTTCGACGTCAAGGAAGCCTTCACGGAGTTCCGCCTCCCGCTGGTGGCGGACAAGGGCTGGGCCAAGCGAATGGATCTCGGGCTCGCCGCCCGCTGGGCGGACTACTCGGGCTCGGGCCAGGTTCAATCGTGGAAGGGCGGGCTCGAGTGGGCGATCAACGATCTCGTCCGCTTCCGCGGCACGGTCTCCCAGGACGTCCGCGCGGCCACGCTCGGCGAGCGCTACGACCGAACCGGCGGGCTCGCGAACGTCACCGACTTCGGCGAGGATCCCGCCGGCGGCACCGCGTCGCGTTACGACGTCACGATCGTGCAGGGCGGCAATCCCAACGTGAAGCCCGAACAGGGCAAGACGCAGACGGCCGGATTCGTGTTCCGTCCGGGCAAAGCTGACAAGTGGAACTTCTCGGTCGACTGGTACGACATCGAGATCAAGGACAACATCAACCAGTTCGGCGTGCAGAACGTCATCAACAACTGCCATCAGAACAACGACGCCGACGCGTGCGCGCAGATCGAACGCAACGGCGTGCCGAGCACGATCAAGCCCGGGCTCAACCGAATCTCGATCGTCAACGACGTCTTCATCAACGTGAACTCGGTGAAAGCGAACGGCGTGGACTTCGAGGTGATTTACGGCCAACCGCTCGCCGGCGGCGAGCTCGGCGTGCGTCTGCTCGGCAGCTACCTCGACGAGAACTCGAGAACCGACAGCAAGGGCACCAAGACTCTGACGGAAGGTGGCTTCGGCTTGCCGGAGTGGCAGTTCCAGGTGTCCGGCACGTGGAGCAAGGGACCGCTGTCGCTCGCGCTACAGGCGCGCTACACCGACGCCACCGTGCAGAACCTCGTCAACAACACGTATCGAGCGAACCTCGGCCGCGTGCAGTACGACGTCCCCGACTGGGTCAACACGATCTCGAGCAGCACGCTCGTCGACGCGAACTTCGGCTACAACTTCAATCTGCGCGGCGGCAACAGCATGCGGTTCTACACCAACATCAACAATTTGCTCGACGCGGATCCGCAGGCGAACTACGCGATCTTGGGCGGCCTCGATGGCGCGGCGACCAACGGCTACGTGGGCGATCTGCGCGGGCGCCGCTACGCGCTCGGCTTCTCTTTCGACTTCGGGGGTTCGACTTTCTGAGGGAACGGGGCGCGGGGCACGGGCGTGCCCCGCGTCTTTCGGTCGCTAGCCGCGCGGCGTCGCGGAGAGCTTCGAAATGGCCACCATGTACTCGTTCAGGTCGAGGAACGAGCTGTTGTTGGTGTCGGCCGCCGCGAAATCCAAACCTTGGATCCCGCTCGCCTCCTGCCGGCTGATCTGGCCGTCTTTGTTCTTGTCGGCCACTTGGAACGACGGAAAGCTCGGCTGAGCGATCTGGCGTTCTTGCCGCGGCAGCGGCTGTTGCTCCAGCCCGCGCGGCGGCGGCGGCGCCGGCGGAGCAGGCGGCTCCGGTTGCTGTGCGATCGCCACCGTCGTGAATCCGACGGCCAAGAGCGTTGCTGCTAGCTTGTTCATCATTCACCTCGCTTCCTTTCCTGGTATGGAAAAACGAGCGCCGCGCCGTGCGGGCTCGCCGAAGTAAGGAGGCAAGACTCATGCCACCGGCGCACAGGTGGCCGGGGCAGGGCGCATCTAGAGCAGCGAGTGGTAGACGGTCTGCACGTCCTCGTCCTGCTCGAGCTTGTCGATCATCGCGAGCGCTTCGGTCGCTTGCGCTTCCGGAAGCTCGGTGGGCGCGGTGCAGACGTACTCGTGCGTCGCGGAGATCGGCACGATGCCGCGCTTCTCGAGCGCCTCCTGCATCTGGCCGAAGTCGGCGAAGAGACAGCGCGCAACGATCTGGGGCTCGCCCTTTTCGCCCGTGCTTTCGCCCATCTCGTCGAGCCCGTGGTCGATGAGATAGAGCTCGAGGTCGTCCTGATCGATTCCATCGGGCTTCAAGCGGAACACGCCCATCTTGCGGAACTGGAACGCGACGCTGCCGGTAGTGCCGAGGTTGCCGCCGTGCTTCGAGAAGATCGCGCGCACCGACGCGACCGTGCGCGTGGGGTTGTCGGTCGCGCATTCGACGATGACGGCGACGCCGTGCGGCGCGTAGCCCTCGTAGATGATCTGCTCGTAGTTGGTCGCGTCCTTGCCGGAGGCGCGCTTGATCGCCGCCTCGACCTTGTCCTTCGGCATGTTGACCTGGCGCGCGTTCTGGATCACGCGGCGTAGCGCCGGGTTCGCGTGCGGGTCCGTGCCGCCGGCCTTCACGGCCACGACGATTTCCTTGTTGATGCGCGAGAACGCCTTGGACATGCGGTCCCAGCGCGCGAACATCGTGTGCTTGCGGACTTCGAAGATTCTTCCCATGCGTGCTCAGTTTCGCAGTTCGCCGCGACGGACGGCTACGGGCTTATGGGTTCATCGGCGGAATGTCGTTCGCGGCCAGGAACTCGCGAATCGTGCGGAAGATCATCGCGCGCTGCTCCGGCGTGAACCCGCCGTGGCCGCCGCCCGGGATCGTGAGCAGCTTGTTCGGCGCGCCTGCCTTGGTGAGGGCCTCGTGGAGCCGCACGGCGTGGTCGTAGGGAACGAGCGGGTCCTTGTCGCCGTGGATCGTGAGGATCGGCGGCAGGTCCTTGCGCACGTAGGTGAGCGGCGACACGCGCTTCGCGACCTCGTCCTTGTTCGGCAGGCTACCGAACCAGGTGACGGCGAGGTTCGCCTTGTGCGGGCCGTCGATCACGTCCCCGACGTCGGTGATGCCGAACCAGTTGATGGCGGCCGCGACCCTCGGCACCGGCACGTTGCCCGCGCATTGCCGGTCGAGGCCGGCGCTCTCGGGGATCATCGCGCTCGTGAGTGTGAGATGCCCGCCCGCCGACTCGCCGGTCACGACGAGCCGCGCGAGATCGATGTTGTAGGTCTTCGCCTGCGCGGCGAGGAAGCGCAGCGCGCAGAGGGCATCCTCGACGGCGGCGGGGGCGGGTGCGATCCGCGCGAGCCGGTACTCGACGTTCACCACGTTCCAGCCCATCTCGAGCCACGGGAGCAGCGACAGCAGCGCCCCTTCCTTCGAGCCCGCGGCCCAGAACCCGCCGTGGAAGTAGACGACGGTGGGTTGCGGGGTCGTCGCGCCCCGGCGCGAATAGACGTCGAGCTTCGACTCGTAGTTGCTCGCGGTGAGATAGGTCACGTTGGCCGCGATCTGGTAGTTGTTCGCCGCGCGCGCGGCCCAATCGGCGGACGAACCCTGGGCGAAGGCCGGCAAGGCGCCGAGAAGCATCGCCGCGGCAATAAAGTAACGGGTAGGGCAACGGGATGGCATACGCATGGCGCGAGAGCATACCTCGGGGCGGGTCCACGTGCTCTGGGTATGCCCGGCCGATCACGACGCTACACTTCCGTTCCGGCCGCGCCGAGGCTGCGGTAGACCGCGCGCCGGACCCGTGAACTTGCGACAATAATAAGGAACGAAACGGTTCCGGGTCTGTCTGCTCGCACGGTCGATGCGTACCTCACTGCTTCCATGGTTGGTTTGCGCCGGGCTGCTCGCCGCCCCGGCCGGCGAACCCCGGGCCGACGCCCGGGACCTTCCGCTCGTCCGCGTGGATCCGGCGCCGGGCACCGACGGCCCGCTGCTCCTGCTCCTGAGCGGCGACGGCGACTGGGTAGACATCATGAGCGACCTCGCCGCCGCAGCCGCCGCTGCCGGGTCGCCGGTGCTCGGATTGAAGTCGCGGAGCTATCTCTCGGAGCCGCGCAAGCCCGCCGACGCTGCGGCGGCTCTCGAGCAGGCCGTGCGCGGCGCGCTCGCGGACTGGCATCGAAGCGAGCTCGTGATCGTGGGCTATTCGCGCGGCGCGGACATGGCGCCCTTCGTGGTCAACCGCTGGCCCGCTGACCTGCGCGCGCGCGTCCGCGGCATCGCGTTCATCGGTCTCAGCGAATACGCGAGCTTCGAGTTCCACTTCGACGATCTGCTGCACGAAGTCCGGCGGACCACGGACGTGCCGACGCGCCCGGAGCTCGAGAAGCTCGCGGACATCGCGCTCGTGTGCGTCCACGGCGAGCGCGAGCACGACTCGTTCTGCGAGAACCCGGTCGCGGGCATGCGGGTCGCGACGCACTCGGGAGCCCACCGCGCTACGAGCGACGACGGCTCGATCGCCGTCGTGCTCCGCGCGCTCGGGATCGAGCGCTAACCGTCATGGCGATCGCGCTCACCGACAAGCTCAGGTGGCTCCGCCCGCTCGCCGCGCTGCTCGTGTTCGCCGTCGCGGCGCTCGTGTTGCACCGCGAGCTCGAGCAGTTCCACATGCGCGAGATCTTCGCGTACTTTGGCAGCATCCCGGGCTGGGTCGTGGGCCGCGCGCTGCTGCTCACCTGCGCGAGCTACTGGCTGCTCGGTTGCTACGACTTGCTCGCGCTGCGCTACGCGCGCAAGGCGGTCTCTTACCCCCGCGCGATGTTCACCGCGTTCATCGCCTACGCGTTCGGCCACAACCTCACGCTCGCGGGATTCACCGGCGCGGCCGTTCGGCTGCGTCTCTATGCCTCCACGGGCTTGACCGCGATCGAGATCGCCACCGTTTCGGGCTTCTGCTCGATCACCGCGCTGCTCGGGCTCGCCGCGCTCGCCGGCGTGTCGCTGCTGCTCGAGCCCGGCCAGATCGCCGACAAGCTCCATCTCGAGGACGAGGTGCCGCTGCTCTTGGGTGTGGTGCTGCTCGGTGTGGTCGCAGCCTACGTCGGTTGGGCGTCGTTCGGCCGCCGTCCGCTCGAGATCCGCGGCTGGGCGTTGCGCGAGCCCGGTGCCGCGATCGCCGTCACGCAGATCGTGCTCGGCGCCGCCGATTTCGCGCTCGCGGGCTCGGTGCTCTGGACGCTGCTGCCGCCGGAGGCCGGCATCAGCTTCCCGGCGTTCGCGGGCCTTTACGCCGCGGCGATCACCGCGGGCCTCGTGAGCCATGTGCCCGGCGGCCTCGGAGTGTTCGAGGCGGTGATCGTGCTGCTGCTTCCGCAAGTGCCGCCCAACCTGTTGCTGGGATCGCTGCTCGCCTATCGCGCCGTGTATTACATCGCTCCGCTCGTGGTCGCGGCGCTGTTGTTCGGCGCCGAGGAGCTGCGCGCGCAGAGTGCGCACCTGGCGCGTGCGGAAGCGATCGCGTCCGCTTACATCGCCCCGATCGTGCCCCAGGCCGCGGCCACGCTCACGTTCGTCGCGGGCGGCGTGCTGCTCCTGTCGGGCGCCACGCCGGGCATCGACGCTCGCATGGAAGCGCTGCGCGGGCTTCTGCCTCTGCCGATCCTCGAGGTGTCGCACCTGATCGGCAGCCTCGTCGGCTTGGGTCTGGTCGTGCTCGCGAGCGCGTTGCGCGGCCGTGTCTACGAGGCCTATCACATCACGCTCGGCCTGCTGCTCGCGGGCGTCGCGGCCTCGCTGCTCAAGGGCCTCGACATCGAGGAAGCGCTGCTGCTCACGCTCGTCGCGGCGGTGCTGTGGCTCGGTCGCAGCGCGTTCTACCGGCCTGCGTCGATTTTCGCCGAGCGGTTCACGCCCGTGTGGGTGGTGAGCATCGTCGGCGTGATCGCCGCGACGGTGTGGGTGGGCTTCGTCGCCTATCGCAACGTGGACTACTCCGACGACCTCTGGTGGACCTTCGCGTTCGACGCGGACGCGCCGCGCATGCTGCGCGCGGCGCTCGTCGTTTCGGTGTGCGGCGCCACGCTGCTGCTCACGAATTTGCTTCGGCCGGCGCGTCCCGAGCCCGTGATCGCCACGCCGGAGGAGCTCGACAAGGCGCGCGCGGCGATCGAGCACTCCGACCAGACCCTCGCGAACGCCGCGCTCACCGGCGACAAGCGACTGCTCTTCAACGAGGATTCGAGCGCGTTCGTGATGTATCAGGTTGCAGGGCGCAGCTGGATCGCGCTCGGCGACCCGGTGGGGCCGGAGGCGCGCACCGAGGAGCTCGTGTGGCGGTTTCGCGAGCTGTCGGACCGGCACGGCGGGAGGACAGTGTTCTATCAGGCCAGCCGCGAGCGGCTCGCGCAGTACGTGGACCTCGGTCTCGCGGCCTTCAAGCTCGGCGAGGAGGCGCGCGTGCCGCTCACGGACTTCTCGCTCGAGGGCAGGGCGCGCGTCGAGCCGCGCCAGGATCACCGCCGCGCCGTCCGCGACGGCGCCACGTTCGAGGTCGTGCCCGCGGCGGCCGTGCCGGCGCTGTTGCCGCAGCTCCAACGGATCTCGGACCAGTGGCTCAACGAGAAGGCCACGGCGGAGAAGCACTTCTCGGTCGGCGCGTTCACGTCCGAATACGTGCGGCGCTTCGACGTCGCGCTGGTGCGCCGCGAAGGGGTGCCCGTGGCGTTCGCTAACCTGTGGGAGGCGGGCACCAAGCGCGAGCTGTCCGTCGACCTGATGCGGTTCGGCCCCGATGCGCCGCGCAGCGCGATGGACTTCCTATTCGTCGAGCTCATGCTCTGGGGCCGTGCGCAGGGCTACCAGTGGTTCAACCTGGGGATGGCGCCGCTCGCGGGTCTCGAGGAGCATCCGCTCGCGCCCGCCTGGCACCGCGTCGGCAACTTCGTGTTCCGCTACGGCGAGCACTTCTACAACTTCGAAGGGCTGCGCCACTACAAGCAGAAGTTCAAGCCGGTGTGGGAGCCGCGCTACCTCGTGGCGCCGGGCGGCATCGCGCTGCCGCGGATTCTGCTCGACGTGTCCGCGCTGATCGCGGGCGGCATCAAGGAGCTGTTCGCGAAGTAGCGCCTAGCGGTCCCCGCAGCCGGCTAGAACCACAGGTCGCGAATGCAACGCCCGTCCCGCGGAAGATCTTCCCACTTGTCCAATCCGTCGAAGTGGTCGATGGGGAGATGGGCGATCGGCCCCGGCTCGGTCAGGCGCAGGTTGACTGCGATCCGGCGGCGGCCTTGCGCATTCGCCGTGAGGGCGCGCCAGTAGGCGACGCAGCCGCACTCCGGACAGAAGTGAAACCCGAGCGAGTCGCCGCGCACGTATGCCTTGGTGGGGCCCGAAACGTCGACGCCTTCGCCCTCGTATCCGTATGCCCACAACCCACCATACCGGCGACACGCCGTGCAGTTGCACGCGGTCGCCGACTCAGGCAAGCCTTGGAACTGCCAATGAACCGATCCACAAAGACATGAACCCTGGAGCATGCCGTAAAGCCCTTCAGGAGTGCTTCACTGAAATCTAGTCAGTGTTGCGGCTCAAAGTCGATGTCAGGTGGCGGCTCACTGCGGCTGCGCGCTCCGCTCGCGCTCCGGGATCGCTGCCTCATTCGCGTACCTAGGTGACCCACCGGATACTCGCGAGAACTCCTTCTCCGAATCACGCCACTGGTCCAATGACACGACACTCTGCATCCCTGGCGCGAGCAGGCCGTACGCGTCCTCGAAGCGAGACTCCCGCAGAGCCTTTAAGAAGTCGCGGACAGTCTGTTCTGCGCGGCCTTTATCAGTATCGCTCGGACTCCACGCTATCTGCCCACACACTTGCGCAGATAGCGCGACTAGCAAAACCAGTGCGATGAGCTTTCTCATGGCGTTCCGCTGTCATCGGTCCGTGCGTAACAGCGGCATCACGATCTGGTCCCACTTGGGTGAGGAATGGAACCAATTCCCCTCTACACCGCGATAGATGAGCGACGAATTGCAGCGACCAGGCGTTTCATCCCAGTTCGGAAGATAGACGTAACCCTCGCCCGCCTCACTGACCCCATATATGACTTCATACTTGTTGCAAGGAGGAGCGTACTCTTCGACTTGCATCACGACTTGATATCGCGTCAGAGCGTTGGGTCCGTCTCGCAACTGCCCCCTCGTCCAATCAATGATAAACGCGGCCTCGCCAGGTCTTGGAATCGTCGTAACCATGTCCCAACCTCCCACACCGGGTCCGCTCCAAATGGCGAAGTTTCCGAGTGTCTCCTTGTCACTGATTTCGACCGTGCGGCCGATGCCCAAAGGCTGCACGGTGATTTTGGAGATGGGGCCTTTGGACCATGACGGCGCCGGCATGAGGAATGACGCCAGCGCGACTACCGCTGCAACCGCCCAGTATTTCATGCTGCTTCCTCGACTTGGTAACGTTCGAGTTACGCCTTACATTGCAAGCTCGCGGCGACGATGCGGCGCGGCGTATGACAATTCACTAGACAGAATCGGGGATTCCTGAGACAGACGGAATCCAAACTTCTCGAATTGTACAATGCGGTTGGCCTCGCCGAACCGGGCAGGCAAAGGATCCACGACGATGATCTTCGAGCAAATCGCGACCGGAGGCTGCCAGTCGTATCTGATCGGCTGCGCCGACACCTGCGCCGCCGCGCTGATCGACCCCGAGCTGCGGCAAATCGACCGCTACCAGGCGAGCGCGGCGCGCGAGGGCTTGAGGATTCACTACATCGTCGACACGCACACGCACGCGGACCACTTCTCGGCGGCGCATCGGCTCGCCGAGCTGCTCGACGTGCCGGTGGTGATGCACCGCGACAGCCCGGCGCCGTTCGCCGATTTGCGGCTGCAGGACGGCGACATGCTGCTCGTCGGCAACCTGCGCTTGCAGGCGCTGCACACGCCGGGTCACACGCGCGACTCGATGTGCCTGCACGTCGACGATCGCGTCTTCACCGGCGACACGTTGTTGATCGGCGCCACCGGCCGCACCGACTTGCCGACCGGCGATCCGGAGGCGCTCTACGACAGCCTGTTCAATCGCCTGCTGAAGCTCGACCCGGCGCTGCGAGTGTTTCCCGCGCACGACTACAAGAACCGCGGCTCGAGCACGCTCGGCGCGGAGCTCGAGACCAATCCGCGTTTGCAGAAGCGCGACCGGGCCGAGTTCGTCGCGATGATGCAGCAGCTGAACCTGACGGCGCCGACGCATTTGACCGAGGCGCTGCGGACCAACATGACGGGCGGCAAGACCGTGGCGCAGCTCCTCGCCGAAGCGGCCGCCAAGACGCCGTTCGTGGCGCTCGCCGAGCTCAATGCGCGGCTCGCGAAGCCCGACGGCGGCCTCGTCGTGCTCGACGTGCGCGAGAAGGACTCGTACGCCGCCGGCCACGTGCCGGGCGCGCGCCACCTGCCGCGCGGCCAGCTCGAGCTCAGGATCAACGACGAGCTCAAGGACCCGACCGCGCGGATCGTCACCGTCTGCGAGTTCGGCAAGATCTCGACGCTCGCCGCCGCGACGCTCCGCGAGCTCGGCTTCTTGCGCACGGCCGCGCTCGATGGCGGCATGAAGGCGTGGCGCGACGGCGGCTTCCCCGTCGAGACGTCCGCGTAGCGCCGCAGCTCGGCCCCGAGCACCTGATCCGCTACGTGCTCGGGGGTCTGACCGAAAAGAGAAGGCCCCGGCCGTTGCTACAGCCGGGGCCTCGAGTTACGAGTCGAACCTCGGGACCTCCCGCTGCGGTTCTCGCTAGAAGCTGTACTTGAAGTTCAGCAGGTAGCGGCGTCCGTACAAGTCGAAGTTGTTCGGCGACACGGTTTGCGAGCTGAACCGCGTGTCGAACGACGGAATGATCGGCGGATCCACGTCGAACGCGTTGGAAACGGACAGCGACGCCTCCCAATTGTGGCCGGTGCGCATTTCCGCCGTGTACGACAGGATCAGGTCGGTATACGCCTTCGACTGCACGGTGTTGTCGTCGATCGTGAACGTGCCGGTCGGCAGCGTGCCCACGTTCATGCCGGGCTCCCACTGCACCCAGTTCGGATTGTCCACGCCGGCCGACTGCACGGGCGCGAAGCCGCCGTCGAGACGCGTCTCCGGAATGTACCGTTCCTGCAGGTTGATGCCCCACGGCCCGATGCCGTAGCGAACGTTCGCGAGCAGCTTCACGTCCGGCTCGAACCAGCGCCCGGCGATATTGCGATAGTCGGGAGCGGCGCCGCCCAAGAGCGTGTTGCTGTCCTCGAGCAGCCGGCCCGCGAGGAATCTGAACGTCAACGACTCGTTCTTGTTGGGCGCAAAGTTGGGCTCGGTGTTGAAGACGAGCTCATAGTCGATGCCCCTGACCTTGGCCGCGTTGATGTTCTGCTGGACGTCGCGGATCTGGGTAATGACCTGCGTGTTGGGATCGCGCGTGATGTACTGGCACTGGCTCTGCCGCCCGAGGTTGTAGCAGGCGTTCGCGATGTTCTGCACGCCGACCGTGCCGATCGCGCCGCTCATGTCGATGTCGTAGTAGTCCACCGACACCTGCAAGCCAATGCTCGAAGGCGCAAACACGATGCCGATCGTCTGCGTGTCGGCCCGCTCCGGATCGAGCAGCGGATTGCCGCCCGTCGTCGTCGTGATCTGCGTGGCAGGGCTGTTCGCCGGCAGCAGAGGATCGAAGACCTGGCCGCCGCCGCCCTGGAGGTTGAACCGCTCGGCGAAGGTCGGCTCGCGCACGTCGCGCGAAGCGGTCGCGCGCAGGCGCCACGCTTCCGCCATCTGGAAGTTGATGCCGGTCTTGTACGAGATGATCGTGCCGCTCGTCGAGTAGTCGGAGTTGCGTCCGGCGACGTCGAGCTCGAGGCGTTGCTTGCCGGACTTCGCCTGCCACAGCGGCAGGTTGAACTCCGTGAACGCCTCCCAGACGTGGTAGCTGCCGGTGATGACGGGCACCGTGGAGAACTCGTGCAGGTTCGGGCTGCCGCCTGTGAAGCCGGCGGGGAAGCCGCGGATGCCGAGGGTCGGCGCGTTTTGCGGCGGACCGTAAGCCATCAAGGACTGCGGCAGCCCGCGCTGCCAGAACGACTGGTCGCGGTACGTCATCCCGCCCGCCATCGAGAACGCGCCGGGACCGAAGCCCTTCCAGATGTCGCCGGAGAACACGACCTCGGCGAACTCTTGCGTCACCGTGCCGACGCCTTCCTTCTGCGACTGCGCGTAGTTGTGCGCGGCCGGGCTCACGTTGCCTTGACCCAGGACGTTCATCGGCACGCAGTTCGGGATCGCGTCGGGTCCCACGGGGCCCGGGATCGGCACGAGGTCGGTGGGCCCGCCGAGCGAGTCGTCGCCTTGGGGCGCCGGCACGCGTATGGTCGACACCGACGCCTGGAGCTGCGCGGCCGTCGGGTTGTAGCGCTGCACGTTGCAGATGATCGTACCGGTGCCTGTTTGCGCGATGGGGACTAGATCCGGGCGTCCGTCCGGCCCGCCGGCGCCGTTGTCGCCGGTGAGGTCGCGGCGGTCGTTGAACACCTCGACGGCGTCGATCGCGAGGAACTCGCGGTCCACGCGGACCTCGTTGTAGACGGTGGAATAGCGGTCCGTCTCGCCGCGCTGGACGCGAGCCTGCATCGTCCAGTTGCTGCCGATCTCCTTGTCGAGGCCGAGCTGCAACGTCCAGCTGTCGAACTCGTTGTGCCGCTCCTCGTCCTCGTTCCAATTGCCGGGCTGACCCTCGACCGTGCCCTGTTTCTGGAACACGAACGAGTCGACGCCCTGGGCGGTCATCGCGGTGCGCACGCTCGCCGGCAGGTACGGATTCGTGACGTAGAGCCTGCCGTTCCAGATGCCCGACAGGTGTGGGATGCCGCGCACGTGGTGATCGTTCGATTCGGTCTCGCCCGCGAACAGGTTCATCATGAATCGCGTCGTGTCGTTGGCGTCGAACGTGAGACCCGCGAACACGTTACGGCGCCGCACCTCGGCGCCGTAGATCGGCGTGTTGAACGCGAGGTTCGCGATCGCCGCTTCGGGACCGCCCGACTGATTCGAGGTCGCGGTACCGACGACGTTACCGGCCACGAACGGCACGAGCGCCGTGCCCTGGTAATTGAAGTTCTGGCCGAGGCTCGGGCCGTTGGCGAGCGTGAGCGTCGCGGCCCCGCCGGCGGCGTTGGCGGCGGCGCCGATTCTGCCGGTCGGCGAATGCAGCGTCGTGTTTACGTCCGGCAGCACGAGCCGCTGCGGCTGAGTCGCGCCGTTCGCGGCCGTCGACGCCGGATTGGCGACGATGCCGTAGCGCCTGAACCAGCCGCCGAGCTCGCTCGGATCGGGGTCGATCGGGTCGATGTTCTGCGTTTCGAGCGAGCCCACGAAATGCCAACGCTCGCCGAACTTCGTGCCGAACGCGGCCGACAAATCCTGTTGATCGCCGAAGCCCGCGGAGGTCCGGCCGGCACCGACGTTGAGGTCGAAGCCTTCGTAGTTGTGATTGATCCTAAAGTTCGCGACGCCCGCGAGTGCGTCGGCGCCGTAAGCCGCCGAGGCGCCGCCCGTCACGACTTCCACCTGCTGCAGCAGCGCGGTGGGGAAGTTGTCCACGTTCACGCTGCCGTCGCGGTCGGCGGGCGACACGCGCGCGCCGTCGAGCAGCACGAGCGTGCGCTGCGGGCCCATCGCGCGCATGTTGATCGTGCTGATGCCCGCTTGGCCGAATAGCGCGCCACCGCCCCGCTGCGCGCTCTGCGTCGCGAAGAACTGCGGCAGCTGGTCGAGCTGGTCGGCGATCGTTCTACCGGGCTGGAAACCGGTGAGGTCGTCCGCCGTGACGGCGGTAACGGGCACGGCCGTCGTGAAGCCGCTCGTGCGTGCGATGCGCGTGCCGGTGACGAGAATCTCGTCGTTCTGCGAGTCCTGCGAGTACGCGGGGCCGCTCAGTGCGAGCCCGACGGCGGCGGCGACGGCCGAGAGTGCGAAGGCTTGCGAGAATCGATCGCGTCGAGACGCGAGAATGCGCTGCTGAGCCACGGTGTTCCCCTCCCGTAAACTGTTGTTGTAAGTCTGCAACGACGTGCGTGAGACGCTCTCACGTTTAGCACGAGCGGTAGTTGGCGTCAAACTACTATTAGTTGCACCACCCGCCGTTCCGCCCGGTACGCCGCGTGCAGGCGCGTCGGTCTTCCTCGTTACGCGAAAGCGGTTACCAAGTTTGCAATTCGCCGCTACGCGGCCACAGGCAGGCGTCGCGCCGATGCGAATTCCGCGGGGTCCCGCCGGCCGTGGCACGCCGATTGCAAAAGGCATCCCGTTCACGCGGGAGAACGGCGACGGGGACCGTGCATCGAGCGGCTTGGACTCAAAGGCGCAGCAGCCGGAAGCGGCGCGGCCATCTGCTTGCGGCGCCGCGGCGCGCGGCGCTGGCGCGGCGCAGGCGGGTTGCGGCGCGCTTGCTCCTGTGGCGGTGGCCACTGGTGCTGGCCGCACTGCTGGCGGCAGCGGACGCGGCCGCGCAGACCCACTTCACCAGCACGCCCGTCAAGAGCGTCGCGGCGGGTCAGCCGTACGTCTACGCGATCACGGCCACCGGCACCGGCAACATCGCGATCACCGCGCCGAACGGCGTGCCGCTGTGGCTTACCCTCGCCGACGCGGGTAACGGCACCGCGACGCTGGCGGGCACGCCACCCGACCCGAACACCGCCTGGCCGATCACGCTGCGCGCCGACGACGACTTTTGCCGCGCGCCGTTCCTCGGCCACCTGTGCGAGGAGCAGATGTTCGTGATCAGCGTAGGTCTGCCGAATCACCCGCCCGCCGTCGTCCCGCCGGGCATCGCCCCGCAGACGGCTGCGGTCGCGAGGCCGTTCACGCTCGATCTCACGACGGCGATCACGGACCCCGACGGCGACGCGCTCGTGTTCGCGGCCTCGGGGCTTCCGGCGTCGCTGCCGTTCGACCGTGGCGTGATCTCGGGCACGCCGGCACCGGCGGACGTTCAGCTCTCGCCGTTCGCGGTCACCGTGACCGCGAACGACGGCCGCGGCGGTACCGCCACCGCGCAGTTCGTGCTCACGGTCTCGGCCGACACGCCGCCGGCCGTCGTCGGGCAAGGCATCCCCGATCAGAGCGTCGTCGAGAACGCGCAGCTCAGCGTCGACGTCGCGCCGCTGTTCAGCGACGCGGACGGCGACGTGCTGGCGTTCAACGCAGTGGGATTGCCGCCGGGCATTCAGCTTGCGGGCTCGGTGATCGCAGGGACGCCGGCCGCGGGCGCCGGCGCCGGATCGCCGTATCAGGTGACCGTGACGGCCACCGACGGCCGCGGCGGCAGCGTCGCGGACACGTTCGTGATAACGATCGTGCCGCTCGCTCGCGCCGACGTGTACTTGAGCGCGCTCGCGGCCACGCCGGCGCCCGCGCTGCGCGCCGGCGCTGTCGAATGGGCTGTGACCGTGGGCAACCACGGGCCGAGCCCGAGCGGAGCGGTCGCCGTAAATCTCGAATTCGCCGGCAACCCGTTCACCTTCTCGTCGAATCCCTGCACGCTGACGGCGGCCGCGGACCGGCAGCAGCTCGCGTGCAACGTCGGTCCGATCGCGAGCGGCGCCACGGCGACCGTCAAGCTCGCGGGCGCCGCCGCGCAGCCGGGCGACGTGTTCATGACGGCCACGATCCCCGCTGCCGCGACGGTACCGGCCGACTCCGACCCGAGCAACAACCGTGGGGCGCTCACCTTGAACGTGGGCGAGACGATCGTGACTGCGCCCGCGCAACGCATCGGGCTCGCGTCTACGGCGATCGCGGTCGGAGACCTCGACGGCGACGGCTTCGCCGATCTCGTGGCGGCCGCCGCCGGCGACGAGCCGTTCGTGCTGCTCGACATCGCGAACCCGGCGGCGCTCGACGCGGGCCTCGCGCAAAGCGGCGCCGAGCGCCGCGGCCTGGCGAGCATCCCGCTCAACTTCGGCGTCGCGGGTGCCGGCGCGGACGTCGCGCTCGCCGATCTCGACAACGACGGCGACCTCGACGCCGTCGTCGCGAACGGCCCCGGCAGCCCGAGCACCGCGTTCCTGAACGACGGCCACGGCGTGCTCACGCAGCTCGCGCCGCTCGGGCCGCCGGCGCGCGACGACCGCGCGGTCGCGATCGCCGATTTGAACGGCGACGGCTTCGCCGACGTCGTCATCGCGAGCGCCGGCGGCAACTCTCTTTATACGAGCGCGAACGGGGCGAGCTTCACGCAGTCGGCTTTACCGGCGGCGAGCGGCGGCGCGGTGGACGTCGTGCTCGTCGATATCGTCGGCAGCACGCTTCCCGACTTGATCTTCGTCAACGCGGGCGGGGCGACCGTGCGCCACGAGAACTTGGGCGGCGGCAAGTTCGGCCCGGCCGTCACGATCGACGCCGGCCCGTCGGTGGGCGTGGCGGCGGCGGACTTCAACCGCGACGGGCGCGTCGACCTGGTGCTCGCGCGCGCAAGCGCGCCGGGCAATGCGCTGCCCGCGGACCCGGTGTACCTCAACAACGGCTCCGGCGGCTTCGTCGCGGTCGGGGCGCTCGGCGCTTCGCCGACCACGGCCGTGGTCACCGGCGACGTGGACGGAGACGGAACGAACGACGTCGTCGCGATCAATGCGACGGGCGTCGAGCAGCTGTTCTTGGGCGACGGCAACGGCAACTTTCGGCTGTATTCGCAGATTTTCACGAGCCCGGGCGCCACGCGGGCCGCGCTCGGTCCGGTGGGCAAGCTCAAGCGCGTCGACCTCGTGACCGGCGGCCGTTCGTCGGTGGACGTGTTCTTCAACGACGGCCGCGGTGCGCTCGGCTTGGGCGACACGGCGCCGCCCGTCATCACGCTCGTCGGCACGACCGACGTGATGCTCGACGTCGGCGGCACGTATCAGGATCAGGGTGCGACGGTCACCGACAACGTCGACGGCGCGCTCAAGCCTGCCATGACGAGCAACGTCGATCCCAACGTGATCGGCACCTACAAAGTTACCTATACCGCGATGGACAGCGCCGGCAACGCCGCCGCGCCCGTCAGCCGCACCGTGCGCGTCAACGCGCACGAGGCGGCCACGGGCGGGGGCGGCGGCGCGGCGGACGTGCCGCTGTTCACGCTGTTGCTCGCGGCCTCGCTGCTACGACTGCGCGCCACGCGCGGGGAGGGTTCACGCCATGCGAAACAGACCCGTCGATAGACTCCACTGGACGCAGGTCCTCGTCTTCACGCTCGCGCTGGCGCTTGCGCTCACGGCGACACGCGTCCGCGCGTCCGACCTGAGCTACACCTTCGTTGACTTCGGCGCGTTGGGCGTCGACAGCAGCCTCACCGGCCAGCAGTCGCCGGCTCCCGGCCAGACCGTGAGTGTGACGACGCAGAAGGGCGACGGGCTCGGCGTCGCCGGGTCGCTGGCGCTGGGAAAGCGCTTCTACCTCGCGGGGTCGTACCGGAGCGCGGTGATGGACGTCAACGCGGTCGTGACGAGCCGGCTCGCGACCGCGGCCACGAGCGGCAACTTCGACTTGCTGCTGACGCGGTTCGGGTTCGGCTACGTGCAGCCGATCGGCCAACGCCTCGATTTCGTCGTCGAGCTCGGCCGCGACAAGGCCGAGTACGACTTCGGCAGCTTCGCGGGAGAGAGCTTCGACGTCGAGGACACGGCCTTGGCCGCCGAGCTGGGCCTGCGCTTTCACGCCACCAAGGGGCTCGAGCTGTTCGTCGCCGCGCGCGGCTCCGACGTGGGTCAGGTGGACCTCACGAGGCGGCGCTTCGACTCGGGCACGGAGGTCTCCGCCGGCTTGCGGTTCTATTTCTTCGAGGACTTGGGGCTCGGTGTCGACTATCGAAGCGGCGACGTGAACTCGTTGGCGTTGTCGCTGCGTTTCGGTTTCGGCGAGCTGCACGTGGGCGGCCGCTAGCGCGGAGGGTGAATGCCATGAGAAAGCAATTCTTGAACGAGGATCGCTTGGCGGCGGTGGGCGTCGCGCTCCTGGGCCTCGCGGCCCTGTTCGCGACGCGCGGGGCTCGCGCAGCGTGGGACGTGGTGCCGGCGGTCGGCTTGACCACGGAGGTGGACGACAACGCGCGGCTCGTGCCCATCGACCAGCCGTCGTCGACGCGCACGGCGCTCGACGCCCGGCTGCGGATGCGCAGCTTCGGCGATCGCGGCGAAGCGTTCATCGAGCCGCGGTTCGTCACCGACTCGTACGCCGACCAGCGCGACGCGCCGCTCGAGAGCAACGACCTGTTCCTGCTCACCAACGCAGCCTACAACTTCGAGCGTTCGAGCATCGAGTTCCAGACGGACTACCGGCGCGAGAGCGTGCTGCGCTCGGAGATCGACGCCGCGCTGCCGGAGGTCGACAGCGGTCCGGGCGCCGTCGACACCGGCGCCGGCACGCTCGGCACGTTCACCGACGAGCGCAAGCGTCTCGATGTGGGCTTGAACGTGGGCTTCGTCTTGTCGCAGCGCACGAACATGCGGCTCGAGCTCAGCCGTATCGACGTCGGCTACCCGAACCAGACGAGCCTCGTCCGCTCGCCGTTCGACGACAACACGCTCGGCATCGCGCTGATCCGCCAAGTGGACCAGCGCAACCAAGTCACGGCGAGGGCCTATTTCTCCGACTTTCACGCGGTGCGCAACGACAACAACTCCGACGCGTTCGGCGTCCAGGGCGCGTTCTCGCGGCCCGTGTCGGAGACCTGGTCGGTAGAGTTTTCGGCGGGCGTCGCGCGCACCGACTACACGTTCAGAACCGTGACCGGCGGCATCGTCGACAACGCGGCCAACAACTTCACGTTCGACGCCGGATTCCGCAAACGCTCGGAGCTAACGAACTGGACGATCCAGGTTGGCAGGGCCATCGACCCGAACAGCAACGGCTTCCTGGCCGCCCGCGACGACCTCCGTGTGCGCGTGGCCCATCAGTTCAGGACGCGGCTCTCGGCGTCCTTCGGCGTGCGCGGGTCGCGCGTCGATACGCCGGCCGAGACGGTCGGCGGAGGCTTCGAGCGCGACTACTGGCGCGCGTCGTTCGAGGTCGACTGGCAAATGACGCCACGGTGGCTGCTCACCACCGGCGTCGATCACGTGATGGAGGAGTTCACCGCGGCTACGGGCGACGCGACCTCCAACGCGGTGCTGGTCGGCGTCCGTTACCAGGGCCTCTCGCAGCAGGCCGGCGGCGCCAGGCAGCGCTGACGAAAATAGGGACTGGTTACTTTTTCGCCCGCGGCTCCGACGGACCTTCTGCAAGGTTTCCGCGAAAAAGCAACCTGTCCCTATTTTCGGACCAGGGGTTCAGTTCACGCGCCCTTAACTTTGCTCGGGCGGCGTCCCGGGGCAGGGGGGGGCGGACTTGTGCTCGCCCGCGGCCCTTGTCACCATGCGCACGGGCGTAATGCCTCCATACACCAAATCAACCTACAACGGGTAATGCTATGAAAAACCTCCTGCTCGGTTGCTTGCTTTCCACCGCCGTCGCGCTGCCCGCGCTCGCCGCGCTCAATTCGGGCGATCCGGCGCCGCAGTTCAAGGCCAAGGCATCGCTCGCCGGCAAGGCGTTCGACTACTCGTTGGCCGACGCGCTGAAGAAAGGTCCGGTGGTCGTGTACTTCTATCCGTCGGCGTATACGCAGGGCTGCAACATCCAGGCGCACACGTTCGCGGAGAACATGGAGAAGTTCAACGCGGCCGGCGCGACCGTGGTCGGCGTGTCGCTCGACAGCATCGACCGCCTCAACGAGTTCTCGGCCGACCCGGCCTATTGCGCGGGCAAGCTCGCCGTCGCGTCTGACAAGGACGGCGCGATCGCGAAGTCGTACAGTCTCATGGTGCGCGAAGCGCCCGCCGGCGGCTTTCCGGACACGCGCGGAGTCAAGGTCGAGCACGGCTTCGCCGAGCGCACGACCTTCATCGTGACCCCGGACGGCAAGGTTTCGGCCACGATCGGCGGCGTGATGCCGGCCGAGAACGTCGAGAAGGCGCTTGCGGCGGTGCAGGGCTTGCAGCACGCGGGTCACCACTGATCGTTGAATCGTTGCGGTTGGCCGCACGGCGCGCGCGCCGTGCGGCCGCCATCGCCTCGTCCGCATGACGAAGGCCCCCCAAGCGGAGTCCGTCGAGACCCGCGACATCGCAGATCTCGCCACCACGACCGAGCTCGTCGCTCTCGCGAAGGCTCGCTTGTCCACGGGGGCGTGGGACTTCATCGTCGGCGGCGCCGAGACCGAGACGACGAGCCTGCGCAACCGCCAGGCGCTCGACGCGATCGCGTTTCGCCCGCGGGTGCTGCGCGACGTCGACGGCACCGACCTCTCGGTCACTTTCCTCAAATCCAAGCAGCGCCTGCCCGTCTTGCTGGCGCCGCTCGCGAGCCTTGCCGACATCCATCCGGACGGCGCGCTGTCGATCGCGCGCGCCGCGAAGGAGTTCGGCTGCCTGATGCTGCTCAGCAGCGTCGCGCAACAGGACCTTGACCTCATCGCGCGCGCCGCGGGCGAGCGCTTCGTCTTCCAGCTCTACGCCGACGGCGACGAGCGCTGGGTGCTCGATCTCGCGAAGCGCGCGGCGGCGGCCGGCGCCCGCGCCCTGTGCCTCACGGTGGACGTGCCCGCGTTCGGCCGCCGCGAGCGCGGCATGCATCGCCGCCAAACGATCGCGGGCCGGCCGTTCGGCGCATTGCGCGCCGGCGAGGAGCATCGCGCGCGCGCGGACTGGAAGCTCGTCGCGAAGCTCAAAGCCGCGCTCGACGTGCCGCTGATGGTAAAGGGCATCCAGACCGCCGAGGACGCCGAGCTCGCGCTGCAGCACGGCGTGGACATCATCTACGTGTCGAATCACGGCGGCCGCCAGCTAGACCACTGCCGCGCCGCGATCGACCTCTTGCCCGAGATCGCGAGCACGGCGCGCGGCAAGGCGCAGATCGTGATCGACGGCGGCTTCCTCCGCGGCACCGACGTCGTGAAGGCCGTGGCGAAGGGTGCGGCGATGGTCGGGCTCGGGCGCTTGCAGGCGCTCGCGCTCGGGGCCGGCGGCGAGCGCGGCATCGTGCGGATGCTCGAGCTCGTCGAAGCCGAGCTCGCGGTCACGATGAAGCTGCTGGGCGTGAACACGGTGGCGGAGCTCGACGGCACCTACCTGCAGCCGACGTCGCCCGTGGGCCCGCCCGGCTTGCTGAGCGCGTTCCCGCTGCTCGACTCGCGCTCGAGCCCCTGAAAGCGGGCGCCGCGGCGCCCCGTCCTGCGGCATACTTCACCGCAGTGCGCAACGACCGATCCGCATGCTGACGCCGGCGGAGCAGCTCGGCTTGGCCGGAGCCGCCCTCGACGCGCGCGTGCGCCAGGCCGTCAACCACGTCCCCGATTCGGCGCTCGTGCACGTGGCGCGGCGTCTCGCCGAGGACGCGCGCGCGAACGAGGTCGTCTACGCGCGCGACGGCGTGGTCGAGACGGTGCGCGTAATGCTGCGGCCGCTGCTCGTGATGCCGGAGCAGCTCGCGTATCTGCATCACGTGTGCACACGGATCATGAGCGCGCTCGCGCGGATGCCGGAGCTCTACTTCACCGACGCCGAGGTGCGCCGGATCCTGCCACTCGCGGCCGACGAGCACGGCTGGCTCGAGGCAGTGTGGCCGGAGATCCGCCACGCGTCGAACCCTCTCTACGGCCGGCTCGATGCGGTGTGCGACTTCACGAGCGCGCGCTGGCAGGATTCACTGCGCTTCATGGAGCCGAATCTCTCCGGCGTCGGCGGCATTCACTTGGGGCCGCTCGCCGAGACGCTCGTGATGCGTGACGTGGTGCCGACGCTCGTAAGCTACGACCCGACCCTCGAGATCGAGCCGCCGCGCGATCAGCGCGACTTGTTTCTGCAGGTGCTACTCGATCAGGCGCGCGCCGCCGGGCGCGCCGGCAACAACATCTGCTTGATCGAGCCCAAGTACGTGACCGAGGGGCCGAACGAGCAATCGCACCTCGTCGAGTACTACGGCGCGGAGCACGGCATCGTGCTGCGGCACGCGGATCCGCGCGAGCTCCGCGTCGAGGGAGACGAGGTCTATTGCGAGGACACTTGCGTCGACGTCGCGTACCGCGACTACGAGATCCGCGACCTGCTGGCGCTCGAGCGCGACCAAGGCCGGCCGCTCGAGCCGATTCGCACGCTGTTCCGGCAGAATCGCATGGTCTCCTCGATCGGCGGCGACCTCGACCACAAGAGCTGCTGGGAGGTGCTCACGAGCGAGCGGCTCGCCGCGCGCTACTTCAGCGTCGCCGAGCGGCAGCTGTTCCGCCGCCACATCCTGTGGACGCGCGTGGTGAGCGAGCGCCGCGTCGAGACGCCCGACGGCGAGGAAGACCTGCCGGAGTACATCCGCGCGCACCGCGAGGAGCTCGTGCTCAAGCCGAACCGCGCCTATGGCGGCACCGGCGTGCACTTGGGCGCCGCGCAGACGGAGGCGCAATGGGACGGGCTCATCGAGCACGCGCTGCGCGGGGCGGACGACGCCGAGCGCAGTTGGGTGGTGCAGGCGGCGGCGACGCTGCCGGTGCACATGTTCCCCGTGCTCGACGGCTCGGGACGCGCGCGCGACGAGCCGTTCTACGCCGTGATGGGCTTCGCGCCCACCGATCACGGCCTGAGCATCATCGCGCGCGTCTCGCAGAAGCAGGTGGTCAACGTGGCTCAGCACGGCGGCCTCGCGGCGGTGCTCGTCGGCCACCGGCCCGCCGAGCTCGCGAGCCCCACGCGGCTGCCCGTGCGCGCGGACCACGCGCTGCAGGAGCTGCGGGCAGCGATCTACAAGCTCCGCGATCTCGACGCGGTGATCCAGGTGCTCGAGTGGGACGAGGAGACGTATCGGCCGCCCGGCGCCGCGCAGAGCCGCGCGTCGCAGCTCGCGGTGCTCGGTGCGTTGCGGCACGAGTTGCTCGTGAGCGACCGCCTGGGCGACCTGCTCGCGTCCGTGGACGCGCGCGCGGAGCTGCCGGTCGTCGACCGCGCCGAGCTCAAGCGGCTCGCGCGAGTGCGCAGGACGGCGGTGGCGCTGCCGCAGACGCTTGTCGCCGCGTTCACCGAAGCGCGCTCGCATTGCCTGCACGCGTGGGAGCACGCCCGACACTCGAACGACTTCCAGGTGTTCGCAAAGCCGTTCGACCTGCTGCTCAGGCTGCTGCGCGAGCGCGCCGATGCGCTCAAGATCGGCGACGACCTCTACGACGGGCTGCTCGACGACCACGAGCCCGGCATGCGGTGCGCGCGGCTCGAGCCGCTGCTCAAGGCCACCGGCGATCGGCTGCGCACGCTCGTGCCTGCATGGGCCGAGCGCACGCGCCGCTGGGCCGGCACGCTGCCGAAGGCCGCATACGCGGAAGACCGGCAGCGCGACTTCTGCGCCGCGCTGCTCGAGGAGATGGGCTTCGACTTCGGCCGCGGCCGGCTGGACCGCTCAACCCACCCGTTCACGATGATGGCGGGCGAGGACGACGTGCGGCTCACGATTCGCTCCAACGCCCACGACCCGCTGCCGGCGATCTTCGCCACGCTCCACGAGGGCGGGCACGCGCTCTACGACCAGGGATTGCCCGCCGAGCTGCACGGCACGCTGCTCGCCGATGCGCCGAGCATGGGGCTGCACGAGTCGCAGGCCCGGCTCTGGGAGAATCACGTCGGCCGCAGCGCGGCGTTCTGGGCGCGCTACTTCGCGCGGCTCGAGCACGCGTTCCCCGCGGCGCTCGCGAAGGTCGACGCGCGCCAATTCCATCGCGCGATGAACGTGATCGCACCGGGGCTCAATCGAGTGGCGGCCGACGAGGCCACGTACAACTTGCACGTGCTCGTACGCTACGAGCTCGAGATCGCGCTGCTCGCCGGTGACCTCGCGGTCGGGGACCTGCCCGGCGCGTGGAACGAGCGCTACCGGCACTATCTCGGGGTGACCGCGGCCGCGCCGCGCGACGGCTGCCTCCAGGACGTGCACTGGGCGCTCGGCGAATTCGGCTACTTCCCCACCTACACGATCGGCAATCTGTACGCGGCGCAGCTCGTCGACGCTTACGCGCGCTCGCACGACTTGGATGCCGAGCTCGGGCGCGGCGACCTGGGGTCGCTGCGCTCGTGGCTCGCCGAGCACGTCTACGCGCACGGCGCGAAGCTCGACGCCGAGGATCTGATCGAGGCCGCTACGGGGCACCGGCTCGACGCCGAACCGTTCTTCCGGCGGCTCGAGCAGCGGGTCGCGGAGCTCGAATAACGGACGGCGTGCCGCCGCGCGCGCTGTTGTAGCCCACCCCCCTCCCGCCAGAGTATCGTTGGCGGGTACGGGAAAGGGGGGTGTCATGCAGAATCCGTCGTTTCGCCGTGTCGCCATCGCGAGCGCCTGGCTCGGCTTGCTCGCGGCGGCCGCGTGCACGCAGCAGGCTGCGGAGAACGCCGCCGCGCCGGCGCAGAGCACGGCCGTCGCCTTCGAAGGTGCGCGCGTCATCGTCGGCGACGAGAGCGCGCCGATCGAGAACGCCGTGCTCGTCGTGGACGGCGCGCGCTTCGTCGCGGTAGGCAAGGCGGGTGAGGTCGCGATTCCGCCGGGCGCGAAGCGTGTGAGCTTGAGCGGCAAGACCGTGATGCCGGCGATCGTCGACACGCACACGCATCTCAACCGCGAGCGCGACGCGCTCGTGCTCGACTTGCAGCGGCGCGCGTACTTCGGCGTGAGTGCTGCATTGAGCCTGGGTCAGGACAACGGCGACGTCGTGTACGCGATGCAGCGCGAGCAGCTCCCCGGCGCCGCGCTCTACCGCACCGCGGGCCGCGGCATCACCGCTCCCGAGCCGGGCCGCAACGAAGTCCCATACTGGATCAAGACCGCGGACGAGGGCCGGGCCGGCGTGCGCGAGCAGGCGGCGCTCGGCGTCGAGATCATCAAGGTGTGGGTGGACGACCGCAACGGCACGTACCCGAAGCTCGGCCCGGAGCTCTACGGCGCCGTGATCGACGAAGCGCACAAGAACGGGCTGCGCGCGATCGCACACGTGTACACGCTCGAGGACGCGAAGGGCCTCGTGCGCGCCGGCATCGACGCATTCGCGCACGGCGTACGCGACAAGGACATCGACGACGAGTACGCGGCGCTCGTCAAGGAGCGCCCGAATCTCGTGCTCGGACCGAACCTGCCGGACCGCGGCGTCGTGACCGATCTCGGCTGGCTCCGCGGCATCGTCCCGCCCGCGGTGCTCGACCCGCTGCAAGCCGCGGCCACCGACCGACCCGACGCGCAGGCGTTCTTCGGCATCCAGGCGCGCAACCTCGCGCGCCTGAGCGCGCAGGGCATGCGCATCGTGCTCGGTACCGACGGCAACACGCCGTGGGGTCCGCATCTCGAGATGGAGGACATGGTCGCGGCCGGCATGACGCCCGCGCAGGTGCTCACGGCCGCGACGCGCAACTCAGCCGAGTTCCTGCGGCTCGACGCGGGCACGGTCGCGGCGGGCAAGAGCGCGGACTTCCTCGTGCTCGACGCCAACCCGCTCGACGACATCACGAACACGCGGCGGATCGCCGCGGTGTATCTTCGCGGCGCAGCCGTCGACCGGGACGCGGTGCGCACCGCTTGGCAATAACCTGAAGAACGAACGAGGAACACAACGATGCAGCGATTCCAACTCGAGCGCGCGGCTCTTCCTTTAACTCTCGCCGGCGCGATTCTGTGTGCGTTGGCGGGCACGGCCCACGCGCAGGCGTTCGCGGACGCGAACAGCTCGAAGGCGGGCTACTCGGGTGGAAGTCTCGTTCCGGCCGGTGCGTGCGAGAAGCTCGCCGAGCTCAAGCTGCCGGAGGTCGTTCAAATCGCCGCGCGCGTGATCGCGGCGGACGCTGCGGCGCCCGCGCATTGCCGGGTTAGCGGGGTCATCGAGCCCGAGGTCGCGTTCGAGGTGAATCTGCCGGCGACCTGGAACGGCCGCTACTACATGATCGGCAACGGCGGCCACGCGGGTGAGGCGCTCGACGCGGGGAATCGCGTGTCGCAGCGCAACGACGCTCTGAAGCACGGCTTCGCGATGGCGCAGACGAACACGGGCCACGACGCGACCAAGGAGCCGGGCGGCACCTTCGTGCTGAGCAATCCGCAGAAGGCAATTGACTACGCGTATCGCGCGGTGCACGTCACGGCGACCACGACCAAGGAGATCGCGAACCGCTACTACGGCAAACCGGTGGCGCACTCGTATTGGAGCTCGTGCTCGAATGGCGGCCGCCAGGGGCTTCTCGAGGCGCAGCGCTATCCCGCGGACTTCGACGGCATCGTCGCGAACGCGCCGTGGGTGGACCAAACCGGCTTCACGATCGGCGCGATGTGGAATCAGCGCGCGCTCGCCGACGCGCAGGTGTCGGCCGACAAGATCGCGCTCGTTGCGAGCGCCGCGATGAAGAAGTGCGACGCCGTCGACGGGTTGTCGGACGGTCTGATCGACGACCCGCGGCGTTGCTCGTTCGACGTTGCGAAGGACGTGGCGAGCTGTCCCGCGGGCGGCGACGCCGGCACGTGCCTCACGTCCGCGCAGGCGGCCGCGATCCAGAAGGTCTACGACGGCCCGAAGAGCGGCGGCAAGCAGATCTTCCCGGGCTTCATGGTGGGCAGCGAGGCGCTCGTGGCCGGGCCGAATGGCGCGTCGAACAGCAGCTGGTCCAACTTGATCCTGCCGGCTCAAGCGGGCGCGAAGCCGGCCGACTTCAACCTCGCGGAAGGCACGATGCGCTATCTCGTGTTCCAGCCGCCGCAGCCCGACTACGACTACAAGAAATTCGACTTCGACCGCGACCCGCCGCTGCTCGAGCGCTGGGGCAAGCTCGCGAACGCCACCGACACCAACCTGAAGCCGTTTCGCGCGCGCGGCGGCAAGCTGATCATGACGTATGGCTGGGCCGACACGATCCTGCAGCCGCTGATGGGCGTGAACTATTACGAGGCCGCGAGCAAGGCGAACGCGCCGAACGCGCCCGA
>Ga0137409_10000296_pt1 | contig 53025 bp, 41 predicted proteins | sample CZODoug1_16funga_FD_122059 | JGI IMG/M metagenome (GOLD analysis project Ga0137409, IMG submission 122059) | Vadose zone soil fungal communities from Angelo Coast Range Reserve, California, USA - CZODoug1_16fungal (Hybrid Assembly) | ecosystem: Environmental > Terrestrial > Soil > Vadose zone... | reverse complement strand
CGTCGCCGAGGAAGCGAAGCTGCCCGTTCACATTTTTCACCTGAAGATTCGCGCGCGCGAGAACTGGGGCACCGTCGGCAAGTATCTGAAGACGATCGAGGACGCGCGGGCGCGCGGCCTGGACATCACGGCGAATCAGTATCCCTACACGGCCATGAATCACGGGTGGAGCGCGTTCTTCCCGGTCTGGGCGCGCGAGGGCGGACCGCAGAAATTCGCCGAGCGCCTCAAGGATCCTGCCGTCCGCGAGCGGATCAAGCAGGACAAGGATTTCATCACATGGGCCAAGGAGCACGGCTGGTGGGAGGGCATCGTGATGGGGCGCGCCGGCAGCGAGCAGAACCGCAAGTATGAGGGGATGCGGCTGTCGGAGATCGCGAAGGCGCGCGGCGACGCCGATCCGGCCAACACCTGTCTCACGCTCATGGCCGAGGACGGAGGCCGGATCTCCGGCATGTTCCACACGATGTCGGAAGACGATGTCCGGCTGGTGATGAGGCAGCCGTGGGTCTCAATCGCCAGCGACGGATCGGCGATCAACCTGGACGCGCCGGGCGTGCCGCATCCGCGCAACTACAGCACGAACGTACGCGTGCTCGGTTACTACGCGCGCGATGAGCACGTGCTGACGCTCGAGGAGGCGGTTCGCAAGATGACCACGCTCCCCGCGCAGATTCTCGGGCTGCGCGATCGCGGCCAGGTGCGCGAGGGTTTCGCGGCCGACCTCGCCGTCTTCGATCCGGCGGTGGTCGGCGAGACGAACTCTTTCGAGAAACCGAAGTCGTACGCGAAGGGTGTGGACTACGTCCTCGTGAACGGCGTCCTCGTCATGGACAAAGGCCAACACACCGGCGCGAAGCCTGGCAAAGCGCTCCTCGGGCCGGGCCACAAGGCGTCAGCGTCGACGCGCAGCGCGAATCGGGTCATCGAATAGTCGGGCAGTCCGGCAATCGATTGCTCGTGACGGAACGATCGCCAGCACGAGCGCCGCACCGCCTCGACCAGCGTCCACGTGCCCGGCCGCCGCGTCGCACGAGATCGTCGCGTCGCCCGATTGGGCGACGAGAGTGGCCGCGCCGTGGCCGTCGTTCCTCCGAGCGCGGTGAAGAGGCGCAGCGCGAAGAGCGAGCGGGTCGCCGGCCGGATCATGCAAGTCGCACGGTGCGTCACGGCATGGGTTGGACCGGGTGCTCCGAAGAGGGTTACATGGACTTACGGCGGTTTCCGCGTGCTTCGGTACATTTGAATACGAAAAAGTGTGATGCCGCTCCGACCTGTGTCACGTCGAGCCGACACGCGACCGCTTTCGAGTACGCGATCTGTTAGCATCCCTTATGCGTCTCCCACGATTTCGATGCGGCGTTGTGATTCTCGTCGCGGCGGCGTGCCTCGTCGCCCACCCGTTCGCGCAACGTCCCCGCTACGACGTGGTCATCACTAATGGCCGGATTGTCGACGGGACCGGCGCGCCCTGGTTCCGCGGCGACGTCGGGATCGTCGGCGAGCACGTCGCCGCGGTCGGGGCGATCGGCGACGTGACGGGCGCGTCGACGATCGACGCCACAAACCTCGTCGTCGCGCCCGGGTTCATCGATCTGCTCGGGCAATCGGAGTTCAACGTGCTCGTCGATGGCCGGGCGCCCAGCAAGATCATGCAGGGCGTGACCACCGAGGTCACCGGCGAAGGCTCGTCGATCGCCCCGGTCAACGACCGGATGATTCAGGAAGCCTCGGCCACCGCGAAGCACTTCGGCGTCGTCCAGGACTGGCGCACGCTCGGCGACTACTTCAGGCGGCTCGAGGAGCGATCGCGGACGACGATCAACGTCGCGACGTTCGTCGGCGCCGGCGGAGTGCGCAACTACGTCATCGGCAAGGACGATCGCGCCGCCACCCAGGCCGAGCTCGAACGCATGAAGCAGCTGGTCGCCGAGGCGATGGCGCACGGCGCGCTCGGGCTGAGCACCTCGCTGCAATACGTCCCCGACCGGTTTGCGTCGACCGACGAGATCGTGGAGCTGGCGAAGGTGGCCGCGCGCGCCGGCGGCGTGTACTTCACGCACCAGCGATCGGAGAGCGCGCGGATCTTCGAGTCGCTCGACGAGGTGTTCACGATCGCGGAGCGCGCGAGCATTCCGGCGGAGGTCTGGCATTTGAAGACGGCGTACAAGGCGAATTTCGGCAAGATGCCGGAGGTCCTGCGCCGCATCGAGGCGGCGCGGTCGCGTGGACTGGACGTCACCGCCAATCAGTACCCGTACACGCGCGCGTCGAATGGCCTCGACTCCTGCCTGCCGTTGTGGGCGCGCGAAGGCGGGTTCGACAAGACGCTGCCGCGGCTTCAGGATCCGGCGACGCGTGCCCGGATCAAGAAGGACATGGACGATCCGAACGCCACCACCTGGGAGAATCAGTGGTACGGCGCGAACGGCGGCGACGGCGTCATGCTGTCGTCAGTGCTCAACCCGGAGCTGCGGAAGTACGAAGGGTTGACGCTGACGCAGATTGGGAAGGCGATGGGCAAGGATCCGCGCGACGCCGTCATCGACCTCGTGATCGCGGATCACGGCGAGAGCGCCGTCATCACCTCGATCATGGATGAAGACGATGTGCGGACGGCGCTGAAGCATCCGCTGGTCGGCATCGGCACCGACTCGGGCGCCCAGGCGGAGGAAGGGAAGCTGTCGGAATCGAAGTCCCATCCGCGCGCCTGGGGCTCTTTCGCCCGGATCCTGGGCCGCTATGTCCGCGACGAGCATCTGCTGACGCTGGAGGAGGCAATCCGGAAGATGACCTCGAAGGCCGCCGCCCGCGTGCACCTGAGCGACCGCGGCCTGCTGCGTCCGGGGCTGATGGCCGACATCACGATCTTCGATCCGGCGACGATTCGCGACATCGCGACGTTCGATGACCCGAAGCACTACGCCGTCGGCGTCAGGCACGTGTTCGTGAACGGCCGGCGCGTGGTAGCCAACGGCGCCATCACGACCGAGCGATCCGGGCGGCCGCTCCGCGGCCCAGGCTATCGGTAGCTCTCAGCCCTCAGCGGTCAGCGCTCAGCTGATAGCTGACAGCCGAAAGCCGAAAGCTTTCCTGTGCCCGAGTGGTTGGTCGACCTGTTCGCCCGTTACGGCTATGCCGTCGTGTTCGCGGGCGTGTTTCTGGAGAACACGGGGCTGCCGGTGCCGGGGGAGACGGCGCTGCTCGCCGGCGCGGCGATGGCGCAGTTCGGGCGGCTGTCGCTGCCGTGGGTGATCGTCACCGCCATTCTGGCGGCCATGCTCGGCGACAACCTCGGCTTTGCGATTGGCCGGTGGTGCGGGCGCGGCCTCGCCGAGAAGTATGGCGGCCGCATCGGGCTGACGCGCACGCGGCTGGTGCAATTCGATCGATTCTTCCGGCAATACGGCGGCCGAACCGTGTTCATCGCGCGGTTCATCACGGGACTGCGCGTGTTCGGTGCCCTGCTCGCCGGCGCCAGCGGCTTGCCCTGGCCGACCTTTCTCTTCTACAACGCCGCAGGCGCCGTCGTCTGGTGCATCGCGGTGGCCACGGCCGGCTACACGCTGGCCTACAGCTGGACCACGCTCGAGCGCTGGATTGGGCGCACCGGGCTGATAGGGCTCGCGCTCGTTGCCGCGATCGTGATCGTCGGCGTGATGCGCGCGCGGCGGAGCGGCGAATCATGATCAGACTGGCGTCGGGCGTGTCGTACTGCGATCTCAACTTTCTCGGAGTACCGGGCGTCATCGCGACTGTCGTGTTGCACGGCCCCGGCGGCGCGGCGCTGATCGATCCGGGGCCGTCGAGCACGCTGCCGGCGCTTCGCGCGGAGCTCGCGCGCGCGGGGCTCGCGGTCACGGACCTGCGCGCGATCCTCCTGACGCACATCCACTTCGATCACGCCGGCGCCACCGGCACGCTCGTGCGCGAGCATCCCGCGCTGCGCGTCTACGTGCACGAGAACGGCGCGCCGCACATGATCGACCCCGCGAAGCTGATCGCGAGCGCCACGCGCTTGTGGGGCGACGAGATGGATCGGTTGTGGGGCGAATTCCGTCCGGTCCCGGCCGATCACCTCGTCGTGCTCGGCGGCGGCGAGCGCATGTCGGCGGCGGGACGCGACCTCGAAGTGCAGTACACGCCGGGCCATGCGTCGCATCATGTCAGCTACTTCAGCGCCGACACCGGGATCGCGTATGTCGGCGACACCGCCGGCGTGCGGCTCCAGTCCGGGCGCTTCATCATGCCGCCCACGCCGCCGCCGGACATCGATCTCGAGATCTGGCATGACAGCCTCGCGCGCATCGACGCGTGGCGCCCCGGCACGCTGTTCGTCACCCACTTCGGACCCTTCGCGCCGGTCGCGGCGCACCTGACCGAGATGGCCGATCATCTGGAGCTGACGAGCGGTCTGGTCAAGGCGTCGCTGGCCAGGCCGGGCAGCGACGAGGATCGCGAGGCATGGTTTACGGACGAAATCCGCCGCGATCTGCGGCGCCGCATGGCCGAAGCGGACGCCCAGGCCTACGAGGTGGCCGGGCGGTTCGACCTGAGCTGGCGAGGGTTGGCGCGCTACTGGAGAAAGAGGACCTGATTCCAGGTTTCAGGCAGTTGCCCGCTCGGCCTCGACCTGCGCCGCGCTCACACGTCGAGGGTCAACCATGAGGCGCAGGGCCAATCCCTGGGGGCCAGACGGCGACGGCGGCGTCACGCGGTAGACGGCGCTCAGGACCTTGCCCTGCTGGAGCGCGTCGGGCAGGGCATCTGAATCGCGGGCGTCGCGTTCGAGCTGGAACTGCACCAGCCGGAAGAGCGGAATCGAGACCGGCGACTGACACTCCACATACACACCGAATTCGCTGACGTTGCGCATGACCACCGTGGCGAAGCGGGTCGCCCCGCGCTGGTCCTTCCATGTGAGGCGCGCGGGCAGCGCGACCATACGACGCTCGGTGCTCCGATTGTTGTCGGGCCGTTTGGGCGGTTTATTGTCGGTCCAGATGTGCTTCACGTGGCCTCGCCTTGGGGGAAATGTTCTGTCCAGATGCTTATCAAGGTCTGGGCCCATTGCAGCCATGTGAAGCCTGGGGTGGGTGAGTGAAGCTAAAGCTTTATAATGCAGGCACTTGGTAATTGCGCACTACGTCAACTCGACCATGCCATATGCCTATCTGGTATACAACACACATTTCAAATGAATAGTCAGTATCCGCTAATGCGTGTCCGCCTCGGCCTGGGAATCGAGCCCGAGTCGGCGGATCTTGAGATACAGACCACGGCGCGTCAGTCCCAGGGACCGGGCGCTCTCGGAAATGTTGCCGCCCGCCCGGTCCAGCGCGGCCTGAATCAGGTCGCGTTCGACCTGCTCGACCGCCAATGCGAGGTTGGGTGTGGTCCGCGACGGCCGGGGAGTGCCGGAGGCCGACGGGAGGCGTGTCGTGGTGATTTCGGGCGAGAGATGCGCCGGCTCGATCGTCCCGCCCGGGGCGCTCAGCGCGACCGCGCGCTGGATTTCGTTCTTGAGCTGCCGCACGTTGCCGGGCCACCAGTACTGGGAAAACACATCGAGCGCTTCCGAGCTCAGATGGACGTCCGGCTTGCCGAGCCGCTCGAGCGCTTCGCGCAGGAAAAACGTGCTCAGATGCGGGATCTCCTCGCGCCGCTCGCGGAGCGGCGGCACGTGGATCCGGATCACGCTCAGGCGATAGTAGAGATCTTCGCGGAATTTGCCTTCGGCGACGCGCTGCTCGAGGTCGGCGTTCGTGGCGGCCAGCACGCGGACATCGACGCGCTGCGGCTTCGTCTCGCCGATCGGCATGATCTCCTGCTGTTCGAGAAAACGCAGCAGCTTCGGCTGCACGTCGATCGCGAGGTCGCCGATCTCGTCCAGGAACAGCGTGCCGCCCGCCGCCGTGCGCACGAGGCCGGGTTGATCCGAGACGGCGCCGGTGAAGCTGCCGCGCCTATGACCGAACAGCTGGCTGTCGGCCAGATCGCGTCCGGTCGTCGTGCAGTTGTAGGGCAGGAAGGTCCCGGTGCTGCGATGCGACCCGACGTGAATCGCGCGCGCCACGAGCTCCTTGCCAGTCCCGCTCTCTCCGGTGATCAGCACCGTGAGCTCGTTCCCCTGCAGCCGCTGGATCTGCTCGACGACGCGCCCCATCGCCGCGCTGGCGGACAGGAAGCCGGGCAGCAGCGGTTCCAGCGAGGGATCGATCACCAGGCCGGCGACCGAAGGCTGCCGGTCGCGCGCCGCGCAGAGCGCGAACCCCTGCTGCGCCACGGCGGCAATCATCCGCAGCCGCCGAATCACCGGATCGCCGATCGGCCGCGGCAACGCCACGAGGCCGAACCGCGGACCTTCGGCATCACGGCCGAGCGGCTCGACCACGAGCGTGCCGCGCCCGTATCCGGTACCGCTCGTCGCCGCGCGGGCGAGCGCGCGCGCGGCGTCGTCTTCGCACCCGGCCGTGGCGACGACGCGCACGTCGCCGCCGGAGAGGACGACGTAGATCACGCCGCAGTCCCCGGCGGCGGCTTCAAGCAGCGCCGCCGCGGTTTCGCGCAGCAGCAGATCCGGCAGCGCCGCCGCATCCACTATCCGCCGCACGATCGCGTCGTCGGCGTCGGCCGGCGAGATCAAATACTGGCCGGTACCGACCGTCGTCAGCAGCGCCTGGGCGGCCTGCGTGTCGTAGAGATCCCGCTCCGCGCCGAGCTGGCGGAAGATGGCGAACGCTTTGTTCAGATGACGCTCGGCGACCGAGCGCGCACCCGTCTCGGCGACGAGGCGCCCGAGCGCGAGATGGCTCAGGGCCGACTGATATCGCTCGCCGAGCAGATCGAGCAGCGCCGCGCTCTGCGAAAAATCATGATACGCGTCGGCGCCGCTGCTGTTCTTCGCATGCAGCGCGCCGCGCAGGCGCAGGTATTCGCCCCACGTTGCCGGCGCGGTCTTCGGGTCGAGCGCGTCGGCGGCCGTGGCGAGCCGCTGTTCCGCTTCACCGAGCCGGTCCGCCGCCGTCAGCGCTTCGGCGGCGATGAGCGTGGCCTGCAGCGCGTCGAACGGCGGCGCGCCCGCGTGCAGAATCTCGTCGACCTGGGCGACGGCATCGTCGAGCGCCCAGCGGCGAAGGGCGAGGCGCGCGCCGAGGACGCGGACCGACCACTCGTACCAGCGGCTGGTCTGCCGGCCGTAGGCACCGTACGCCTCGCTGGCGCGGCCCAGAAAATCGCTGGCGGTGTCGTAGGCCCCGCGGATCAGGTGGATCTGCGCGAGCGTGTCGAAGACCGCGCCGGTCGTCTCGTGGAACTGGATCGGGCTGCGGACGTCGAGCGCGCGGTGGAGCGCCTCTTCCGCGCGCACGAGATCGCCGAGCCTGACGCAAATCTGCCCGAGCGTCGCCAGCGCGACGGCGAGGCCATGCCCCGAGCTATGGGTCTCGTGCAACGCGACGCTGCGTTCCGCCAGCGCGAGCGCCTGCTCGTACCGGTGCTGCAGCATCATCACGTTGGCCTGGTTGCCGCAGACCGTTGCGACCACATCGTCGGCATGCACGATCGAGGCGAGCCGCTCGGCATGGCGCAGCGCGGCCATGCCCTCGTCGTAGAGGCCCAGTTGCGCGAGCGAAATGCTCGACAGCGAGTGCACCAGCGCGAGGTGGCGCCGGTCGCCGGCCGCATGCAGCGCCGACGCGGCCTTCGAGATGTGCTCGCGCACGATGGCGACGTCTCCGACCTGCTGGTAGCACTGCCCGAGCTCGTAGTGCGCGAGGCCGATGAGCCGCGAATCGTGCGCGGCCTCGGCCTGCTTGAGCGCGCGCCCGTGCATCGCGATCGCGCGCGATTGATCGCCGCGCGCCGAGGCCAGCCGTCCGTGCAGCCGCCAGAGCGTGGAAAGGCGCCGCGGAGGGATGGTGTCGCGGAACGTGTCGGGCGGGCGGCCGAGCGCCGCGGCCGCCTGGTCGAGGTCGTCCTGCAGCAGCGCGGCCTCGGCGAGCATCGAGCGTACGGTCAGCTCGTCATCGCGGGTGAGCCCCGACGACCGCAGCGGCGGGGCGAGCATCTGCGCGGCCTCGACGCCGCGCCCGCGTTGGAGCGACGCACCGGCGCGCAGCAGAAGCGCCTGGACAGAGGGCGACGGCACGGCCGGAGTATAGAACTAAGAAGGTCGGAATTCAGAATCAGGAATTCGAAGCGTCGAACGGGCGGCCCTTCGTCGCGAGGCGCGCTTCCAGCCGCGCGGAACAGTCGCAGTCGCCGCAGGCCCAGGGCTCGGCCCCGCTCAGATCGCGGCAACGGCTGCGCGCGTGCGCATCCTGCACTCTATCGAGACTGAAGTATTCCTCCCAGTACTCGCGTTCCTCGGCAAGCGGCGTGGGGCAGTAGCAGACTTCGACCCACTGCACACGGCCGTCGTCCAATTGTCGGGCATCGGCCATGTTGCGCAGATATTCGCAGGCGGCAATCGAGCCTGCACCGAGCGTGCCCTCGTCAATCGCGCGCGCGAGCGCGTGGTGCCGGCCGGGCCTGACCTTCGCCGTGACGAGGTAGCGTATCGATCAATTGTACACTCGCATCAGCGCGTCGAGCGCGGCGTCGAGCGACGCGTCGCGCGACAGCACGCGCAGCTCTGCCGCCACCGCGTCCGCGTCGCTTTCAATCGGCATGGCCAGCACGAGCGGGGGGGCCGACCCGCTGGTGATCTCGACGGTGCGCTTGGTCTGGATCGCCGTCATATCGCCGGTGACCACGGTCAGCCGCGGGCCGTCGCCCGGTGACGGTTCGACCCGGGCGATCGACGTGTCTGCGTTCCGCCGACCGGCATGAAGCCATCCGGCGAGGAGCCACGCGAGCGGCGCTTCACCAGGGCCGTGAAGCACGCGGACCTCCGCATCCTGCCACGAAGCGGAGTCGAGCGGCCCGCGAGCGTAGATGAGTGCCTGTCGCAGCGGCGCCAGCCGTCGCCAATTCAAGTCGGCGAGATCGACGCGCCGGCTGGCGACGAGCGGCGCGAGCGCGGCCACGCCACGACGCACGTCGCGCCAGCCGCGGCTGTCGTACAGCAGCTGGCGGCCAATCGTGATCAACGCGTCGAGCGGCGGCCTCTCCGACAGATCCTCGGTCCACCACACGGTCGTGGGCACGTCGCCGCGAACGAGACGGCGCAGGATCGATGGCAGCGATTGCTCCGCGCAGGCGGAGCGGACGACGATCTGCTCGACACCGTAACGCGCCTGGGGCGGGCCGAACGTCACGATCCCGACGCCCGCGGCGAACGGCGCGCCGGGCGCCGCCTGGTCGTAACTGTGCTCCAGGACGATCAGGCGCGATGGATGGCGGGCCGCCACCTCGTCGAGCGGAAGATTCGCGGTGACGCGCGTGAGCTCGGCGTCTGGCACATCCATGTGCTTGCGGAAGACCACCAGGTTCGACATCACGGCGCGGGCGATGGCGGCCTCGCCGTGCCCGATCTGGCGCCACAGGGCCGCGAGGTCGAGCTCAATCGCCTCGGGTGTCGAAGCCCGCCACGCGTGTGCCGCTACGGTGCGAGCCATCGGCGTCCTGTCGATTCAATGAGGCGCTCGGCCTCGGGCGGCCCCCAGTCGCCGGCCGGATACGTGGGGAGCGAATCCTGCGTCTGCGCCCAGTGATCGAGGATCGGCATCACCCATTGCCAGGCGGTCTCGACCGCATCGCGGCGCATGAACAGCGTCGGATCGCCGGCCATCACGTCGAGCAGCAGCCGCTCGTAGGCTTCGGGGGAGGTGCCCCCGAACGTGCTGCCGTAGTGGAAGTCCATCTTCACCGGATAGATGCGGACCTGCGGGCCCGGCACTTTCGAGCAGATGCCGAGCGAGAATCCCTCGTCGGGCTGGATCCGGATCGAGAGCACGTTGGCGTCGAGGCGCGCGGACGGGTTGGCGTTGAACAGAATCGGCGGCACCTCCTTGAGGTGCACCGAAATCTGGCTGGCGCGCTTCGGCAGCCGCTTGCCGGTTCGCAGAAAGAACGGCACGCCGGCCCAGCGCCAGTTGTCGATGTAGATCTGCAGCGCGACGAAGGTTTCCGTCCGCGACTGCGGGTTCACGTTGGGCTCTTCACGATATCCAGGCACCGGCCTGCCCACGATGAACCCGGCCGCATACTGCGCGCGCACCACCTGCGCGTCGACGCTGGCGCCTTCGATCGGCCGGAGCGATTGCAGGACCTCCAGCCTCTCGTCGCGCACCACGTCGGCCTCGAGCGAGTGGGGCGGCTCCATGGCGACCATCGCGAGGAGCTGCAGCAGATGGTTCTGCACCATGTCGCGCAGCGCCCCGGCCTGCTCGTAATAGCCGGCGCGCGTGCCGACGCCTTCCTCCTCGGCAACGGTAATCTGCACGTGATCGACGTACCGCTTGTTGAACAGCGGCTCGAAGATGCTGTTCGCGAACCGCATCACGAGGATGTTCTGGACCGTCTCTTTCCCGAGGTAGTGATCGATGCGGTAGATGTCTTTCTCGTCGAACACTTCCGCGATCGCGTCGTTGATCGCGCGGGCGCTCTCGAGATCGCGGCCGATCGGCTTTTCGACGATGAGCCGGGCGATGCGTCCGCTGCCGCGCTCGACGAGCCGCGCGCGAGCCAGCTCCTTGACCGTTGGCGCGAAGAGGGTCGGGGGCACCGCGAGATAGTAGATGCGATCGCCATTCAGCCCGCGCTCGTGCTCGATGGTGCCGAGGCGCGTGCCGAGCGGCGCCAGCCCCGGCTCGTCGTCCAGACCGGCCGTGACGAAGAAGAGCGCCTCCGCGAAGATGGCCCACGTCGCTTCATCGATCGGCCGCCGCGAGAACTTCGCCACGCCCGCCTTCGCGAACGCCCGGTACTCGTCGTCGCTCATCGGCTTGCGGCCCACGCCGGCGATCACGATCCGGGGCGGCAGAAGGCCGTCCACGTGCAGGTTGTAGAGCGCGGGCAACAGCTTTCGGCGGGCGAGATCGCCCGCGCCGCCGAAAATGACAATCGTCACGTCGTTTTTTTCACCGCATGTCCGCCGAACTGATTACGCAGCGCCGCCAGCATTCGCTCGGCGTACGTATTGTTCTGGCGCGAGCGGAAGCGCGTATAGAGCGAGGCGGTCAGCACGGGCAGCGGCACGCTGCGTTCGATCCCCTCGATGATGGTCCAGCGACCCTCGCCCGAATCCTCGACGTAGCCCGTGATCGTCGAGAGTTCCGGATCCTCTGCAAGCGCCCGCGCCGCGAGCTGGAGCAGCCACGATCGCACGACGCTGCCATGGTCCCATAACGCAGCTACTTTGGCGAGGTTGGGCTTGTACTGGCTCGCCTGCAGGAGCTCGAATCCCTCGGCGTACGCCTGCATCATCCCGTATTCGATGCCGTTGTGCACCATCTTCACGTAGTGGCCCGCGCCGTGATCGCCGACGCGCATGTACCCGTCCTTCGGCGCGAGCGTGAGGAAGATCGGTTCGAGCCGCTTGCAGATGTCGGCTTCGCCGCCCACCATCAGGCAGTAGCCTTCGGTCAGCCCCCAGATGCCGCCGCTCGTGCCGGCGTCGACGTAGTGCAGCTTCTTTTCGGCCAGCGTTTTCGCGCGCCGTACGTCGTCGTGGAAGTTCGTGTTGCCGCCGTCGATGATGACGTCGCCCGCCGAGAGCAGGCCGGCGAGCGAGGTGATCGTCGACTCGGTCGGATCGCCGGCCGGCACCATCACCCACACCGCGCGCGGCGCCTCGAGGGCCGACACGAGCGCCTCGAGCGACGCGACGCCGGTCGCCTTCGCCTCCTGGGCTTTGCCGATCGCCTCGGCGCTGCGATCGTACGCAACGATGTCATGGCCGCCGCGCTCCAGGCGCGTCACCATGTTCAGACCCATCTTTCCCAAACCGACGAAACCGAGCTGCATGAGTTCTCCTCAGAGCGCGCAACTCACTCTTAGGGTGCTGGTCAGTCTAAGCACTGTCGTGTACCGGGGGATCCTCTAGCGTGCGGCCGCGCCGGTCGTCCCGAGGCGCGCCAGCAGCGCGTCGCCCAGCGCCCGCAGTGTGGTGCGATCGGGAGCCGGAAGATGCGCATGCAGCGCCCGGCGCCCGGCGGCGTCGAGCGACGCGAAGTCTCCGACCGCCTGCGCGAGCTCGAGCGTGCCGAACGAGAAGGGCTCTCCCGGGATCGGCAGATCCTGGGCCGGCGTCGCCGAGATCAGGAGAAATACGCCGCTGTTCGGACCGCCCTTGTGGAGCTGCCCGGTCGAGTGCAGGTACCGCGGCCCGTAGCCGAACATCGTGGCGGCCCGCGTCTGGTCCCTGACCGAGCGGCGGAGCGCCTGCAGTTCTTCCCCGAACGCGGCATCCCGGGTCGCCACGTAGGCGAGCAGCGCGAAGTAGTCGCCCTGATGCAGCAGCGACAGCAAGGCGTCTGCGTCGGTCCCCCGCAGCGCCGCGCGCGCCGCCGACGACAGCGTGAGCGTCGTGCCGTTGGGCAGCGTGCGGTCGGGTGCTCCGATCGGCAGCGTCCCGGTCGACTTGTACTGCGCGAGCAGAACGTTCGTGGCGTCCTTGGCCTGCTGCACGTTCGGCTGATCGAACGGGTCGATGCCGATCAGCGCGCCGGCCACGGCCGTGGCGATTTCCCACCGGACGAACTCGGCGCCGAGCGCGATCGGTGCCGGCAGATCGATTTCGACAAACGGCGCGTGCCGCGCGGTCAGCGCCCGCTGGACCGCGTCGCGCTTCTCCTCGTCCGCGGCCGCGTGCGCGCGGACGCGCACGAAGAGACGATCGGTCCCGTACTTCGCCGGCTCCCCGAGCGGCTCGTTGGCGATCGGGACGATCCCGGTGCCTTTCTTCCCGGTGCTCTCGGCGATGAGCTGCTCGACCCAGAGCCCGAACGCATCGAGAGACGGCGGCGCGACGAGCGTCATCTTGTCGAGCCCCTCGCGCGCGGCCGCGCCCATCGCGAGACCGAGCGCGACGGCCGGATTGTCCATCGCGCGGGCGGCGCCCGGCTCCGATGCGGCGAGCATCGCGAGGCCCCATCCGATGAGCTCCGCCAGGTCCTGGCCCATCAGCGCGGCGGGCACCATGCCGAAAAACGAGAGGGCGGAATAGCGGCCGCCGATGTCGGCGGGATTGTTGAAGACGTCGCGGAAATTATCGCCGCGCGCGCGGCGGTCGACGGCAGTGCCCGGATCCGTGATCGCAACGAAGTGATCCGCCCACCGCGAGATGCCCGCGTCCAGCAACCGCTGCTTGAAGTACGCCGCCAGCACGTTCGGCTCGATCGTGCCGCCGGATTTGCTGGCGAGCAGATACAGCGTCGTCGCCGGCGCGGTTTCCGTCGCGCGCACGGCGGCCGGATCGGTCGAGTCGAGCATGTGGAAGCGCGGCCAGCCGGCCGCGACGCCGATCACCTTGTGCAGCACTTCCGGCGCGAGACTGGATCCGCCCATGCCCAGCAGCACGACGTCGGTGAAGCCGTCGGCCTTGACGCGGGCGGCGAAGGTCTGCAGCCGATCGATCGAATCCGCCATCAACGCGGGCGAGCTCATCCAGCCGAGCCGATCGGCGATCGCCGTCTGAACCGTCGGGTCCGCGCTCCATACCGACGGGTCTCGCCGCCACAGTCCGGATGCCGCGCGATCGGCGGCGTCGGCCGATGCGTGCAGCTTGCCGGTGAGCGAACCAGAGGAGAGGCGCAAGGATTGTTGGAGGCGATCGCGTTTCGCCGCCACGTCGAGGGCCGGCCAGCGTGTGAGCAGTTCGTGCGCGCTATGCATCCCGCTAGAATACTGTAGTCAACAGTCGGCAGTCAGCAGCCGGCAGCAAGCAGTCAGCACTCAGCAGCACTCAGCACTCAGCAGTTATATGGCGCGAGGGTTCGAGAGCAAGGACGTCGAGTTTCAGCAGGCTGAGGCGGAACGCGGGAAGACGCTCGGCCGCCAGCTGACGCCTGAGGAACGCGATGCCGCCACCAAACGGCGCACCGTCGAGCTTGCCCTTGCCCGCGCGCGAGCCGACCTCGCAGCCGCACGAACCGCGGCGCACCGGCGGATGCTCAACGACGCGATCGCCGCGCTCGAACAACAGCTTTCATCCGACGTCAGAGCGTAGGGCGACCTTTCAGCGTCGCCGACGCGGGTCTGAAGGTTCGCTGAATCCACGCCAGGAACTCCCAGCCTCCAATCCCACGCCCAAGTCCCAGTCCCCACTCCTTACTTGATCAGATAGAAGTGCGTCTGTGGCCCCGCGATCCAGGCCCATCCTGACTCGAGGAGCGCCGCATCTTCCTCGAGCGCGAACTGCACCGGCTGGTTTCCCCATTCCGGCACGTTGTGCTTCACGTTCAACTCGATCGAATGCCACGTGTTCGGCCGGAACACATAGTCTCCTCGCCCGGGTACGCCCTGCTGGTAGTCGGTCATGCCGATCGGGGGACCCGCCGCGTGGCCGTGATAGCCGATCGGATGGCAGTAGATGGACGGCGTGAGCCCTTCCCGTTTCGCGGCGGCCAGCGCGCCAAGCAGCGCCTGGTTGCCCGTTGCGCCGAGCTTCGCGTGCTGCATCGTGAGCTGCTGCAGCCGGTTCGCGGCCCTCAACCCGTCCTTCAGTCCCTGCGACGCGTCGATTTCACCCGCGCGCAGCACGTACGCGTTGTGCTGCGTGTCGGTCGAGAATCCAAGGTAGACGATGCCGAAGTCGCAATGAAGCATGTCGCCGCGCTGGATGACGTGACCGCCTGAGGGCGCCGGCGTGGGCAGCCCGCCCCTGCGCCAGACGGTGATCGTCGGATGGAACCACTGGCCGAGTCCGAGCTCGGCGACGCGCTGGCGCATCCACCACGCCACGTCTTCGTTGGTCGTCACGCCCGGCACGATCACCTGATTCGAGAATGCTTCGGCAATCACCTGATGCGCGACGCGCATGACGTGGTGGTAGGCCTCGGTTTCGTCCGCCGTCTTGGTTTCGAGCCATCCCACCGCGAGCATCTCGGCCGATTTCACGCGCGCCGCGTACTTCGCGCCGAGCGCCTTCATCAGATTGTCGCGCTCGTTGGCGGTGAGCCCATCGGCGTGGTTGTAGAGCTCCGAGGTATCGACGCCGATCGTTGCCGGATCGCGCGCCTCGACGACTTTTCTCAGCCCGTCCCACTGCCCGTCATTGTCGGTTTTCTCGAGCGTGAACAGGCCGTCGTAATCGAAGCGGCCGATCGACAGGTGCTCGACGCCTTTATCTCCGCCGCGGTCGAAAAACACCAGGATCGTCCGGCGCCGCGACGAGTACGTCGTGACCGGCGACATCGAGCGGAACACCGGATCGTCGTTGTATTCGCGGGACACGATGATCCACATGTCGATGCGCTCGCGGCGCATCAGCGCCGGCAGCACATCTTTGAAGCGCCGCGCGATCCAGCGCGCCTGCAGCGGCGCCTGCTCGCGGTGCGTGAGCACGCGGGTGACCGGAAGCGTCTGCGCACCGGCGGCGGCCGTCACGATCGACAGCGGGACGCACACGGCGAGCGCGGTGATGAATCGGCGCATGATGGGCCGGCATCGTAACATAGAGGTGATGGACGTGCGATCGCGCCTGTTCGTGTGGACGCTTGGCGTCGCCCTGGCCGTGGCGGGCGCCGGCTGCCGGTCCCGTGCCGACGATCGGGAGGAGGCGCGGACCGGCGCGGCGCCCCCGGCGGCGGCCTCGGAACCGGCGCGGACACCGCCCGCCGCGATCCGCCCGCGGATCGTGGTCCTCGGCGACAGCCTGACCGCGGGCCTCGGGATCTCGGTCGCGGACGCCTATCCCTCGGTCCTGCAGCAGCGGCTCGACGCGAGCGGGCTCCGCTTCGAGGTCGTGAACGCCGGCGTCTCGGGGGATACGTCGGCCGGCGGGCTGGCGCGGCTCGACTGGGCGCTGCAGGGGGACGTTCGCGTGATGATCGTCGCGCTCGGCGGCAACGACGCCCTTCGCGCGCTGCCGCCAGAGCAGCTGCGGCACAACCTCGCCGAGATCATCGAGCGCGCACAGGCGCTCGGCATCACGGTGCTTCTCGCCGGCATGGAGGCGCCGCCCAACTTCGGGAGAGACTACATCGAGGCGTTCCACAAGGTGTATCCCGCGCTCGCGAAGCAATATCAGGTGCCGCTCGTGCCGTTCCTGCTCCAGGGCGTGGCCGGCAGCGAGACGCTCAATCAGCGCGACGGCATTCATCCCACCGCCGCCGGCGCGCGGATTGTGGCCGACAATGTGTGGGCCGTCCTGAAGCCCATTGCCGAACGCCGGGGTCGCGCCGGATCATGATCGAGCTGCGCGAGGTCTCGAAGACCGTCATGAGCGGCTCCGAGCCGCTCACCATCCTGCACCCCCTGTCGCTTCAGATTCCCCACGGGCGGTTCGTGGCGGTCGTGGGACCGTCGGGCAGCGGGAAGTCCACTCTGCTCGGTCTGATCGCCGGCCTCGACGCGCCCTCGTCCGGGTCGGTGCTGATCGACACCGTCGACATCACGCGCCTCGACGAAGACGCGCTCGCGCGGCTTCGCGGCGAGAAGGTCGGGTTCGTGTTTCAGTTCTTTCACCTCATCCCGTCGCTGACCGCGTACGAGAACGTTGCGGTGCCGATGGAGATCGCCGGCGCCGCCGACCCGAGGACGCACGCGGAGCGGCTGCTCGAGGAAGTCGGGCTGACCGGCCGCGCGCACCACTATCCGTCGCAACTGTCGGGAGGCGAGCAGCAGCGCGTCGCGCTCGCCCGCGCCCTGGCCAACGATCCGCCGATCGTGCTGGCCGACGAGCCGACCGGCAATCTGGACAGCGCGAACGGGCGGCACATCATGGACCTGCTGCGATCGATCCACGTCAACCGCGGCACGACGATCCTACTTGTGACTCACGACGCCGAGCTCGCGGCGATGGCCGACGCCCGGCTCGTCATGCGCGACGGCCGCGTGGTGGAGCGCGTCGGATGATCTTCGTCCTCCGGATGGCCGTACGCGAAACGCGGGCCTCGTGGCGGCGCCTGCTGTTCTTCTTCATCTGCATCGCCGTCGGCGTCGCGGCGATCGTCACGCTGCGATCGGTCATCCAAAGCGTGCGCATCGTGTTCGGCTCCGAAGCGCGATCGCTGCTGGCGGCCGACGTCCTGATTGGCACCAACCGCGAGTGGCCGGCCGAAGCGCGCAAGACGCTCGATCAGCGCCTGGCCGAGGCGGGCAGCGGCGAACGCACCGAAACGATCGAGACGCCGACGATGGTGAGGCCGGCGGACCGATCGAAGGCGGTGGCGAAGATGGCGGAGCTGCGCGCGGTCCAGCCGGCGTTCCCGCTCTACGGCTCGGTCGTGCTGCAAGGCGCTCCGGTCTACGCGCACGCGATGCTGAGGGACCATGGGGCGCTGGTCCGCCCGGAATTGCTGACCGCGCTCGGCGTGCAGGTGGGCGAGGCGATCACCATCGGCCGCGCCGCGTTCACCATTCGAGGCGTGATCGCGAGCGAGCCGGGCCGCCGCGTCGGCGGGTTCAGCCTCGGACCGCGGGTGATGATCGACTACGACGACCTGCCGTCCACGGGCCTGCTCAGCTTCGGCAGCCGTGCCGACCGCCGCCTGCACGTGAAGGTGCCCGACGACCGGATCGATGCGCTCGTCCGAACGCTGCGCGAGGACTTCAAGGACGACTTCATCAACACCCGCTCGTACCGCTCGACCGAGGATCAGATCGGCCGCGACTTCGATCGCGCCGAGAACTACCTGAGCCTGGTGGGGCTCGTCATCGTGATTCTCGGCGGCATCGCGGTGTCGAGCGTCACGCGCGTCTTCATCCTGCAGAAGATGCGCAGCATCGCCGTGCTGAAATGCGTCGGGGCGCGCAGCGCACAGATCATCGCCGTCTACATTCTGCAGGTCATGACGCTCGGCCTGGCGGGCAGCCTGCTCGGGGTGGCTCTGGCGAGCGGCGTGATTGCCGCCATTCCGATCGCCCTCGGAGCGTCGACGTCGATCCTGGCGCAGGTGCGCTACGGCGTGACCTGGAGCGCGGCGGTGCAGGGCGTCGGCATCGGCATTCTGGTGTCGCTGCTGTTCTCGGTCGTGCCACTGCTGCAGGTCCGCTTCATCAAGCCCTCGCTCCTGCTGCGCGACGAGACGCTGCGCCGTCATCGAGATGTGCTGAGCATCGCCGCCATCGTCATCGTGTCGGTCTCGCTGGTGGCCCTGACCGCCTGGCAGGCGGCGTCGCTCAGAGCCGGCCTCGTCGTGTGCGCCGGCTTCACGGGCCTCGCCGTCGTGCTGCATTTCGCCGGCGTCGGCCTGGTCAGGCTGATTGCGCCGATGGCGAGCTCGCGGTCGTTTCCGCTGCGCCACGCGGTGCTGCACCTGTCGCGGCCCGGGAACCAGACGCGCGTGATCCTGCTCGCCGTCGGCCTCGGCGCCTTCTTCATCGTCGGGATCCGGTCGCTGCAGGCGAGCCTGCTCGGTGAGTTTTCGGTTCAGGTGGCCTCGGACGGCCCCGACATGTTCCTGCTCGACGTCCAGAAGGCGCAGGTCGACGGCGTGCGCGCGTTTCTCGGCGACAAGTCGCACGGCGCGGGGGAGTTCCAGCTGATTCCGGTGCTGCGCGCGCGTGTGGTCGGCGTGTCGGGGCGCGAGATGACCCTCGAGGGCGCCGACGAGGTGCGGCAGCGCGGCGTGTCGCTCGGCCGCGAGTTCACGCTCACGTATCGGGACCACCTCGAAGCGAACGAGCGCGTGATTCAAGGGGCGTTCTGGAGCAGCGCGGCGCCGGAGCCGGAAGTCTCCGTCGAGCGGGAGATTGCGCAGCGCGCGCGCCTCCACGTCGGCGATACGATGCGATTCGACGTTCTCGGGCGGACCATCAGCGCGCGGGTGAGCAGCATTCGCGACGTCGAGTGGCGTTAGTCGCGCAACGGGGGCTTCGTCTTCGTCTTTCGTCCGGGCGTCCTCGATCAGGCGCCGCAGACGTACGTGGCGCCGCTGAAAGGGCCGGCCGGCGTCGCCGAGCGGACGCGGTTCCAGCACGATCTCGTCGAGCGGTTTCCGAACGTGTCGGTGATCGACTTTCACGAGGTGCTCGAGACGATCCGCGATGTCATGTCGAAGGTCACCCTGGCGATCACCGTCGTCGGTGCGCTCGTGATGTTCAGTGGCGGGCTGATTCTGATTGGCGCGGTGGCGATGACCAAGTTTCAGCGCGTCTACGAGGCGGCGGTGTTCAAGACCCTCGGGGCGAACACGCGCACGATCGGGCGCATGCTGCTGCTCGAGTACGGCGTGCTCGGCTCGCTGGCCGGCCTCATCGGATCGCTCGGCGCCATCGTCCTCACCTGGGGCGTGAGCCGCTACGCGCTCGAGATCCCGTGGCGCATCTTCGCCGGCGAGCACGTCGCCGGCGTGGTTCTGACCGCGGTCCTCGTTGCCGCAATCGGCGTCTTTTCCAGCCTCGACGTGCTCAGAAACAAGCCGCTCGCCACGCTCCGCGCGGAATAGGACGTCTCCCCAGTCACGCTGCGACTCCGTGAGTCTGTGACTTCTGTGGTGATCTACTTCGTGCGGCTTCGTGACCTTCGCGTCTTCATGGTTAAGAGTCGCGCCACGTGGCGCTTCCTCGAAAACCGGTTCGCCCCGAACTCTACGGCCGCTGTCGCGGTGTGCAACCGTGGATCGATGTGATCACGGCGTGGTCCTCGGGAGATACATGTTCCTTCGCTAGTGCTATAATTTTTTGTTACACAGGCCCGTTGACCAAGCGCCGGGGGCAGGAGTTTCAGAGCCAATGGAAGAACAGACCTTCAAGGATGCGCTTCTCAAGAAGCGCACCGAAATTCTCGGCACGGGCGGCATCAAGCCGCTGCAGGCCTCCATGGAAAACAATACCCGCCAGGGCGACATGGCGGATCAGGCCAGCGGCAACAACGAAGTGCACATTGCGTTGAAACTGAAACAGACCGACGCGAAGATCCTCCAGGCCATCGAAGAAGCGCTGTGGCGGATCGAGAAGGGCACCTACGGCGTCTGCCGGGACTGCGGCGAGCCGATCGCCCCCGCACGGCTGAACGCGATTCCGTGGACGCGCGTCTGCATCACCTGCAAGGAAAAACAGAACGCGTGACCGATCTTCTCCCGCTCCTCCAGGAGTTCCACCGGGAGAAGCTGACGATGCTCTTACAGCATCAGGCCGGGGCGCGGCTCATCACCCAGTACGACGTCAACAACACCTATCAGTACATCGTCAACCGCGAAGAGACGCAGCTCGGGTGGGTGGCCACCGCGATTGCGGAGCTGGGCGGGACGGTCAGCGATGCCAGCGAGCCGACACGACAGGCCAAGGGCAAGGGCGACGCCGTCGCGCGCGCCATCATCGAGGAAGACGGTCATGACGCCCAGCGCTTCGTCGATCGCTGGACGCCGCGCATCGATCTGATGACCAACGCGCGGCACGCGAAGATGCTGCGCGTGATCCTGGGCGAAGTTCTGGAGCAGAAGCGCTTCTTCGAGCAGGCGCTGGCGGGGCGGACGGATCTCCTCGGACGCCGAGCCGACGTGCTTGGCCCATCGCACGGCGAGGTCCTCCCGAGCCGGTGGATCGAGTAATCGTTGCACTCGGCAGCAATCTGGGCGACCGCCGCTCGCACCTGGATTTCGCGGTCTCGAAGCTTCGAACGCTCGTCAAGAACCTCGCGGTCTCGCGCTACTACAACACCGTGCCCATGGGCGTGCCGGGCCCGCAGGCGATGTTCCTGAATGCGGCGGCGGCAGGGGAGACCACGCTCTCCGCGCGGGCGTTCCTCGACGCGCTGCTCGCGATTGAGGAGGAACGCGGGCGCGAGCGGCCGTATCCGAACGCGCCGCGGTCGCTCGATCTCGATCTGATCCTGTTCGGCGACGTGGTGATTGAGGAGCCCGGCCTCATCGTGCCGCACCCGCGGTTCCGCGAACGGCGATTCGTGCTCGAGCCCCTCGCCGACGTCGCCCCCGATGCGCGCGATCCGGTCACCGGGCACACCGCGCGGCAGCTTCTGACCCAGCTCGCCGGCGCCGAGCGCTAGCGCGGCCGCGGCGCCGGGCGGGGGAAGCCATGCGGCATGGGGACCGGCACGACATGCAGGGCCGGCATGGCGTCCATCGCCGCCATGGCTGCGTCCACGGCGCGATCGATATCCGGCTGCGCCTCGCGCATGGCCTCGTCGACCGCGCGGTCGATTTCGGGCTGCGCCTCGATCATCGCCTCGTGGACGGCGCTGTCGATGTCCGCGCCGACGCCGACATCTACCGGAAACGAGAACCTCGCATGATTGTCGCGCTCGCGCCCCCGTCTGCGCTCCGTCTCCGGCCGCGGCTCGCCTGGGCGCCGCAGCGAGATGGTCCCGCCGAACGATTCGAGCTCGACGTGCGCGCTGCCGTTGCCCAGGGTCATCGTGAACCGCTTGTTGCGCTTCTCCGCGGCATCGCCCCCGAGCGCGAAGGTCGATCGGAACCCGCCGTTGTAGGTGCGCACCATCAGCGTCGCGTTGACCTTCTCCGGAATGGGCATCGCAATCAGGCCATTGTGCGTCGTCAGGCGGTACAGCCCTTTGTCCCTGATGGGGCCGTCGTACGAGATGTTGCCGTTGACCGTGTAGAGATCGACGTTGCCGGAGTCGATGCGGTCGAGGATGATGCTGCCGTTGGTCGATTCGGCGGAGAGGTCGGCGTTGATGTCCGCGAGGTGGATGCCTTCGTTCAACGCGCGCACTTCGACGCGCCCTTTCGCTTTGTCCAGCGTGATTTCACCCTGCACGGACTTCAGAGACACGAAGCCCGAGCCGCCGCTCACCTTGATGTCGCCTCGCGTGGTTTCGACAGTGACGTCGCCGCCGACGCCGTCCATCGATACGTCGGCATACGTGCCGCTGACGCTGATGGCCATCCATTTCGGCACGCTGATCGTGTAGTCGAGCGAGCGGGGCGGACCGCCGCGCACCGACCGCGACCGGATCGTCAGCACCTGATCGCCCGGCTTGATGTCGATGATTTCGCGATCCGAGTGCGTCGCCTCGACGCGCACGGCGTCCTTGTCCCACACCTTGATGGAGACATCACCGGCGAAGTTGTTGACGTCGAGCTTGGTGCCCTTGGCGACCTGCACCGTCTGATCGGTCGGCGTGATGATCGCCATCGCGAGAATGATCTGTCCCAACATGGTCGGTCCTCTTAGTTCGTTTCCGTCGTGAGCGCCGTCGCGCGGCGCAGCAGATCGAGCTTGCGCCGCCGCGTCTCGACGAGATGGCTGTTCAGGTAACTGTTCGCGGGGTCGGACACGAGCGCCTCGCGCGCCTGGTCGATCGCCTGATCGATGATCTGCAGGTTGTGCTCGACAATGGCGATCGTCGAGGCGTCGAGCCGCCCGCGTCCGAGCTTCAGCGCCTTCTCGAGATCCGCAACCGCCGCGTCGTACTGCGCGTCGGCCATGCCGACCGGGACGATCGCTGCATCCCGCCGCGCGGGCGTGTCGGCGCCGTCCGGGTTGACCGGCCTCGAGTCCTGCGCGACCTGTCCCGATCCTGACGGCGCCGCGGACGCCGCGCCGGCCTCGCGCCGCCCCTCGAGGCTGCCCACGATCTTCCACACGACGCCGGCCGAGACGGCGGCGATGACGAGGGCCGCCGCCGCGAGCTGCGGCAGCGTGACCGTGATGCGCCGCTGAGCCCGGCGCGCGAAGGGCGCGACGCGGCCGGTGCGCGCGAAGGCCCGCGCCGGCTCAATGCGCGCGGCGATGCCGGCCCACAGGTCTGCCTGCGGAGGGCGCGCGACGGCGTGTCCCGCTTCCTGCGCCCGCGCCACGACGCGTTTGAGGTCGTTCAGCACTGCCGTGCAGGCCGCGCAGCTCCGCAGGTGCGCCGCCACTGCGCCGTGCTCCTCCGCCGACAGTTCGCCGTCGAGGTAGTCCGACAGCTTGTCCGTCCATTCTTCGTGCATACCGTCCTCGTCTCATCGGGGCGGACACAGGGTCCGCCGCTACTCCCGCGCGCCTTGTGCAGGGGCCGCCGCCGCGTGTGTCGGCCCCTCCGACAGAAAGCGCCGCATCAACATCCGTGCTCGATGCAGCTGACGCTTCGAGGTTCCCGTCGCGATGTCGAGCATCGCCGCGATTTCCCGGTGCTTGTAGCCCTCGACGTCGTGCAGCACGAAAATCTCCCGCGCGCCCGGCGGCAGCTGCTCCATCGCATGCTCGAAATCCACCGTGAGATCCGTCCGCGCCGGTGCGACCGTCACCAGATCGAGCGCCAACGCGTCGTCCGACATCCGCCCGCGCTGAATCGCGAACGACCGCCGCCGTTCGATGACCACGTTCACCGCAAGGCGGTGCAGCCAGGTCGAGAACGCCGACTCGCCGCGGAATTGCCCGAGCTTCTGCCAGGTACGAACGAAGATATCCTGCGTGACCTCGTCGGCGTCGTGCGAGCCGAGCATGCGGCGCGTCAGGCTGTGAATCCGTCCCACGTGCGTCCGGTAAAGCCGCTCGAAGGCAGAGGAGTCCCCGCCGGCCGCCAGGGCCACGTCATTGTCGAGCCCGGCGCGTACCGGAGTGTCGCTGCTCAGCGTCATTACCGCCGTAAACGTCACAGTTCGGCCACTTACAACCGATTGGACGGGCTCAGCTTACTGAAAGGTTGATACTTGCGAAAGGATGGCTGGTGACTAACGGCTCATGGCTGACCGCTGATGGTTGATGGCCTCTGGAGATAGTCCATAAACCACATGCCATCAGCAATTAGCCATCAGCCACGACCGGAGGCACTCAGCGCTCGACGGTCGCCGCCTTTGTCGGCTGACGGCCGAACAGACGCTTGATGGCGCCCAGAGGCGACCATTCGCGCAGGTCGTCGAAGTACGAGTAGACGACGGGGGTCACGAGCAGCGTCAGCAGCAGGCACAGGATCTGGCCGCCGAGAATCGTGACCGCCATCGAGGCGCGTGAGCCGGCGCCGGCGCCTTTGCCAAACGCGATGGGCAGCATTCCGGCCACGATCGCGATGGTGGTCATCAGAATCGGTCGCAGCCGCACGTGGTTGGCCTGGATGAGCGCCTCGTGGCGCTCGACCCCCTGCTCGCGGAGCGTGTTCGTGTAGTCGACCTGCAGAATCGAATTCTTCTTCACGATGCCGAACAGCATCATCAGGCCGATCGCGCTGTAGACGTTGAGCGTCATCCCGAACGCCATCAGCGCGAGGAGGCCCGCCGGCAGGCTGAGCGGGAGCGCCGTCATGATCGTCAACGGATGGACGAAGCTGTTGAACTGCGAGGCGAGCACCATGTAGATGAAGATGATCGCGAGCACGAGCGCGATGGTGAAGTTGCTGGACGCCTCGGCGAGCGTGCGGGCGCTGCCGCCGAAGACCGCCTGATAGCCGGCCTTCAGGTGGAGCTCGTCCACCTTGACGCGCGCCGCGGCGAGCACCTCGCCGAGCGGCACGCCCTGGAGGTTCGCGTTCACCGAAATCTGCCGCTGCCGGTTGTACCGGTCGATCGACGCCGGCCCGTAGTCGCTCTTCAGCTGCGCGACGTCGCTCACCTTGACCGTACGGCCGGCGGCGCCGGGCCCGGCGGCGACGAGCAGGTTCGCCATGATGTCGATCCGGCGGTACGGCTCGTCGAGACGGAGCAGCACCTTGAACTGATCGTCGCCATCCTTGAACTCCGACACTTCTTCGCCACCGACGAGCGTCCGTAGATTGTTCGCGAGCGTGTCGATGTTCACGCCGAGGTCCGCGGCGCGCGCGCGATCGACGTTGATGCGGAGCTCGGGCTGCGTCGGCTCGAAGTTCGTGTCGACGTCCACGACGCCGCGGATGCCGCGCACTTTCTCCATCAGCTGCACGGTGTACGCCTGCAGCGCCTCGATATCGGGCCCCTGAATCAGGATGTTCAGCCGGTTGAAGCCGCCGCCGCCGCCGCCCGGGCCGCGGCCGCCGCCGCCGCCGCCATAGCCGCCGCCCGAGGAGGCGCCGGAGATGTCGGTGCCTCCCGACACGCTGATGCGCGCGCCCTGATACTTGCGCAGCATCTGGCGCGCCTGGATCATCATCTCCTGCTGGGAGATCTTCCGCTCCTCGAGCGGCACCATCATGATGTTGAAGCTCGCGAACCCCGAGTTCACGTTCTGCATCACGCGCTCGAGCGCCGGCAGGGCGAGGACTTCCTTCTCGATCGGCCTGATGAACTCCTCGGTGCGCTGGTAGCTGGTGCCGCGCGGCAGGCGCACGTTGATGCTGAACTCGCCCTGATCGTCGTCGGGGACCAGCTCTTTGCCGACGTAGGGATACAGGAACGCGGCAGACACCACGACGAGGGCGGCAATCGCCATCATGGCCGGGCGGTGATGCAGCGCCCACACGAGCAGCCGGCCGTAGGCGCCGTCCATCCTCGCGTAGAGGCCGCTCGACTTGGTCGACGAATGATCGGACTTCACGTCCTCCTTCTTCATCCACATGGCGCAGAGCGCCGGCGTCAGGGTGAAGGAGACGAACATCGACAGCAGAATGGCAGCGGCCGACGTGAGCCCGAAGCTGTAGAAGTAGCGGCCGATCTGGCCGGTCATGAACGCGACCGGCACGAAGATGACGACGAGCGACAGCGTCGTCGCCATGACGGCCATGCCGATCTCCTGCGTGGCGTCGGCCGCCGCTTCTTTCGGCGTGACGCCTTTCTCCTCCACGTACCGGAAGATGTTCTCCAGCACGACGATTGCGTCGTCGATCACGATCCCGGTCGCGAGCGACAGCGCGAGCATGGTCATGTTGTTGAGCGTGAAGCCGGCGATCTTCATGAACGTGAAGGTGCCGATGATCGAGGTCGGGATGGCGAGCGCGGCGATGAAGGTCACCCGCAGGTTCCGGATGAACAGGAAGACGACGACGCTGGCGAGCAGCCCGCCGAGAATGAGGTGGAGCTTGATGTCCTCGAACGATCGCCGGATGAAGCGCGACTGGTCGTTGCCGATGCTGATCTGGATGTCCTGGGGCAGCTGGGTCTGGATGCGATCCAGGCGATCGCGGACCCGGTCGACGACTTCGACGGTGTTCGTGCCCGACTGCTTGCGCACCTGGACGCCGATCGCCGGTGTGCCGCTCAGGCGCGTGGCGTTGCGGACTTCCTGCACGCTGTCCTGCACGCGGCCGATGTCGCCGAACGTGATGACCGACCCGTCCGCCCGATACGAAATCACGATCCGGTTGAAATCCTCGACCGTCCTGATGCGGCCCATCGTCCGCACCGCGACGTCGGCCGGTCCGGCGGTGAACTGGCCGCCCGGAATCTCGACGTTCTGGCGCTCGACCGCGTTCCGTACCTGATCGACGGTCAGGCCGTACGCGTTGAGGCGGTCGGCGTTGAGCAGGAGCTGGATTTCACGCTTGCGCTCGCCGTTGTAGCCGACCGAGCCGACGTCCTTGACGGTCTCGAGGTCCTGCTTCACCCGCTTCTCGGCGATCTCGGTGATTTCCTTCGGTGCGCGCGGGCCGAAGACGGCGAAGCCGAAGATCGGCTGCGCGTCCGGGTCCATCTTCGTGATCTGCAGCGGCCGTGTGTCGCGCGGGAACTGATTGACGATCTGCGCCAGCTTGTCGCGCACGTCCTGCGTCGCCGACTCGATTTCGCGCTCGAGCGTGAAGGTGATCGTGACGCGCGAGTTGCCCTGGTCCGACGAGGCGCGCAGCTCGTCGATGCCGCTGATCGTGTTGACCGCCTCCTCGATGCGCTTCGTGATCTGGGTCTCGATCTCCTCGGCGCTCGCCCCCGGCAGGTTGGCCTGCACCGAGACGACCGGCTGGTCGGTCTTCGGCATCAGATCGAGCCCCAGCGATTCGTACGAGACGGCGCCCAGCACGATGAGCGCCGCCGTCATCATGATGGCGAACACGGGACGCCTGACGCTGACTTCTGCAATCTTCATTGGCGCGTTCCTCTGCGGCCCCCGCGGTCTCCACGGCCCTCGGCCCCACCCGACGCGCCGCTCGCGTTCTCCTCGCCGGCCGAGCCGGTCCGGACCGTGACGCCGGTCGCGAGCTGCGACAGGTTCGTCTCGGCCAGCATTTCGTCGCCTTTCAAGCCCGTCGTGACTTCCACCAGCTTGTCCTGCCGCGCGCCGAGCGTGACCTGCTGCTGACGCGCCTTGCCGGCTTCGATGACGTACACCGTCGACACCCCCGCGAGCGTCGACACCGCCTCCTCGGGCACGGCCATGACGTTCGCGTCGACGTGGGTGTGCGCGACGCCTTTGGCGAAGAACCCCGGTTTCAGCACACGGTCGGTGTTGTCGACAAGGGCCTCCACGGCGAACGTGCGCGTCGCCTGATCGACCGCTGGGCTGACGTAGGCGATTTTTCCGGCGAAGGTCCGGCCAGGGAAGGCCTCGACGTTGAAGGCGACCGCCTGGCCCGGCCGAATCAGGCCCGCGTAGCGCTCCTGGATCGCCGTCTTCAGCTTGAGCGGCTGCATCTGCACGATCGTGGCGACGGGCGTGTTCTCACGGATGAACTCGCCCGGCTGCACCAGCCGCTCGGACACCGAGCCCGCGACGGGCGCTCGGACGACGGCGTCGTTCACCTTCTTCTGCGCGAGCTCGAAGGTCGCGCGGCGATCCTGCAGCGTCGCCTTGAGGGCGTGGATGTTGTCCACCGCCGCCTGATAGTTGGCATCCATGACCTTCAGGCGCGTGTCGGCGGTGTCGTAGTCCACCTGCGACATCAGGCCGCGCTCGTGCAGCTGCTGCGCGCGCTTGAAGGTATTGCGCGCATCGTCCCGGTTCGCCATGGCCTGGCGCACGGTGGCGATCTGGTCGTCGGGGGGCGGCGCCTTGTCTCGCGCGCGGTCGATCCCGAGCTGCGCCTCGATCTGGCGGAGCTGCCCCTCGGCGCGATCGAGCGCGAGCTGCAGCTCGCGCGGCTCCAGCCGCACCAGCACGTCGCCGACGCGGACGTCCGACCCCAGCTGCACGGGCACGTCGGTGATGATGCCGGCGACCTCGCTGCTGACCCTCGCCTGGTCGGGCGAGAGCAGCGTGCCGGACAGATCGACCTGGCGCTGTACCGAGATCCGCTGCACGCTGGTGGTCTGGGTCGCGACCGCCTGGCCCCCGCGACCGCCTCGGCGCCCGCCGGCAGCGCCGCCTGCGGCGCCGGGCGCCTGGCCGGACGTGTTCTGGCACGCACCGGCAGCCAGCGCCGCAATCGTGATGATGACGGATCGGATATACACCTGGTCTCCTAGCGGGCTTCCGCCGCCGCGGCATGCACATCGCGCCGCCCGACGTCGGCCGGGACCCGGCGGCGTCGCGCGAGCCACATTCGTGCGCCTTCGATGTAGACGAAATACACCGGAGTGATGTACAGCGTCAGCAACTGCGACACGAGCAGGCCGCCGACGACCGCGAGCCCCAGCGGCCGGCGCGATTCCGCGCCAGCGCCGAAGCCGAGCGCGATCGGCAGCGTGCCGACCAGCGCCGCCATCGTCGTCATCATGATGGGACGGAAGCGGACCAGACAGGCCTCGTGAATCGCTTCGCGCGGGGTCTTGCCGTGCGCGCGCTGCGCCTCGACGGCGAAGTCGACCATCATGATGCCGTTCTTCTTCACGAGGCCGACGAGCATGATCACGCCGACGAACGCATACAGGCTCAACTCGGTCTTGAACACGAGCAGGGTCAGCAGCGCGCCGAAGCCCGCCGACGGCAGACCGGACAGGATCGTCAGCGGATGCGTGAAGCTCTCGTACAGAATCCCGAGCACGATGTAGATCACGACGATCGCCATGATGAGAATCAGCCCGAGACCGTGCAGCGAGTCCTGGAACGCCTGCGCGGTGCCCTGGAAGTTCGTGGCGATGGTCGACGGCAGCGTCGAAGCGGCGGTCCGTTGAACGGCCTCGACCGCGTCGCCGAGCGCGACGCCGGGCCTCAGGTTGAAGGAAATCGTCACGGACGGCAGCTGTCCCGTGTGGCTGACGGTCAGCGGACCGGCGTCGGTGCTGACCTTCACGACAGTGTCGAGGGGAATCAGGCTGCCGTTCGCCGAGCGCACGTACAGCATCGAGAGCGCGGTCGGATCGCGCTGGAATTCCGGCGCGACCTGCATGATCACCTGATACTGATTGTTCGGCGCGAAGATCTGCGAGACCTGCCGCGTGCCGTACGCGTTGTAGAGCGCCGTCTCGACCTGATTCACCGTCAGGCCAAGCGTGGCGATCTTCTCGCGGTTCAGGTCGATCTGCACCTGCGGGTTCTTCACCTGAAGATCGCTGCTGACGTCCTCGATGCCGGGCAGCTCACGAACCTTCTGCTCGAACACCGGCGCCCAGCGATAGAGCTCCACGGTGTCGGTATCCTGCAGCGTGAATTGGTACAGGCTGCGCGAGCCCTGCTGGCCGCCGAGGTTGATCGGCGGCTGGTTCGTCATGTAGGCGCGGATCCCGGGTACCTGCGCAAGCTTCGGCCGGAGGTTCGCGATGAGTTGATCCACGCTGATGTCGCGCTCGGCTCGAGGCTTCAGCTCGACCATCACGCGCCCCGTATTCAAACCGCCGCTGCCGAAGCCGCCCCCTCCGACCTGGATCTGATACTGCGCGATGTTGGGGTCCTTCGCGATGATGTCGGCCACCTGCAGCTGGTGCCGTGTCATCTCGTCGAGGCTGATCCCCTGCACCGCCTCGGTGCTGATGCTGAAGCGCCCCTGATCCTCGCTCGGCAGGAAACCCTTCGGCACCGCCTGGAACAGGAACCAGGTCCCGACGAGCAGCGCGATCGAAACGGCCATCGGGACGACGTGGAAGCGCAGGCTGCCGCGCAGCGTCCAGTCGTACAGCCGCAGCCAGCGCTCGAACATCTTCTCGATCGCGTTGTAGACGACGCCGTGCCGTTGCGCGTGCGGTGGCCGCAGGAAGCGGCTCGCCAGCATCGGCGTCAGGCTGATCGACACGAAACCGGACACCAGGATCGCGACGCCAATCGTCACGGCAAACTCGTGGAGGAGACGTCCGACGATCCCGCCCATGAAGAGCACCGGGATGAACACCGCCGTCAGCGACACGGTCATCGACACGATCGTGAAGGCGATTTCCTTCGAGCCGTCGTACGCCGCCCGCATCGGCGCCTTGCCCATCTCCATGTGGCGGACGATGTTCTCCAGCATCACGATCGCGTCGTCGACGACGAAGCCGACGCAGAGCGTCAACGCCATGAGCGACAAATTGTCGAGGCTGTAGTCGAGCAGGTACATCACGGCGAAGGTGCCGACAATCGACGCCGGCAGCGCGAGGCTGGGAATGATCGTCGCCGAGATGTTTCGCAGGAAGATGAAAATCACGAGCACGACGAGGCACACGGTGAGCATCAGCGTGAACTTCACGTCGTGAACCGAGTCGCGGATCGAGGCCGATCGATCGAATCGCGTGTCGAGCGAGACCGACGCCGGCAGCTGCTCGCGCAACGTGGGCAGCAGCGCCTTCACGGCGTCGACAACGGCGACCACGTTCGTGCCCGGCTGCTTGAGGATCGGCAGCATGATCGCGCGCTCGCCCTTGAACCACCCGGTCTGTTTGTCGTCCTCAATGCCGTCGAAGACGCGCGCGACCTCGTCCAGCCGGATGGGGTTGCCGTTGCGGTACGCGATGATCATCGACGTATACGCCTGCGCCTTCATCAACTGGCCGTTGGTCTGCACGACGAACGTCTTGTCGCCGTACATCGTGCCGGTCGGCAGGTTGACGTTCGCGTTCGAGATGGCCGACGCGACCTCGTCGATGCCGATGCCGTGCGCGGCGAGCTTCTTCGGGTCGACGTCGACGCGCACCGCGTACTTCGAGGCGCCGTACACCTGCACCTGCGCGACGCCGCTGACCATCGAAATCCGCTGGGCCATCGTCGTCTCGGCGTATTCATCGAGCGTCGCCATCGGCATCATCGCCGACCGGAGCACCAGCATCATCACCGGCTGATCGCCGGGATTCACCTTCTGGAACGAAGGCGGCGCCGGCATCTGCGGTGGAAGTTGCCGCTGCGCGCGCGCGATCATCGATTGCACGTCCTGCGCGGCGGCATCGATGTTCCGGCTCAGATCGAACTGCAGCACGATGTTCGAGCGGCCCAGGGAACTCGTCGAATTGATGGAGTTCAATCCGGCGATCGACGCGAATTGCTTCTCGAGGGGCAGCGCGACGGCCGACGCCATGGTCTCTGGACTCGCGCCGGGCAGACCGGCGTTCACGTTGATCGTGGGGAAGTCGATCGTCGGCAGGTCGCTGACCGGCAACTGCCGGTACGCCATCGCGCCGAACACGATGATGCCCAGCATGATGAGCGTCGTCGTGACCGGCCGCTTGATGAACAGCGCGGACAAGTTCATGGCATCCCCTTCGCCGCGTCCGAGTTCTTGACGCTGATCCGGCTCCCCGGTACCAACCGCAGATGACCGTCCGTGATGACGGTGTCGCCGGAGGAGACGCCGGTCTGCACGACCGTTTCGTCCCCGGCGAGACGCGCCACCGTCACCGGCCGGAGCTCAACGGTCTGATCCGGCCGCACCACGAAGACGTACGTGCCTTGCTGTCCGGTCTGCACGGCGACCGCCGGCACCACGATCGCATTCGAATCCGAGGTCAGCGTGACGGTGACGTTCACGAATTGCCCCGGCCACAACCGCCGATCTTCATTCGCGAACGTGCCCTTGACTTTGATCGTGCCGGTCGTGGGATCGACCGCATTGTCGATGAAGTTGACGCGCCCGGTCGATGGCCTGCCGCTGTCGGTTGGCGCAAGCGCGCTCGCCGGCAGCGTGCCCTGCGCGGCGATGAAGCGCTTGAGCGCCGGCAGCTGCGCCTCCGGGACCGAGAAGGAGACGTACACCGGCGTGATCTTGTTGATCGTCACGATCGGCTGCGTGTCCTGCGCGCGAACGAGATTGCCCGGATGCACCTGCAGCAAACCGGTGCGGCCGGACATCGGCGCGGTGATCGTCGCGTACGTCAGCTGCACCTGTGCCGTTTGCACGTTCGCGCGATCGGCCGCCACCGTCGCATCCAGCGCGGCGGCCTGCGTCCGCATCGTGTCGACCTGCTCGGCCGTGGCGATGCCGCGTTGCAGGAGATCCTGGTAGCGCGCCGCTTGCGAGCGCGCATTCGCGGCCTGCGCCGTGTCCCTGTCGAGCGTCGCCTGCGCCTGCTGCAGCGCCGCTTCGAACGGACGCTTGTCGAGCGTCACGAGGACCTGGCCCTGCTCGACGTCCTCGCCTTCCTTGAAATTGACCGAGGTCATCTCGCCGGTGATCTGGGCGCGCACCGAGACCGTCGACGCGGCGATCACGGTCCCGATCCCTTGAATCGCGATCGGCATCGACTTCTGTACGGCCTTCGCGATCGTGACGGGCACCGGCGCAGATTGACCGCCGCCGCCCGGACCGCCGCCGCCACGTCCGGACGAGGGTGTGGACTGCACGGCCTCGCCGCCCGAGCATGCCGTGGCGGCAACGGCCGCGGCCATCGCCACCGAACCAAACAAAGAAGAGAGCCGGATGGACATCATTCGAATCGCAATGCGTCAATGGGATCCAGCGCCGCAGCTTTGCGTGCCGGATAGAAACCAAAAAATACACCGGTCATGGCGGCGAACCCGAAGGCGAGCGCGACGGCGTTCGGGGACACGGCGGTCGGCCAGCCCTGCCAGAGCGTCACGCCCCGGGCGAGGCCGAAGCCGAGCGCGATGCCGATGCCCCCGCCGAACAGGCTCAGCACGACCGCCTCGACGAGGAACTGGAGCAGCACGTCGCGGCCCCGCGCGCCGATGGCCATGCGGAGACCGATCTCGCGCGTCCGCTCGGTTACCGACACCAGCATGATGTTCATGATCCCGATGCCGCCAACGAGCAGCGACACCCCGGCGATGCTGGCGAGCAGCGCCGTCATCGTCTGCGTCGCTTCCTTGCGGACGCTCGCCATCTCCTCCATCGTGCGGACCATGAAGTCGTCCGGATCGCCTGGCTGAATCTTGTGCCGCGTGCGCAGCAGCATCGCGATGCTGTCGGCGACTTTCGAGGTCTCGCCGGCCGACGTGGCCGAGACCGTGATCTGCTGAATGTTGGTGATGCCGCGCAGCTTCTTCAGCACCGTCGTGTAGGGGACGAAAATCACGTCGTCCTGGTCCTGGCCCATCCCGGACTGCCCCTTGCTCGCCATCACGCCGGCCACGGTGAACGGCTGGTGCGAGATGCGGATCACCTGTCCAACCGGGTCCGCGTCCGGCGCGAACAACTGATCGCGCGTGACGCTGCCGAGCACGGCGACCTTCGACGCCGTGTTCACGTCCTGCGGCGTGAAGAACGCGCCTTCCTTCACCGGCCACGAGCGGATCAGCGGCAGGTCGACGTCGGTCCCCTGGATCTGCGTGTTCCAGTTCTGATTGCCGGCCACGATCTGTCCGCGCATGTTCGAGCCGGCCGCGACGTACTGCACGCCCGGCAACTGCGCGATGACTGCCGCGTCCTCGGGCACGAGTGTGGACGCGTTGCCCTGGCCCTGACGGACGCCGCCCTGCGAGAAGTTCCCGGCCGACACGATGATCATGTTCGTGCCGGCCGACTGAATCTGCGCTTCGATGGAGGTCTGCGCGCCGGTGCCGAGCGCCACCATCGTGATGACGGCGGCGACGCCGATAATCATGCCCAGCATCGTCAGCGCGGTCCGCATCTTGTTGCGGTTGAGCGCCTTGATCGCGATTCTGAGAATCATGAGAAACGACATGCTGCTCCTTACGACGCCTCTGCGGCCTGCGGAAGCGCCGCGAACTCGGCCTCGGCGGCACGGCGCCTGGGGACGGCTTTGTCGGCGACGACCTGACCGTCGCGAAACGTGACCGAACGGGTCCCGTACTCGGCGATGTCCATCTCGTGCGTGATCAACACCACCGTGATCCCGCGTTCGTTGTTGAGGCGCTGGAAGATTCCCATCACTTCGATGCTGGTTTTCGAGTCCAGGTTTCCGGTCGGCTCGTCCGCGAGCAGCAGCGACGGGTTGTTGATGAGCGCGCGGGCGATGGCAACGCGCTGCTGCTGCCCGCCCGAGAGCTGGTTCGGGTGATGGTCGGCGCGGTTCCCCAGGCCGACCAGCGTCAGCATCTCCATCGCGCGCTTGTGGCGCTCGGCCGTCTTCAGGCCGTTGCCGCCGTACAGCAAGGGCAGCTCGACGTTGTCGAGCGCCGAGGTGCGCGCAAGCAGGTTGAATCCCTGGAACACGAATCCGATCTTCTTGTTCCGCACCGCGGCGAGCGCATCCTTCGACATGCGCGACACGTCCTGGCCGTCGAGGAAGTACTGACCTGAGGTCGGGCGATCGAGGCAGCCGACGATGTGCATGAATGTGGATTTCCCGGAGCCCGACGTCCCGGTGACTGCCAGGAACTCGCCACGGTGGACGTCGAGAGTCACGCCGCGCAGCGCCTTCACCTCGACCTCGCCCACGGCGTAGGTCTTCGCCAGATTCCTGACTGATATGACGGTCGACATGGGAAGCCGCCTATCGGCCGCGGCCTCCCGGCGGGCCGCCGAAACCGCCCCCCGGTCCGCGACCAGGCATCAGCGGGTTGCCAGTCCCTCCCTGGCCCGGCAGCGTACGAGTCGCGCCGACGCCCGTGACCCCGGTCACGACTTCCATGTTCTGTTGCAGCTCGCCGCCAAGCAGCTCGGTGTACGTGCCGTCGGAGATGCCGAGGCGCAGATTCACAGGCTTCAGCTCGTGATTCATGAACACCCACGCGCGGCCCCGCGACTCGACGACAGGCAGCGGCGCGAACAGCGCGTCGATTGTCCGCGCCGACGCCTGCGAGCCGTACTTCGACCGCAGCGCGCTCGCCCCAGGCGCGTCCGTTCTGGAACCGGGCTTGACCGCCTGCTCGAACCCGCTGGTGTCCTGCCCGCGATCTTTCATCCGGGCGATGAACTGCTGCTGCTCGTCGGGCGACATGCCCTTGAAGCGCTCCATCATGCGGGCGGGATCAAAACCGCCGCGCCCGCTCCCGCCGCCGCGACGGTCGCTGGACTGATCGGCGCCACCGTTTTCGCCTCTGCCATCTCGTCCGCCTCGGAACTCCATGCTGGGCGATGCGCCGGTGATGGCTCCGGCGGACGGTGTCGTCGCCGAGGCCGCCGGGGCACCCGTCGCACGCGACGCACCACCCGCGCCTGCCGCATTTGTCCCATTGCCGGCGTCGGCGTTGCGGCTGCCGCCACGCCCTTGTCCACCGCGGCCGCCGCCACCGGGCTGCGCTTCCGGCGGCACGGCCTGATTGAGCGCGGCGAAGACTTCCGGCGTGGGACGGAAGCGCAAGGCGGTGTTCAAAATGCGCAGCACGCCGGTCCGCTTCGCGATTTCGACCTTCACGTTCGCGGTCATGCCGGGCTTCAGCTTCAGCTGCGGGTTCGGGACGTCGATGACCGTTCCGTACGTCGTCACATTCTGCACGACGACCGGCTGCAGTCGGATCTGCGAGACCGTGCCCTCGAACGATTCTGTCGGATAGGCGTCGACGCGGAAACTGACGTGCTGGCCCGGGCGGATTCTTCCGACATCGGCCTCGTCGATGTTCGCGTTCACCTGCATCTTGGTCAGGTCCGCCGCGATGATGAACAAGGTCGGCGCCTGCATGCTCGCCGCGACCGTCTGCCCGACGTCGACGCTGCGCTGCGTGACGATGCCGTCAATCGGGGCGACGATGATCGTGTGGTCGAGATTGACCTGGTTTTGATTGAGCGAGGCCTGGGACTGGCTCACGGCCGCCTGTGCCTGGGCGACCGTCGCCTCCTGGGACGCCAGCATCGCCTGGGCGGTGTCGACGGCCACTTTGGCTGCATCGAGGTCGCTTTGCGGCAGGAGGCTCCTTGCCGCCAGCTCTTTTGCTCTCGTGTACTTCTGCTGCGCGTCGACGAGCTGGACCTTGCTCCGCTCGAGATCGCTCTGGGCCTTGGTCAGGTTCGCACGGGTCTGCGCCAGGTTGGCGCGAGCCTGTTGCAGCTGCGCGTCGAACAGGGAGGGGTCGAGCCTCGCGATCACCTGGCCCTTCTTGACGATGGTGTTGAAGTCGGCGCCGAGCCACTGGATGTTGCCCGATACCTGACTGCCGACCTGCACCGTGTTCACGGCCTGCAGCGTGCCGGTCGCACCCACCGTGTCCACGATGTCCCCGCGGGTGATCGGCGCCGTCTGTACCTGTACTTCGGTTCCGCCGCGCCGGATGTAAATTGCACCCGCGCCGGCGCCAACCGCAGTCACGATCAAGAGACCGATCAAGCCTCGTTTCATATACGTCGTGTTCTGGCGTCGCCGGCTAAGCGCTTACGCCTCCGCGTCGGGCGTATGACGCCCGCGGCGCGCTGGCGCCGATCAGGAGCGCTGTCATCAACCGCCCGCTTCATGCTCACTGCCCCCCGCTCGTCGTCGTGCGCGTCGTGGCGCCAGCGACGTTGATCAGCGTGATGTTGAGGTTCTGCAGCGTCGTCTGCTGGAGACGCTCGAACTCGACGAGCGCCTTGCGGTAGTTCAGGACCGCGCGGAGCTCGCTAATCTGTGCGTCGCGCAGATCGCGCTGGGCCTGGACGACGAAATAGTTCGTCGACATGCCGACCTCGAATTTGCTCTGCTCGGCTTCGAGCTTTTTCTGCCCCAGCTCGCGCGCCGCCTGCGCCGCCTGGACGGCTTCACCGTTGGTCTGCGCCGTAATCGCGGCGCTGGTGACGTCGGTGGCCACCTGCAGCTCGAGCTGCTTGAGCTGCGCCTGCACCTGGCCCTGCTGGATGTTCGCCCGCGCGACGTTCGCCTCGGCCGTGCTCTTGCCGAGCGGATAGGCGAAGTTCAGCGAAAAGGACCACGTCGGATAATCGTTCGCGAACATCGTGTTGAAGGCGTCGCCGAGGCCGCCCGGAGTAATATTCAGAATCTGGGACTGACTCGTGCCGAGGCCGGTGCCGCTGCGGGTGATCCCCGTGCCGCCGCGGCCCACGAGACCGTACCGCGCGATGAAATCGGCTTGCGGCATCAGCTGGTTCTTCAGCAGCTTGACCGTGACCTCGTTCGAGTTGAGGTTCTTCTTCGCGATCGCGAGATCGGTGCGGGCGCTCAATGCGCGGCGCACCGCGGCCGCGACATCGATCGCTTCCGGCCGGAACTCCGGACGATCGGTCGGGTCGATGTTCGAGTCCCACGTCGGATCCTGCGTGCCGGCGACGATCAGGCGCTTGAGCGCGAGCTCGGTGGTGCGCCGCGTCGCTTCGGCGGCCACGAGCGTCTGCCGCCGCGTGGCGGCTTCCGACTGCGCCTGCACGACGTCAATCGGCGCCATCGTGCCGACCTCGACGCGCGTCTGGTTGTCCTGCACCAGCTTGCTCGCGAGATCCAGCGACTGCTTGGCGACGTCGACGGCCTGAATCGCGTAGACGTAATCCCAATACGCGTTCCGGACGTTCGACAGGGTGTTGATGATGGACGCCTGCAGCTGCGTCTCCGAAATCTCCTGATTCAGCCGCGTGACGACGATCTGCTGCCGCGTGGTGTCGATCTTGAAGCCGCGCAGGAGCGGCTGGGTGTACTGCGCCGAATACGACGTGTTGTAGGAAGGGTTCAGCGTCGACGTCGTGCTGTTGGTCGTCTGTTTGTTGTTGTTCAGCGTCAGCGCGTAGCCGCCGCCGCCCCAAAGCAGGTTCTGCGTGATGCCGGCGTTGCCGGTCGTCGTCCCCTGCGTGATCCCCAGCTCACCGGGTGGCACGCCCTGCAGAGTATTCGCGGTGGGGTTCACCACAGACTGGGTGACCACCTGTGAAGTGAGCGCCGGCTTGTAGTTGCCGTATAGACCAGCCAGCGAGTAGTCGAAGGTCTGCGGATTCAAGCGCTGCACCGCGATGTCGAGGTTGCGGTCGAGCGCCAGCTTGACCGCGTCGTCGAGCGACAGCGGCAGGACGGTGCCCGGCGCGGCGTTCTGTGACGCAGACGGGGGGGCGCCGGAGACGGCCTGGCCAGCGCCGATCCGCTCGGCCGCGGCGCGAACGAGCTCCTGAATGCGCGCATCGTTGGTCTGCGCGCGGGAAGGCGCCGCGACGAGAGTCAGGACCACGAGGGCCAGCGCGGTTTTCGTCCGGTTCGATCCGTTCCGTGTCATTGCGGTCTCCATGAGCCGGGTCTTTGAGTGGCCCGGGTTAGTGCTTCGCGTCGCCGTGCGGACGCCGGTGTTCTTTTTCCCACTGCTCGTGCAGCTTGTTCAGCCGGACCCGCTGGTCGGGCGTCAGCACGCCGCGGATGCGCAACAAGAGCAGCGTGCGCATCTTGTTCAAATGCGCGCGAATCGCTTCGACCTTGTCGACCTGTTTGATGACGACCGGCTCGTCAGCATTGGCGGCGATCAGCCGGGACAGGTCGTCCTCCTGCTGATCCAGCTCGGCCTTCTTTGCGCGGAGCTGTCCAATCGTCGATTGGAAGAGGTTTTCAATCCGTGTGGTCTGATCGGTGGTCAACGTCAGATCATGCTGGAACCGCGCGTCCCGCCACCACGGGAACCCGAACGATTGTGCGCGAGCCGTGGTTGCCAGCGCCAGTGCGAAAACGATGGCAATCCATCCAGAACGCCATGTCACACTCATACGTAAACCTCTGTGATACAGCTACTTCAGGGATTACGACGACCGAGCGGGGGGCGTTTAGCGGAAGACAATCTTTTACCAGTCTCTTATCCCCAGGGAAGGTGGCGCGTGGGTTAAATACCTAGGCAGACCCACCCGACTCACCTGACCTGCCCGAACTTGTCCTACCCGTCCTACCCGACCTACCTGACTTACGTGACCTGACCTACCCGACCTACCCTACCTACCTGACGCACCTGACGTACCTGAACTGTCCCGCCGAGGCGCGTTCCGACGCCGAGCAGAATGGCATTGAAGAGCAGCTTGTAGGGGGCGTGTGTCTGGCCGCGGTGCTCGGAGCGGAAGCCCAGCAGGACCAGGTGCCCTTTGTCGACGCTGGCCTCGATCACGGCCGCTCGCCCCGCGATTACCCGCTCGCCGAGCATCCAGCCGCTTATCAGCAGGTCGCGCGACGGGTATTCGGCCACGACGTGGAGGTTGTCCGGGGCGGCGGGCTCGGGCCCGGGCCCGTCGTCGAACCGGTTGGCTCGGCGGCCGACCGCGAACGCCGGGCCATTGATGAAGAAGGCGGCTGCGTCGGTCGGCATTCCGTATGCGATCGGATGCGAGGGGTCGACAACGGTTTCGCGCGCGTTGTTCTTGATCGAGTCGCGCGCCATCTGGTAGATGTCGTAGAGCCATTCCTAACGGCGCTTCGCGCCGATGTCGAGCGCGGCCATCGAGGTCGTCAAGCGAGCTTGTAATCAGCGCACGGCTCCCACCCGATCACCGATTGCGGTGTCGGCACGGTGGATTGCGCCGATGGCAGGGCGGCGCCCAGCGTCGCCAGCGCCACAGCGGGCACAAGCAGTCGCGTGATACGAGTCACAAGATTTCCTCCGGCTGCGAATTGGGGAAACCGGTCCACCTGGGGAGCGATTATGCGGGCAAGATCGCGCGGATGATAGCACGCGCGACTGGCATCAAGGTGTAGCGCACGGCAGTGCGCGACCTACGCGCAAAACTCCGTGAGCTTCGCGATGGCCGCACCCATGAGGTTGTCCGGTGTCGACGCACCGGACGTGAGCCCGATTGTGACGGGCCCGTCGAGCGGCAGCCAGCCGGTCGCGTGCACTTCCGGCTTCGATCCAACCGGCCGATGGCGGATTTCTCGAGGCGAAAGCAGGCAGTCCGGGTCCGCGATGTGAAAAGTCGGACGTGACGCCGCGCAAATCCGCGCAAGGTTGCCTGTATTGCTGCTGTTGTAGCCGCCGATGACGATCATCAGGTCCACCGGCTTGTCGCGCAGAAGCGCGACCACGGCATCCTGGCGGTCCTGGGTGGCGCTGCAGATGGTGTCGAACGCCTGGTAACGATCGCCGATCCCGTCGGCGCCGAAGCGGTCCAGCATCGCGCCCCGAATCATCTCGCCGATCTCGAGCGACTCGGTCATCAGCATCGTCGTCTGGTTCGCGAGGCCGATCCGCTGGAGGTCTCGATCCGGATCGAAGCCGGTCGACACAGCGTTCTCGAATTGCTTCAAGAAGGCGTTGCGATCGCCACCGTGCCGGATGTAGCGGCAGACCAGCTCGGTCTCGGCATGATTGAAGGCGACGAGATATCTGCCGCCGTATTGCACCGCCTGCGACGCGGTCGCCTGTGTTTCCTCGTGCCAGACCTTGCCGTGGATGATCGAGGTGTAGCCCCCCTCGGCGTAGCGGCGCACGTTCTTCCACACGTTCAGCACAGAGCCGCACGTCGTGTCGATCAGGGTGCAGCCGCGGCGATCGAGCTGCTCCAGCATCGCTACGGTGACTCCGAAAGCCGGCAGGATCACGACGTCGGCGGCGCCAAGCCGATCGAGGCCTTCGCTCGAATCGGTCAGAAAGCGGATCCCCATCCCGCGCAGCTTCTCGTTCACGTGGGGGTTGTGGATGATCTCGCCCGTCAGGTACACGCTGCGGTCGGGAAACCGCTCGCGCGTCTGATACGCGTAGTCGACGGCGCGGTCGACGCCGTAGCAGAACCCGAACTCGCGCGCGAGGTGGACCGTGAGCCGGCCCGTCCGATGCGTGAAATCCCCGGCCTTGATTCGCTCGATGATGGCGCTGTGGTAGTTGTCTGCCAGCAAGCCGGCCACGGCATGCTTCAAGTCGAGGCCTTTGCGGAAAACCAGTGAAGGCATCAGGGGTTCAGCGTGCAGGGTTCAAGGTTCGTTCGCGTTCTGCGTTCCGGGTTCGGTGTTCGGGGTTCGGAGTTTGGCGTTCGAACGAACCTTGAAACCCTGAACCCCGAACCTGTCTGTTTAACGTTGATCGCGAACCTCCCTGACGTGCGGGGTGAAGGCGTCGATCGCGAGCAGTTCGCGCGTGTGAGGCCGCTCGAGCGCGACTTCCAGATCCGAGAGGAAGTCATCGTCGGCCGCCACGTCCGCGGCGTTGCTTCCGCGTGCGGCCATGGGTGCGGCCGCCTCGCGTGCGATCAGGCTCGACACGCGACGGCCATTCGCATTCCATTGGTAAGACGCGCCGACGGCAACACCCACGAACAGTCCCGCGGCCGCTGCGGCAGCGATCCAGCGCGGCGCCGAACGCGAGGTCGACGCTGTGAGCGTGCGGCGCACGATGCGGCTGGGGAAGCTGATGACCCGCGCCGACCGCCCCAGCTGTTCGAGGCGGCGCTGGATCTGCTGCTGTTGCGCCCGGAGCCGCTCCGGGGTGAAGACGGCGTCGGCGTCGGCGTCTCCATCGCGCCTGAGCGCGTCCATGAACGCGGTGAGCTCGGCGTATCGGGTGCCGCAGGCCCCGCAGTCGGCGAGATGCTCGGCCACCGGGGGATCGATCGGCGCGCCGCTCCGCTCGGTCAGGTACGAGTCGAACAGCCGTTTTTCCTGGAGGTGATGCGCGCGATGGATCACGGCTTGCCTCCCAGCAGGCCGCGCAGCTTGCGCGCGGCGCGAAACAGATGGACGCGTACAGTGGATTCGTTGAGGCCGGTCATCGCGCTGACTTCACGCGGCGTGCAATCACCGTAATGGCACAACATGAACACGGTGCGCTGCCGCCCGTCGAGGCGATCGATGGCCGCCGCCATGCGCGCCCGGCGCTCGCGCGCCAGCAGCCGGTGCTCGGGATCGTTGGCCGGCCCGGCCGCCGAAGCGCGCGCCTCATCGGCGCTCGAGACGTCGCCCCCGACGAACCAGCGATCGCGGCGGCTCCTCGCCTTGCGCCGATCGAGGCACCCGTTGATGAGAATCCGCGTGAACCAGACCTCGAAGGGCCACGCTTCGCGATATGACGTGATGTGGGAAAAGACTTTGACGAACCCGTCCTGCACCGCCTCGTCGGCCTCCGAGGCGTCCCGGAGATACTGGTACGCGATGCGTGACGCCCGCCGCTGGTGTAACGCCACGATCTCGCCGAAGCGCTCGCGGGCTTCGTCCATCGCGCCGCGCTCGACGAGACCGCGGATCTCGACCGCGAGCCGCGAATCCTCGGAGAGCGGCGCGGCGGTCGCCCGACGCGCGCGCGCCGCCCCGTCCGGCGGGCCGCCGGCGTCAGGTTCAGGCGTGTCGACAGGTGCAGGTCGAAAATCGGCACTCATAGAGGCATACGATCGGAGCGGGTTGGTGTTTACAGTGTACCGTATCGGTCGGGGAATTGTTGACTGAACCGATCGCCGCGAGTACGATCACCCGATTCCACGTATGTTGCTGGGCCTTCATATCTTAGGAGTCCTTGATGAGCACCGAGGTTGAGCGCGCGCGCGGGCTCGACCGCGACGGCATCCAGACCGATCGCGTCCGATGGAATCTGTCTGCTGCCGCTCTCTACGAGGCTGCGGTTTGCCTCCAGGAAGGCGTCATCGCCGCCGAGGGACCGCTGGCCTGCCGGACGGGCCAGCACACCGGGCGTTCGCCGAATGACAAATTCGTCGTCCGTGAACCGTCCAGCGAAGCGCAGATCGACTGGGGCAAGGTCAACCGGCCGATGGATCCGGCCCAGTTCGACGCGCTTCATCGGGATCTGTTGAGCTCGCTGGCAGGCAAAGAACTCTTCGTCCAGGATGTCTACGCGGGCGCCGATCCGGCCTACCGGCTGCCGGTCCGCGTGATCAACGAGCTGGCCTGGCACAATCTCTTCGCGAGAAATCTCTTCATCGTCGATCCGGCGTCGGACGCCTCGCACACGCCCGAATTCACGATCATCGATGCGCCCAGCTTCAAGGCCGATCCGAAACGGCACGGGTCCAACTCCGACGTCGTCATCGCGCTGAATTTCGCGAAGAAGCTCGTCCTCATCGGCGGCAGCAGCTATGCCGGCGAGATGAAGAAGTCGGTCTTCTCGATCCTCAACTACCTCCTGCCGCTGAAGAACGTGCTGTCCATGCACTGCTCGGCAAACATCGGCCCCGCGGGCGACGTGGCGCTGTTCTTCGGCCTGTCGGGCACCGGCAAGACGACCCTCTCGAGCGATCCCGAGCGCAAGCTGATCGGCGACGACGAGCACGGCTGGAGCGATCGCGGCGTGTTCAATTTCGAGGGGGGCTGCTACGCGAAAACGATCCGGCTGTCGGCCGAGGCCGAGCCGCAGATCTATGCGACGACGCGTCGGTTCGGGACGGTGCTGGAGAACGTGATCGTCGATCCGGAGACGCGCGAGCTGAACCTCGACGACGATCGCCTGACCGAGAACACGCGCGCGGCGTACCCGATCTGGTTCATCGACAACGCGGTCCTGTCGGGGCTGGGGGAGCATCCGGAGAATCTCGTGATGCTGACCGCGGACGCGTTCGGCGTGCTCCCGCCGATTTCGCGGCTCACGCCGCACGCGGCGATGTACCACTTCCTTTCGGGGTATACCGCGAAGGTCGCCGGCACGGAGAAGGGGGTCACCGAGCCCAAGGCGACCTTCAGCACCTGCTTTGGCGCGCCGTTCCTGCCGCTGGCGCCGAGCCGGTACGCGCGCATGCTTGGCGAAAGGATCGAGCGTCACGACGCGCGCGTCTGGCTGGTCAACACCGGTTGGACGGGCGGGGCCTACGGCGTCGGGAAGCGCATGAAGATCTCGCATACCCGCGCGATGATTCACGCCGCGCTGTCCGGCGCGCTCGACGGCGTTCGGTACGACAGAGATCCGGTGTTCAACCTGGACGTGCCCACCAGCTGCCCGGACGTGCCGCCGGAGGTCCTGAAGCCGCGCAACACCTGGGCGAGCGGCGCGCAGTACGACGAGCAGGCCGGCAAGCTCGCGCGGATGTTCGCCGAGAACTTCAAGACGTTCGAACGCGGCGTCGCGGCCGAGGTCCTGGCAGCCGGGCCCCACGCCTGAGATTGGCGAGTTAGTGAGTGACGAATTTTGAAGCCGTCATCGGGCTCGAAATCCACGCTCAGCTCCTCACGAAGTCCAAGATTTTCTGCGGCTGCAGTGCGGCCTTCGGCGCCGAGCCGAACACGCACGTCTGTCCGGTCTGCCTGGGCCTGCCGGGCGCGCTGCCGGTGCTGAACCGCGCGGCAGTCGACCACGCGATGCGCGCGTCGATCGCGCTCGGCTGCACCGTGCACGAGACGTCGATCTTCGCGCGGAAGAACTACTTCTATCCCGACTTGCCCAAGGGCTACCAGATCTCGCAGTACGAGCGGCCGCTGGCCACCGGGGGCGCCGTCGAGTTCCCGGGCGAGCGCGGTGTCCACCGCGTGGGCATCACCCGCGTGCACATGGAGGAGGATGCGGGCAAGTCGCTGCACGAAGGGTTCGCCGACTCCGATCGCAAGACCTACGTCGACTTCAACCGCAGCGGCGTACCGCTCATCGAGATCGTCACGGAGCCGGATCTGCGCTCGGCGGCCGATGCGGCGGAGTTCTTCAGCCGGCTGCGGAGCGTGCTGGTGTGGCTCGGCGTCAACGACGGCAACATGGAAGAGGGCAGCCTCCGCTGCGATGCGAACGTATCCGTACGCCCGCAGGGTCAGATGACGCTCGGCACGAAGGCGGAAGTCAAGAACCTGAACTCGTTCCGGTTCCTGCAGAAGGCTCTGGAACACGAGATCGATCGGCAGATCGACCTGCTGCGCGCCGGCAACCGGGTCGTGCAGGAGACGCGTCTCTGGGACTCGGCCGCCGGCCGCACGATCTCGATGCGCAGCAAGGAAGAAGCGCACGACTATCGATACTTTCCCGAGCCCGACCTCCCGCCGGTGGTCGTCGACGCCGAACGGATCGCCCGCATTCGCGCCACGATGCCGGAGTTGCCGCTCGCGCGCCGCCGGCGCTTCGTCGAGCAGTATGCGCTCCCCGACTACGACGCGGGTCAGCTCACGCAGTCGCGCGCCCTGGCCGATTATTTCGAGACAGCGGTGGCGGCGGGCGCGCCCGCCAAGGCCGCGAGCAACTGGATCATGGGCGAGCTCGCGCGGAAGTTGAACGAGCAGGACGCCGGCATCGAATCCTCGCCGCTGACCGCGGAGCGGCTTGCCGGACTCCTGATGCTCGTCGCGAAGGGCACGATCAGCGGATCGATGGCCAAGGATGTCTTCGAAAAGATGTACGCGAGCGATCGCCCGGCCGACGCGATCGTCGCCGCCGAAGGGCTGTCGCAGATCGACGACGATGCCGAGATTGCGAAGCTGATCGCGGAGGTTGTCTCGGCAAACGCTGTCGCAGTCGGACAGTATCGCGCCGGGAAGGCGTCGACGTTCGGGTTTCTCATCGGTCAGGTCATGAAAGCGGCGGGTGGGAAAGCGAATCCGAAGCGTGTCAACGAGCTGTTGAAGAAAGCCCTCGCGTCCGGCTGAAGCCGGACACTACTGACGCAGTCAGCGGGAGCCGCCGTCGCCGATCTTCATGCCGGGTGGCGCCGACACGTCATGCTATACTGAAAAGTCGTTCAGCAAAAAAGAGTTGATAGAGACCTATCACCTTTCCAAGCTCTACAGCCGCGGCGTGTATGCGCTGCGCGATCTTTCCCTTTCGATCGACAAAGGCGAGTTCACCTTCCTCACCGGTCCGAGCGGAGCAGGCAAGTCGACGCTTCTCCGGCTGCTGCTGCGTGAGGATCTGCCGAGCGAGGGGGACCTGAAGGTCCTCGGCCGCGATCTGAAGGAGCTGCGGCCGGCGCAGGTGCAGTTGTATCGCCGCAGCGTCGGCTTTGTCTTTCAGGACTTCCGGCTGATCCCGCGCTTCACCGTGTTTCAGAACGTGGCCTTCGTCATGCGCGTGCTCGGGCTGCCGCTCACCACCCAGCAGCGCAAGACCTTTCAGGTGCTCAAGTGGGTCGGCCTGCAGCATCGGATGAACGCCTTTCCCGAGGAGCTGTCCGGCGGCGAGCAGCAGCGCATCGCGATTGCGCGGGCGCTCGTCAATGATCCGCAGCTCGTGCTGGCCGACGAGCCCACGGGCAATCTCGACCCGGACCTGTCGCTCGAAATCATGAACCTGTTCCGCGAGATCAATGCCAGGGGGACGACCGTGGTCGTGGCGACGCACGACCGCGAGCTGATTCGACGTGTGGGCCGCCGCTCCATCACGCTCGACCATGGCCGCGTCGTGGAGGTCGCCTGACGCATGCGCGCCTTGCGATACGCCCTCGAAGAAGCGGCGATCAGCCTCTGGCGCGGCCGTCAGGCGGGCCTGCTGTCGACGTTGACCATTGCGCTCGCCCTGTTCGTCCTCGGCGGTTTTCTCGTCGTGACGGCAAACCTCGAGCGCCTGGGCGCCGAGTGGAGCCGCGCAGCCGAGCTGTCGGTGTACCTGAAAGACGATGTCACGGCGGCCCAGCGGCGCGCCATCGAAATAGTGCTGGCGCCGAGCGACATGATCGCCGCGCACGAGTACGTCTCGAAGGCCGACGCGCTCGTCCACTTCAGGCAGACGTTCAGCGATCTCGCGACAGCCGTGGACACCCTCAGTGAGAACCCGCTGCCCGCCTCCATCGAGGTGCGGCTCCGTCCCGGGCCGGGCGCGAGCGCGGGCGTCGACACGCTGGCCGACAAAGTGCGACAGCTGCCGGGCGTGGCCGACGTGCGGTACGACCGCCAGTGGCTGACCCGCCTGCTGTCGGCCATCGGCATCATCCGAGGCGCGGGATTGGTGCTGGGGGCCGTGCTGACGATTGCCGCCGCGCTCACCGTCGCCAACGTCGTCCGACTGGCCTTGTACGCGCGCCGGGACGAACTCGACATCATGCAGCTTGTGGGCGCGCCCCAGGTGTACATTCGCGGTCCGTTTGTGATGGAGGGGGTCCTCCAGGGCGGCCTGGGCGCGCTGCTGGCGATTGTGGCGCTCGGCGGCGCTTATATGGCCTTGCGGGGCCGATATCTGGTGCCGCTCGCGTCAGTATTGAACCTGTCGTCGATCCGGTTCCTGCCGCTCGAGCTGAGCCTGGTCCTGGTGGTCGGCGGGATGGCGGTCGGCTGCCTCGGCGGCCTGGTGGCGGCATGGAACCGGTAGGCTTACACAATCTTGACAGCCGTTTTGGTGCGCGACTACACTGGACCATCAAGAGACAATTCAACTAAGGACCTGCATGCCACGCTTCGTTCCCGATTCGAGGCCGATCAGCGCGCAGCACCCGATCGCAGAGTTCTACCGGGAAGAATTTCTCAAACACCAGCGCTGTCTGCAACGGCAGCGGGCCTACTACTCCGAAGGCGCGATTACGGATGTCGAGGCGGCCCTCTCCAAGATCATCAGCAGACTTGAACAGCTCTCCAGGCAAGACAACGCCCCGCAGCTCATTGGATCGCTCCTCAAGAAATTCGACGTCGTGACCGGGCTCTCGTCCTGGTCGGATCCCAAACACACACACTGACCCGTTCCCACACGCAGCTTCGACCTGATCTCCTGGCGATCATCCGGGCCGGCATCCGTGCGGCCGGCGCCGGCGCATTGGTCGAGCGGGCGCTGGGAAAAGCCGGCGCGAACAAGGAGTACGGCCCATTCTGCCGCGTCCTCGCTGCCGGTAAAGCCGCCCCCGCGATGGCCGCTGCGGCCGCCCGGCGACTCGGACCGAACGTCCGGGCAGGTCTCGTGATCGCGTCGGAGCGAGCCACAGTGCCTGCGGGCTTCGAGCTGGTTGTCGGCGGGCATCCGCTGCCGACCGCCGCGAGCGAGGCCGCGGGACGCAAAGCGGTCGCCCTCGCCGAATCGACGGCGGACGACGACACCCTGCTCGTCCTGATTTCCGGGGGTGCGTCGGCGCTGATGGCGCTGCCGGCCGACGGCGTGACGCTGGACGACAAGCGCGCGACCACGCAGCAACTGCTGCGCGCAGGCGCCGATATCTACGCGCTCAACACGGTCCGCAAGCATCTGTCGGCGATCAAGGGCGGTTGGCTGGCGGCGGGCGCCCGCGGCGCGTGTCACGCGCTCGCGATCTCGGACGTCGTCGGCGACGACCTGAGCGTGATTGCCTCGGGACCAACCGTCGCCGACGCGAGCCGCTTCGAGGACGCGCTCGCCGTGATCCAGCAGTTCGGTGGAGACGGCGCGTACCCGGCGGCGGTCGTGTCGCGGCTGCACGCGGGCGCGGCGGGAGCCGCGGCCGAGACGCCAAAGCCAGGCGACCTGCGTCTTGCCTCGACCCGGACGAGCGTCATCGGATCGCGGCGCGATGCGATGGAGGGTGCGGCGACGGAAGCGGAGTCGCTCGGCTATCACGTGCTGCGCCCGGACGACGCGGTCGTGGGCGAGGCGCGTACGGCCGCGGTATCTCATCTTGGCGCGGTGCTCGCACGCGCGGCCGGCGTCGGTCGGCCGGCCTGCATCGTGTCGAGCGGCGAGACGACGGTGCGCGTGACGGGGGGCGGCAAGGGCGGGCGCAATCAGGAGTTCGCGCTCGCGGCGGCGATGGCGCTCGAGGGGGCGGGTTTGCGCACTGCTATCGTCCTCGCCAGCGTCGGCACCGACGGCATCGACGGCCCCACCGATGCGGCGGGCGCGATCGCCGATTCGACAACCATCGAGCGCGCTCGCCGGGCCGGACTGACGCCCGGCCACGCTCTCTCGGACAACAATGCCTACGCGTTTTTCGACGCGCTGGGCGATCTCATCCACACCGGTCCCACCGGCACCAACGTCGGCGACCTTCAAGTAATTCTGTTAGCCTGAATTCAGATGTTTTCACGCGATCACGTGCTCGCGCTGATGCGGGAACGGGTGCATCACCCGGCCGGCATGCGCGAGCTGCTCCAGGTTCTCAAAGTGCCCAAGGATGACCGAACGTCGTTCAAGCGGCACATCAAATCACTCGTCGCCTCCGGCGAGCTCATACAGATCCGCGGCCACCGGTTCGGATTGCCCGAAAAGATGGACCTCTACGTCGGCCGGCTGCAGACGCACCCGGCGGGCTACGGCTTCGTCACGCCCGAGCGCCCGCTCGATTCGGGCAGTGGCGACGTCTACATTTCGGGTCCGCATCTCAACGACGCGATGCACGGCGACCGCGTGGTCGTCCGGATCGAGCGGATCAAGGAGGGTGGCAAGGCCGAAGGGCGCATCATCCGCATCCTCGAGCGCAGCAACAGCACGCTCGTCGGCCGCTACGATCGCGACGACAGCGGCATGGGGCACGTCGCGCCGTTCGATCGGCGCATGCTGATGGACATCTTCGTCCCGGCCGGGCAGGAAGGCGGCGCGTCACCGGGCGAGATGGTGATCGTCGAGCTCACGCGGTGGCCGACGGCCACGCGCGGCGCGATCGGGCACATCTCCGAAGTGCTGGGCGACATCGACGCGCCCGGCGTCGATACCGAGATCATCATCCGCAAGCACAACATTCCCGACGCCCACTCGGATGACGCAATCGCCGAGGCGCTGCGGCTCGGAACCGCTGTCTCCGAGCGCGATATCCGCGGCCGCTCCGATTTCCGCACCCTGCCAACCGTCACGATCGACGGCGAGCACGCCCGCGATTTCGACGACGCGATCACGATCGAGAAGCTGCCGAACGGCAACTTCTGGCTCGGCGTCCACATCGCGGACGTGTCGCATTACGTGCAGGAGGGCAGCGCCCTCGACCGCGAGGCGTACGACCGCGGCACGTCGGTGTACTTCCCGGAGCGGGCGGTCCACATGTTTCCGTCGGAGCTCGCCACGGGGCTGTGCAGCCTGAACCCGCGCGTCGATCGGCTGGTGCAGTCCTGCTTCATGGAAGTGGATCGGCGGGGCCAGGTCGTGCGCCACGAGTTTCACGACGGCGTGATCAACAGCAACGAGCGGATGACGTACACGGCGGTCAACGGGATCCTGACCGATCGCGATCCTGCGCTGATGAAGCAGTACGCGCCGCTCGTCCCGATGTTCGAGCTGATGCAGGAGCTCTTCCAGATCCTCAACGACGCCCGCAGGCGCCGGGGCTCGATCGACTTCGACCTGAACGAGGCCGAGGTGATCATGGACGAGGGCGGTGTCGTCGAGGCGATCATCGCGCTGCAGCGGAACGTCGCGCACCGCCTGATCGAGGAGTTCATGCTGCTCGCGAACGAGACCGTCGCTTCGTATCTCGAGGCGCAGCACGCGCCCGCGCTGTATCGCATCCATGAGGAGCCCGACATCCTCAAGGTCGCGAAGTTCGAGGAGTTCATTTCCGGATTCGGCTACAGCCTCGCGGCGCCCGCGAACGCGCTGCGGCCCCGGCATTTTCAGAAGCTGATCGAGCGCATCCACGGCAAACCGGAAGAGAAGCCCATTGCGTTCCTGATGCTGCGCACGATGCAGAAGGCGCGATACGCGCCGGAGAACCTGGGTCACTTCGGTCTGGCGGCGCCGAGCTATACGCACTTCACCTCCCCTATCCGGCGGTATCCGGATCTGGTCGTCCACCGGGCGCTGCGCGCCGCACGACTCGGGCTGCTGACCGACGAAGCGCGCGAGGAATGGACCGAGGAGCTGCCCGAGATCGCGCGGCACACGTCGGAGATGGAGCGGCGCGCGGACGAGGCCGAGCGGGAGCTCGTGCAGTGGAAGAAAGTGAAGTTCATGGCCGACAAGGTCGGCGATGAATTCGAGGGCTACGTCACGGGCGTCGCGGCGTTCGGCCTCTTCATCGAGCTGATCGAGCACTTCGTCGAGGGCATGGTCCACGTGTCGACGATGGCGGACGACTACTACCGGTTCGTCGAGGGCGCGCATCTGCTGCGCGGCGAGAACACGCACAAGGTGTATCGCCTCGGCGACAAGGTGAAGGTCCAGGTCATCCGCGTGAACATGGAGACGCGCCAGGTCGACCTCGGACTGGTCGACATTCTCGAGCGCGTTCGAGAAGGCGAGCGCGGACCGCGTCGGAGCAAGGCGTCGCCGAAGGTCGAGAAGCGGCGGAAGCAGCGCCCCGGCCGGCGCGAACGGCGCGGGCGCAAGGGCGGGAGGCGTTGACCAGGGGTCACGCGAACACGAAAAGGACGAACCACGGGGACATGAGACACCGAGACGCCAAGATGCGCGCCGTCCGCGCCGCCGCACAGCGGCGGTGTGCGACGCGGGTCAATTTCGTTCAGCGGAATGTTGTGGTGCGCTGTGCTGTTTGCCGTGTCTCTGTGACTCCGTGGCGAATTGTGTTTTCGTGAATTTCGTGTTCTTTGTGTTTTCGTGGTGAGCTTCTGATCAGATGAAATCCATCGTCGTCGGAACGGCCGGGCACATCGATCACGGCAAGAGCGCGCTCGTGCGCGCGCTGACGGGGACCGACCCGGATCGCCTCAAAGAGGAAAAGGCGCGCGGCATCACCATCGATCTCGGATTTGCCCACCAGACGATCGACGACACGAGCTTCGCGTTCGTCGATGTGCCGGGCCACGAGCGGTTCGTGAAGAACATGCTCGCCGGCGTCGGCGGGATCGATCTCGTCGTGCTCGTCGTCGCCGCCGACGAATCGGTGATGCCGCAGACGCGCGAGCACTTCGACATCTGCCGGCTGCTGCGCGTGCCGGCCGGCCTCGTCGCCCTGACCAAAGCCGACCTCGCCGACGCGGAGGTGCTGGAGCTGGCGCGGCTCGAAGTGCGCGAGCTCGTCGCCGGCTCGTTTCTCGACGGCGCGCCGGTGGTGGCCGTGTCCGCGCGAACGGGCGACGGCCTGGACGAGTTTCGCGCCGCGCTGGCCGACGTGAGCCGCAAAACGCGCGGCCGGACCGTGAACGGCGTGACCCGTCTTCCGATCGATCGCGTCTTCTCGATGAAGGGCTTCGGGACCGTGGTCACCGGGACGCTCGTGTCCGGGCGCGTCGCGATCGACGACGAGCTCCTGATCGCGCCTGGCGACCGACGCGTGAAAGTGCGCGGCGTGCAGGTCCACGGTGAACGCCGGCACGAAGCGATCGCGGGGCAGCGGTCGGCAGTCAATCTGGCCGGCGTCGAAGTCGAGGACATCGCGCGCGGCCAGGCGCTCGTCACGCGCGGCGCCTTCCACGAGTCGCGAATCGCGGACGCGATCGTGGAAGTGCTGCCGGACGCCAGGCCGCTGAAACACGGCGCGCGCGTCCGTTTTCACCAGGGGACGGCGGAGATTCTGGGGCGCGTGGCGCTGATCGGCCCGCTCCGCGACACCGCGGGGGCCGACCCGCGTGTCGGCCAGGGGGCGGACGCGGAGGCCCGCGCCTCCACGGCCCCGGCCCCAATCGTCGAGCCAGGCGGGCGGGGATTCGTCCGGTTACGTCTCGAAGCGCCCGCCGTGCTCGCGCGCGGCGACCGCTATATCCTTCGCGCGTACTCGCCACCGGTGACGATTGCCGGCGGGCTGATTCTCGACCCCAAACCGCCGCGGACCGCGATTCGAACCGCCGCCGCGCGCGATCGCGTCCGCCGGCTCGACTTCGATCCCTCGTTCGACGATCGGGTCCAGACCGAACAGCGCGCCGCAACCGTCATGGTGGACGAGGCGGGGGCGGCGGGACTGCCGGTCTCGGCGCTCGTCTCCCGGGCCGGGATCGATCCGCGTGACGTCGATGCCCGGGTCGAGGCGCTGGTCGCCGCCGCGCAAGCCATCCGCGCCGCGGACGTCCTGGTGGCCGCGGGCATTTTCACGCGGCTGAAGGAGGCGGTCGTGGCCGCGCTGACCGCGCATCACCGCGCGGAGCCGATCTCGGAGGGCATTCCGCGCGAGGAGCTGCGCGACCTCGTGTTCGCGCGCGGCGCGTCCGCCGTGTTCGATCGCGCGCTGGCGGAGCTCGCCGCGGGGAACACGATCGTCGCGCGCGACCGCGTCGCCCTGACGACGCATCGTCTCGCCCTGACGCCCGACGAAGAGCGTGGCCGGGCCGCGATCGAGCGCGCGTATCGCGAGGGAGGGTTGAAGCCGCCCGACGCCATGGCCGTGGCGGCGACGGCGGGCGTGCCCGCGGCGGTGGCGGATCGGATGCTGAAGCTGCTGCAGCGCCAGAAGGTATTGGTGCGCGTGGATGTGCT